>ERZ808259.62-NODE-62-length-81382-cov-10.695071_pt1 | contig 81382 bp, 62 predicted proteins | sample MGYA00521279_ERZ808259 | MGnify/ENA primary metagenome ERZ808259 (study PRJEB31516, sample SAMN03275586) | gut metagenome | biome: mammalia-associated habitat; material: feces | host: Papio cynocephalus | place: Kenya | collected 2012-07-27 ...
TTGAGGAGCGCAACAACATTTGGAATACACCTTATCTTTTCAATGCGAAGGAATTTGATGAGGAAACGGGATTGTATTACTATGGAGCAAGGTACTATGACCCAAGACTGAGTCTGTGGATAATTTAGATCCTATTGCCGAGAAGTTTCCAAATACGAGTTCTTATAATTATTGCATAGACAATCCTGTTAGATATATTGACATATTAGGATTGGAACCAACTGAAGAAGAAGCTGCCAGAATTGCAAATCATGTTTATAGAAATGAACATGTAAACCTAATAGGCGGTTGGAAATTATCTTCTCTAAATATAAAAGGTGTAAGATATATAGATAATGCAAGTGGATTCAAATCAGCCTTGTATGAACGTACTCAAAATGGAAAGGTTGAATATGTTTATGCAACAGCAGGTACAGACTTTAAGGAACTTAACGATTGGAGTAATAATATAAAACAAATTGCAGGAAATTCAGAACAGTATGATATATCAATGAGGAATGCCAACATTATAAGCAAATCTTTAAAAGGAAAAGAATTAACATTTGTTGGTCATTCTTTAGGCGGAGGTATGGCTGCGGCTAATGCATATAAAACTAAAAAGCATGCAATAACATTTAATGCTGCTTGGGTTAGCCCTTTAACTATATTTCCTAATAAATCTGCCAAAATTGATGCTTATATTCATGTAAATGATGAATTGGATTTTATTCAAAGGCAGTTTGGTGTTAGAGCTAATGGAACAAAATATTTTTGGTTTGAAAGAAGATCGTTCTTGGGGCATAGCATTGAGAATTTTTATAGATCAGATGCAGAGTTAATCCGCGATAAAGTTCTGATGCTTAATAAAAAAGCCCAAAATCTATTTATCCAAAGTAATAATTATCCATTCTAAAAAACGCATATCCTCTGTAAATTCGTTACAGGGGATATGCCTTAATTTTAATCGAAATGAAATTTAAAGTCATTATATTTTTATTGTTGCTTATGTTAAGTTCATGCAGTTTTAATAGCAACGAAAAACTTTTAGGTGACGATTTCCACCTTTTTGAAAATACAGCAGCTTGGCCTTTAGCTGTTGCTGTCGAAAAAGAAGATGTTGTAGAAATAAGAAAACAAATAGTCTGCAAGAAAATTCCAGTTGATTTCAAAGAGGAAACATATGGTCAAACTCTTCTAATGTTAGCCGTTCGAAACAATAAGGAAAAATCTGTTGCGGAATTATTATCATTAGGGGCTAATCCTAATATTACAGATAGTAAAAATAAATCAAGTGGACAAAATGCTGTTTTAATTGCTTCCAGATTCAGTAAACCTTCTGTAAAGATACTAAGTTTATTACTGGAATTTGGAGGGAATCCTAATTCTACAGAATGTGGAAAAACCAAAGACAATTTAGAAAATGATGTAAAAGCAAGAAGTTTTGCTCTATATGAAGCTGTCTTTATTGATTTTGAAAAAGTTAAATTATTAATAGCAAAAGGTGCAGATGTCAATTATCAAACTGACACAACAATCGGTGGTGCAGCAGAAGCAGCATTCTTTGCGGATCGAATGGACATTTTGTATTACCTTATTACTCATGGGTATAACGTACACTCAAAATTTAGTGAGATAAATTTTTCAAATTCTTCGTCGGTAGATGTAGATATTTGTCATATGTTAAGGTACTGTATATATCCTATTAACTCTTTTCAATTTAAATATAAATTATTAGTAATAAATGAACTTTCAAAACGTGGCATTAAATATAGATCAAGTAAGATACCTACAGATGCCATGAATATAATTAAACAAGATAAGCAATTATATTATTCCATTGGTTTTGACAATTATTTAAAAATGTACTAATGTAATCCGTGGATAAGAATCGGTTGATTATTGTGCGGTTTCTGATTATGCTGCAATTCAATGCAATAAATTCAATAGCCAATCGTTCTTTAACTATAACTTAAAAATAGAAGTTGTATGAAAGTATGGCTCAGGGGAGATTGTCCGTGGATGAACAACCCCTCCTGACCAAAATATCTTGACCATACGATACATAAATCAAAAAAAGTATTACCTTTGCAGTATGGCAAAGAAAACTTCTACATTCGATTACGAAATTTTAGTACGCTACATGCTTCCTAAAGGAATCTTGGATACATTTGAAGTAACCAAGGTAGAGGAAGAGCGTACAGGTGTTATGGATAAGACCAATACCGAAATACGCATCCTTCACATTTACCTGGATGAGCGTGACCTCTGTGATAAGGTTTGGCATGACCTCAAGCCAAACGGTTTTACCGAGCCTCGTGTGTTCAATGACTTTCCTCAGCGTGAGTCTAAAGTCGCCTTGCACGTTCGCCGCCGAAGATGGTTAACGCCAGAAGGCAAAAGCCATATTCTAGAAAGTCAGCCGTTGGTCGCAGATGGAACCAACTACTCTGTTGAGTTTGCAGCTTTTTTTAAAGAAATGGTTGGATGCTTACCCTGTGACGGCCCAATGCGTGGGGCGATTCTTCCAGACTGACGGCAAAATACTTCAACGTGCCTACAAGGATCATCTAAGCGACTTTTACAACTGGGAACAGAGAGACCATGCTGGAGATTGGGTCTTACTGGAAAAGAATATGGGTGAGCATTTCAGCCTTGACGAGTCTATGCAGCACCATGACCTATACACTTTCCTTACTAATAAGGAGGGGCATGGAAAACATGGGACCCTTGTAGGTGCTGTCAAGGGTACAACGGTAAAAGAAGTATCAAAGCAATTTCTGAAACTTCCAGAGGAACAGCATCTTGCAGCAAAAGAAATCACAATGGATTTCTCTGACAGCATGTTTGGCATCGTCAAGACGTGCTTTCCAAATGCGGAGATTGTCATTGATTGCTTCCACATTATGCAATTGGCAGGTAAGGGTGTGGAGGAAATGCGCATGAAGCTAAAACGAGCGGCTCGTACCGAACGCAAGAGACAAGAACGTGAATTTAAGAGACACCAGGAGCGCAGAGCAAAGAACAGAGCCAAGTATGCACAAACGCATGAACTCAAATATAGTAAGAATGGTAAAAAGCTAGGAAGACCACGTAAACGTAAGAATGAGAAGTTTGAGCCTGAGAAGTTAAGCAATGGGGAAACCTTGCTTGACTTGTTGACCCATATACGTTATCCTCTATTGAAGAGTGGAAACGACTGGACAGATTTCCAAAAGAAGGAAATGAAAATACTCTTTGAACTTTATCCGGACCACCTGCAAGAAGTGTGGATTAGGCATCGATTTATACATTCTTTTTCAACACATAGAACCTCACCCTCAGTTGTGGGGGGTATAGCCCGATTTGTCGTATCTTTTCATAAGATAGGCTGTATCTCAACAAAAAAAATATAAAACTTAACGTTTTATTTTGTTTTGTCTTCGATTTACACTATCTTTGCACTCGTTTTAAAACATGTATAAGATTATTAATCAAAAGTTATAGATAAATTTTATGGACAAAGTAAGTTATGCTCTTGGCATCGGCATCGGTCGCCAGTTGGCTTCTATGGGAGCTGAAAGTTTGAATATCGATGATTTCGCACAGGCTGTGAAGGATGCAATTGCAGACAAGTTGCAGATGAGCGAGCAAGAGGCTCAAGAGTTGGTACAGAATTTCTTCGCCGAGCAAGAGGCTAAGGCTCAGGCTGCCGCTGCCGAGAAGGGCAAGGTTGCCAAGGAGGCAGGTGAGAAGTTCCTCGCCGAGAATGGCAAGAAGGAAGGTGTCATCACTACGAAGAGTGGTTTGCAATATCAGGTGTTGCGTGAGGGCAACGGTAAGGCTCCTAAGGCTACCGACAAGGTGGAGTGCCACTATGAGGGTACTTTGATCGATGGTACTAAGTTTGATAGCTCTTATGACCGTGGTCAGACTGCTACCTTCCCATTGAATCAGGTTATCGCTGGTTGGACAGAGGGTCTTCAGTTGATGACAGAGGGTGCCAAGTATCGTTTCTTCATCCCTTACCAGTTGGGTTATGGCGAGCGTGGCGCAGGTGCATCCATCCCTCCATTCTCAGCATTGATCTTCGATGTAGAGTTGGTTGCTGTTAAGTAATCAAGATTTCCTGCATAGGAAATTTATACATTTTTATATAATAGAGAACAAAGACAAAAATATAAAGAAAGATGAAAAAGTTATTTTTCGGAGCCATGATGGCTTTGGCTGCAGCAGCAACAATGGTAAGCTGTGGCAATTCTACTCCAAAGGCAGACCTCAAGGACGAGGTGGATACTTTGAGTTATGCTATGGGTATGGCACAGACCCAGGGCTTGAAAGAGTACTTGAGTGATCGTTTGCAGATTGATACTGCCTATATGGACGATTTCATCAAGGGTCTCAATGATGGTGCTAACGCTGGCGATGACAAGAAGAAGGCTGCTTATTATGCAGGTATCCAGATTGGTCAGCAGATTTCCAACCAGATGGTGAAGGGCATCAATCACGAGGTATTTGGTGAGGATTCAACCAAGACAATCTCTTTGAAGAACTTCATGGCTGGTTTCGTTACTGGTACTACAGGCAAGAAGGGCTTGATGACTATCGACCAGGCTACACAGACAGCACAGGCCAAGATGATGTCTATCAAGGCTAAGGCTATGGAAAAGCAATATGGTCCTAACAAGGTGGCTGGTGAGAAGTTCCTTGCAGCCAACAAGAAGAAGCCAGGTGTTGTAACTCTTCCTTCTGGTGTTCAGTACAAGGTTATCAAGGAAGGCAATGGTCCTATGCCTAAGGATACTTCCATGGTAAAGGTACACTATGAGGGCAAGACTATCGATGGCAAGGTATTCGACTCTTCTTACAAGCGTGGCGAGCCTGTTGACCTCCGTGCCAACCAGGTTATCAAGGGTTGGACAGACGCTTTGGTTCACATGCCAGCAGGTTCTGTATGGGAGGTTTACATCCCTCAGCAGTTGGCTTATGGCGAGCGTGAGCAAGGTCAGATCAAGCCATTCTCAGTGCTCATCTTCAAGATTGAGTTGGTTGCTGTAGGTAGCAAGTAATTTGTTTTTGTGGGAACTCAGATAAAAAGAGGACTTAGATAAATGAACAAAATGATAATGACAGCACTCGTCCTCGCGGCGAGTGCTTCTTTGTTTACAGCAAGTGCTGCAAGCAAGAAAGACAAGAACAAGGGAAAGGCGGTTGTTGCTCCGATCACATTGAAGACGTCAACAGACTCTTTGAGTTATGCCGCAGGTGTCAATGCCACTCGTGGCTTGTTTAACTATCTCCAGCAAGCCTATCAGGTGGATACTGCTTACATGGAGAACTTTATCCGTGGCTACAAGGATGCTCTTGCCATGGGCATCAATGCGCAGACAACAGCTTATTCCGCAGGTATGGAAATCGCCAAGATGGTGGAGAAGCGTATCTATCCCGGAACCAAGGATGAGTTGAAGAGTACTGGCGATTCTATCAGTCATGCACTTTTCCAGGAAGGATTTATGGCTGCGTTGGCAAGTGATACAACCTACTTCTCACCTAAGAAGGCTGAGGCTTTCCAACAGGAGGCTTTGGCAGGTGCTGGTGAGAGATTCTTGGCAGAGAATGCCAAGAAGCCAGGTGTCAAGGTTTTGCCTAGTGGTTTGCAGTATAAGGTGATTACCGAGGGTACAGGCGAGGTGCCAAAGGCAAGCGACGAGGTAGAGGTTATCTACGAGGGTCGCTTGATAGACGGTACTGTCTTCGACGCTACTTCTAAGCATGGCGGCAACAAGACGGACAAGTTCAAGGCTGGCAACCTCATCAAGGGCTGGACAGAGGCTTTGACCATGATGCCAGTGGGCAGTAAGTGGCAAGTCTATATTCCTCAGGAGTTGGCTTATGGTGCTCGCCAGGCTGGTCAGATTCCTCCATACTCAGCTTTGGTATTCGACTTGGAACTGGTAAACATTGTGAAGCCAGAGGCAAAGCCAGCTGAGCCTGCAGGTGAATTGAAAGGCAACGTAGCTGTAGGTTCTGAGAAGAAGACAGCTTCCAAGACTTCTGCTAAGAAAGTTTCTTCTGTTAAGAAAAGAAAGAAGTAACTTCGGTATTTGCAGAAGCATTCCTAAAATGTCGCCAAAAACGAAATGAGTTGTTAAAAAAGCATATAAAACTAACAAAAAGCACGATTATTGCAAAATAATCGTGCTTTTTGTTGCTTATTCCAATAGTTTTTCCTAATTTTGCTATCTGGTATAAGATAATACCATCTAAGATACAATAATATAAAACAGATAAAAATGGAGAAAATAGACAATCTTGACAGAAAGATATTGGGCATCCTTTCCAAGAATGCTCGCATTCCTTTCAAGGACGTAGCAGCAGAGTGCGGCGTGTCTCGTGCCGCTATCCATCAGCGTGTACAGCATTTGATGGAGGCAGGTTTCATCACGGGTAGTGGCTTCGATGTCAACCCGAAGAGCTTGGGCTATTCTACTTGTACATACGTGGGCTTGAACTTGGAGCGTGGTAATATGTACAAGAAGGTGGTGGAGCGTCTTCAGAACATACCAGAGATTGTGGAGTGTCACTTCACGACAGGTTCTTATACCATGCTTATCAAACTCTATGCCCGTGATAACGAGCAGTTGATGGACTTGCTCAACAATAAGTTGCAGGCTATCCCTGGTGTGGTTTCCACCGAGACGCTCATCTCTCTGGAGCAGAGCATCAAGCGTGAGATTCCTGTCATCTTGGAAGACGAATAAAAAATAGTTTGTTTAAAGGTAAACAAATGGAAACATTTGATTTGGATTCACACTTGAAGGGTGTGTATTCTGTTTTTCCCGAAGCGAAGCATCAGCCCATGATTGGTATCACTGCCAATTACGAGGGTGTTGATGCCACGCTTCGTGACCGTTATTATAAACAAGTGATTGCGGCAGGCGCTACGCCTGTCATCATTCCTCCTGTTGCCGACACGGATGCCATCGTCAATACCTTGGAACATTTGGATGGCATCATCTTGTCGGGTGGTGGCGACCATAATCCTTTGTGGATGGGCGAGGAACCTTCGCCTAAGCTCCATAACATCAATCGGGAACGTGACTTGGCTGAGTTCTTGCTTGTCCGTTTGGCTTATAATCGTCAGATTCCTATGTTGGGAATCTGTCGTGGTATCCAGACCTTGGCGATTGCTTTGGGTGGAAAGGTGGAGCAAGACATCAAGCAAGAGGTGAAGCACTCACAGGATGCCGACCGTGAGGAACCTACGCATAGTGTGCAAATCGTGAAAGGTTCTACCTTATATAATATATATAATAGCGAAAAGATATTTGTCAATTCCTTCCATCATCAGGCAGTGAGTGCGCCGGGAAGTAAGTTGCGTACCATCGCCAAATCGACCGATGGCATCATCGAGGCAGTGGAGAGCAGTGAATATAAGTCTATCCTTGGTGTGCAGTGGCATCCTGAGTGGTTGGAAGAGGAAGGACTGAAGATATTCCAATGGCTTGTGGGGCAGGCGAACGAGTTTTATGAGGCGAAGCAACTGCATAAACGCATCTTGACCCTCGACACCCATTGCGACACACCGATGTTCTTCCCACAAGGCATCCGTTTCGACCATCGGTACAGCCGTATCTTGGTGGATTTACACAAGATGACCGATGGACACCAAGATGCCACTACGATGGTGGCTTATCTGCCACAGCCGAAGATGGGCGAGACATTCAGCAGCAAAGTGGATTTCCCTGTGGATGGACCTACTCAGTATGCTGACTTGATTTTCGATAAGATAGAGGAAATCGTAAGCAAGAACAGCAACTATCTGAGCATTGCCCGTACACCTTCCGACCTTTATAGTGACAAGCGCAAGGGAAGAAAGAGCATCATGCTCGGTATCGAGAATGGTCTTGCCCTAGGACATGACATTGCCAATGTGAAGCATTTCGCACAGCGTGGCATTGTCTATATCACTCTTTGCCATAATGGCGACAACGATATTTGTGACAGTGCTCGTGGCTGTAATACCCACAATGGTGTGAGTAGCTTTGGTGAGAAGGTTATCCAGGAGATGAACCGTCTGGGCATCATGGTAGATTTGAGCCATGGTGGCGAGAAGAGTTTCTATGATGCCTTGGAAATCAGTAAGTTGCCAATCGTGTGCAGCCATAGCAGCAGCAAGGCTCTTTGCGATGTACCTCGCAACCTGACGGATGACCAGATGCGTGCGCTTGCTGCCAAGGGAGGTGTGGCTCATACTACGCTTTATCATGGCTTCCTTCGCAAGGAGGGTGAGGCAGACATCATGGATGCCATCGCACATCTTGAACATGCCATTGACATCATGGGCATCGACCATGTAGGTCTGGGCACCGACTTCGATGGGGATGGCGGAATACGTGGACTCGCCAATTCCTCAGAACTAATCAATTTCACGATTCAGTTGCTCCGTCGTAAGTACAGTGAACAAGACATCGCCAAGATATGGGGCGGAAACTGGCTCAGAGTCATGGCTCAGGTACAGGCGGTAAGGTAAGTGAAGAGTGAAGAACGAAGAGTGAAGAATTCAAATGCTTTTTAGACGAGAAAAGAAAGATGACAAAGAAGATGAAGATTATGATAGGCGTGTTGGCTGCTGCTATTATCGGTGGCGCATACGCATATAAGGCTACGCAAGGTAGTGCTTCTCCTGAGGTCGAGGAGGTGGAGGAAGCAGAGAAGTTGAATCCTGTAGGACCAGCTTTCAATGCGGATTCTGCCTTGGCTTACTGTCAGGTGCAGTGTGATTTCGGACCTCGCACGATGAATAGCGAGGCGCACGATAAGTGCGGTGAGTGGATTGTGCAAAAGTTCAAGCAGTTCGGATGTGAGGTAGCTACTCAGAAGGCTGATTTGAAGGGGTATGATGGAACGGTATTGAAGAATACCAACATCATCGCCAGTTACAATCCAAAGGCTACCACTCGCATCATGCTTTGTGCCCATTGGGATAGTCGCCCTTGGGCAGACAATGACCCTGATAGCACGAATTGGCACAAGCCAGTGATGGCTGCCAACGATGGTGCCAGTGGCGTGGCAGTGATGTTGGAGATAGCTCGCCAGTTGCAGGCCGATAAGAAGTTGAATCCTGCCATTGGTGTCGATTTCGTTTGTTTCGATACCGAGGATTGGGGTGTTCCACAATGGGCTGATGTGCAGGATAGTGGAGACTCTTGGGCATTGGGCGCACAGTATTGGAGCGAGAACAAGGCGGAAGGTTATGTGCCACGCTTTGGAATCTTGCTTGACATGGTAGGAGGACAAGGTGCCAAGTTCTATCGTGAGGGAATGTCCATGCAGTATGCCTCTGCTATAGTCAAGAAGGTATGGAGTGCAGCTCGCCAGGCTGGTTTCGGCAGTTATTTCCCTAAGAGCGATGGTGGTATGATTACCGATGATCACATACCTGTCAATGAGAAGGCTAAGATTCCTACCATTGATGTGATCGCTTATTATCCAGATTGCCAACAGAGTAGCTTCGGACCTACTTGGCACACGGTGAGCGATGACATGGCTCATCTCGACAAGAACGTGTTGAAGGCAGTGGGACAGACCATGATTCAAGTGCTTTATACGGAAGAGTAAATATTGGTGTAAAAGAAGGAAAGAGAGCGAACAAAGAGTAGATAATAAGTAGTTTTTGTCATAAAAAACTAACAAAAAACTCTCACTCTGATTTCCTTGAAATAGGATGGATAAATACACTTCTTCTACACTCGTATTGTCATAAAATGCTCTTTTTGCCAATATATTTTTCTAAAGACGTACGACTATGAGGCTTATAGTTGTACGTCTTTAGTTTTCATGTTGTACGTTTATGTAGGGTATGGTTGTACGACTATAGCATGAGTGGTCGTACAACCATAGGCTATCTGATTTTCGAATATTTCTTGTGGATATACTAATCTATTGATAACCAAGTAGATATAAAGATGCTTGTAAATTGCGTATTCTCATGAAGTTTGCTACCACTTTGAAAATATGAGGAACTCAGAACTATAAATGTAAAAATAACAGAATGTAGTGGGCTGCTGCACGAACTTGGCTTCTAATAGAACAATCCAAAACTCCACAAGGGCAGTATGTCACCATTGGCATACTCCATATCATCACGGACGATATAGGCATTCTTGACATCCTTGATTTGCTTGTGACTTTTCTTTGCACCACCAACCTCAAAGGTATATTTTCCGATAGCAAAATCAGACACTTTAGAAGAAACAACATCTTGGTTTAAACGAGTTTGGTTATAGAAGAAGGTCTCACGAACATTTCCTATGTTGGCATTTTCCCCCGAAAGTGCATAGATGAGATTTGTATTGTCCAAATAGACTTTTTCGGTTTTTCCTAATCCACGCATGCCACCAGTCTCATCACGAAGTTGCCCTATCATTCCTGCCTTTTCCATATGCATCAAGAACGAAGGAATATCGTTGCGACTAACCTTCAACTCATTTGCCAAACCAGTTGCCTCTGGCTTGTATGGCACATTGCCTGCTATGATGGAAAGCATCCTACGAAGTTTCTTTCCAGTTGCGGGTGACATGTTAGCATACTGAGGAATGTCAACCTCCATAGTCAAGCGTATCACCTGTTGCAATCTTTGTTGAAAATATCCCTCCTTAGAGAATGGATAATAGCCTTCACGAAGGTACTGCATAAAAAATGGTAACGGATGCAAAACACCGTCTATCCGCACATCTCCATTCAATACTTCAGACAAAGTTCTTACGGGTGTCTTTACTTCATGAAAAAGTTCAAGATATTCTCGGAAAGAAAGTCCTTGCATGTCAAACAGCAATGCTCTTCTGCTTAAGTCTGCCTCTCCATGAAGAATATCTAGCACAGAAGAACCTGTAAAGAACACATGAAGCTCTGGATGGGAATCGTATGTTTGCTTGAGTTCCTTAGACCATCCATCATACTTATGAACCTCATCTATAAACAACCACTCTCCACCTTCACGAACAAATTGGTCGGCTGTATCTACAAGAGTATGTGTCGTGAAATAACTATGGTCTGCCGAGACATACAAACATTTTGATTTCGTAGTCTCGTCCAGTTCCTTGATATGTTGCAATACCAGTGTTGACTTTCCTATTCCACGTGGTCCCATCAGTCCGACAAGTCTTGCATTCCAAGGTAACTTGTCGTACATATATCGCTTGAACCTTAACTCTACAAGTTCAAGTTGTTCTTTCATAAAAGTTATTAATGTAATATCCATAATTTCTTGTTTATGCACCTTCAAAGGTGCAGATTCTCTCAATATTTGCACCATGGAAAGTGCATATTTTAGTCTTATATGCACTTTCTGTGGTGCAAATATAACATATTTTTTCCGTAAAAAGTAGGAAAAGGGTGATATTTTACCTAAATCTATGAATTTTGATAGGATTTAGGTAAAATATCACCCTTTTTTTATAAAGAAATTGATTCAAAGTACATGGATGCAATTTAGTTCCTCTCTATTGGAAATATGAGACTTTATTCCAAAATAACTTCATCGTTCTTTATCTCATACTTCAAGTCAGGAATCAGATTTTTCACGATAGCCATAGCTCCAGCAAGACTTTCGCCACGATAGAAGTGAACAGTAATCTTTGTGTTTTGGTAACGTGGTGAACGGAAAGAGAACTTAACGCCATATACCTTGCTCATGATGTTAGTAGCTTCTACCATAGTCACATCATTGAGATCTATTTGCTTGTTCTTCCAACTCATGCCATCATTACTTTTTGAAACTTGATGGAGAGTGATAGTCTTGTTCTTTATATTATATACTAACTGGTCATTAGGATTCATGCTATAAATTTTGTCTTCACCTACTATTTGTAATTTTATCTTGCCTGTCTTGAGAGTGGTGGAGACTTCCTTGTCAGTTGTGTAAGAAGATACAGCAAAAGATGTTCCTAAGTCGGTAATTTCAAAATAAGGGGTGCTTACATGGAATGGTTGTTTGTCATTGTGCTTGATGTCAAAGAAAGCTTCACCTGTAAGGAACACTTTGCGCTCTTTGTCGTTGAATGAAGACGGGTAGAGAAGCACAGAACTCTGACTGAGTTTTACTTTTGTACCATCTTGCAAAGCGATAACTTTGTCCTCATCACAGTTTGTATGTTCTTGAATCATAACTACCGCTTGTGAAGCTTCTAGCTGATTGTCCATCTGCACATATATTTTGGCAAATGCAATTAGCATGAGCAAGGGTACAACCACAGCTGCTACCCTTGCCCAAGTAAATATGTACAATCTCTTGCTTGGTATTGGTTGCTGACAATCAGCCTTACGGAATCGAGCGTATGCTGCAGAAAGTTCCTCTTCGTCCATATAAGCAGCATCAACCTTGTTCCATAAATCCCGAAAGGCAGCGTTTGCTTCCTTGTCATTCTCCAAATTAGAAATCCTTTCCAGAACCCTCTCTTTTATGCCTTCCGACACCTCATGTCCTGAATAAAAATCAATGATATCCTTAATCTTTGTTGCCATAATTTTATCTACTAATTTTCTTTAAGACATATTACAAAGACGTTACACCCAATGTAAATGTAGTAAAAACATCAAATATATGGCTTTTTTTATTTCTTTAAGAGCTAAGTTGAGATGATTTTCTACGGTTTTCTTTTGGATACCCAATCGTTGGGCGATTTCTTCGTTTTTAAGATGTTGCTCACGGCTCATGCGGTAGATGGTTTGTCGCTGTTGTGGCATATTTTCTACCACCATGTCGATGAGCAGTTGGGTATCCTTTGCCACCACATAGTCGTGTGGGGAAGAAACATCTGCGTATTGGTCGGGTAGGTTCTCTATGTCTATTGGCACTATATGCTTAGTAGATATATAGTTGATGACAGTATATTTTGCCAATATAAAGAGATAGGAGTCGAAATCCTTGATGTCGGCAAATTTCTCTCGCTTGCGCCATACTTTTTCGAATATCAACTGACACACATCATCTGTGTCGTCCTGTTTTTTCAAAAGCATGGCCACGAAGCGATGCACCTTGGGGTAAAACCTTCGGAACATGGTGCCAAAGGCTTTTTGGTCGCCTTGTGACATCTGCAATATGACTTCTTTTTCTATTTCCATTTTCTTAATTACAAAGATAATAAATGCAAAGATAGCATAAATAAATGAATCTGCAAGTTTTTTCGTATGAAATTTACATGAAAATAAAAAAATGAGAAAAACTTCATTTTTTTGCAAAAAAGTATTGGGTGCAAAACGAAATGGCGGTGTCTTTAATGCAGACTACGCAAGAATTTATTAACTTAAATAAATATAATATGAACTTAAAACGAATTTCAGCGTCATGCTTTAGTTTGTTGTTGGTAGGGCAAATGACCTTATTGGCTCAAAATGTCAGCTTTAACTCAAACAAAGTAACGCTCAAGTCAGCTTTTGAGAAGATAGAGAAGGCTTCCAAGTATAAGGTTGCCTATAATTCCTCACAGCTAGATGCTAACCGTACAGTAACATTGACTAAGAAAAGTGATGATATAATGGGGATGTTGTCACAGTTGCTCAAGGGTACGAATTGTACTTACGAGTTGGATGGCAACTATATCATCATTAAACCACAGCAGAAGGCTAAGTCACAAGCTCGCGGCAAGAAAATTAAAGTACATGGTGTCGTTAAGGATGATATGGGCGAGCCTGTTATTGGTGCTACCGTGATGGAGAAAGGGTCTAATAACAATGGCGTTGTGACCGATATGGATGGTAACTATACTATAGAGATACCTTCTGATGGTTTGTTGGCAGTGTCTTATATCGGTTGTAAAGACCAAGAAGTCAAGGTGAACGGTCGTGAGACTATTAACGTCAACTTGGCTGATGACAACAAGGTGCTTGATGAGGTTGTCGTAGTAGGTTATGGTGTGCAGAAGAAGCGTGATGTTTCTACAGCCGTTTCTTCTGTGAAGGCTGAGGCTTTGGCAAATAATCCTTCTACCGATTTCCGTCAGGCATTGGCAGGTAAGATGCCTGGTGTTCAGGTAACTGTGCCAAGTGGTGACCCAGAGGGAAGTGTGAGCATCCGAGTTCGTGGTGTAAGTACTGTCAATGCAGGTAGCGATCCTCTCTATGTAGTGGATGGTGTGCCTATGGAGCGTGGCTTTGCCAACTTGAATACCAACGATATTGAATCTGTCGAGGTGTTGAAGGATGCTTCCGCTGCTGCTATCTATGGTAGCCGTGGTTCTAATGGTGTCGTTCTCGTAACTACCAAGAAGGGTACATCCGACAAGCTTTCTGTTTCATACGATGGCTATGTAGGTGTTCAGACTGTATCCAAGAAGTTGGATATGATGAATGCATACGAGTATGCAGAGTTTGTGAAGGATGCACATAATAATGCTTATCTTTCAGAAGTGCCTGGTGCTTCTGTGAATGATCCAAATAGTGTTCGCCCAAAAGGCTATCAGCAGATACCAACAGATTTGTATCCTTATTTGGAAGGTGTTCAAGGTTTGACAGATACAGATTGGCAGGATGCTATTTTCCGCAACGCAATGACTACAGGGCATAATATTTCTGTATCAGGTAAGTCTAACAGCATCAATTATTTTGTCTCTGGTAACTACATGAAGAAAGATGGTATAATTATTGGCTCTGATTTTGAAAAGTATGGCGGACGTTTGAATCTGTCGGGTCAGCACAAGCGTCTGAAGTTTGGTGTCAATTTTGCTCCTTCTTATTCTACTTCAAATACAGTGGACGCATCTGGTGCAGGTGGCATCGTCCAGTCTGCCTTAATGATGCCTCCTACATTCCCTGTGTATAATGCAGATGGTTCTTATAATTTTCAGGGAAATGGCTATTGGCGTATAGGTACGGATTACCAGCACAATGAGGTGATGAACCCTGTGGCAATGGCAAGACTTCAGTCGAATGTTACTGATCGTATGTCTATTACTGGTAAGGTGTATGCAGAGTTGGAATTGATGAAGGGCTTGTCTTATAAGTTATCTTTAGGTGGAGACTATTATGGGGCTCACAATGATAAGTATCGTCAGTCAACATTGCCATTGAAGGGAAAGGATTACTATGATTCTCCTTCAAATCCAGAGGGTTATAGCTCTTCAAGTTTCTACTTTAATTGGTTGGTTGAAAACCAGTTGACTTATACGACAACGATTAATAAGAAACACAATATTACGGCGATTCTGGTTCAATCAGCGCAGAAAGAAACAAAGAAAACAGACAATGTGACTGCTACGGATTACCCAAATGACTATATACAAACCGTCAATGGAGGAACTGTGACAAAGGGTGGCTCTGACAAGACTCAGTGGTCTATTGCATCTTATTTGGCTCGTGTTCAGTATAATTATGAGGGAAGATATATGCTTTCTGCTGCTATTCGTACAGATGGCTCTTCACGTTTCGGCAAGAATAACCGTTGGGGATATTTCCCATCAGCATCGGCAGCATGGCGTATTAGCGACGAGCAGTTCTTCAAGAATGTAAAGGCACTCTCTTTCATTAATGATATGAAGATACGTGCCAGCTATGGTGTGACGGGTAACTTTGAGATTGGAAATTATGAGCATCTTGCTACGATGTCCAATGATAACTATATCTTGGGCAACAATGGCGGTTCTTTGGTTTATGGTTACAAACCAGATAATATTAAGCGTGATGACTTGAGTTGGGAGAAAAACCAGATGGTTAATGCTGGTATTGACTTGCAGATGTTTGATGGTTATCTTGGTTTCTCTGTAGATTACTACAATACCAACACCTCTAATATGCTGCTCTATGTGCCAGTTCCTCTCTTGACAGGCTATAGTACTTCTCTTCAGAATATTGGTAAGGTAAACAACCGTGGTTGGGAAATTGCCTTGACTTCACAGCATACTTTTGCGAATGGATTCGGCTATTCATTCAATGCGAACTATGCGAAAAATACCAATGAGGTGAAAGCACTTGGTCCAGGTAATGCTTCCATCATTTCATCTGGAAGCGTGGCTCATGCTTATTACATTACTGAGGTGGGAAAACCTATCGGCAGTTATTATCTCTTGGTACAGGATGGCGTCTTTGAAACTGAAGAGGACTTGAAGAAATACCCTCACTTTGATAATACTAAGGTGGGCGACTTTAGATTTGTTGATGTCGATGGTGACGGAAAACTTGATTTGGACAAAGACCGTGCAGTTTGTGGTAACTATATGCCTAAGTTTACTTACGGTTTCGGAGGTAAGTTGTGGTACGCTGGCTTTGACATGGACTTCAACTTCCAAGGTGTATATGGTAACAAGATTTTGAACCTGAATAAACGTTATATAGACAACATGGAGGGCAACGTAAATGGAACCAAGATTGCACTTGACCGTTGGAAGAGCGAGACGAATCCAGGAAGTGGTTTGGTAAACAAGGCAAATCGCAAGCAGACTGGTTACAATGGTCGCACTTCAACATGGCATTTGGAGAGCGGTTCTTATCTCCGTTTACAGAATCTTTCATTGGGTTATACTTTGCCAAAGTCATTTACTCAGAAGTTCAAGGTAGAGAAGTTGAGAGTATATGTTTCAGGTCAGAACCTCTTCACTATAACCAATTATAGTGGTTACAATCCAGAGGTAAATGCTCGTCCTTCCAAGAACCTGACACCAGGTGAGGACTATGGTACATATCCTTTGGCAAGAACATATATGTTTGGTTTGAATCTCACATTATAAAGAATTTACAACATGAAAAAAATAATAGTTTTAGCATCGTTGGCAAGTTTGCTGATGACTTCTTGTGGAGATAGCTTCTTTGACTTGGAGCCAGCGAGTAGCGTGACCATAGACAAGGTATATAAGACAGCAAGTGATTACAATGTAGCAGTAATTGGCTGTTACTCAAAGTTGCAGTCACAGGTGAACTTCTATACAGAGTGCTGCGAGTATCGTAGCGATAACCTTACGTTAAGTGCGCCAACATCCGGAACTCAGGATCGTTATGATATCGATCATTTTGTAGAGAAGCCATCCAATGGCATCCTCAGTTCTTATTGGGCGAACTTCAACAATAATGTATATCGTTGCAATCTTTTGCTTGATCAGATTGATAATGCCAATATTGCAGACAATTTGAAGAAGCAATATAAGGGAGAAGCGATGTTTATCAGAGCCTTGAATTACTTCAATATGTATCGTATCTGGGGCGGCGTTCCTGCTACTAAGCATGTGGTTAGTGCTGCGGAAGCTTTGAAGATTGCAAGATATTCTGATGAGCAGATGTTTGACTTGATAGCTGGGGATTTGAAGGAAATTGTTGATAACGGCTATCTTCCAGAGACATACTCTTCAGCTGATATGGGTAGAGCAACTGATGGCGCTGCCAAGGCTTTGTTGGGTAAGGTATATTTGACATTCCATAAGTGGACGGAGGCAAGAGTCGTTCTTTCTCAATTAATAGGCAAATATCAATTGGTAAGTCCTATCGCCCAAGTCTTCAGTGTGGATAATAAGGATAACAATGAAATCATCTTTGCGGTCCATTTCAATAAAGAAGTAGAGGGTGAGGGACATAGCTATTGGTACAATATCACTAACGCGTCAGATGAAACCAACCAGTCAAGTTCTCTTATCAATACATATCCTACAGATGATACTCGTAAGAACTTGATTACATATGTCAAGGCAGCAAACAACGTATATCTGATGAATAAGTTCTATGATACCAAGAGTACAACCTTTAATGTTGTTGGCAATGACCAGATATTACTTCGTTATGCAGATGTTCTCTTGATGTACGCTGAGGCTCTCAATGAAATTGGATATGATGCTTCGGAAGGTTCTCTCGCATTGAAGTATTTGAATGCGGTAAGAGAAAGGGCTGGCATTTCTGATTTGACAGCAAAGCAATTGAATTCACAGGAGAAATTCCGTAAGGGAATATTGGTTGAACGCCAAAGGGAATTCCCTTATGAAGGCCAGCGTTGGTTTGATTTGGTTAGAATGGGATTCGCACAGAGTATAATGGCGGAGAATGGTATCGAAATCAAGGATTATCAGTTACTGTTCCCGATTCCTCAGCAAGAAATTGAAAAGGTTGGTGATACTTCTATCCTTTGGCAGAATCCTGGTTATGACAATAATTAATAAATAGGTATATAATGAAAAAGTTTATATATTTGCTGTCTTTGATGACAGTATTCGTTCTTGGTTCTTGCAGCGATGACCTTCCAAAGGCAAGCTGGGATATTTGCCAAGTAGGTAGTTTTACGGCTACTGCACAAAATGAAGGTGCTTTGTTGGAATGGACTCCAATGGAGGAAGCTAACCCAACAGGATATATAGTAACTTGGACTCCAGAGTCTTCTGAATATACAGGTGGAGCAGTCCAGGTTGATGGTAACGTAAATTCATATACAGTAGAGGGCTTGGTAAATAAGGTGACTTATACCTTTACAATTCAAGCAATCTATGGTGATAAGCGTTCTATGTCTTTTACTACTAAGGCACGACCTGTGTCTGATACCGAGCCATATAAAGTTTGGGCAGCAGATTTGCCTAATAGTGGTATGGTAAAGACATCTAATGCGATTTTCTCTGTGGATGGAAATACTATCTATTTGCCATCAGCAGGAGCAACTGGTGACATAACTGCTTTTGATGCCTTGACTGGTACTGTCAAGTGGACAGCCTCAATTCCAAAGACAACTTATGGAGGAGGTGTAGCTGTTGGCGCTGATGGTGTTTTGTATCAGGGAGCACGAAATGCCAATCTTTATGCTATCAATAGTGATGGAACGCAGAAATGGGTATATGCAACAGGTGCATCTGGTAAGAACTTAGATTGTTTCCCTGCTGTTACCTCTGATGGAAAGACTGTTTATATTCTTGATGGTGACAATGTTCTTCATTCCATCAATACTTCGACAGGTGTTAAGAATTGGACGGTAAAGTTGACTGGTACAAAAAATAAGGCTGGTGCTGTTGCTATTGGCAAAAATGGTAATGTATTTGTAGGTACACGTACTAATGTATATGCTTTTACTGCTGATGGCACCCAATTATGGAAAGTTGCAGGTGCAGTAACAGAAATTGGCTCTTTCGCTTTGGATGGAGAAACTATTTATGCTGCACAGGTTGGTGGTGCTGGCTTGTTGGCTTTGAACACTACTGATGGATCGACGAAGTGGAATTTTGAGGCTAATGGGGATGCGTACGCTCCTATTGTGGATAAAATTGGAAACGTTTATTTTGTAGATAAGGGAGGCAAATCTCTCTATGCAGTAAGTAAGGATGGACAATTAAAATGGAAATTTGCTTCTGAATCAGCTCCAACATATTGCTTCCCTGTATTGGATGATAAGGGCAACATCTACTTTGGTAATGGTACAGGTCGCATTTATGCCATTGATAGTTCAAATGGTGAGGAACTTTGGCACATGGATTCTGAAGGAACAGATAATAATGCAAAGATTATGTCTGGTATGACCATTGGTGATAATCAGATGCTTTATGTATCTTATATCGGTGGTAATGTTGCAGCGATTAAGATTTTTGCTGGTCCAGAAAAGTCAACTTGGAGCTGCCGAGGTGGAAACATTCATGGTACTAACCAATATTAATATTAGAATCAAATGAAAAAAATATATTTATTCATCGCTTTATTCTCTTTTGTCTTGCTTTCTTGTGGCAATGACGAAGACGGAATGACATATGCTCAACCTATCGAGGTAGGTGAGACAACTCAGATGAAAGCTGCTAAGGAGGTTGCCGAGGAGTTGTGGGCAACCACTCCTTTGCAACAGCAGCCTCTTGATGAGGCAAGAACGTCAGCCTTTGAAAAAATCCAGAAATTGGCGGACGATTGTTCTTCTGATTTCTTTGAGAGTTATATAGCCGCTTTAGACCAGTCGGCAGAAATTCGTGAAAAGTATGACCCAATGTTGGCTCTCTATCGTATGTCTTTCGACCATGTAATGAATGTCATTAAGACAACGACAGTGGAGAATGGTACAACATGTATTTGGCAACTTTATAACATGGGGTATATCGTAAAGACTCCAACTACATGCTTTGGTATTGATATTAATCATCGTTGGGCTGAGAAGTTGGAACCTTATTTGGATTTTCTTTGTATTACGCATAATCACAAAGACCATTATAATACTGCACTTATCAATGCTATGTTGAATGCAGGAAAACCCGTGTATTCCAACTTTGTGAAAGGTGGTTATACTTCCAAAGTCAATACTGACTATCAATATAATAATGTGAAGATTCATGTATCTATCACTGATCACAATAATTCTGGTTTATCAAACTTTGTTTCTGTGTTTACCTTTGAGTGTGGTGATGATAGTGGTAACTTTACTTTGTTGCATACTGGTGACTCTAACTTTAAGCCAACGCAATATACCAATATTCTTCCACATGTCAATGTGTTGATTCCTCGTTATGCACCAAATGCACTTACCGAGAATAATATCATTGGAACTGGTGAGGGACAGACCACTCCTGATTATGTGTTGCTCTCACATATTTTGGAACTTTCCCATGTTAGTGAGGAGGAGTCAAGATGGAGTCTGAAGTCAGCTTTGGAAAGAGCGTCAAAATTGAACTGTGCTAATTCTTTTGTTCCTTTTTGGGGTGAGAAGTTAGTATGGAAAGATGGTAAATTGAACTAATTATGAAGAAATTATATGTATTATCTTTATTGTGCATGCTCACTGTTGTGAGCTATGCACAGCGTAACGTCAAGGAAATCCTCAAGGACTTCAATAAGCCTGCCAAGGAGAATGTTTTGGTGGTCTCTCATCGTGGAGATTGGCGGAATGCTCCAGAAAACTCTCTTCAAGCATTCAAGAACTGTATCGACATGGGTGTGGATATGGTTGAGTTGGACTTGAAGAAGACAAAGGATGGAGAACTTGTGTTGATGCACGACAAGAAGATAGACCGAACAATGAATGGCAAGGGCGCTCCAGAGAACTTCACCTTGGATTCTTTGAAGACTCTCCGTTTGAAGAATGGTGTGGGGTGCAAGACTCGTCATCAGATTCCTACATTCCGTGAGGTGATGCAACTTTGCAAAGGCAAAATCATGGTAAACGTGGATAAGGGTTATGATTACTTCGACGATGCCATGAAGGTGTTGAGAGAGACAGGAACTGTTGACCAGTGTATCATCAAGGCTGAGTTGCCATACGAGGTGGTGAAGGCTGAGCATGGAGATGAGCTCAAGAATATGATTTTCATGCCAGTTGTTAATCTCTGCAAGTCGGGCGCTGAGGAGATAATCGACAGTTATATCAAAAACATGAAGCCAAAGGCTTTCGAGTTGGTGTTCAAGACCGATGATGCTAATACGCTTCGCTTGATAAAGAAAGTGCGTGATAGTGGTGCAAGGGTTTTCATCAACACATTGTGGCCTGAGCTTTGTGGTGGTCATGACGATGACCGTGCTGTAGAACTCAAGCAGCCAGAGGAAAGTTGGGGATGGATTGTTGGTCAAGGCGCAAAACTCATCCAGACAGACCGTCCTGCCTTGCTTCTTGAGTATCTGAGAGCGAAGAAACTTCATAAGTAATCAATAGGTATCTATATATGTTCAAGAAGTTGATGGTTTTAGGTTCGTTGTGTATGCTTACTATTGTAAGTCATGCACAACACCTAAAAGAAATCCTTTCTGATTTAACCGCTCCTGCAAGTCAATCGGTTTTGGTCGTTTCTCATCGTGGTGACTGGCGCAATGCTCCCGAAAACTCTCTCCAAGCTTTCAAGAACTGTATCGACATGGGTGTGGATATGGTTGAGTTGGACTTGAAGAAAACAAAAGATGGTGAATTGGTCGTCATGCACGACAACACTTTGGATCGCACAACAACTGGTAAAGGGAAAGTTGAGGCTTTCACACTTGCGGAATTGAAAACTTTCTATTTGAAGAATGGAGCAGGTTGCAATACTCGTCATCGGATTCCTACTTTTAGGGAGGCGATGCAATTATGTAAAGGAAAGATATTTGTGAATGTAGATAAGGGCTATGAGTATTTTGGCGATGTTCAGAGAGTTTTAGAGGAAACAGATACTTCTAACCAATGTGTCATTAAGGAAAGATTGCCTTATGATACAGTGAAGGCGCAGCATGGTGATATACTTGACAAGGTGATATTTATGCCTAAGGCCGACTTATGTCGGCATGATGCAGAGAGTATTATCGACAGTTATCTCCGAAATGTGAAGCCTTTGGCTTTTGAAGTGAGGTTCTCTAAGGTTGATGGTACAGTACTTCGTCTTATTCAAAAATTGCATGACAACGACATCCAAGTGTTTGTGAATGCTTTGTGGCCCACTCAGAATGACGGGCATGATGATGACCGTGCCGTGGAACTCAAACAACCAGATGAGAGTTGGGGATGGCTTGTCAAGCAAGGTTTTAAATTGATTCAGACAGATCGTCCGGCATTACTCTTGGATTATTTGCGTGCTCATAAACTTCATCAATAATATAAGGTATATATGTTTAAGAAATTAATTGACTTTTATAAGGTGTCAGAACCGAAGCCTTGTGCTCTTTCAGAAGAGGAGAATGCCAAGAAACTGAAACGTTTGCAATGGGCGACTTTCCTTTCTGCTACCATCGGCTATGGCACATATTATGTTTGCCGTTTGAGTTTGAATGTCATCAAGAAACCGATTGTGGATAATGGTGTGTTCTCTGAGACAGAATTGGGTATTATTGGTTCTGTCTTGTTCTTCACATACGCCATCGGTAAGTTCACCAATGGATTCTTGGCTGACAGAAGCAACATCAAACGACTGATGTCCACAGGTCTGCTCATTACAGCATTAGTGAATCTTGCCTTGGGCTTTACCCATTCTTTCATTCTCTTTGCTGTATTATGGGGATTGAGTGGATGGTTTCAGTCGATGGGTGCGGCATCTTGCGTGGTAGGTCTCTCTCGTTGGTTTACCGATAAGAATCGGGGCACCTTCTACGGCTTTTGGAGTGCCAGCCATAACATTGGTGAGGCGATGACCTTTATCTTCGTGGCTTCCATCGTAAGTGCATTTGGATGGCAATATGGTTTTATAGGTGCTGCAGTGGTTGGCATTGCAGGTGTCGTATTGCTGCTTACCTTCTTCCATGATACGCCTGCGAGCAAGGGTGTGATCTTGCCTGGTGCTCAGGTGGAAGAGAAAAAGCAGGATACAGCTTCGTATAATAAGGCGCAGAGCGCCGTGTTGAAGAATCCTTTGATCTGGATACTTGCCTTGAGTAGTGCTTTCATGTATATCAGCCGATATGCGGTGAATAGTTGGGGTATCTTCTACTTGGAGAATGAAAAGGGATATACCACGATTGATGCCAGCTTCATCATCTCCATCAATTCCATTCTTGGTATAGTTGGTACAGTGTCTTCAGGTTTAGTTTCTGATAAGATATTCAAGGGTAATCGTTATTTACCAGCAGTCATCTTTGGATTGTTGAATGCCTTGGCACTTTGTTTGTTCTTATTGATTCCAGGTCATCACTTATGGGTTGACATTACTGCTATGGTCTTGTTTGGATTGAGCATAGGAGTTTTGCTTTGTTTCCTTGGTGGCTTGATGGCTGTAGATATAGCTCCCAAGAATGCTTCGGGTGCAGCCCTTGGTGTTGTCGGTGTGGCAAGCTATGTGGGTGCTGGTGTCCAAGACATCATGAGTGGTTTACTCATTGAGGGTAACAAGCAGATGGTGAATGGAGTGGAAACTTATGACTTCGCCTATATCAATTATTTCTGGATAGGTGCAGCCTTGATGTCGGTTCTATTGACATTGCTTGTTTGGAAAGCTAAGAAATAATAGTTGATGATTATAATTTTGGTGGCATGTTGCACAGTTTTGTGTAAGTGTGCCACCTTTTTGTTTTTTTAAGTTAATGAAAATGACAATGTATGGAAAAACGACTTATATTTGTACTATATAAGTGAACAAGATTGTATAACGAATTTAATTTATCATGAGAACTTTTAAAGAACTAAGATTTTTGGGCATGGTTATGTTTTTGCTAGCTGCTCTAACAGTGTGTTCTCAATCACGTCAAGATGTGGAGAACACAATTAACATTATCAAACATCGAAAGCAGTATCCTCATTATGTATTGGTGTCTGCTCATCGAGGTTATTGGGCTGATTATCCAGAAAACTCACTCAATGCTTATCGCATGGCAATGGATATTGGGGCTGATATAATTGAAATGGATGTTCGATTGACTAAAGATGACGAGATGGTTGTCTTTCATGATGCTTGCCTTGATAGAGTAACGACAGGATATGGAAGATTACGTGAGGAAGCTTGGAGTTATGTATCTTCTTTGTTTCTCAAAAAGGAAGACGGCACTGTAACTACGGATAAAGTGTTGAAGTTGTCAGAGGCTCTTGATTTTCTAAAGGATAAGGCGGTGATAGCTTTGGATATAAAGGAAAGTGGGAAACTCTTTGATGCAACTATGATAAGGGTATTGCAAATGTTGAAATCGAAAAGTATGCTATGGCAAAGTATTGTTAAGGGAAAGATGCGTTTGCCAGTTTTGCAGCAAAATGTATTGCAACCCACTAGTTTGACGTTGGATGACTTCATATATACTCCGATTGCATTCTCTACAACATCTGATTTGGCTACTTATGTCTATGAATTCACTGCTTGTGGAAAAATATATGCAATGGAAATGGTATATAAGCAGTCAAATGATGCTATAATAGATTTTTTGTCTGGGATACATAATGCAGGAATTTGGATAGGGCAGTATTCCTTTTGGCCAGAAACTGGCGAAGGAGTGATAGCGGAAAAAATACCTTTGACGGATACAGACCCGATAATTAGAAAATACGATTTTAAGGATCAAGATCCTACAAATTTTCTTGATGACGGTAGAGGTGACTGGGATTGGCTTTTTTTGCAAGGGGCTAGCTATGTCATAACTGACAGAAGTGAACTATTAATTGAATATCTAACAAAACGTGGGAGGAGGATTAAATGAAAAGGTTATTGTTGAAAAACATATTGGCTATTGTGCTGAATGTTGTGGTTTGGGGGCAAGTAGATGCTCAGCAGCCTTCTCCGATTCGTTATTATTCTTTGGACAATGGAAGTGCCAAGGAAAATATAAATCGGAAAGATGGAACTATCCATGGAACAGTGTTGCCATGCCCTAATCGTTTCGGAAAAGAAAAGGCTGCTATGATACTGATGAAGAATGCGTACATCTCTACTCCAAATTTCTTTGAGGGCTCTACGTATTCTAATGGGTTTACCATCTCTTTTTGGACGAAAATTGAAAGAGATTTTCCGAAGAGAATAGCTACAGTGCCTTGGGTGACTACAGATTCTATTTATCGTTTGTTTTATGCAACAAATCAAGCTCATGAGGTTATGTTAGGTTTTTATCATCGTGGAGATAGAGCAGTAATAGATAGGTATGTGTTGAATCAATCCTCGGATATAGCTAATTATGGACTTTGGTATTGGGATCCTGTGAATTTTACGAAAAGGAAAGGCTGGTATCAAGTTTTCTTGGTTTATAGACCTAATAACATGTCTATTTATTTGATGAGTCCAGATGCTCGGATGGAATCTGCCTTACATTATTTCGGAATGCAAAGCTTAACTCAGGCTACAGAGTGGGGGCTTGGTTGGAAAAATTCTCCACGTCAAGTCTTGGACGATTTTAAAATATACGATAAGGTTCTTACGGAGGAAGATATCAAGGCGCTGTGCTCTCGTGAAAGCGTACCAAATGGTATGTACACAGTAACTTCTGCACCAAATGCTACCTATATGTGGATGTCGGAGAATGCGGATATGGCAGTCGGTACATTGATAGATGTGTATGGTCCTATTACGAGTAAGGAATTCTCTTCCCAATGGGTTTTTGAGCCGTCTTCCAGTGACCCTAATGTCTGCAAGATTAGAATGGCATATACAGATCGCTTTTTAGCTGGTGATGATAATACTTCTGCATCATATGCCAAATTGGACTTTGAGTATGGTAATACTGATTGGATTGTGGAAATGACAGGAGATGGTTATTTTTTTGTCCGATCGAAAAGAAATCCGAAATTATATTTGAAATCTGCTGCTAAAGTGTTTTCAAGTGTTCGTTCACTTGTTACAGATGAATATAAAAGTGCGGATGCTCCTTATTATAAATGGAGATTGAACTTGCGTAAATTACATCATGATTTGGTCAAAGACGAATTTGGAAATAATGAAGGGTATGAGATTGTAGAAAACTCAAATACAGCTTATGGTATGGTTCCTATAAGACCTTTTGTGATGGCTTCTTCGCCTTTGGAAGTTAATAGGGATGTTTATCCTTCCTTATCAAATCATTATAAATTCAAAAAAGGTATAGACGATTCATATTATATTTATAGTGTTACTTATCCAACAAAATTGCTTTATCCTCAATCTCCTGATTTTACAGATGGTAGTTCGGTTCTATTAAATGAATGGAAAAATGGTTGGGAAACGTATATGTCTTTTAAAGTAGAACGCCCAAATCCTTTGGGACGTAGAATACGATTAATTCCAATTCGTTCACAAACGATGTCTGTATACTCAGGTGATTATCCGACAAAGGACAAAATTACTTTTAAGTATTTTGGGCAAGGGTTGGAAGATGGTCATTTTTGGCAAGTTTACCGTGATGATTGCCAACTTAATAGAAATAAACAAATTTCAACATTGACTCCTGGTATGTACAAAATAAAGTCTCTGATGCCTGGAGGGCGTTATTTGCGTCCTGATGCCTACTCTTTCAATATGGGAAAGGAGTTGAGATTAGGTTCTTTTGTCAATGAACGATTTACTTCTTTCTATTGGGTTGTGGATTATGAAAGAGATAACCATAATAATCCTATTAGGGATGGTTCTTATCTGATAAGGTTGATGGGAACTGAAGCTTTACATATAGGTAGTCCGCTAGAGACTATATCGTCAGGGGCTTTGGCACAACTTGTTGAATTAAATCGTAATCAGTTTACTTCTTCCAAATGGTTCATAGAACCTACTCGTGATGGAACGGGTAGCTTCTACTTGCGTTCTGCTTCGGGTAAACTGAAATTTCTTCTTTGTGAAAGTGGCAATGAAAATGCAAAAGTGAAATATTCTTATATACATTCACAGCTAGACCCTAATTCATACAAATGGATATTTGAACGTGTTAGTGTTCCTGCTCCTTTAGAATCTGGCAATTATAATATTTTGTGTGATCCTTATTATGTGCATACAACTAATAATTCGAGAGCTGATGGAACCAAACTGGAATTAGGAAATCTAGAACAAGGTGGAACTTACACTTGGACATTACAACGGAATGATGATAATACTTATTTTATTCGTCTGAAAGATGATAATTCAAAGTTCATCCATACGGAAAATTATCGTGTGGATGCAAGTGCCCCATTGGTTTTAGGTGGTTATGATGCAAGATATACCCATGCTTATCGGTGGTTAATTGAGAAAACCGACTTGCCTGATACTTATTATTTACGAATAGTGGGTAATCATAGGGAAGGATATATGCATTTGAATTCACACCATTTGCTTTATGGAACTAGATTGGAGATATATCGTTATGTAGATGTTGTGGATCCTGTATATCGTTGGAAGTTGGTAAAGGTAAAGTAATGTAAATGATGGAAGCAACCATTTTCCTTAAAATCGTATGATGTTTGCTTTTTGATAAAAGTGAGCGATTCTTTTCTAAAATCCATTATTTATGTGATTTTGGTAAAGAATCGCCAATTTTAACAGTAGATGGAAAATGTTACTCCTTAAATAAATCGTCAAGTACGACTTTACCTTGGATGCTGGAAGAATATTTGTTTTGTTTGATTCCTCCAGATGCAATTAGTGTTAGGCGCAAGGATTTCTTAGTGCCAGTTACGTCTCGAAAAAGGTTGCGTCGCCCTCTCATCCATTCTATGTAATCTTTCTTTAGCTCATATTGCCCAACAGAATACTTTATTTCGCAAAGGTCTATGGATTTGTCGTTTCTATCTATTATTAAGTCGATTTGTGCCCCATGCTCTTGTGATTTGTACGACCAGGAACATACATCGCAGGCTATGCCACTGATGCCTAATGCTTGTTTGATTTGGTCGACATGTAGTGTACATACTTGTTCAAAGGCATATCCTGCCCAAGAATTTCGTCTGCTATCTGGCATATTGCTCCATGCATGTTTGTCCATTCCTTGGTAATTCTTTACAAATCGCAAATAGAACAATGTGTATATCTGTTGTTTGAGGGCAAAATTACTAAAAAAAAACGAAAACTTGGCGATAGGTGTGCTAAATCTCATAAAAAAACATAGATTTAGCACACCTATCGCCAAGTTTTGCTATTTTTCGAGGAAATTACACCTCTTGGCATACCACCATTTCTGTACCTTTATATATATTATATCTGTCCTGCCTCCACTTGTCTTACCACTCTCTCCGTCAATCTATCCACACCATTGGGGTCGTATTTCTTGGTGAGGCTGGCACCGAAAGCCCAGGCGAAGGCTTGGTAGAAGCCTGCCCTTACGGGACCTAAGAAGGCTTGGATGAGTTGGTAAGACGAGGAATTGCACTCACGATACACCAGTTTGATGCAGAGCTTGCCCTGAGCGTAGGTGAGCTTCTTCATTCTTGGCGTATATTCTTCCTTGATTCCTTTTTCTACCAATTTCATGTGGGCATCCTTGGCTTTCTTGTTGGGGAGGGTTTCGAGATATTCACCCGTCTCGATGATGATTTTTCTCACCTCCTTGGCGATAGGGAGCACCTTCTTCACATTATATACCAAGCGGTTGTAAGCAAGACGCTGCTTGGCATCCTTGAACACAGGCTCTGGATAAACATATACATTGTTGACTTGCACGTATTGTATGCTGTCGCCTCCTTGCAGCACCTTTCCTACTTTTACCATTGGCTCAAAGGTAGGGCGGTCCATATCGACATCCCTGTCCTCTGGGTTGGTATCGTCGTTTTGTGCCAAGGTGGGAAGGCTGAGGCTCACCATCATCAACAGGAAAAATAATATCTTGTGTCTCATTGTTTTTGTTCCTAATTTTAGTCTCATTATCTATCGAATGGCAAAGTTACATAAATAATTTGGATGGCGATAGAAATTTCGTCTTTTTTATGAAAAAGGTAGAGGTATTTATACATATTACGGATTTTATTACCCTATATGTCGATAATGGCAGTGGAATATTGTTAAAATTATAAATTTTAAGAGAATAACTTGGTAAATATGAGAATTTATTAGTAATTTTGCAACGTTTTTAATCAAATAGGTATGAATGCCTGCATCATTTGTGAAAAATTGTACAGACATAAGGCAAAGAGTTGTCGAGCAAAAGAATACGATGATTTTGTCATGCGAAGAGCCATGTGAGATGTCAAACTTAGCATGTCATTGCTTTTACCAAACGAGAAAAAAATAAGTATTAATCATTTTATAAACAACATTTGAAACAAACAAGGATGAGAAGATTTTCATTATTGCTTGTCTCTCTGATTGTGTTGACTATCCAAACAGCTTTGGCGCAGAACTTCCGCGTCAAGGGAACTATCGTGTCTGCTGAAGATAACGAACCGCTGATTGGTGCAACTATCCTTCAAGAGGGAACAACGAATGGTGTGGTGACCGATGTTGACGGCAACTATACCATTGAAGTGAAAGGTGCTTCCAAAGCCACGCTGGTCATCTCGTATGTCGGCATGGTTACACAGAAGCACCCTGTCAATGCACAGACGAACACATTGAATGTGATGCTCGCTTCCGACTCCAAGGTAATGGACGAGGTGGTGGTAGTGGCCTATGGTGTTCGTAAGAAAGGAACCATCGCCGGTTCCGTATCTTCAGTGAAAGCTGAGAAGATCGAGAATGTCCCAGCCGCCAGCTTCGACCAGGCTTTGCAGGGACAGAGTACGGGTTTGCAGGTCATCAGCTCTTCTGGTGAACCAAGCAAGGCTGCTACTTTCCAGATTCGTGGTACGAACTCCATCAACTCGGGTAAGTCGCCACTCTTCATCTTGGATGGTGTGCCAATCTCTAGCTCGGATTTCAATACGCTTAGTCCTAATGACATCGAGTCTATCTCTGTGTTGAAGGATGCTTCCTCTACTTCTATCTATGGTGCCCGTGCGGCAAACGGTGTGGTGGTTATCACATCCAAGCGTGGTCTCGCCATGGACAAGGCGAAGGTGACTCTTCGTGCGCAGTATGGTTTCTCGCAGTTGGCTCAGAACAACTGGATGATGATGGACACCAACGAGCGCATCCAGTTTGAGAAGGAAGTGGGATTGGACGCAGGCAAGGACTACAACCTCTTGTCAAAGATAAATGTCAACTGGCTCGACGAGGTGTTCAACGACGCTGCTCCTTTGCAGAGTTACGAACTCTCTGTCAATCGTGCCACCGACCGCTTGAACTACTATGTATCTGGTGGCTTCTACGACCAGGATGGTATCGCACAGAACTCTACCTTCCGCCGTTACAATGTCCGCACCAATGCCGATGTCAAGGCGAGCAAGTGGCTCAAGATTGGTACCAACACCATGGCAGCCTATGAGGAGGCTCAGCAGGCAGACGATGGTAGCTACACCACGGTTACTCCAATCTCTGCTTGCCGTTTCATGCTCCCTTATTGGAACCCATATACATCTGATGGTAAATTGGCGACCCTTGCCGATGGCAATTGGGCGGGTACGAGCGAGAATCCTATTTACTATATGGAGATGAACCCTATCAAGAATAAAAAGTATAAGGTACTCTCTACCATCTATGCTGAGATTTATCCTATCGAGAACTTGACCATTCGTACTCAGTTTGGTGCAGACTTCTCTCATTCCACTGCGTTCATGCAGTCGTTGCCAAGCCTTTCCGACAACAACGGACAGGGAATTGCAGCTCGCCAGAGCAGCGATATCTTGAACTTGACGGAGACGACCACCGCCAACTATCGTTTCTCATTGAAGGACATCCACTCTTTCAATGTGATGTTGGGTCAGGAGGCTGTCGATTACCATTCTGAGGGATTCAACGTCTATACCCGTGGTCAGAACAACGATTTGCTTACCAATATTACTTCTGGTACACGTGCCAGTCGTTGGGCAGACTCTTCGTCTGATTACTCTTACTTGTCATTTTTCATGCGTGGCGAGTACAACTATAAGGATCTCTATTACGCAGACTTCTCTCTTCGTACCGATGCTTCCTCACGATTTGGTAAGGACCATCGTTGGGGTACCTTCTGGTCTTTAGGCTTTATGTATAATGTGAAGCAGACCGAATGGCTCAAGAAGTACAAGTGGCTCAGCAATGCGCAGGTTGCAGTCAGCACAGGTACTTCTGGTAACTCCGAGATTCCTAACTACTATCACTTGGCGTTGGTCAAGGGTGATGCCAACTATGACGATACCGCTGGTCTCTATCCTGCCCAGAGCGGTAACGAGGAGTTGGGCTGGGAATCTACCTGGGCTAGCAACTTGGCTTTGCGCCTCGGATTCCTTGATAGAATCAACTTCAGCGTGGAGGCTTACTATAAGCGCACTTCCAATATGTTGATGCGTGTGCCGGAGTCTTACACTGTGACTGGCGAGGGGTATCGCTGGAAGAACGTGGGTGTGATGAGCAACAAGGGTATCGAGCTCAGCGCCGATGGCGATGTCATCCGTACCAAGGACTTCACTTGGAATGTGAGTGCCAATGTTTCTTACAACTGCAACCGTTTGAAGGAACTTTACAATGGTGTGACTGAGTATGTGAATTCCACCACAGGTTTGAAGTATGTGGTAGGTCACTCCGTGAGCGAGTTCTTCTTGAACCGTTATGCCGGTGTCAACCCTGCGAATGGTGAGCAGCTCTGGTACGACAAGGATGGCAACGTGACCAACGAGTTCCGTGAGAGCGACAAGGTAATGACGGGAAAGACCTATGATGCTCCTTGGATGGGTGGCTTCGGTACCACTTTGCGCTGGAAGGGATTGCAGTTGGGCGTGCAGTTCAGTTGGATTGGTACACGCTATGTCATCAACAACGACCGTTACTTCGAGGAGAGCGGTGTCACCTTTGGTACTGCTTACAACCAGTCCAAGCGTGTGCTTTACGACCGTTGGAAGAACCCAGGCGACATCACCGACATTCCTAAGTGGGGTGAGGTGAACCAGTTGGACGACCGTTATTTGGAGAATGCAGCGTTCTTGCGCTTGAAGAACCTCAGCCTCTCTTATTCTTTGCCACAGAGCTTGTTGAGCAAGACTCACTTCTTCTCGATGGTAAGAATCTATGGTCAGGCACAGAACCTCTTCACCATTACCAACTTCAATGGTCTTGACCCAGAGGTATCATCTAATGTCTATCAGGCACAATACCCAGCGACACGCCAGTTTACGCTTGGTGTAGAACTGCAATTCTAAACAAGAAAGGAGATTAAACAAATGAATATCAAAAATATAAAGACATATATCCTGTCGGGTATCTTGGCGTTGTCCTTGTCTTCCTGTCTTGATAAGTATCCAGAGGATTCCATCCAGATGGATAAAGCGATCAATACGGTGGATGACGTGGATAAGTTGGTCTATGGTATCTATGACAGTTTCAAGAGCAGTGCCTTGTACTCGGGCAATCTGACGCTGCTTCCTGACTTGCAGGCAGATTTCGTGTATTGCGTGAAGGGCAACTCCAATGCCTACGGAGACATCTACCGTTGGAAGGACATCAAATCGACCAATACTGATATCGAGGCTGTATATGCCGACCTTTACGATGTCATCAACCGCTGCAACTACTTGTTGGACAATGTGGATAAGGTAAAGGCTAACACCAATAGTGACAGCGAGTTGGATAAGCTCGACCAGTACCAGGGCGAGGCTTATTTCGCTCGTGCCTTGGCTTATTCAGAGTTGATCAAGTGCTTCTGCAAGGCATACGATAGCGACGAGCAGGCAGAGAATGAGCTGGGCGTGGTTCTCACGGAGCACTACATGGGCAATGAAACTCAGAAGCGTGCGACCTTGAAGGCTTCTTATGATTTCGTGTTGCGTGACCTCGATAAGGCAGCCGAACTGTTGAAGTTGGACGACGATTTCTCGGGTAGTCTCTACAATGAGATTTATTTCAATGAATACACCGTTCATGCCTTGCGTGCGCGCGTATCCTTATATATGCACCGCTATGACGATGCCATCAAGTATGCCACCAAGGTAATCAGCAGCAAGTACTATACATTGGAGAAAGCTTCTTCCAATACCTATTCCAATACTTACAACGACTATCAGTATATTTGGAAGTATGGCGATTCTCGCGAGGCTATCTGGAAGGTGGGCTTTACCATCAATAGCTATGGCGGTGCCCTCGGTACCATCTTCGACAACTACAACTATGTAACTTATCGTCCGGACTATGTGCCAGAGACTTGGGTCATCAACTCATACGACAGCAACGACCTTCGTGCCTCAGCCATTTTTACCACCCGCACCACAGGTTACTCTCATGGTTTGCAGTGGCCATTGCTCAGTAAGTACTTCGGCGATGCCACCTTCTTGAATAGCAACATCTTGCATGTACATCAGCCAATGGTGCTTCGTCTTTCCGAGCAGTACTTGATTCGTGCCGAGGCGTATGTGGGCAAGAAGGATTACAGCAAGGCTGGCAAGGACATCGCAGCCATCCGTACCGCTCGCTACTCTTCGTTCGGCGGTGGAGTTTCCATGAACGAGGACAACGCCATGGACATCATTGAGGCAGAGCGTGTGAAGGAACTCTACATGGAGGGCTTCCGCCTGAACGACCTCAAGCGTTGGCACAAGGGCTTCGAGCGCAAGGCTTCCGACCAGCCAGCAGCCAACTTCGTACAGAGCAGCCTGAAGGTGGAGAAGGATGATCCTCTCTTCGTATGGCCTATCCCACAACATGAGTTGGAGGCTCCAGGTTCTGAAATCGAGCCTAATGAAAGTAATAAATAATGAACAATAAGGAGACGATTATGAAGAAAATGATGATGAGATGTTTGGCAGCCGTGGCTGTACTCATCGCTCTTGCGAGCTGTTCGCAAGAATATACTACCTATTCGGGTCCGAGTCATATCATGTTCTCTGATACGCTCTATCAGTATCCTGTGGAGGAAAGCAACGAGATATTCAATGTGCCTATCTCTGCTACCGAGAAAGTGGATTACGACCGCACCTTCGGCGTGGAGGTGGTCGATAAGGAGAGCAATGCCATCGAGGGCAAGCACTATCGCATCCTCAACAATACCGTCACCATCAAGGCGGGCGAGATGGTAGGCAATGTACAGGTACAGGGCATCTATGACAACATAGGCAAGACCGACTCTCTCGGCTTCACCTTGAAGTTGGTGATTCCTGAGAAGTACAACTGGACCGACATTTACAAGGATTACGCCCATGTGGTGATGCAGAAGGCTTGTCCTTTCGACATCCACAACTTTACGGGATGGTGCGTGGTTACTTCCACTTTCTATAGTTCTTACTTGGAGAACGTGACCAACCGACTCATCAAGACGGAACTGGTGGAAGGCGAGGAGAACACCGTGCTCTTGAAGGACATCTACTACAAGGGTTACGACCTGAAGCTGAAGTTCAAGCCAGGCAACTTCTTGGAGCCATTGGTGGAGATGGACGACCAGGTGGCTGGTCCTACCAGCGAGGCTTTCGGTACTATCTATGGCGACGGCAAGTTGCGCATCAGTCAGCCAAGCCTCTATACCTCTTATTATAATACCTGTCAGAACTTCGTGATGCAGTATGTTACGATGAACGTACTCAACAAGGACGGTTCTTCTTATGGTACCGTGGGTACCTTCATCACCTTGATGGAGTGGATCAGCGATGCCGATGCAGAGAAACTCAAGGAACAAGGGTATTAAGAGTAAAGAAAGTAGTTATAACCTCATTATAATTCCATTATAACATACTTTGTTATATATATAAAAGTATATATGATGGCTATATATATTATAATATAAGGTGTAATATGATTCTAATAATCAAGAAATAAAAGAATAACAATATGAACAAATTGATTTCAAAATATTGGCTCGTCCTCATGGCACTGGTGTCAGTGACCTTGTTCGCCGCTTGTTCAAGCGATGACGATGATGATGTAGCTCCTGTGTTCCCACAGGTACAGACCATCGCTGGTAATGCTGGCGACGTGAAGGAGTTCTCTTTCGATGCCAACGAGAACTGGAGTCTTTCCTCCAACAAGATTTGGTGCCAGATTGCCAAGAGCGATGCCGAGGAAGGAGCCAAGGCTGGTTACGTGCTCAACGGCACAGCTGGCAAGCAGACCATCAAGGTTACTTTGACCGATGATGAGGAAAGCAAGGACTTGAGCGTGGCTCAGTTGAACTTGAAGATGGGTGGCCAGGAAGTGGCTATCGCCGAGATTCATCGTTCTGCCGCAGGTTATGAGTTGAAGGTATATGATGAGGCTGGCAATGACATCAGTGAGACGGGTATCGTGGCAGGTTATGACGAATATACCAAGTTCTCCGTGAAGGCCAACTATCGTTTTGCTGCTACCAATATGCCAAACTGGGTAGAGTTGGATGGTGGCTTCCTCGTAGGTCGCCCTAACGAGTCGGTTTCAGGCGGTGCCATGTTCAAGGAAGGTGTGAGAAAGGCTCAGTATGCCATCGCCAAGAGCGAGGGCGAGTTCATCACCTTCGCCTCAGAGGATGGCAAGGCAGAGGTTTCTGTGCCAGTCATCTACAATGGTATGCCAACCAACACCATGGACGTGACTTATCCTACCGATTCTCGTTGGGCAACATGGGAAGTGTCTCTCGATGGCAAGACCTTCACCCAGACGGGTTCCAGCAGCATCAGCGGCGACGGTACCGTCAATAAGTTTACCTTCTCCAACTTCTTGCCTTTCACCTTGAAGACAGCAGGCGATGACTATACGCTCGTCGTGTTCAATAAGCTAAGTGAGGGTTTTGAGGCTGACTATACTCGTTTTGTCAAGACTACTGGCGAAGGTGGTGATATTCGCTTGACCATCGATGCCTTGCAGAGCGGTGAGCGTGAGTGCTATGTTTATGCTTTGCCAACTTCTCTTTACGAATCTCTTGGCAATCCAGAGAACATGATTAACTGGGAGGAAGGTGTTATCAGCTCAGACTATGATAGATACTTCCTCATGCACTTCATCCAAAAGGAGGCCAAGAAGGATGATGACAATTCCAAGGCACCAGAGGTGACACTCTTTGGCTATCAACCAGTAGAATGCGTGAAGAACCCTACAGCCGAGTATAAGGTATATGCAGCTATGTTCGAGTACGCTGGCGATGAAATCTACGAGGCTACGGTTCCAGTTGGCTCTTATGTCAACATCCAGCCACAGATTGATGGATGGGATTTCAGCACCGGATTGGATGATGCACAGATTGCTCCTGATGAAATTTCAACAGAGTATAGTTCCAACCAGAAGGATGAATATACATTCAACTTCACGATGCCAAGTGAGCCACTTGTGATGGTTGCGTTCAGAAAGAACTATCAGACACAGAAGATTGTGTTCTTTAAGCTCCAGGATAGTAGTAATAGCAAGAAACATATTTCTTCTATCAGAAAAATTAGAAAGTAATTTCTAACAAGCAAATTAGAAAGTAATGAAGACATTCAAGATATATTCAAAGGCACTCTTGTTGCTGTTGGTCACCATGCTGACCTTTGCAGTGACAAGCTGCTCTGACGATGAGACCGATGGTTGGGACGGCACATACGGATATGTGCAGTTCAAACTCAACAAGAAGGTCTCTACGAGAGCGACCCGTGCGGCTGCCGTTGACAAACTTGAGAAATTGGACGATGCCAAGAAAATCAAGGTGGTCATGGAGCACAACGGAACTACGGTGTCTCAGACCTTGGTGCTCAACTCTTACAATGCTGAGAACGCTGAGTATGGTCTGAGAAGTGAAAAACTGCAGCTTGCCTCGGGTACTTATACTGTCATCGGCTTCTATCTCTACGATGCTGTCGATGAGGAGTTGTTGGCTTCTTCTGCCGGTGAAACCTTTACGGTAGTTGGTGGAGGAGTTAAGGTACAAGACTTGCAAGTGGAGACCGTGGAGCGTGGCAAGGTGAAGTTCAACCTCGTGAAGGAGTGGCAGAAAACTCGTGCCACAGGCGATGAATACCTTTTCAGCAGCATCCGCTTGGTTGACATCAGTGTGACCAACCTTTTCACTCGTGAGACGGTTACCTTCCCTAAGGTCAAGGTTACCTACGAGGAGGATAGTAAGGAGAACCAGAATCCTGACAATGCCAACGACAAGTATATGGACGTGGGCAAGGCTTACTGCGACTCCACCGTGTGGCTACCAGCAGGTACCTATCAGGTTACCTCTTATACCACATACGGTAAGACGGGTGCTGTGACCACCGAGTTTGAGACACAACCTGTGAATGGTGAGTCTTTCGTCGTGAAGGACAACCAGTTGACCGATAGCGCCCAGGTGCCTATCCTCCTCTCCGAGACCAAGGAGTATATCAAGGACTACAAGGCATTGAAGGCGATCTGGGAATCACTCGATGGCAAGGACTGGAGCTTCTATGGCGACGCTACCTTCCATGGTGCCAACTGGAACTTCAACAAGGAACTCGATATGTGGGGCGATCAACCTGGTGTTACCCTCAATAGCAATGGTCGTGTGACTGGTCTCGTATTGGCTGGCTTCGGTGCCAAGGGTATCGTGCCTGATGCCATCGGACAGTTGACTGAGCTCCAAGTACTCAACCTCGGCTCTCACGATGAGAAGATTGGTGCCAATATCTTCACGGAGTATGATGCCAACAACTTGACGACAGCCAAGAAGAAGAGTATGCGCTACGACTATGCGAACAAGTTCTTGAAGTACGACCCACGTGCCCACATGTCGGAGATGATTGTCGAGAGCTATAACGCTAACCCAGAGGTAAAGGGCTGGAGTCGTATCAAGAAGGATAGCCGCATCCAGTTGAAGGATGCCCAGATAGGTACGATGACCAACCAAATCTCTGGTGTGTCGAAGGCCATCTATCGCTTGACCAAGTTGCAGCAGTTCTACATCGGCAACTCTTCCATCACCTCGGATGAGGTTTGCGCTAAGTTCTACAATGCCGACGATGCCACCTACGGCAAGTTTGCCTCTGAGTTTACTGATGCTGCATGGGATGGATTGACCAATCTTACCGACATCGAGCTTTACAACTGTCCTAAGATTACCCGCGTTCCAGAGTTCTATTACAATCTCCCTGCCTTGCAGGCGATGAACTTGGCGCGATGCAAAGGTATTTCAGCCGCACAGTTGAGAAGCGACTGGACTCGTTTGGCAGAGGAGAAGACAGGACAGACCCTCCAGATTCTCTACTTGAGCTACAACAACTTGGAGGAGTTCCCTGCAACATCGGCATTGAGCAAGATGATCAACTTGGGATTGCTCGACTTGGCTTACAACAACATCAAGAAGGTGCATCCTTTCGGAACAGAAGTGGCACTGTCATCTCTTTACCTGAACAACAACCAGATAGAGGAGATTCCTGCCAACCTCTGTGCGTTCACCGAGAACACAGAGAGCTTGACCTTTGCCCACAATAAGTTGAAGAAGATACCTAACATCTTCGATGCCAGTTCGGTGCATGTGATGGGCTCCGTCGATTTCTCTTACAATGAGATTACAGGAGTGGATAACAGTAATGGGGCTTACAAGGGCATCAACGCCTCTACCGTCACCTTGTCTTACAACAAGATAGAGAAGTTCCCAAGCGAGCTCTTCACCACAGGTTCTCCGATTACAACCATCGACTTGAGTGGCAACCAGATGACGACTATTCCTAAGGGTTCTATCAAGGGCAAGAATGCCAATCTCTTGCAGGTCATCGACCTCCGATTCAACAAGTTGACATCGCTGTCGGATGACTTCCGTTCTACCACCTTGCCATACATCACCAACATGGATGTAAGCTACAACTGTTTCAGTGAGGTGCCTACGCAGCCACTGAACAGTGCCAACCTTCGTGCGTTTGCCATCAACCATCAGCGCGATGCCAACAACAATCGTTGTTTGCGCACATGGCCTACAGGTATTACGCAGTGTCCAAGCTTGATTCAGTTCCAGATAGGAAGCAATGATATCCGCAAGGTGGATGAGACCTTGACCTATCATCTCTATATCTTGAACATCAAGGACAACCCTAACATCTCCATCGACGTGACGAGCGTTTGTCCATACATCAAGGCTGGAGCTTACATGTTGTTCTACGACAAGACACAAGACATCCGTGGTTGCGATGCCTTGGATCTCGAATAATATATAATGATAAGAAAGTGATAATATGAAATATATCAATAAAAAGACATGTCTCCTCATGCTCGCTGCCAGCTTGTTTGCCACAAGCTGCAGCGACAAGGACGATGTGGAGATTCCTGGAGGACTTGCCATCGACAAGGAGGAGATTGTGGTAAGTCCTGAGGGAGGCAGTGAGCAGGTCGCTGTGTCTGCCTCGCAAGATTGGGTTGCAAGTGTCGATGATCCTTGGCTGATGCTTTCGCCTGCCAATGGTGTAGGTTCTGCCACGGGTACCATCAAGGTGGATTCCACGTTGATGAACGGCCGTCGTACCAGCGACATAACCTTCTTGGGCAGCAATGGTCAGCGTCGTACACTCTCTGTGGTTCAGTTTGGCTATGGTAAGCAGATTGACATCAAGGAACCTAATGTGGAGATCGAGAACTCCGATACATACGACAAGCGTTCCTTCGAGAGCGTGATTTCTGCCAATGTGGATTGCAAGATTGGTAGCATCGACTATTCTTTCGAAGGCGAATTGAACGATGCCGAGAAGGCTGAGTATGAGAACGAGCGTGAAGGCTGGCTTTTGAACAAGAAGGATGAGGACAAGCTCGTAGGTACTAACCTCGGCATCGTGCTCGACCGCAAGGCTCGTCCACGTAGCGTAACCTTCAAGTTCCGTTGGGCGATGAATGTGGTGCCTGCCGTTCGTGTGGCAAAGGTTCACTTGGTGCCTGTTAATCCAGATGACAAGTTGGTGGATGCCGATGGCAACGAGATAGCCGATGTGGTGCTTACGGTTCGTCAGAAAGCAGCCCAGAAGATAGAGGACAACCGTGCCGGTGACTCCCTCTCCGTGGTTATCATCAATGAGAAGTTGAACAGCATGGCTTCCATCGAGACCAGCGACAATATGCGCAACTGGTCGAACGTGACTCTTTGGGAGGCTACCGATGCCTTCGTGAAGGCTCATCCTGAGGCCTTGGGACGTATTCGCTCTGCAAAATTCAGCATGATCAACTTGAACTCTGGTGAGTCACTTCCTAAGGAGGTGCGTAACCTGAAGTACTTGGAGTCATTCTCCGTGTCTGCCAATGCCAACAATCAAATCCGTGAGGTAGATTTGGGCGAGGAAATCTGTGAGTTGAAGTACTTGAAGGAGCTGACCGTCTATGCCTATGGCTTGGTTCGCTTGCCAGACAACTTCGTCAAGCTCGGCAATACCTTGGAGTACCTGAACTTGACCAGCAACAACTTTAATAAGTTGTCTGACCTGACCAAGGTGGTGAACAAGACCAACTTCCCTCACTTGCACTCCCTGATATTCTACGCTCAGCGTCGCAACGATGTATGTCTCGACCTTTCTTCATTGAACAAGAACAGCAATGGCGATTACATCTATAACAACAATCCTATCGGCTTGTATGGCAACGTGAGTGGTGGAACCGAGCGTCAGGCGCTCTTGTCGCTCTTGACCTGGGATAATCTTCGTGCCTTGGAGCTTTCTTACTGTTACTTGGAGGGCGAGCTCCCTACGGATGACGAGATGGACGCAGCCTTGGAGGCTGCTGGCTGCAGAACACGTTACAACAGCAGCGACTTCTCTACCAACAAGAATGACTGGAAAGACAAGTTGGTGGGCGATACCTGCAAATGGCTGTTGACCAGCAACAACCCTGTCACTTGTAAGCAGAAGAATGGTACGGTGGTTTATGAGAATGTAGTGGGAACCGATGTTCCACGCGTGTTGCCTTGGTGTCGCTCGTTGGCTCTGAACCTTAACTTCTTCACGGGCAAGGTGCCAAAGTGGTTGCTCTATCACCCTCACGCAGCAGAATGGAGTCCGGGCACCATGGTCTATAACCAGCAAGGCCGTGGCAAGAACACCGCAGGTCAGACCGTCGGCTTCTCCAACATGAACGAGGATTCATACATCTACGATTACTACTATGGCACCTCAGATCCAGGTAATAATTACCGAGTATCGGGAGTGGCATATCCTCTTTACTATCGCATCTTCGTTGCCGCAGGCGACATAGACGAGGAGGCTTTGCTCGCCAAGTATCAGAGACGCAGTACATATAAAAGATAATATCTAACCCCATATAGATAAGCAAACAATGAAGAAAAAGTTTTTCTATATAGCAATGGTAGCCTTGGCTTTGACAGGTTGTGCAGACAACCTGTCGGGTCTCGACTCCTCGGACGGCAAGTCGGAAGTGACAATCCCTGCAGATGCTGAGGAAGGCGAACTGTTGATTAAGTTTAACCCAGAGATGAGCGATCTTCTCGACCAGGCACAGAACACGATGACTCGTGCGGGCAAAGCGGGTACTCGCTCGGGCATTCCTTCTACCGATGAGGTGCTCGACATCTTGGGCAGTTATAGTTTCAAGCGAGTATTTCCTGTGGATGCTAACACAGAGGCTCGTACGCGAGAGGCAGGTCTTCACCTTTGGTATTCGGTGAAGTTTGACAAAGGCACAGATTTGAAGGTTGCCGCAGAGCGACTGAAGCAACTCGGTGAAATCTCCAAGGTGCAGACCAATGGTCGTATCAAGCGTGCTTACAATACAGACAGCAAGCGTATCTACCTCAACGAGAATGCGCTCAAGACCAAGGCTGCTACTCGTGCCACAGCTGAGGGCGAGCCTAACGACCCAGGCTTCTCCTATCAGTGGCATTATCGCAACTTAGGTGCAGGCAACTATGCCTTTGAGAACCTCAACGATAACCAAGTGGGTGCTGAGGCTGGATGCGATGTGAATGCCGCCGAGGCTTGGAAGACTTGCACTGGCGATCCTTCCATCATCGTGGCTGTCCTCGACGAGGGCGTGATGTACACCCACCCAGACTTGGCTGCCAATATGTGGACTAATCCTGGCGAGACCAAGCAGGGAGCTACAACCGATGGTGATGGCAATGGCTATAACGGTGACCTCCACGGCTACAACTTTATCACAGACACGGGCGACATTACCTGGACAGATGCCAACGACTCAGGGCATGGTACCCACGTGGCAGGAACAATTGCTGCCGTGAATGACAATGGCATCGGTGTGTGTGGTGTCGCTGGTGGCGATGGCACTCCTAACTCGGGTGTGAAGATTATGTCTTGCCAAGTGTTCTCTGGTCAGAACAGCGTTACCTTGGCTGGTGAGGCGAGAGCCATCAAGTATGCCGCCGACAATGGTGCGGTCATCTTGCAGTGCAGTTGGGGTTACAACTCCTCTGAGAGTAGCATCATCGACGGATATACTCCGGGCCCTGCCACCGAGAAGGAGTGGGCTGAGACTTATCCTTTGGAGAAGGAAGCCTTGGATTATTTCATCAACAATGCGGGCTCGCCAAACGGAGTCATCGAGGGTGGTATCCCTGTCTTTGCCGCAGGCAATGAGTATGCAGGCAATCCAGCCTTCCCTGGCGCTTACTCCAAGTGTGTGTGCGTGGCTTCTGTGGCTGCCGACTATACCCCAGCTTGTTATACCGACTATGGTTCGCTCGTAACCTTGAGTGCTCCAGGTGGCGACTTGGAGTATTACAGCAAGATAGGCGAGAGCGACGAGGAATACTGGGACGAGACTTCTATGGCTCAGGGAGCGGTGCTCTCTACCTTGCCTAAGAATGGTAAGCCTTCCTATGGCTTTATGGAGGGTACTTCCATGGCTTGTCCTCATGTATCGGGAGTCGCTGCCCTTGGCTTGGCTTACGCTGCCAAGACACATCGCCACTATCGTGCCGCAGACTTCGTGAGCTTGATGAAGAAGTCGGTCAAGGACTTGGATGGGCACTATGGCAATGGGGCTACCAAGACTTTCTATTATAACCATACTACGGTAGGTGCTTCTCCTCAGGTAGTCGAGCTCTCCAAGTATATCGGCAAGATGGGTACTGGCTTGATAGACGCAGCCAAGCTCCTGGACAACGTCAAGGGTAAGGAGTATAGCTCCGACATGAAGTTGCCTAACCTCTATGTGGCATTGGACAAGACCACAAGCTTGAACCTTGCCAACTACTTCGAGGGCGGCAACCAGACTTACACCTGCAGTGTGGCTGATGCCAACGTAGCTTCTGTGTCAGTAGAAGGAACAACCTTGATAGTGAAAGCTCTTGCTACGGGTAGCACTGTCTTGACGGTGAAAGCAGCCGATGGTACACAACAGACAGCTACCATCACTGTTCGCAAGAATGCAAGCGACAAGGGTTGGATGTAGTTATACACATATTGGATGTAGTTATCAACATATATGAACAAAAGAACAGAAAATATGAAACATATAATCAAGCTCTTTACCCTGTTGGCAGCGTTGCTTCTCACTACAGGTTTTGTATCTTGCAGCAGTGATGACGATGAGCCGCAAGAGCAGTCGCTTCCTGTTACTCCAGCCAACCTGGATGGAGTATGGCAGATGACGGAGTGGAACAATGGTCAGCCAATGCCAGAGGGAACATATTGCTATGTTGTTTTCCATCGCCGTGACAACACGATGGAGATGTACGACAACTTGAACAGTATGTATGCTCATCATACTACAGGTTATTTTAGCATCAAACAAGACCCTTATTTGGGCTATGTCATCAGCGGAGCCTACGACAATGGCGTTGGTGATTGGAACCAATCCTATATCGTGTCTCAACTCTATCAGAGCACAGGCACAATGGTTTGGACCGTCAAGGACGATGCCAGTGACGTTTGTCGCTATCAGCGAGTGAGCGAGGTTCCTTCTGAAATCTTGAAGGAAGCGAGCGACATGGAGGAATAATCAATATTCTACTTCCTGAGAAGTAGAGTAAGAATAATAATAAAAAAAGAGTTCTGCCGTCAAAGGCAGAACTCTTTTTTTATTATGTGATAAGTTGTTATATGATGAAGCAATTACTTCTTGATAACAACTTTCTTGGTAGTACCATTAGACTTGATGACATAGACGCCACTGCCAGAAATCTGGTCAATCTTTCTACCATCGATGGTGTAGATAGAAGGCTTGGTGTCAGAAGCTACCTCCACGTTGGTGATGCCACTTGCAGCTTCATCCACGAAAAGCAACTTGGCTTCGCCTTCGACAGAGCTAATCATGACGTAATCGTAGATAGGGAGTACAGAGCCGTAAGAACCATCAGGCATAGTCACATCCTCACCCCAGTTTACAGGATTGCCATCGTAATTGATGCCATCGCCAGAATCTTCGCAATTGCATACAGGTACACAGCTACCGCCATATACGATGAACTTGTTCTCACCATCGGTCATTTGAGGTTTGATCCACAAAGGCTTGGTGCTACCTGCGACAGTTAAGTCAACGGTCTCGCCCTTCTTGATAACCAAAGGGTTGGTGATGGTCTCACCTGGCTTGGAGTCACGGTTGATGAGTGTCAAGGTCTTGTCCTTTACGTCTCCAGCCATGTTGACTTGGATATAAAGCTTGTCGCCAGCAGCAACAGGGAATACACCTTGGTATGACTTTTCGTATTGATAGTCAGAGTTGACCATACTGCTTACTGCATCATTGCTGTTCTTGGCTACACCGAGAGAATATTCGTAATCGAAAGGAACGTCGCAAGATAAATCGACGACACCATCCTGCTTTACATCATATTCCAACCAAAGGTTGCCTGTGTCCTCACCCAAAGTATAGGTGTCCTCAGTCATCTTGATGGCGGAAGAACGAACCTCGCCTGCATCAAATGTAGTTTCTGCAAGCTGGAAGGTATCGTCCTTCTTGACACCAGTGATAGCGATGTTGTAGGTCTTGCCTGCTTTTGCTTCTGCAAAGAATACGTTGCCCTTGTGGTAAGTATCAGTCTTGATGTCTGCTGTAGGGTCTGTGAAAGCAACAGTGACACCCTCGCTTACAGTGATAGCAAGCTTGCCATCCTTTGTTGCTTTGTAAGTGTAATACTCAGCGTTGTCGAAGTCGATAGTGTTCTCGCCAGTAACAGCTTCCTTAGGATTTCCTGCCAACGAACCCTTCTCGATGTCTGCGTATGAGAAAGTGAGCTTGAGAGGATTTGCCTCGTTGGATGTTACGGTCAAGAGATAAGTCTTATCTACTGTGGCGGTAACATCTTTCTTCAGAATCTTATTCTCCATCTTGGTAGCGCCCCATGTGCCAGTACCGATGTTCAGTGATACGGCTGAACCATCGCTTAAGTCAGAGGCAGACTCTACAACCAAGAACTTGCTGGTGTTGGCTGGTACGATGATGCTATAATAATAGGTGCCCTTGTCAGCAACGGTAATTTCAGGGGTAGGGGTAGCATCGCTAATCTCTACAGGGATTGGGTTGTCAGGATTCTCGCCTGCCTTGTAGTTTTCCATCTGGAAGTTAAAGGTGTCAGCCTTGTCGGTTGCCGTCTTCTTATCTACTACTATATAATAGGTGTAAGCTTTTGAAGCAGCTTCTGCGCGTACATTATAGCTACCTACTTCAGACTTACCCTGTGCGTAGGTTCCTGCTGCTGCATTGAGCTTGTTTCTATAGATGGCTACCTGACCATCAGCAAGCGCTGAGTTGCTTGATATGTTGAGATAACCTGTATGCTCTGGCTGGTAAGTGAAGAAGTACTTGCCTGCTTCGGCTGGTACGGTGTTCTCACCATCCTTCAAGGCGAATGGCATGTCAATGCTGCCTTCCTTTACTTCAACTACTTCGGATGTAGCCACGAAGAAAGGAATACTGAGGTTGAAGTTGATGGCATAGGTCTCACCAGCCTTGGTGTTGATTTTGAATACCTTCATGCCATTTACAGTTTCTACGGAAACTGTAGTGCCATTAACGGTTGCAGAACTAACATACTGTTCTGTCTTGATTTGCAATTGCCCATCCTTCTCTGCTTTGTAGGTGGAATATACATTGGTATTATCCCAGTTGCCGTTCTCGTAGTGAGGATTACCGAACACCTGTGTCTCTCCCAACTTGATTTCCAAAGGATTCTCATCAGAAAGACCGACACCTAAGTTCTCTGTCTTGTCAAGCTGGAGGGTGAAGCCAGCCTTGCCTTTTGCTTCTGCGTTCAGCATGAAGTAGTAAGTCTTTCCCTTTTCAAGAGCAAAAACCTTGGTGGTGTAATCAGACTTAGTTACGCCATCAATTTGGGTGGGTCTAATGCCACCCTTGATGGCAACGTTAGGAACAGGGCTTTCTTCATACTGACCGATAGTGGCGATGTAGTCATTGTCGGCAGTAAAAGTCCAATAGATAGTACCTGCAGCTGTTGCGTCGTAGGTGTTCTCACCTGTTTGGGCGGAAAGTGGACTGCCGTATGTTTGCGCCATGGCAGATGAAGCGAGGCACAAAGCAGCAGCGAAGAGTAAAGTTTTTCTCATACTCGTTGTGTTTTAATTAAAATTTTATGTTACTAAATGTAAGCAAAGAAAGACCTTGTCGTGGCATTCCTTCGCTTTATTGGCGACAAAGGTAACAAAATATTCTGAAATATGCAAGAAAAGAGACAGGTTCTTATCAACCTAATGGTTGATTCTTATAAAGTGAAAGCATGCAAGGGAAGAATGTTGCAATTTTATGGTGCTTTTTAGAAATAAAGTTGTATCTTTGCCACCACATTAAGTTAATGCAAATCAATCATGACAGATAACAACAATAGAATATTGCCTGTTGGCATTCAGTCTTTCTCTGAAATCAGAAAGAATGGATACCTCTACGTTGACAAGACGGATATCATCTGGACACTTGTCAATAAGCGGAAGAAGTATAATTACTTGAGTCGCCCCTGTCGATTCGGCAAGTCTGTGCTTGTCGATACTTTGCAAGCTTATTTAGAGGGAAGAAGAGAACTCTTCGAAGGCTTAAAAATCATGGATTTGGAAAAGGAATGGACGCAATATCCTGTTATACGGCTTGATATGAGCCGTGGAGGAGCAACTGCGGCAGAAAAGCAAATTCAAACTAAGAGATATACTGCTCCTTTTGAGGCAGATAAACGTGAGGTTATAGCTCTTGCAGTTGAATTGGATGAGATGGGTAAGGGACTTGTTGATTGGAAGAGAGTAGAAGTATGAAACGTAGTTTTATAATCTTGACGGCAATATTTGCTTTATGCTTCATAGGCGTGATGCGAGGTGTGGCGCAAGAGCCCTTGCTGCGTTTTGACCGGCAGGTGATAGATGCTGACACAATGACCGAGGATGATGCACCTCGCACCTATGCCTTTGTAGGAAGAAACGTGAGTGGGAGGGTGCAGGAGATCACTCGCATCCAGACAACTTGCGGCTGTACCAAGTCGAGCGTCAGCCAGATGATTTTACAGCCGGGGGATAGCTGTCGGATAGAAATCACTTTCACACCGAATGGCTATCCGGGTACGATTGATACTCGTGCTTTCGTCTATCTGAAGGAAATGGGCAACAATCCTGTGATGAAGATTGGGTTGAGAGGAATGGTATTGCCAAGTGCCGATGTGTGGTATCGCTTCAAGTATAAGATGGGCGACTTGCGACTGAAACAATGCAAGGTGACTTTTACGGAGGTAGAGGTTGGTATGAAGCCCGAGGCGAGAATCCTTTGTGGCAATAGTGGCAAGAAACCTTTGCGTATCAGCAGTTTGGTGCTTCCGCAGTATGCTCAGGTGAAGACGGAGCCTGAGACGATAAAGCCAGGCGATGAGGCTGACTTGGTCGTGACTTTGTTGGTGGATAAGATTCCGCCGATGATGAAGCCCGACTTCTCTTTCCCGATAATCTTGGAAGGAGTGGATGCCAAGCCTTCTGATAGAACTATTACGGTTGTCGTCAACCGTAAGTAATAAAAACTGCTATATAATAATGGAATGGCGTGAAGAAAATGGCAGAAAAGTTTCTTGGTTTCGATATTTTGTCGTATCTTTGCAGCCGTAGGATAGTATGAGGATTCCCACATCATCTTCTATCTATGATATTTGTTTGAGAATGTAGAACCAATTTATATGTGAAAGCCAATGAAAGCAAAAGGTTTTTATAGGAATGTCGTGGGAGTGTGGCTTATGGTAAGTTGCATTCAGGTGAGTTATGCGCAAGAGAAAACAGATGTGTTTCGACAAGAGAATGCACAAGAAGCCGAAACCTCTTTCTTGCAAGAAAAGGAAAGAAAGGAGATAAGTCGCCCTTGGCAGCAGTATCTCGAACAACTCAGCGAGCAGGAGGAGTATGAGCAAGTCAACTGGGAAGACTATGCGACTTTGTTGGAAGATTATGCCGAGCATCCCATCAACCTCAACACTGCCTCAAGGGAAGACCTGAATCAGTTTCCCTTTCTTTCTGCCAGGCAGATAGAGGACATCCAAGCCTATATCTACCAGTATGGGGCGATGAAGAGCATGGGTGAATTGGCGATGATAGAGAGCATCGACTGGTATCAACGTCAATTGCTCGGTTGCTTCGTCTATGTGGGCGAGGTAAAGAAACAAACCTTCCCTACGTTAGGACAGATAGCCAAGTATGGCAAGCATGAATTGGTGGGGGCAGTGAAAGTTCCTTTTTATGAGCGAAAGGGCGATAAGGAGGGGTATATGGGCTATCCTTACAGGCATTGGTTGCGCTATCAGTTCAAGTATGGCGACTATGTGAAAGCAGGTGTAGTGGCTTCGCAAGATGCTGGTGAACCTTTCTTCGGTGGCAAGAACAACCTGGGTTACGACTTCTATTCTTACTATCTCCAGATACGCAAGTGGGGGCGGTTGAAGAATCTGACGATAGGGAAATATCGCTTACGAACGGGCATGGGATTGATGCTGAACAATGACTTTGGCTTCGGAAAACTCTCCATGCTTTCTTCTTTCGGTAGGATGGGTACTTCCATCCGTGTACATTCCTCACGCTATGCCGCCAATTATTTGCAGGGTGGAGCGGCGACTGTAAATATCACCAAAGGACTTGATTGCAGTGCGTTTCTTTCTTATCGTAAGATAGATGCTACGGTGAAGAACGACTCCATATCGACCATCATAGAGACAGGATTGCACCGCACGGAGAAGGAAATCGAAAAACAAAAGGCTGCCTCTGCATTCTTGGTGGGTGCCAATGTGCATTTCGCTTCAAACGGATGGCATCTTGGGGCTACAGGTATTTGTTATGGCTATTCCATGCCCCTGCATCCCAACAAGTCGCAACTCTACAAGCGATACGCTCCCGAAGGCAAGGACTTTTGGAATGCCAGCATCGACTATGGGTATATCTCCCATCGGCTGACCTTGCAAGGCGAGGCGGCAATGGGCGATTGTGGAGTCGTGGCAACCATCAATTCTGCGAGTTATCTCTTCTCTGAGCACTTTTCTCTCCTGGCACTTTATCGTTTCTATCCATATCGCTACTATGCCCTTTATAGCAATAGTTTCTGTGCTGGGAGCGACGTGCAGGATGAGAGTGGTTGCTATGTAGGTATGCGCTGGTCGCCCTCTTCCAAATGGGTGGTTGAGGCTTATGGGGATGTCGCTTACTTCGCTTGGCCGAAATATCGGATGACAGAGAGTACGTATGCGATGGATTGGCTGGCAAGTGTGGTTTGGCAACCTTCTTCGTCTGTATCTCTTGGTGCTCGCTATCAGTATAAGAACAAGTATCAGGTGGCTACCCAAAGGGCACGCTTTTCTCTTGGAATTGTGAAGAAGGCGTGGAGTAGCAAGACGCAAGTGGATGCCACCTCGTTGGAGGCAAGCCGTGGCTATATGTTGAGCGAGAACTTGTCTTGGAAGTTCGGATGGCTGAGGCTGAACTCGGTCTTCGGCTATTTCTATACCACGGATTACGATAGCAGGGTCTATGCCTATGAGCCGAATCTACTCTATACGATGAGCTTCGGCAGTTATTTCGGACATGGCATCCGTTATGCCTTGCTTGCCAGGGCGGAGATGGGCAAGCATCTGCTCGTTGTCTGCAAATGCTCCACGACCGATTACTTTGACCGTAACCATATATCTTCTGGTTATCAGCAGATAGATGGCTCCTCGCAGACTGACCTGGAGGTGCAGGTGAAATGGAAGTTCTAAAAGAAAGTATTGTGAAACTTTGGTCAGTTCAATATATTTTATTAACTTTGCCCCCGATGGAAAGAAACTTTATGGTGAAGAATATAGATAAACATAGTGTTGTAAAACCATACATATTACCGTCCGTACAGTCGGATATGTTGCAAGAGACGCAAATTCCAATAGTATATCATGATGAGGCTCGTGATATGGAAGGGAAATTGCGTGTCCTGTCATTGTTCTCGGGGTGTGGTGGTATGGACTTGGGGTTTGAGGGTAGCTTCATAGCCAATCGAAAGTCCTTTCCGCAAGACAGTAAATATATAGACCACGTTATCAACCAAAATTGGGTGATGTTGAAAAAGACGAAGTTTAAGACCGTCTTTGCCAATGATATTCTGAAAGAAGCTGAGGTGGCTTGGACTACCTATATGTCTCGCTTTGGATATACAGCCGAAATGTATCATAATATGAGTATTGTTGATTTGGTGAAAATGCATAGGCAAGGTGCTGACATATTTCCTAAAGATATAGATGTTGTTACAGGTGGTTTTCCATGTCAAGATTTCAGTGTGGCAGGAAAACGTAAAGGCTTTAATTCAGATAAAGATGACTATGGCAAGAAACGTGAAGGAGATGAACCATCAGAGGAGACTCGTGGTAAGTTGTACTATTGGATGAAACAAGTCATCGACATTGTGAAGCCAAAGATCTTTGTAGCGGAAAATGTGAAAGGCTTGGTGAACCTAGGTGATGTAAAAAACATTATACAGAAAGACTTTGCAAGTGCAGATGGGAATGGCTATATCGTATTGCCTCCACAAGTTTTGCATGCTGGCAACTATGGAGTACCAGAGAGCCGTGAGCGTGTGATATTCATTGGAATTAGAAAGAATGCCTTGCGCCCTGTGGCTTTGCAAGCACTGACTTCAGAGACAATACCGGATGCATACAATCCATATCCACATCCTACACATGCTGCAACGATAAAAGATAGTAAACTTCTTGGGATAGTTACAACTCAAGATGTATTGGATGGCTTGAAAGAGCCGAATGAGACTATAGATGCCTCACAGCAATTATACTCCAAAGCTAAATTCTTGGCGACAGGTCAAGGACAAACGGAAATAAAACTAGACAATCTCGGTCCTACAATTCGGTCAGAGCATCATGGCAATATCGAGTTTAGACGACTTTCATTAGAACATGGTGGAAAGCATTATGAAGAATTGAATGCAGGGCTGCAAGAAAGACGTTTAACTCCGAGGGAATGTGCTTTGATTCAGACTTTTCCGCCTGATTATCGTTTTGTGATGAAGAACGTTAACGGAAGAGGATTCAGGCTGAGTTCTTCAGGGGCGTATAAGGTAATAGGTAATGCGGTGCCTCCTGTCTTAGCTTTTAATATTGCCATGCGCATACAAGAAGTGTGGGATAGATATTTTAAGATTGATAACTAATAATTACGAATATGGATAGAATTGCAGAAAACATTATTGCTATTCGCAAGAGAGACATCAGTAAAGCCAATGAGGCTTTTGCTGAGTTTATGAAAATGGCAGAAAGAAATCTTAATGATAAAGCGAAGTGTGACCCTAATCTTTATAAGGATTGCGTTGGTACGAAGATGGAACCCATAGCTCTCACCGCACTTAGAGAGATAGCTCCTTCGACTCCTTTTCGTCCTGAAGAAATCAATTTGGTATCTGGTGCAAAGTTTCCTGATATTCAAGCGGAACATTTTTATGGGGTAGAGGTTAAAACTACGCAGAAAAATACGTGGAAATCTTTGGGTGGTAGTATTGTGGAATCTACAAGAATCAAAGATGTGGAGAGTATCTTTATGCTATTTGCGAAATTAGGAGGTGAATATGCTGAGTTTCGTTGTAAGCCATATGAAGATTGTTTGGAAGATTTTGGTATCACGCATCAGCCTCGCTATCGCATTGACATGGAGATACAGGAAAAGCGCAAAGAGACGATATTCCAAAAGATGGGAATAGATTATGATAGCTTTAGAACAAAAGATGAAGAGGAGAAGAACGCAATCTATCATAGATTCAAACAAACTGCCGAAAATACTGGTGTAGAAATGGCTTGGCGGTTGACAAGCGAAGATGGCGATTACTCTATGCCAATGACTATAAGCTTTTTAAACGACAAAACGGAAGAGGAGAGAATCAAGATTAGGGCAAGGATGTTTGTGCTTTTCCCTGAGGTGTTTAGTGCTTCGCCATCAATCAAATATAAGCGAGCTGCTTTGTGGTTGTGTAGTCGCAATGGACTGATATGTACTAATATGAGAGATATATTTTCTTCTGGGGGACAAGTAAATCGTATTGGCTACAAGACATTTGAAAAGAGTGTTTCGAAGATATTTCTTCGGCTTTATCAGTGTCGTGAGGAAATCAACTCTTTGTTCGCAAATCCTGACAAGGAACTCCTAGAGGATATAGATGAATTTTGGACATTAAAGTGCCCGGGATATTTATTGAAGTCTTATTGGCTTGAAATGGTTCAGAATACCATCTGCAAGAATAAGCATTTATATAATGTTTCGGTAAGTGAATTGATAGATAAGTGGTAATAATATGAAGATAAATATCGTAATCCCTTGCTATAATGAGCAGGAGGTGTTGCCCAAGACCTTGGAGGTCTTGGGCGAGTTGATAGGGAGAATCAAGAAAGAGACGGATGCCGATGCCGCCTTGCTGTTGGTGGACGATGGCAGTCGCGACACGACGTGGCAGCTCATCAGGGATGCCGCCAGTAAGCATCCTTATGTGCATGGCATCAAACTCTCGCATAACCGTGGGCATCAGAATGCCCTATGGGCAGGTATGGAGGCTTCGGTCGATCATTGCGATGCCATGGTAAGCATCGACGCCGACTTGCAGGATGATGAGAATGTCATCATCGACATGGTGAAACTGGTGCAGGAAGGCAAGGACATCATCTACGGTGTGCGCAAGGAACGCAAGACCGATACCTTCTTCAAGCGATTCACCGCCCAGGCTTTCTATAAGTTGATGCAGAGCGTGGATAAGGATACGGTGTATAACCATGCCGACTTCCGCATGATGACCAATCGCACCTTGAAGGCTTTGATGCAATATCCTGAGCGCAATCTCTTCCTCCGTGCCATCGTGCGCCAGTTGGGCTTCCGTGAAGGCTTCGTCTATTATGACAGGAAGGCTCGTGAGGCAGGCGAATCGAAATATCCACTGACCAAGATGCTCAGTTTCAGCATCGACGGCATCACTTCTTTCTCGGTGGCTCCTCTTCGTTTCATCACCTTCATCGGACTTACGATGACCTTGGTTGCCATCATCATGATTATCTATGCGATGGTCGAGCATTTCCAAGGCAAGACCATACAGGGATGGACTTCCATGCTCGTCTCCCTTTGGTTCATCGGTGGAATCATTACCACGGGCGTGGGCATCACGGGCATCTATATCGGCAAGATATATACCGAGGTGAAACGTCGCCCTCGTTACTTCGTGGAGGAGAAAGTGTGATGTTTCTCTGAATCAAAGTATTTTGCTGCTGGATGTATCTATATACATAACTTGATACACTAGGGTAACAAACCTTGTGCTCTTGGGTAACAAAGGACATTCGCTAGGGTGATAAACCCGAAGAAGCCTATTGCATACCATTGCGCCTAACTTATATTTGGTTAAATCTAAGTTAGATTTCATGAAATACAAGTTATATTTCTGGAAATCTAACTTAGGCGCAATGGTATGCAATAGGCTTCTTCGGGTTTTATAATAGGCTTCTTGCGGTTATGCAATAGGCTTCATGAGCTTATGTAACCCTATTCTATTGCTTTTATAATAGCATTCTAATTCTCATAATAAGTATTCTATAACTCTTATCTTTTTTATTTGAGTGCCAGGTTGGCTTCCGTTCTCACGAATCTGTAGAACCCGACGGGGCAGCGAATCTCCACGGTTCTCGGTAGCTCCCAAACCTTCTGGTAGGTATAGCCCTTGCCAAACTTCTCCATGAAGTCTTGGAGATTGTCCTCGGGTACCATGACTACGCCGTCTTGCGGCAAGGTCTTGTCGAACTGCTGTATCTTGTCGCCCAGGTAGAAGTTGAGGCTGAAGAAGTGCAAGTCCTTGATACTCACATAGGAATAAAGTTTGTTAGTGTCAAACTTCTTCTCTATCATGGGTGCCCAGTGCTTGTCTGCCTTGGTGTTGAGTACGGCAGGTTGCAGGCTTGAGTCGAGCAGAAGGAAAAGGCTGACGATGGTGGCAAGTGTACCACCCAAGATGTTGTTGATTTCCTTCTTGCTCAAAGCCTTCACGGTGTGATAGATGCTGAAGAGCATCAATACCACGAAGGCAATCTCCAGTCCGCCGAGCCAAAATCCCTGTGGAGTTGCTTCCAAGGCATGGAGCATGGTGATGTTGTCGGCGGCATGTTTGCCATGGAAGATAGTGTCAGGTATCATCCCCAGGCTCACCACGACAACAGCCACGATGAGGACGATGGCGAGTACGGCTATCGTCCAGGCGTACGCTTTCAGTGCTCCCACTTTCTCCTTCATCATCCACACGATGTATTCGGCGATGAGATAAGCCATGAACGGATAGCAAGGCAACAGATAGACGCTGCGCTTGCTCTTCGGGATGCAATAGAAGAAGAGCACGAGCAGGAAGGCGAGCCAGGTGAATACCTGTAGTGGACTTGCTTTCTTCATATTCTCCATGAAGTGGGACTTCGAGAATTTCTTCCAGGGCAGGATGAAGAGCGAGAACAATAATAATAAGGTGTAAGGCAACCACCCCGTGACAAGCGTAAGGAGATTATACCAAGCCGGGTTCTCATGCGACTCGTAAGACATCTTGCCCATGAATCGGTCGATGTTCTCTTCCTTGACGAGTTGGAGGAATGCGTCGCCTCCCTGTTGGTAGGCGGCATAATACCAGCAGAAAGGAATGAGGAGCGAGAGAACGGCGGTCAAGCCGAGTCGCCAGATGATGCCCCAGAGATTCTCTCGCTGGGTGAGCATGAACACTCCCATCACGAAACAAGGCAGGATGATGCCCACAGGTCCCTTGGTCAATGTGGCACCGCTCATGCAGAGGATGGCGAGCCAAGGCAACTGCTTCTTGCCTTTCTCCCACCAATGGTAGAGCAGATACATCGCTCCCACCATGAAGGCGGTGTTCACCATATCTACACGGCAGTTCATACCTGCGCGATGCACCTCGAAGGCGGTGAGCGTGAGGAGGGCGGCGATGAGACTGGTCTGTGTGTCCTTGCGCTTGGCGAAGAACACGAAGCCACCGATGGTCATCAATACCAGGGAGATGGCTGAAGGCAGGCGGGAGGTAAACTCATTCACGTGTCCGATGAAAAGCGAGAAGAAGGCGATGCACCAATGGAAGAAAGGTGGTTTGTAAGGGATGTCGCCTCCATTGTTGATAGGCAATATCCAGTTGCCGTGCTCCAGCATGGTGTAGGCCACCACAGCCTCGCGAGGTTCGCCCTTGGTGTTGAAGTCGGTGAGTCCGAGGAAAGGTATCAGCATCACGATACTTAATATCGTAATGAGCCAGAGGGCTTTCTTGTAATTAACGTTCATACTGCTTGTTTATAGTTTGCAATCATATAGCTTGGTAGGCTATATTCTTAGTTGTCTCTATTATTTCTTGATGATTTTATCGTATTTGATGAGCAAGTCGGCGATGCGGTGAGCTTCCGTCAGTCGCTTGATTTCCTTCTCGGGTACTTTGCCTGTGGTCTCCACGTTCATGTGGTCGGAACCCACGGCGGCAGGATACTTGCGAGGGTCGAGGATGCTCTGTCCCATGCCTTTCCATGGGTAATGGTCAAGGCGCATCAGGTTGAGGATGGTAGGATATTGGTCTATCTGCCCCAACACCTTATTATATATACCGCCCACAGGAGCATTGACCACGATGAAAGGTGTGAACTGTTTGTCGCTCACGATGCCCTTGGCAGCAGGCGAGGAGCAGATGGGTTTGCGGTCGGCGGCAAGTCCCTCGTGGTCGCCTATCATCACAATCATCATGTCCTTGTAGTCGGGACGCGACTTGAGGTAGTCGAGGAGGATGCCCAGCCCATGGTCGGTATAGTTGGCCATCGTCATGTAGTCGCGCATCTTCTCGGGGTAGTCGCCCTTGAAGTGGATGCGCTTCAGGTTGTCGGGCAATACAAATGGGTTGTGTCCCGAGTAAGTGACAATCTGTAGGAAAGTGCTTTGTCCTTTGGCTAGTATGTCGCTACTCTTCAGCCGTTTCACGATTTGCTTCATGAAGGAGACATCGCCGAGTTTCTTCCTGGTTCCCACCTTTTCGTCGTTTATCCAAGAGTCGTTGCAGAAGAGGGAGTCGATGCCGAAGTCGCGAGCCACGATGCCTTGGTTCCAAGTCACAGGCTTATCCACCGTCATCAGGTAAGACTTGGTGTTCTTGTGCTCGTCCTTCATCGCCCAAGCCAGCGAAGGGTATCGGGTCTCGGGGAATAGCATGGCATAGCATCCGTTCATCAAGGGTAGGATGCCTGCGTTGACCAAGAGTTGTCCGTCGATGCTTCTTCCGCCCTTGACCTGGGTGAGTACATGAGGGGCATAGAGCGTGTGGCGGTCGGCGATGTATCGGTTGAGGTTCGGAGTGATTTCCTTGCCTTCCACCTTGCGGTTGATGACCCAACTTTCGAGTGACTCGCAGAAGATGACGATGAGAGTCTTCTTCTTGGCGATGCCTGTGGAATCGGGACCATTCATGATAAGGCTATGGGTGTTGAGACTGTCGGAAAGTGGAACATATTGGGGCTGTTCCTTCTCCCATCGGTCGATTTCTGCTTGCATTTGTGAGGTGAAAGGCGCATCTTGTTGCGTCGCCTCATGAGCCAAGTTGCCGAAGATGGTGTACATCGGCACGGCGCAAGTATAGTAATTGGCGTTTTGCAAACGGGTGAAGGCGTTCTGCCATCCTCCTCGTGCCATCACTTGGATAGCGGAGATGAGAAGCATGACCAAGAGGGTGCAAGCATACTGCTTGAGGCGTAAGCCATAAGAACCCATGGCCTTGGGCGATGGGTTATAGCCTTGTGGCTTGGGTGTGCTCTTGAAAGCATGGGTATGATGTCCCCTCTTATAGAGCAAGATGATGCTCGTGAGGGTGGAGAGAGGAAGCAAGATGTCGATGAGTCGCATGGAATCGACCACGCTTGCCGTGAAGTCGCTCAGGTTACCAGCCAGGAGATAGCTCTCCAGCGGTATCGCCGAGTTGTAGGTGCGGCTGTACATCAGATTGCTGATGAGCAATCCGTCTAGAATGAAGAGCACGAGATACTGCACCCACTTCTTGCCGGTGAGCATGAAGGGGAGGATGAATAGGAGCGACATCAATGCTGAGTTGACATATACCTCCAAAATGGAGAAAGAGGAGAAGGTGGTCTGTAGGCACCAGATGATGTCGAAGAGGATGAACTGCAAGAAGGTGCATCCCCATAATGTAGTTGTATCTCTGTTCCACAAGGTTTGTGGAAAGAGTCTTTTCATAAACTGTTTCATGCGTGCAAAGGTATTGATAATTTGTGAGATACCATTGCATCGAGGTCTTAATCTTTACTAAAAAATCCATTTATTCTTCCTTAAGTCGAGATTGGCAACTTCTGCCACATCTCAGTGTCGCCAAGTAGAGTCGTTGTGGTAAGAATTTGCAGTGCTTTACAAATTCCAACTGCTTTTATGAGAAAAACGCAATGCATTGCATTTTTCTCGAAAAAGTTTCGTATATTTGCAGCGCAATTCATTTTTATGGACTTATGATAGAACGTACAGAGTATATGTCTCTTCTAGAGAAATGGAGAGATAAGAAAATTATAAAAGTTGTGACTGGCATTCGTCGTTGTGGCAAGTCATCTCTTCTGAGGATGTTTCGCGAGAAGCTTCTAGCAGAAGGCGTGTCTGAAAATCAAGTGCAGGAACTCAACTTCGAGGATTTGGATAATGAGCCTTTTCTCGACTATAAGGCTTTATATTCGCATGTCAAAAAGAACCTTTGTGATGGGAAAATGAACTATCTCTTTTTCGATGAGATTCAGATGGTGGATGGATTCCAAAAGGCGATAGACAGCTTGTTCTTATTAGATAATGTAGATATCTATGTCACGGGTTCTAATGCTTATCTCTTGTCTGGGGAGATAGCGACGTTGCTTACGGGTAGATATGTAGAAATCAAATTGTTCCCCTTCTCATTCAATGAATATCTCCAGGCGATGCCTTCTGACATGGGCATAGAGACGGCTTATCGTGAATATATCGAGAAGAGTTCGTTTCCTTATGTGTTGCAAATCAGAAATGACCGTGAGATGGTGCGTGAATACCTTGCAGGCTTGTATAATACGATTGTGCTGAAAGATGTGGTAAGTCGCAGGAAGATAACTGACGTCATGATGTTGGAGAGCGTCGTTCGTTTCTTGGCGGATAATATCGGTAACCTCTCTGTCATCAAGCGCATCAGTGACACGATGACTTCTTTGGGAAGAAAAATCACATCGCATACGGTCGAGAACTATATCTCTGCCTTGACGGATAGTTACATATTTTATTCTGTCCAGAGATATGATGCCAAGGGGAAACAACTGTTTAAGACCGGTCAGAAATATTATCTAGCAGATGTCGGCCTTCGCAGTGTCATCAACGGTACCAAGGGAGGCGATCTAGGTCATGTCTTGGAGAATGTAGTCTATTTGGAGTTGGCACGTCGTGGCGGAGAAATATATGTAGGAAAGGTAGGTGATGCCGAGATAGATTTTGTGGTTGTTCAAGGTGAGCATAAGGCTTATTATCAAGTGACACTGAGTGTGAGAGACGAGGATACGATGAAGCGAGAGTTGGCTCCCCTGCAAGCCATATCGGATAATTATCCAAAGTATCTATTGACCTTGGACAACGACCCAATCGTGTTCCATGATGGCATCAAGCAGCAGTATGTGCTGGACTGGCTTAGGGAAAGATAGTCGTTGAAAATGGCTATTGCCCTTGCCTTCTTGGTAGGCAAGGGCATCGAACGCCTATGGTTAACGCTTTGATCGGTTATTTGAAGAGGTTTAGCACCTTCTCGATGATAGGTGCCATGTCGTAATACTTGTATTCTGCGAGGCGACCACCGAAGATGATGTCTTTCTCTTGGTCTGCCAGTACCTTGTATCGGGCATAAAGCTCCGAGTTCTCCTTGTCGTTCACAGGATAGTATGGCTCCATGCCATCCTTCCACTCCGTGGAGTATTCCTTGGAGATGACGGTCTTCGGACAGTCATATACCTCCTGACCGAACATCTCGAAATGCTTGTGCTCGATGATGCGGGTATAAGGCACTTCACGCTCGGTGTAGTTGACCACGGCATTGCCTTGGTAGTTAGGCTTGTCGATGATTTCTTGCTCGAAACGGACGGTACGGTAGTTGAGCTTGCCAAACTGATAGTCGTAGAACTCGTCTATCTTTCCTGTAAATACAAGTTTGTCGGCTATCTTGCGCCAGTTATCTTTTAGAAGTTCTTTGTCGCTTGAAGGTTCGGCAGAATCTTTTCTATTTCCTTCCAGATAGTTCTTGATGGAGTCTATGCTGTCATGGAAGAAATCGACCGATGTCTGGGTGTCGATGCCTTCGAGCAATCCTTCCACGAGCTTGTTGTATCCCCCGACAGGGATGCCTTGGTACTTGTCGTTGAAGTAGTTGTTGTCGAAGACGAGTCTCACAGGCAGTCGCTTGATGATGAAGGCCGGCAGGTCGGTGCATTTCCTGCCCCACTGTTTCTCGGTATATCCCTTGATGAGTCGCTCGTAGATGTCCTTGCCTACGAGGAGCATCGCCTGTTCCTCCAGGTTGTGTGGCTCATTGGGCAAGCCCAGTTCTTCGTTCTTCGCTCTTAACTCTTCACTATAAGCCGCCTTCTGCTCGTCTATCTTGGCTTGCGCTTCCTCGGGTGTGGTCACTCCCCACATCTGGTAGAAGGTGTTCATGTTGAAAGGCAGGTTGTAGAGCTTGCCCTGGTAGTTGGCGACAGGCGAGTTGGTATAGCGGTTGAACTCGACGATGGAGTTGACGAAGTCCCACACCTGTTTGTTGGAGGTATGGAAGATGTGTGCGCCATACTTATGTACGTTGATGCCCTCGATGTTCTCACAGTAGATGTTGCCACCGAGGTGAGGTCGCTTGTCGATTACCAGGCATCGTTTGCCCTGTAGGTGGGCGAGGTGTGCGAAAGTGGCGCCGAAGAGTCCGGAGCCAACAATCAAGTAGTCATATTTCTTCATAAGAGGTTTGCTTGCATTTTAATTATGTATTATTTTGTGAGTTATTTCGTTACCAAATTTCTTAGGGCGTAGAGAGGATAGATATCTATCTGACCGTTGTCTTTAGTAAAACTTCCAAAGTTCTCTAAAGAAGTGCGGATGGCATGGTTGACCCCTTTTGTTTCCATAAAATAGCAAAGGCTTTTCATTCCACCGCGTACTTCGGCTTTTACTTCTATCGGAAGTATCTTCATGTTTTTTGCCATGACGTAATCAACTTCTGCCAGCGAACTCTTTGTGTTACGCATCCAAAAATAAAGGGAAGAGATGCTGTCGGGAGGCATATTCTTGATGATTTCTAATCCCGCTACCATCTCTGTGATATGTGCCTTGTTTACCAAGTCGGTGGCATTGCCTATTAGTATTTGTTCTGAAAGGGTAGTTATGCTGCCTAAGTCCATTCCTAAAATGGCCAGAAGCAGGCCGCTATCCAAAAATAGGTATTTCTTTGGAATGCAATAAATTTTGCATACCGAGTGCTCCCAAAAATTCATCAAATGACATGGGATACATAAACATGGAATGTATTCTGCCCACACCAAAAGTGGGTATTTCGTTTAATGCAAATTCCAAAAGTGAGCCAGCGGCGATAACATGTAGTTCTGGTAAGTCTTCCCAAAAGAAGCGAAGAGCAGAAATTGCCTCTTGGCACATTTGTATTTCATCCAAGAAAAGTAATGTCTTTCCTGGAATGATAGCTTCGCCTGTTATAGATTTCAAAGTCTCAACTATATGGATGGCACTTAAGTCTCCTTGGAAAACTTGTGAGAACTGTGGCTTTCGTTCGAAGTTTATCTCGACGAAATTTTCAAATTGCTCACCAAGATGGCGTACGGAAGAGGATTTGCCTACTTGTCTTGCACCACGTAGCAGTAAGGGCTTATAGCGTGGGTTGTTTTTCCATGCCATCAAAGCCTTGTCTAATTGTCTTGCGATGTATTGTCTCTGCTCCATTTCTTATTTCCTTGCTTACTGATTGCAAAGTTATACATTTTTCTTTGAATATCAGAGGTTTAATTCATAAAAATGCTAAAATACAAAGAAATAAAATAAGTTTATTTGCTAAAATGCAGGGATATAAATGGCAAGTTCTTGCCAAAATACAAAGAATTATCCCAAGTATTTGCTGACGTAAGAAAAGGTGTAGAGATATGCAAATAGTAAGGAATGAAAATCGCCCTTTTCATTTGAGCTTAGATGTAACGATAAATTCAAGATGTGAGGAGATGAAAGTTTTCATCGAGCACATTTTAATAAGATGAAAAGTTTTTGGTAGATTATTTGTTTATATGGACAAAAAAGTTTATCTTTGTTGTTGGTATCCAAGGCACAGTATTATGAGGAAAGTACAAGCATTTGCCGTAATACGACATTGCAAAAGATGTTTATGCAAATTGGTTCGGCAGAAAAGGCAGGAAGTGGTGTCGATAAGATTTTAGCAGGTTGGCGATTTGCAAATTGGCGAGCACCGATGTTGAGATTGTTGACTCAGCCAGATATTGTAGAACTGACAATGATGATGGAGTCATTGATGGATGATGCAACCAAAGAAAAGTTAATTCATATTTTTGGCTCTAAGGTCTTTACTATAGGGCACGAACGGTTATTGGCTCTTAATGCAGCTGGTGCAGATGGCTATGTTACTAATGAAAGTCTAAGGATAGTACTTGGTATTCATAAAGCAGAGATAGCAGATTTGTTGAAAGATATGTGCAAGAATCATCTTTTAGTACAAGATGGGTATGGACGAGGAACTAAATATTATCTTCCAAAAGAAGGCTCTAATATAACAAGCTCAAGCTCTAAGGTTGCAAGCTCAAGCCCTAATATTGCAAGCTCAAGCCCTAATATTGCAAGCTCAAGCTCTAATATTGCAAGCTCAAGCTCTAATATTGCAAGCTCAAGCCCTAATATTGCAAGCTCAAGCTCTAATATTGCAAGCTCAAGCTCTAAGGTTGCAAGCTCAAGCCCTAATATTGCAAGCACTACAACAAAAAGGAGGCTTTCTTATGAGGAACTACGAAATATTATATGTTTGAATAGCCAAGATTGGTTGTCTTTGGAAGAATTGTCTGTTCTCGTAAAGCGAGATAAGATTTATCTGAGGAATTTCATTATACCAAGAATGCTAGCAGATAAAAGTTTGGAGATGATGTTTCCTGGAGTACCTAAGCATCCATGTCAAAAATATAAAAGTTTAATTAAAGGTAATAATGAAGATAAAGATTAATCCAAAATATGAGGAGATGAGAGGCTAGGTAAAGTTTGCCTCTCACTCTATTGCTTGTTATTTTGTTAATAGAAGTTTTTTATACGTTGTGTTAAGAAAGAAGAATTGATGGTACTGTTCTTGAATGTTTTGTATTTCAAGTTGTTGGGACCCACATCCTTCTTGTAATGCTTCATGAGATAAGTGTTCTCGTAGTTGATGTTTTCTTCAGGATTGGTGAAGACTTCGCTTTTGCCATAATACATCGCAATGGCTTGGTTTACCCAATATCCTGGGTCAGGCAATGCGTCGTAATGAGTGTCGGAAGGAAGTTTGGTTGTCAAGGGTTTCAGTTCAATGACAGAATTGACAGTGCTTGACAAAATGCTTTCTCTTTCTTTCATTTCTTGGTCGCTTCTTTGTATCTTGCCATGAACAAGTAAACTGAGTGTGCGATTGGTTGTGGAAGGTTTGAGAATAACAGCTAATAGCAGTATGATGACTGCATACAAGTATGAGAATTGAAGTGTTTTGTTATACTTCATTTTAACAGCATTGACAACTTGGTTGATGGCTGTGCTTAATGGGGCTTTGGTTTCTATCTTACGGATGTAAGCTCCTGATAAATAGTACATATTGACAAGAATGAACCAAAACAAAGCGTATGTATATACGTTTTGGACTCTGTTGGGACCTTCATATCCCATAGCGTAACAGTGAGGCAAGAAGAAGGAGCAATATAATCCTAGACTAATGAAGATGCAGAGCCAAGGGTGAGAGAACTTGAAAGATGATTTGTGCGCCAGCCTACTCACCATCGGAACTAGGGTAAGGAAGGTTAAAGACATGACGCTGACGATTCTGTCGGTGATAAAGTCAAGGCCTTTATTGATAGTGATAGCCAAGGCATCAAAGATATGTGGATGATATTCTTTTACTGCTAGCTCGCGAAATGCGTTTCCTGGGGCTAAGATGCTGAAAGCAAAAGATATAAGATAAATGGCAAAGATGGAAACCAAGAACTTTGGCATATGTTTTTGTTTCAACCATAAAATAGTTATAACTACAAATAGAATTGCAGCCATTCCAAATCCTGAGACAAAATTACCTCCTGCTATGAAAACAGCAAGAACGATGGATGCCCCCCCGATTAAGTATTTGCGCTTTGTACTAGATAGTTCGTAAGCAATCAGCAAAGATGCCAAGAATAGCGACAGACTATAATATAAGGTATAGTACATGGCTCCATTATACCAATAAAAAGCATCGTATGAAGAATAGACAAACTGTACGTTGATTAACACGAAAATAGTAGATACAAATAGGTGTTCCAACATGGTTGTGTGGAGTACCTTGCGCATAATCATATATAATAAGGTGAAAGTGGAGGCAATAAGGCTTGAAAGCAAAAGAATCGGAACGAGCCAATAGACCCCAAATGCACCAGGCTGCAATGCCATAAGGAAGCAAGCTGAATAGGTTCCTTGCCAAATATGATACATGCTAACGGCTACATCCCAAGCGGCTACCATGCAAGCCGTTAAAGAATGCGTCGTGTTCCAAACTTTGTGAGCTTCTGCTCCGAAGACATAATCGTCAGAGAATGGGTGTAAATATTGACCAATCCACAAGATTGGGATGATAGATAGAATTAAAATTACCATTGCGGCAATTGTTACCCCTTTAAGCTGTTTCTTGTTCATAACTTCTATATTATTGTTGTTTTTTAATTTAAAATATGTTTGGATTATGTATCCCTAACATAATCCAAACATCGTAGTGTCGTTATCCTTGCATATTTGATTGTTAATAACTGTTGTAAAATCAAACAATTTGTTTGTATATGTTTGATAGCTTTTGTGCTGAAGCTTCCCAAGAGAAAAGTTTACTCCTTTCCTTTTGTTTTCTTATTAGTTTCTTTCTTTCGATTCCGTCTAGGTGGTAAAAGGTCTCAAACTGCTCTTCGAAGTCAGTCGCAGTAGAATTCATATGGAAATAAATGGCGGCATCTCCTGCGATTTCTGGGAAACAACTTGCATGATTGAGAAGTACTGGGCACTCTGCTTTGTATGCTTCTAGAATAGGAAGTCCAAATCCTTCGTAAGAGGAAGGGTAGATGAATGCGAGGGCATTGTGATAAAGGTCTAACATCTCATGATTGGTTACGACAAATTCGTGTATAAAGCGGTCTTCTACGCTCCATGATTTAAACATTGCATTTTCTTCCTCGGTGAAAGATTTTCCTGTACAGATGACTTTTAAGTCCTTATGTCTCTTAAAAATAGGCACGCAACTTTTTGCAAAGAGATTGAAATTCTTGTAAAAATGACGTTCGCCAACAAAAAGAATATACTCATAGCTTCGCTTGTTGTTCTCTGTTGGAATATAAGGAGTTTCATCAACTCCATGATAGACAACGCTTACTTGATTTTCTTTTATGTTCATTGTGCTGCATAAGTCTTTTTGGGTCTGTTCGCTTACAGCAATGAGATGTGTAGCTTTAGGTATGACCATATTCTTTTGTAGGATTTGAAAATCGTTGCGTGCATAGTATTGTGGAAACAATTCTGGTATCATGTCATGAACTGTTATCACAAAAGGTAAATTCCCAATATATTTGAGAAAATATGGATTGAAAAATGTCGGATGAAGCAGGTCGAATGCTTTTGACTTTATCTCTTTGCTAGATAGATATCTGTTAAGCTTTGGAGTACGGTCTAGTCGAGAGTATTCGCCAAACTTGGCGTTGTAGTAGAGTTTGTATAGCAATTTCTTTAAAGCGGAATCCTTGCTCCAAAGAAAGTTGTTATATAGTTCGCCTTCAGATTTATAGCCTAAGTTTTGAAGATATATGTTGTTTGATTCTAAGACACTGATGTGGGCATCAATGTCTTTCGGTAAATGAGAGTATAATTCTGCAAAACAGCGTGATACTCCACCATGGGTTTGCATATCAAATGCTTGACTATCGTATAAAACTTTCATCTTATTTTTATGTTTAAATGAATAAATCCTTCCACAGGATTCTAAAGCTATTTCTAAGAATTTTCCAATCACGGGCTAATGGCTTTTTTCGCATTGCTCGCCTAAGTTTGAATAGCAATTCTGCTGTAATGCGTGCTTCTTTCTGTTCTTTGCTCTCTTTCTTCTTTTGGGGAAGTTTGTGTTTGTCTGCAAACAAGTTCTTGAAGACAGCCTCTCTTTCATTTTGGGTTGAGTCAACACATACGGAAGATATACCATCCATATAATATATTGATACAATAGTATTAATCCTTTTGTAAGAGCATTTTCCGAAGTACCAACATTTGAAGAAATGAGCCCAATCTGCAACAATTTTCAACTTTTCATCGTAAGGATTTTCTTTTAGTAGATGAGTCTTGATAAATGTGGATTGATGCTGTAGCGAATTCTCTTTAATGAAATCAAAAGAAATTTTCTCTGGAGGAGTACTCAGTGAAGCATAGTCGCTCTCTACAACGACGGTTCGTCCTACACAATAGTCATATCCGTCTAGTTCTTCGATTGCTGTTTCTAATGCACAACTAGAAAAGAAATGGTCGCCAGAATTCATAAATATGCAATATTCGCCATGGGCAATATGAATGCCCTTATTCATGGCATTGTATATACCTTTATCCCTTTCGCTTATCCAAAAGTCAATATTCTTTTTGTTTAATTCTATGTATTCTTTGCTGCCATCGGTAGATCCCCCGTCTATGACAATATATTCAAAATTATTATATGATTGAGAGATAACAGAGGGAATAGTCCTCTTTAATCCAGAGAGATTGTTAAAATTGATAGTTATAACTGTTATTTTCTTCATTGCGTTCTGTTCCTATGAATTGGTTGATAAATATTTGCAAAGATACAAAAAAAAAGCAAAAGTCACAAAGAGAAACATAATAATAAATATATTTTCTTTATTTTTGTAATGATATTATTGGTTTTAATTTTAGAATTACATGATTAGCATTATAGTTCCTGTATATAACGCAGAAAAAACATTGCGTCAATGCCTTGACAGTATTATATGTCAAAGTCCTCATAATTATGAAGTTATAGTTGTCGATGATGGAAGTATTGATGCTTCTCCCATGATTTGTGATGAGTATGCAAGAAAATATGATTGCATAACAACAATCCATAAGCGAAATGCAGGTGTTAGTAGTGCTCGAAATGTGGGAATAGAAGCGGCAAAAGGCAAGCTTGTTACCTTTGTTGATGCAGATGATTGGGTTGAGCCAAATTATTGTATGACTATAGCAAATACGGAGGCTGATCTTACTTTCTTTGCGGAAAAATGGCATTATTCTGATGGTTCAACTTGTACCTTTGATTCAGGGGAAGATGAGATAAACGAAAACATAAAAGCGATAAATGAAAAATTGTTTTATTTGAGGAAAAATTCTGAAAACCATGAATACTTTGGCTTTACTTGGAATAAGGTTTTTAGGCTAGATATTATTCGTAAATATAATTTGAGATTTGAGGAAGGATTGTCTTTCCGTGAAGATGAGGTGTTTACGCAAGAATATAGTCAACATATCCATTCTTTAAGAATCCTTTCTGATAGGCTTTATAATTATCGCTGTACGCAGACAGGTTTGACATTCCGTACGAAAACACCCAATGAATATTTGTTATTAATATCAAAAATACAAGAAGAAGCTAGACGAACTTCAATAAATGCTTTGAAAGAATATGAATTGTCTCGTATTCCAAAGCTATATTTTTTAGCGATGAAATCCGAGTCAAACAAAAAGCGTTGCATAGAACTATTTCAGGAGTTACGATGCTTTTGTAAAAATAATCATGTACGTATTCCTACCCGTTCTGTCAAGTATATATTAAAGCATTTCAGTTTGTTAAAAATTTATATAAAAGCTTGTTATTCAAAATCCTGAGTGCTTAGCCCTTTCTCACACCTAACTCTTTCCAAGTCTTGGTTGAAATGTTCCTTGTTCTCTGCGCTGATATCGTCTCTCTTATGATAGAGGTGGTATTCTATGGCTTGGAACTTGGCATATTTACGCTTGAGGCCTATGTTGAACAGGCGGTTGAACAAATCAAAATCTTCGTATCCATAGCCTACGAGTTCTTGGTCGAAGCCATTCACACCTTGGAGGTCTTTCATCCACATCGCCATATTGGCACCTCTTCCATAAAAGCGGCGCTTGTGGTAGAGGTTTTTTGTCCAAAAAGTAAGGAAAGGAAGCCGTAGGGCATTCTCTTTGCGTCTTACTCCCTTGGAATAGAAAGTGACCTTGATGCTCTTTTCTTTTAAGAGTTTATGGGTGAGAGTCTGCTTGAGAGAAGCTCTGCTTCCGATGACAAAATATCCTCTTTCTGCCAATCTTTCATGGTCGGCGATAAAATGGCGGTCCATGATGATGTCGCCATCTATAAAGACAATATAGTCACCATGAGCCATACGAAGGGCATTGTTTCTTGACTCTGCCAGGCGAAATCCTTTGTCTTCTTGCCAAGCATGGAGAAGTGGGCATGGAAAGTCCTTTGCAAATGACTCAATAAGTGTCTTGGTGCTCTCCCCAGACCCATCATCTGCAATGATGACTTCGTCGGGAATTCTTGTCTGAACTTTTGCGCTCATGAGGCTTAGTCGTAAAGCATCTGGGCGATTATACGTGGATATAATAAGCGTTATTTTCATCGTGCAATTATATGGATTTTATTCCTTTATAAGCTTTTATCATATATCTAAACAATTTTCCTTGCGGATTCTTGCGCCAATGTTTGATGTATTTATATAAAAATATAGGACGACTCATCAATATTTGGTCAGACCGGCGATAAAGTTCTGGGTTGCTTTCTTTGAGTTTTTTGTCAAATTCGATGAGAACCCTAAGGTCTGGCTTTGTGCTTTTGAGCAAGTAATGTTTATAGATGAATTTAATTCTTTTGAACAATCTCTCGGACAGCAAGTCCTTTATCTCTTTAGGACATTCTTGGAGTCGGGTGAGACCCTCTAGCATATGGCTTGCGCAAATGACATTGTCTTGAAAATGATTAGAAGAAAAGTCACTTGCCATTGTCTGCCCCTCTCTGCCTAGTGTGTAAATGTAGAGATCTTCGGGTACGTACATGATGGTCTTTATGGTTGCAAGAGGCAGGAAGACCCATTCCTGGTCCGTATATGATATGCCTTCGGTCTGCTTGTAGTTGATGCTTAGCAAGTTCTTGCGTTTATACGTAATGGCATGCATCCACAGGTTGAGGATGTCTTTGTGGAAACATATCTCTGGGAAGTTTAAAAGGGTGTAGCTAGGCAAGTCAAACGTGACGAACTGCTGTTTGCCATGGGTGTGGGATTTGACGAAGTTGGTGATAAAGGCATCGACATCGCAAGTTTCTGCTTTTCTTAATAAAACTCGCAGTGCAGAAGTGTTAAACTGGTCGTCAGCGTCTAATATTTTGATGTATTTTCCTGTTGCTTCTTGTAAACCTCTGTTGATGCAAGACCCATAATTTCCATTAGGCTTGTCGATGACTCTGAAGATGTTTGGGTAGGCTTGCTCGTATCTTCGTGCTATTTCCAAAGAGTCGTCCTTGCTCCCGTCATTGATGACAAGTACTTCCAGTAGGTTGCCTTCAATAATCAAAGATTGAAGGCAACGATCCAGGTAATCGTGCATATTGTATGTTGGCACAACAATAGTTAGTATCTTGTTCATAAATTTTCCTCGTAATTTTGAAGCTAATATATATTCAAATACTTCTTCTCGTATCCTAATTATACTGTCTTTTTCTTATGGTGAGACGATGCCAAAGGCTTCCTTGGGTATGAACTGGCTCCAGAATTTCTTGCGATGCTTGCGGTCGTAGCCATGTGCTGCCATGGGGAGATGCTCTTTGTTGATTTTATAGCATAGTTCTAATTTGCGATCAAAGGAGAAGTTAGCTGCTTGCTCTATCGTCGGGATTTTTAGTTCTTTTGGAACTAGTGCCCAGAAAATATCCTCGTTATGATAAGGGTCTGTCTGGGTATTGTAGAATTCTATTTCCTTGGAGTATTTCAAGCATAAGTCTCTGAACACTTTCACTTTCCTTAGGCTAAATCCTCCATTTCCTATGTTGCCAAACATTTGGCAATGGAGGTTTTTCTTTGCAGGTTTTAAGAAAATTCTTAGTTGGATATATTGTTTCAGAGGAAAATGCTCGTAGATCTTGCGATTGGGCCATGGGGCACCCACATGGTCTATTCCCTTGTTGCACCATTCCGAGAGTTCGTCTCTGAATACCCATACGTCTGTTTGGCAGATTAGCAAATATTCATAATCGGCAAACATATTATAGAAGTCTGCCGACATCATCATTTCATTGTAACCAGCTATGCCTTTAGCTTTACCTAGCCAAAGGTCGCTCACTTCTACTTCTCCTATTTGAGGGTATTTTTCCTTTAGATTTTCAATATTCAATCCTTTCGGTTTTAGAAAAACGGCAGGATATTCTCTAAAGACATGGAGGTTGTTGTCTAGTGCAAAAGCCTCGTTCTTGTATAATTCTCTATATATAGGAATAACGATGATTACTTTTTTGTCAGATTTCATTTCTATTTCTTTGCTATGTTTATTTGCAGAGTACTCTCACTCAAAGTTCTAGACTTTCTACAAAGTTACTAAATTATACGCAAAGGTATTATGACCATACGTATAATTTATGGAAATTTAATAGAGTTGTGGAAAATCTATTCTCTGTCTTTAAAAGCCTCTTTGGGGATGAACTGCATCCAAAACTTCCTGCGGTGCTTGTGTTCGTAGCCGTGAGCGGCCATGGGAAGTTGCTTGTGGTTCATCTGATAGCAGGTCTTGACTTTGTTGTCAAAAGAAAATGTGACAGCCTCTTCTATTGTCGGCAACTTTAATTCTTTAGGCACTAATGCCCAGAAAATGTCTTCGTTATACAAAGGACCTGTTTGCGAGTTGTAGAACTCTATCTCTTGTGCATATTTGAGGCATAGGTCTCTGAACACTTTTACCTTCCTAAGGCAGAACCCACCGTTTCCGATACGACCAAACATTTGACAGCGAAGATTCTCCTCTTTCGGCTTCAGCCTTATTTTTAATTCTAAATATTGTTTCATCGGAAATAGTGAGTAAATCTTACGTAATGGCCATGGGGCACCTACATTGTCAATACCCATCTCTAGCCATTTCGGGAGTTCGTCTCTGAATACCCATACGTCCGTTTGGCAGATTAGCATATATTCATAATCGACAAACATATTGTAAAAGTCTGCCGACATCATCATTTCGTTGTAACCAGCTATGCCTTTAGTCTTGCCGAGCCAAAGGCCGCTCACTTCTACTTCTCCTATTTGAGGATATTTTTCCTTTAGTTTTTCGATGTTTAAACCTTTGGGTTTTAGAAAAACAGTAGGATATTCTCTGAAGACATGGAGGTTGTTGTCTAGTGCAAAAGCCTCGTTCTTATATAATTCTCTATATATAGGAATAACGATGATTACTTTTTTGTCAGGTTTCATTTTGTCTTATATCTTTATTTTCCAATAACCATTTTTGTCAGCACCAACTCTTTCGAGTAGTCCGTTCTTTCTTAGCCAACGAATGTGATAGTCTATGGTAGAAATGGTAATGTCTAATATTTTTGCAATATTTATTCGTGTAATTTGGGGATAGAAGTTTACAAGTAGGAGTATGGATTGTTTGTTCTCTTCTAAACTTACACTATGATTTACACTATGATTTACTCCCAACTTTATTCCCAACTTCTCCTGTTGGTCTTTCAAGTCGGGAATCGTAGTCGTAGTTTCTTGCTTTAATGGAGATTTGTCAGGATTATTCTTAAGATAGAAGCAGATGCTAACAATGTTTCTATTGCTTTCGAAAGTCACATCGTTACCTGTAATTTCTTTCCAAGAGAAGAGTTTTCCCATTCCGAATCCAACGTTTTCCGAGATATTAGCGAATCGGAAGAGCTTCGCAATGGTAGGATTGCGTAAGCTGGAGTAGAAGGTACGAGCCATTTGGTCTGCTTGCATAGGGAGATTTCCTGCATTCATGAATTCTATCTTGTCAGTAAAGGCATGGATACATGAGCGGATAGGACTGAAATGGTCGGTATGCATGCAAAGGTTTGCTAAGGCCTCTCGCAGAATGTCCCACTGGCGTTTGTCTTCGACGTTCGCTCCTCGGTAAGAGTCCAGTTTGAAAGGAGTATCTACCAAGGTTCGTAACCGTCTATATATAATAAGGTATGCTTCCCAGATGTTTTCTTGCTCAGGGATGCGATAGGTGTATCTTGTATAAGCGGCTTCTACTGTAGGGGCTGGAATCTCGATGTAATCGATACAGAAAGTTGGAACGTATGCTGTTACGTACGGCGTTATCTTCTGGATTAATTCTTCTTTTGTCATATTGCTTAAAGGATTGAAATGTTGCAGTACTCTCGTTTAAACCAAAGCTCGAAGACTGGGTCAACCATCTTGAATCCATCGCCCGATTTTTCGATAAAGTCTCTCTCGACAAGCGTTTTCTTGTTCTTGGTGATAGTACGTGGGGCACCTAAGCCATATTCTGCAACTACTTGTTGGGCGTTGAAGTGAGTCTCCCCCATACAAACTGCACGTAGAAAAGCTATCTGGGAGGCTGGCATACCATCAATGTCGGCAAGAAACATATCTGCATTCGTATCCAAGAGCTTCGTGAGTTGGGTCTGGAATATATCTTCCGTTACTTCTGTTTCTGTTCGTGTCCAAATGAGAAAGCAGAATTGTTGCATATACCAAGAATGACATTGCATGGTGTCGCAAATTCTTTCAATCATCTCGTCGCTGATAGCTTTGCCATAGTTGTAGAAGCTATCATGGATGAATGGCTTCCAATATTCCTTGGCGATTTTCTTCAGTGTCATCATTTGTCCAAACCGATAAAATGGATTCTTCGAATTACCAAATATATCCATCATTATGTGGCGTTTGCTTCCGTATAAGCAGTACGTTGTGCTATGCTGCCCCTGCCAGACAGAACGCATGGTTCCTTCCAGGCGTTTCCAATCGGGGAGGTTTGCCAACTGTTGGAACTCGTCTATGCAAACAATCACATGTATGCCTTTTTCTTTGGCTATCTTTTCTGGAAGATTGAGTATTTCTTCCGCACTGTCCTTTAGGGGCTTGAAGTTTAGTTTTACTTCTACGGCATTGACGGGGTCGCTATTGACGGTTAGGCTTGGAGATATGGATTGTACGAACTTTACGATGTCTGCCCATCTTTTCTCCATGGTAGAAGAAACCCCTTGGAGAATGGCACTTGCAAACTTATTGTAAAATTCTTCTTCTGAGTATATCTTGAATGCGTCAAGGTAGCATACTCTGACATCTTTTTGTTCTTGTTTCAGTTCTTCCATCGCCGCTTTGACAAGGGAAGACTTCCCCCATCTTCTTGGGGATATGAGCATCACGTTGATGCCGCCTCCAAGAAAAGTCTTGAGGTCTCTGCGGTCTTCTATCCTGTCGATAAAGTACTCATTTTCCGCAATGGAACCGTATTCGAATGGTATCTTGTACATAAGTTAAACCCTTGATTTTCTGCAAAGTTACTAAATTATACCCAAAGGAATTATACCCGAAGGTATAATTTAATAAACTTTATCATAACTAAAGTGCCTCCAATGCCGTTTGGATGGCTTTCCTCAAGAAGTAGCCTTGGTTGAGTTTCTCTGCCATCTTGAAGGCGTTTTGTTTCATCTTAGCCAAGTCTTCTTGTGAAAGGTGGGAAAGGATTGGATCCAATTCTTGCAAGGAACTGATGGTGATGCCAATGCCTTCTTTTTCGATGATTGGAGCAACGGCTGCCTCCTTCCATGCGATGACAGGAAGGCCAGCACGGAGGTTGAAGGACACTTTGTGCGGGGAATTCCAACGCAGGTAATTGCCATAGTCGCCAGAACAGGTGTCCAGCGAGTCTCCGTCCCAAACGAGCCCGAAGTCGGCATCTATGTAAGAGATAAATTCTTCTGATGGCAAGAACCCCCGATAGCTGACATGTGGATTGTCTTGCAAGCCTTGTAGTCCTTCTTTGTTGCCCACGATGGTGAGATTCCAGGTTTTGAGACTTTTGGTGAGTTCTACCAAGAAGGCGTTCTTGCGCATACTCAAAGCTCCTGCATAGACAACATTTGTCGCATTTCTTAAGGTGTCCTTGGACGAATGTTCGTTGAAGGAGGTGGAACGGTAGTCGAACAGTCCCAAGGCTCCAACAGGCTTTTTCATTCCATGCTCCTTGAGCCAAGTCTTCATGTTCTCATTGGATGCGATGATGTAGTCGCTGTGTGACAAACGAGAAATCTCCTTTTCGATGGATAGTTTCTTCCTGCGGAATGACCCTAAGTCGTGAATGAGCGACACGGTCTTAGCTCCCTTCATACGAGCGATATTGCATAAGAAGGAAAAGTATTTCTTGACGGGGTATTGCAAGAAAAGCACATCGCCTTTTTTGAGTAAGGCGCAAGCTCGGATGATGCCTGCCAAGTCGAGGAAGAAGGCAAGAATCTTACTGTTGTTGACAGTGCGATGCAAGCCCAGGTTGGTCGCCCCCATTTCTGTGAGCGTGTCCTCGTTGTCAGTCTTTGCCTTGTTACCTGCGCTTGTCAGGTTATAGTAATTGCGAGAGATATAACAGAGTCTGTTCTTGTTCATTTTGTTTCTCTTTTAGTTTGTTCTCTTATAATAGTTCTTGCTCATCTTTTGTGGTTGAAGACTATCTCTTTCCGAGTCTTTCATGGATGCCGTCTTGGTAAGCTTTCCATAGGGTAGAGATGTCTTTCATCTGCCAAGCCTTACAGAAAGGCATCGTGATGAGGGCTGGAATGATATAGCCCAGAACGCCGATGAGACTGCGAACGTATCTTACTCCCCAATTCTTGCCGTAGTGGTGGTTGAGGTAGGCTTCATTGCGCACTTGGTAGTATCGTTTCCATTTCTTTTTCTGGTTGCGAGTTGTCCAGTTGTCCTGGCTAAAAAACAAGTGCTTGTCCATCAGGGCTTCTGGTACATAGAGTAGTTTGAAGCCAGCCAAGTGGGTACGAAGGCAATAGTCGGTATCATCACAGAATATAAACAAGTCTTTATTGGGTAATCCGATTCGTTCGACAACATCCCTTCGGATAAACGGGCCTTCGAAGTCGGCACCTACTATTTCTGTGGCTTGTTCTATCTGTTGCTTGGACAGCTTTTTGCCATGCATGGAGGCAATTGGGTTGGAGAAGTCGTAAGCCTGAAATTCATGTGTGAAGACTTTTCCTTCCAACAGCCTGCGTGGGGACAGGATACCAATGTTGGGTTCTTGGGTATATGAAAGCAATTTCTCTAGGCAGTCTTTGTGTGGAAAAACGTCATCGTCCATACACCATATCCAGTCGGCACCTTTCTCGTATGCAGTTTTGATGCCTGTATAGAAACCGCCAGAACCACCTACATTGGCTTGGTGTACAACGTATAGGTCGGTTTGTCCATCAAGCCATTCCGTTGTACCGTCTGTACAGCCATTGTCGATGACGATGATTTCGGTCAGTGGCTGGTTGGAGCGTAGAGCTTCAATGCCTTTCTTTAGCAGCTCCAGGCGATTGTATGTAACTACTACTGCTATAATTTTCATGTTATTTTAATGTCAATAGTCTTTTGTTAAACTATAGTTCGACGGCAAAAGGCACTTGGTGTTTTTGGAGGTAGTGTTCCCAAAATGCTTTTCTTCTTTCTAATGTATATCCTACGGCTTTCTCCGTGTTGTAGTTCCTTACTTTGGCGTATTCTTCTGCGAGGAGTTCGGTAAAGTGCTTAGGACCCCAAAAACGTTTCAGATTATCCAATCCTTTCTTGACGGAGATTTGCCCGAAATACATACGGTTGATGTCAACTATCGTAAAGTGAAGTCCCTCGTCATCCGTCTTCCACAGGATGTTGCCTGGTGTGAAATCTTTGTGCATGATGCCTGCGAGGTGCATCTTTGCGGCATAGTGGGCCAAGGATTTCGCCAATTGCTCGTATTCTCCTTCTTTTGCATCCTTGATGTCATACAAGGTATGTGGATAGTCGCATTGTATGGTGATGAGATAGGTGTAACCTAATAGGTTCAAGATATTTTTTTCTTCTATCAAGGCGATTGCTTCGGGGGTGTTGATGCCTTTTCGATTGAGTAAGAATGAGTACTCATAAGCACGTTGTCCTTTGGGAATTCTAAGATTCCAAGAATAAATCAGACGGTTGAGGCTCTTGGGTTGGTGAAATCGCTTTACATTGACGAGTGTTCCGTCTGGAGCAGTCAAGACCTTGATGACATTTCTGAGGTGATATATCTCCTTACCTTCTTGTTCGAAGATATCGGGGATACTCTCAATGAAACTCTTCAAGTATTCGTATTTCTGATTGATTTTAATCTTTCTCATTTTTGATGTTCAAATAAGCTATTTACACTTCATCCAAATCAAGAGGTTTACACTTCTTCCATTCTCTTCATTTCCCATCCTGCAAATTGGATGATAATTTTATGTAAAGTGGTATTTTGGCGCAAGACTTCTATTCTTGGTGCGGCGGCATAGCGGTTGATTTGCTCTACTGCCTCTTGCCATTGAGCTTCTGCCTTGCTCTCAAAATCCTTGGCTGGCAACATCTTTAGCTCGATGATGTAGCTATGCTTGGTTGGATAGTGAGTCAAGTCTGGCAGGAGGAAGAAGTCACAGTAGCCATGGTTCAACTCTAGTTCTGGAGCTGTGATGTAATAGTTGCTCAGATAGAGATATGCCATGAAGAATCCTTGGAGATTCCGTTCTGCCTCGATGCCATCACGCACAGATGCCACCTCTGCGTATGCTTTCGACATAAATCCGAGCACCTCTTGCCATTTTCCCTCGAAAGCCATGCAAGTCATCATATATCCGAAATCGTTCAGATTGATGTGGTTGATGTCTTGGTATTGCTCTTGCAGATAGCCATAATATTGGCGACGAACGTTGTTGTTGGGTATTCCAAGTACCAACATGTCGCCGAAGGAGCCCTTGATGGTAAGCATTCCGTAATAGAATAGCAAGCTTGGAAAGTATTCTGGCTTGACGATGTCACTGGCAGGGAATGTCTCGTAAAGATTTGCCACGATGCTTCCTTCTTCCGTAATCTTACGGATGATGCCTTTGCGATTGCCATCCAACTTGTCAAGCTGGAGCAGGCGCTTCATCTTGTTATAGTCGGTTTTCGTATTCGGGTCTATCATCTGCTTAGGACTTCTTCCATTACTCATGTAGTTGCGGAGATAATATAATACCATGTCGCAGTTGAAGACTCTAACCTTGCTGCCCAGACATTCTTCGGAGAAACAATAGTTGTCATACCATGGCTTAATTTCTGCTATCATTGCCTCGATGTCGCAGTTGGCTGGTATCTGCCCTGCGTTACGATAACGGGTGAACATATCTCGTACATCTTCTGTGCTGAATCCCAACATCTTGTCAAACTCTGGCTTGGTGGAGATGTGCCATCCTATATTGAAACCGCTGGTTACGTCATCCAAGGTAACTGGGCTTACACCCATCATGAATATTTTGACGAACGAGCCTTTGAACTTCTTGAAGTAGTCGCGGTAGAAGCCGCTGGCATGGGTCATGGCATGATACACTTCCTCGCCTTGTTCGTTGAGTACAGTATTGGTGAAGTTGTCGTATTCATCAATGATGAGGTAGAGCTTAAAATGATTTTCTTTGGCGCATCTTTGGATGATAGCTAACTTGCTGGAAGCTATATCTGTCGAAAGAACTGCTTTACGGATTTCTTCACCATAATATTCTGCGTACTTGTTGATAAAGGCATTGAAGCAAATATTGCAATAGGCATTGAATCGCTCCTCTAAGTCGTCAATGTTGCCTCCTACTTGTGAAAAGTCAAGAGGAAGCACTTGGTACATACCTTGCTGAGGGGTAGGATGCTGTCCTATCCAAAGCTCGCCGAAAATCTCTTGGAATTGGTCTTTCCTCTTGCAGTCGTAGTATGTTTCTAGCATACTGAGAAATAGACTCTTGCCAAAACGACGCGGACGTATGAATATCAAGTTGTCGGGCTGGTCTTCCAGCAACGGGATATACATGGTCTTATCTACGTAATACTGGTTCTCTCTGATGACTCTTTCGAAGTCCGATACACCGTAAGGTACTCTTTTGGGTTCTATCATCTTATGCTCCTTTCTTATTTTGATACTACTTTTCCATGTTCGATGACGAAATGCTTGTCAAACTCCTCCTTCGTTCTCTTCCATCTGTTATGTGTCCAGAGATAGTAAGGAGGGGTCTTGCGGATGGTCTCCTCCAGCATCTGGAAGAAGCGACGGGTTATCTCATGCTCGGGCAGGGAGTTAGGCTCTCGGGTGATGAGCTTGTAAGTGGCAGTGTAGTAGCCTCGCTTCGGACGACTCATCTCCACATAGAACACGGCATCGTTCATTTTCCTCATGATGCGCTCGCCACCTGTAAACACAGGAGTCTCGGGGTGGTTGAGGAAAGGCAACCAAAGATGGATGTTCTCCCACTTCGGTCCTTGGTCGCTGATATATCCGAAGATGCTGCGTATGTTCTTGCGCTTGTAGTCGATGAGATAGCGGAGGATGTCTTTCTTGGGTACAGGCACACCGTTCTCCTCATGTGAGCGGATGCGCTTGAAGAGTTCATCGAAGGTATGGTTGTAGAGGGGATGGTAAATCAATCCCATCATGCGGGTCTTGGGCAGTTCGATGCCCACGCATGAAAGCCATTCCCAGTTGCAATAGTGTCCGAGGATGGCAGCCACGTCTTGTCCCTCTTCAAAACAACGCTCTACCTCTTCACTATTGAAGACCTTGAAACGCTTGCGCAACTCCTTGTCGCTGATGCTCAGTAGCTTGACAGCCTCAAAGAAATAGTCGCAGAACCAATGGTAGAACTTCTTCTCGATGTCGATAATCTCATCTAAAGACTTCTCTGGGAAAGATGTGGTTAGATTTTTACGCACAATATCTCTGCGGTACTTGATGACGTGATACATCATCAAGTACTCGAAATCGGCAATGCAATAGATGGCCCAAAAGGGCAGAAGCGATATTGCATAAAAAAATGCGTAAACAATCTTAGTCATTACACCTTATTATATATTACACTTGCTGCATATCGTGCAACTTCTTGTAGTATCCGTTTTTCTCTATCAATTCATCGTGGGTTCCCCGCTCCACAATCCGTCCCTCGTGCAGCACGCATATCTCGTCGGCATGCTTGATGGTGCTCAGTCGGTGAGCCACAGCCACGGTGGTACGAGTCTTCATCAACTTCTCCAGGGCATCCTGTACCAGTCGCTCGCTCTCGGTGTCGAGTGCCGATGTTGCCTCGTCGAGGATGAGGATAGGAGGGTTCTTCAAGATGGCTCGGGCGATGCTCACACGTTGTCGCTGTCCACCTGAGAGGCGACCGCCACGATCGCCGATGTTGGTGTCGAATCCTTTCTCCGACTTGGTGATGAAGTCGTAAGCGTTGGCTATCTTCGCAGCGTTGGCGATTTCCTCATCGGTAGCGTCCGTCTTGCCAAAGCGGATATTGTCCTTGAAGCTGGCATTGAAGAGGATCGCCTCTTGGTTTACGTTGCCTATCAATTGGCGAAGGTCGTGTACGGCGAGGTCTTTCACATTGATGCCGTCGATGAGTACCTCACCCTCCTGTACGTCATAGTAGCGAGGAATCAAATCGACCATCGTACTCTTGCCGCTGCCACTCTGACCTACGAGTGCCACGGTCTTTCCCTTCGGAATGACGAGGTTGATGTCTTTCAAGACATACACCAGTTCGTCGCTCTTATGGTCTGTATAGGCGAAGGAAACATGGCGGAACTCTATCTGGTGCTCGAAACTGGCGATATGCTCAGGGTTCTCCTTGTCCTTGATTTCTATCTCCGCCTTGAGAATCTTGTCGATGCGCTCCATGCTGGCGAGACCCTTCGGAATGTTGTAGCTTGCCTTGGAGAACTCCTTCAGCGGGTTGATGATGCTGTAGAGCATCACTAGGTAGAAGATGATGGTAGGACCGTCGATGCGACCATAGTCCAAGACCAAGATGCCGCCAAACCATAATACCACCACGATGAGAATCGTGCCGAGGAACTCGCTCATTGGGTGTGCCATCTGCTGACGGATGTTCACGCGCATCACGTTGTCACGATACTCACTGTTCACTTGGTCGAAGCGGCCGTTCATCTTGTCCTCGGCACAGAAAGCCTTGATGATGCGCAGACCTCCCAAGGTTTCCTCCACCATGCTCATGGTGTCGCTCCATAGGGCTTGCGCCTGGGTACTCTGTGCCTTCAACTTCTTGCCCACGAATCCCATGAACCAACCGAATGGTGGCACGAAGAGAATGGTGAAGAGGGTGAGTTGCCAACTGATGCAAATCAGTGTGATGAAATAGAAGAGTATCAGGATAGGGTTCTTGAAGAGCATGTCGAGCGAAGACATGATGCTGTTCTCCACTTCCTGCACGTCGCCGCTCATGCGGGCGATGATGTCGCCCTTGCGTTCTTCGCTGAAGAATCCTAGCGAGAGCGAAGTGATCTTTTGATAGAGTTGGTTGCGGATGTCGCGCACGATACCCGTACGTATCGGGATGATGGTGGCAGAAGACAGGAAGTAGGCTCCTGTCTTGAGGAAGGTCATCAGGGCAAGGAATAGACCGATGACCAATAGGGCGGTCGATGCACTATATTCCACGATGAACTCCTGGATATAATAGTACAAATTATTGGTGGCAACCTCCTTGATGGTGTTCCAATTCCCATCCCATGCCATGTAGTCGTTGGCACGGATGCCGCCATCTACCTGGAAGAGGATTTGCAGGATTGGTATCAAGGCTGCGAATGAAAATATATTCAATACCGCTGACAGGATATTGAATAACACGGATAGCCCTAGATACTTCTTGTATGGAGGGACAAAACGTCGTAAAACTTGCAAGAATTCCTTCATAGGTTGCAAAGATAGTGCTTTTCAAGAAAACCGCCAAATTTTTGGTGGTTTTCTTTTGCTCACTTAGCTAAAAAGGCAACTTTTACCTATTTTATAGGATAGGAAAGTTGCCTTTTATGGTTTCTTTTTGTCTTTTTACTCTTTTACCTTTTTCCCCTTTTACTTTTCTTCGATTTCCTCACCGAATAGGGTAGCGGAAGTCGAACCCGTAATGCGAACCTTCACGAACTCACCGATGTGGTGGCTGCCCTTGTCGATGACCACCGCCTTGTTTTGCTCGGTGCGACCCATCATCTGCTCACGACTTCGCTTGCTGAAGTTCTCGATGAGGATGGTGAACACCTTGCCCTCGTCCTTCTTGTTCTGCTCGGCGCTCACCTCGGTCTGGAGCTTGATGAGCTCGTTGAGGCGGGCAATCTTGGTCTCCTCAGGAACATTGTCTGGAAGGTGCTTGGCTGCGTAAGTGCCTGGACGCTCTGAGTACTTGAACATGAAAGCGCTGTCGAAACCTACTTCCTTCACCAAGGAAAGGGTCTCCTGATGGTCTTCCTCGGTCTCATCGTGATAACCTACGAAGATGTCGGTGGT
>ERZ808259.63-NODE-63-length-79851-cov-4.639769_pt1 | contig 79851 bp, 72 predicted proteins | sample MGYA00521279_ERZ808259 | MGnify/ENA primary metagenome ERZ808259 (study PRJEB31516, sample SAMN03275586) | gut metagenome | biome: mammalia-associated habitat; material: feces | host: Papio cynocephalus | place: Kenya | collected 2012-07-27 ...
GTTCGCGATGATGTTTTTCTTTTTATACCCCGCAATCGCTTCGGGGTTGACTTCGGGAACAACCAGAGGAACATCGGGATCCATGCGCCATTGCGACGAATTGTCGATGACGACGCAGCCCGCTTCGGCGATTTTCGGGGCGAATTTTTCGGACACGCCCGCGCCCGCGGACATCAAAGCAATATCGACGCCGTGAAAGTCGAAGTCCGCCAGATTTTGCACTTTTAAAACTTTTTCTTCGCCGAAAGAAACTTCTTTACCGACGGATTTGGACGATGCCAAAGCATACACTTCGTCAACGGGAAAATCCCGTTCCGCCAGCGTTTGCAGCATTTCACGCCCGACGTTACCCGTTGCGCCGACGACCGCGACTTTTACCATATTTCAAACTCCTTAACACGGGAAAACACAAAAACCCCGATTCGGCATAACGTCTTACGGGGGATAAAATTCAAAAGCTCCGCTTTTCCGAAAGGGAGGCGAACCTCCCCTTCGGAGCAAGAGGGTGCAGCGTTCTTATTTCGCGTCGTTGATTTCGGAAATACGAGCCGCTTTACCGCGCAAGTTGCGGAGGTAATACAACTTGGAACGGGCGACTTTACCGCGACGGGTAACTTCGACTTTCGCCACATTCGGGGAATAGACGGGGAAAACGCGTTCCACGCCTTCGCCGAACGAAATTTTGCGAACGGTGAACGTCGAATTCAAACCGTCGTTTTTGCGGGCGATGCAAACGCCTTCAAACACCTGAATACGTTCGCGGTCGCCTTCGACCACTTTCGCGTGAACGCGCAGCGTGTCGCCGGCTTTAAATTCGGGAAAACCTTCTTTCTTCGTCAGTTTTTCCATCTGCTCTTTTTCGAGCGTTTTGATCAAATCCATAATTTTAATCCTCTCGCTTTTTCGCGGTTTCCAGATAAGCTTTCCACAAATCCGGTCGCCGCCGTTTGGTTAACTCTTCCGCTTGCGCCAATCGCCAAGCGGCAATCCGTCCGTGATGTCCCGAATTCAGAACCTCCGGCACGGTGCGTCCGTTCCATTCGACCGGACGCGTGTATTGCGGGTATTCCAGCAAACCGTTGCTGAAACTTTCCTCGTCCAAGGAAGCGCGACATCCCATGACCCCCGGCAGCAAACGCACGATCGCGTCCAACACCGCCAAGGCCGCCGGTTCCCCGCCCGAAAGAACGAAGTCGCCCAAGCTGACTTCTTCAAACGGATAGGCTTCCAACACGCGTTCGTCTATTCCCTCGAACCGGCCGCAAAGAAAAGTCGCCTCTCCCTCGCTTGCCAGCTGTTCCACCGTTTGCTGCGTCACTTTCGCACCGCGCGGTGAAAAATAGATCAAACGCGTTCCCGCGTGATGAACCGCCTCCACGGCTCTGCCCAACACATCGGGGCGCATGACCATTCTGGCTCCGCCGCCAAAGGGGGTGTCGTCCACCGTTTTGTGCCGATCCGTCGCGAAATCGCGAATGTTCGTCACGTTCAGCGTCCATTTCCCTTCGTCCAGAGCCTTTCCCGCCAATGAACACCCCAGATATCCGGGGAACATTTCGGGGAAAACGGTCAGCACGTTCGCCGTAAAAAAGGACATCTTACGGCTCCGGCTTTTCGGGTTTCGCTTCAACGCTTTGCGGCAGGCGGATCGTCGCGACGCGGGATTTCAAATCGACGGCAGGAACGTTTTGTTTGGAAAAGGAAACGAAATCGTCGATTCCGTCGATTTCCAGCATATCCCCCGCGCCGAAGTTGTACACCCCTTTGATTTCGCCCAGAATTTCACCGTCCGGCGTTTTGGCCGTCATGCCGATCAAATCGACATAGTAAAATTCGTCGGCGTCCGTTTCGGGCAGTTTTTCGCGGGGAACGTACAATTCCGTTCCGCGTAGCGATTCGGCCGCCGTCCTGTCCGTCAGCCCGTCGATGGCGACAAGGAAAATCCCCTTGCTTTCCCCGACGATTTTGACATTGAAAGAACGTTTGCCGGTCGCATCGTACAACGTCCCGAAAGTCGCGAAATCGCTCGCCTTGCGCGTGAAGCTTTTGACTTTGACGTTTCCGCGGACGCCGTGAACCGTCGTGATGACGCCCACGCAAACCATGTTTTGACGTTCAGCGGAATTTGTCATTGTCGTCGTCTTCCCGTGTCAGGAATTAGGCTTCAGCGGGCGCGGCAGCGGCTTCGGCGGCCGCGGCGGCAGCTTCGGCTTTGGCTTTGGCGCGTTCCTGAGCTTTCGCTTTCGGCGCGGATTTCTGCGGGCGGTCGTTGATGACGGGCGCGGCGCACAGTCCCAGCTTTGACAGCAATTTCGCAACGCGTTCCGTCGGTTGAGCCCCGACGCCCAGCCAATATTTCACACGATCGGCCTTGACGACGACGCGTTCGGCGTGATCCGCCGGCAACAACGGATTGTAAGAACCGACGCGTTCAATGAAACGGCCGTCGCGCGGGCAACGCTGGTCGGCCACGACGATTTTATGAAAAGGCGCGCTTTTCGATCCGCCGCGGGCGAGTCTGATACGAACTGACATAGTTTAATTACCTCACTTTAATCTTGTTACGTCTGCGATTTATGACGGAAATCCGCCGAACGGAGGGAATCCCCCCATTCCGCCGAAACCGCCGCCGAATCCGCCGGGCAGACCGCCGAACAGACCCCGCTTTCCCATTTTTTTCATCTTTTTCATCACTTCGGCGATCTGTTCGTACTGCTTCAACAATTTGTTGACGTCCTGCACGGACAAACCGCACCCCGCCGCGATGCGCTTTTTGCGCGACGCTTTGATGATGTCCGGATTACGGCGTTCATAAGGCGTCATGGAAAGAATGATCGCCTCTTGCCGTTTAAAGATTCTGTCGTCGATTTTGGCCGCGTCGATCTGCGCTTTGAACTTGCCCATGCCGGGCAACATTCCCAGCAGGCCTTTCAAATCGCCCATTTTCTGCATCTGCCGCAACTGCGACAACATATCGTTCAAGTCGAAACGCCCGTCCATCATACGTTTGGCGACGCGTTCCGCCTCGTCCTTGTCCATTTTTTCCGCCGCCGTTTCCACCAGAGAAACAACGTCGCCCATTCCCAAAATGCGGCCGGCCAAGCGGTCGGGATGGAACGGTTCCAGCGCCTCGACCTTTTCGCCGGCGCCCAAAAACTTAATCGGCTTTCCCGTCACGGCGCGCATGGACAACGCCGCGCCGCCGCGCGAATCGCCGTCGATACGGGTCAGAACAATCCCTGTCACGCCGATTTTTTCGTTAAATTCGCGGGCGATGTTGACCGCGTCCTGTCCGGCCAGCGCGTCAACGACCAACAACGTTTCCTTCGGTTGAACCGAAGCGCGGATGTCGGCGACTTCGCCCATCATGTCCAAATCAATGTGCAGACGGCCGGCCGTATCCAAAATCACAACATCGTAACCGCCCTTGCGCCCCTCGGTCATCGCGCGGGACGCGATCGCCTTGGGCTTTTCACCGATAATGACCGGCAAAGTGTCAACGCCGATCTGCCCGCCCAACTGCGCCAGCTGTTCCTGCGCGGCGGGACGGTACACGTCCAGCGACGCCATCAAAACGCGTTTGCCGTCCTTTTTCAGGCGCAAACCCAATTTGGCAGAGGTCGTCGTTTTGCCCGATCCCTGCAACCCGACCATCAAAACGGGAACGGGCGCGGCGGCGTTCAGGTCGAGCGCGGCGTTTTCCCCGCCCAGCATTTCGACCAAAGCGTCGTTGACGATTTTGACGACCATCTGCGACGGCGTGACCGATTTGATCACTGCCTGTCCGACGGCTTGCTCTCCGACCTTGGCGACAAAATCTTTGACGACAGGCAGAGCGACGTCCGCCTCCAGCAGCGCGACTCGAATTTCGCGCATGGCGTTATCGACGTCGGCTTCGGTCAAAGCCCCCCGATGCGCCAAGCGGTCGAACACGCCGCCTAATTTTTCCGCCAAAGAATCAAACATTTAAACCTCTTAACCTTATACAAACAAAAAGGGCGTCTGTGAGCGTATCTTCACCGGCAGACGAACCTCCGTGGAGGCATAAGGTGTTAAAAACCTTTTATGATTAAGGTGTTTATATCTTTTTCCGGCGCGCGAGTCAACGGAAAAGTCCGTTTTTCGCTCATCTGCCCGCCGATTTCGCCCGTTTCAGCGCGGCGGCGGTTTTGACCGGCGTCATTTCCGGCGTCAAGCGTTCCAGCTTGTCAACCCAGCCTTTCATCATGGACAGCCCCCGATTCCAAAAATCGGGTTCGGCCGCGTTCAAACCGAACGGCCGCAGCAGCCCGTCGGGGCGTTCCGTCGATCCTTTGGCCAGCATTTCCTTATATTTTTCCGGAAAATCTTTGACCGTCCCGTCCTTGTACACCTGATACAGCGACGAGGTCACACATTCCCCGTAGGCATAACCGTAAACGTAAAACGGCGTTTTCAGCAAATGCGGCACATCCGCCCAGCACGACGACGACCGTTCATCGTTAATCACGGCGGGTCCCGTCATTTTGCGCTGCGCGTCCGTCCACGCCTTGTTGATTTCGGGAACGGAGATTTTTCCCTTTTCGCGCACGGTGTTGTGAATGTTTTCCTCATAGTGGTGCAAGGAAATCTGGCGGAACGTGGTCAGCATGACGCGCCCCATTTTGTCCGACAGAAGGGCGAAGCGTTGCTTCGGATCCTTTTCGCGTTTCAACAACGCGTCGAAAGCCAGCATCTCCCCGAAAATCGACGCCGTTTCCTCGATCGTGACGGGCATTTGCGCCCCCAGCGCGCCCTGCTTTTTCGCCAGTTCGTAATGGATGCCGTGTCCCAATTCGTGCGCCAGCGCCAAAACGTCGTTGGTCGTGCCGCCGAAGCTCATTTTAATATACGGCTTGCCGTTGACGACCGGCATCGCGTACTCCCCCGGCTCTTTGTTCGCGCGCGGTTCGGCGTCAATGCGTTTTTTGTCAAAGAACCCGCGGGCGATTTCGCCCATTTCCGCGTCAAAAGAGCCGTAGGCCGACAACACGATCTCTTTGGCCTCGTCAAACGTATAGCGGCGCGGTTCAATGCCCGCGACGGGCGCGTTCCTGTCCCAATAGCCGATTTTGTCGCGCCCCGCCCATTTCGCTTTCAACGCGTAATAGCGGTGGGCGACGGACGGCGCGGCGGCGTCAACCGCGGACACCAAAGCGTCAACGACCCCACCGTCGATCCGGTTCGACCTGTTGCGCGATTCGACGGGCGTTTCAAACCCTTGCGCCCGATCGGAAAACGCCTTGTTCCGCGCGACGGTGTTGACGACGCCGGCGAATACGTCCGCTTTGCCCGCGTACCCCGCGTTCATCGCCGCCCCAGCCTTGCGCCGTTCCGTTTCGTCCGCGGAATACGCCATGGCGTACAAATCGTTCGACGTGACTTTTTCGCCGTCGATTTGGAAATCAATTTCGTTTTTTGTTTTGTCGTACAGCAGCAACGCCTTGTCCGTTTGATCGGCGTTTTCGTTCAGCCGCGCCCGCGTTCCGGCGTCCAAATCGACCTTTCCCGCGCGCGCCCGCTCGATCCAAAAACCGTACTTCTGCGCCGTTTCGTCCGTCATCAGACGGTTCAACGCCCCGTCGGGCAAAGCGGCGATTTCGGATTCAAAGAAATCCGTCTTTTCCAAAGCTTTTCCGATCCGCGCCGACGTTTTTTCATAAAAGGCGACATTGCGTTCGTCGGCCATGTCCGCCGTGTAAACCATCGTCGCAAAAGCGTCGATCTTGTCCGCTTTGGCGGCCAGCTGATCGTAATCGACAATCATTTTGCCGAAATCGGCGGGCATCATTTCGGCGATCTTCCCCTGCCCGCGCACGGCGAATCTGCGCGCCCGCGCCGCGACAGCCTCCAAATCCCTGTCGATTTGCGGGTCGTCGATTGATTTGTAAAGCGGGGACAAATCCCAGCGCGGCGGATGATTGTTCATATTGGCCTCCGGTCGCGGATTTTAACATAAAAGGACAGACGCAAACAATAATTAAAAACACCGCCCGCCTCGGTGTTTCGCGCTTCTCCGAAGTTTGCTATATCCGCATTTCCCCGTCATCCAACGGATTTTTTTCGCCCAACAGCAAATTGCCGAAAAATTTGTTTAAATATTCAAGGGTATAGTAAACATCCTTGTTTAAATTCTGATAATTGGCGCGCACCAAAGCGTTTCGGAAATATTTTGCGTGCGTTTCAAACATATCGTTATTGACTTCAAAACCCAGCGCGCCAAGATATTTTATCATAAACACCGCCGTAGTGCGGGTATTGCCCTCCCAAAACGGGTGGATTTGCCAAATTCCGGCAGTGAACACGGCCAGCCGTTCCGCTTTTTCCCGTTTGGAAAGGCCTTTATAATTAAACCGTTTTTCCTGCGCAAAATCATAGTCAAGCATTTCCATAATGTTGTCGGCACGACCGTAAACAACGGTGTCACCGTTTAACACCGGTTCTTTTTTGACGATGTCGTAAGTTCTGATTTTGCCGGCGGTTTCCTTATCAAAAACGCCTGCGAACAACGTTCCGTGAATGGATATCAGCTCCGCCGGACTGAACGAAAAAGCGCGGGTGCTTAACAGTTTGGCAATACGCGCCGAAACCTCGTCCGCCTCTTTTTCATTATGTTCTCGCAGAGTCGCGGCCGGATTTTTTTGATAATAGCCGGAAACCAGCCTTCCGGCTTCGTCAATGGAAATCCGCCCTTCGATATTCTCCTTGGCCACTTCGATCAGGTATTTTGAAGGCGTCAGGTTGTCAACCCGCTGCAAACCGACAGCCACGCCCCAGTTTTCCGCCTTTTTATATTTTTCCGGCTCGCCCTGTTTTTTATATTCTTCAAAATATTCCATAACTTCCCCGCCAAAGAACGGTTAAGTATAGCCGAATACAAAAGAAAATCAAGCCGACCGACCGTTCCGAACATCCGGCGCGCCCGCGAATCAAATCAAGAAAAGCCGCGCGCAGACCGACACTTTTGCCCATACGGCAGTATTTTCGCCCGCACGGCAGTGCAAAAAAGGCGACTACGGGTTGTTCGCTATCGCTCACCGGTCTAGCCGGCCGCTCGGCGTTTCACGCCTGCGCGTCGTCGCCTACGGCGACCGAACCGCGTCTGCGGTTCAAATCCAAGTCTTCTATATCAATAAAGAGAGGGAGATTAAAATCTCCCTCTCTTTATTGGTAGGCGACTACGGATTCGAACCGCAGACCCTCTCGGTGTAAACGAGATGCTCTAACCAGCTGAGCTAGTCGCCCGTGAACAATCGCGGTTATACAGGATTTTCCACCCGATAATCAAGTCAAAAAAAACAAGCGGCCGCGAAACGCGTACCGCCTGTCTTTAAATAAGAAAGCGCGATTAGTTGACAGCGTCTTTCAAACCTTTGCCGGCCTTGAATTTCGGCTGTTTAGAAGCCGGAATATTGATTTTGGCACCCGTGCGGGGGTTGCGGCCTTCGGTCGCGGCGCGTTCGGCGATGCTGAACGTGCCGAATCCGACCAGACGGACTTCGTCGCCCTTTTTCAAAGCGCCGGTGATGGCGTTCAAAAAGGCATCAACGGATTTGCTGGCGTCCGTTTTGGACAGGCCGGTATTCTTCGCTACTTCAGCTACGAGATCGTTCTTATTCACGTGAGGGCTCCCTCTATTAAATTAAAAGATAAAACTCAGATTCAATCGCGAATCTAGGGGGAAGTTTAAAACGCGAAGCTTTATCCGGTCAATAGGAAAAAGCGCGCTTTTCCGCATTTTTTTGCTTTTTTTCAGTGATTTTTTGTGATTTTCGTCACCGAAAAAGCATTTTGAACCGCAGAATGCGCCCGACAGTCGAGGAAGTTGCCCTCCGGCGTTTTCCGCTCTTGCGTTTTGACGCGGCCGTCCTTATAATTATGGCGTCGGGTCTTCCCGACTATGATGCTAAACGCCCTATGGAATAGGCGTAGCGGACCCGGGGGCGGTACCCGGCGTCTCCACCATACGGGGACGAAACAGGATCGACGCGCGTAGTAAAGGTAAGGTTTGCATCCGGCATTGTACCACCGTTATCGGGCTGTAATTTTAAATGCGAACGATAATCGCACTCAGGTTGCTCTCGCTGCGTAATGCGGCCGGATGACCGAACTTAATCCCCGCGGCTTGAGCGTCGCGGGTGGGGCGGGGACTTGCCTAGCAACAGAAGGGTCCCGTTTTTCTTTAACCGCTTTTTTTAAAGGATCGCCGATGACCGAAATTTCCTATGAACACCTTGTCGAACGGGCTTTGATGCACGTCGTGCGCGACGCGTTGAAACTGGCGCAGGAAAACGGATTGGACGGCAATCATTTCTATATCACGTTTCAAACAAACCGTCGGGATGTCGTTTTGTCGAAACGGTTGAAAGCCGGATACCCCGAAGAAATGACCATTGTTTTACAGCACGAGTTCAGCGATCTGGATGTCGGCGACGAATCGTTTTCGGTCACGCTCAGCTTTTCGGGCATTTCCGAACGCATCACGGTGCCGTTCGACGCGATCACGCGGTTTGCCGACCCGTTCGCGCAATTCGCGGTTTCGTTCAACGCCGTCGCGCCCGCGCCCGAACCCGTCGAACCCGAAACGCCCGCGGACGTTCCCGCCGCCGACGGCGAAAACGTCGTCAGCCTCAGCGCGTTCCGCAAAAAGAAATAAGCCATGCTGTTCCCCGCGCCGGCGGCTTTCCGCGAAATCGACACCGATCCGGTTTCTGTTGAAAACGGATTCCTGCGCGTTCCCGCCCGCGTGTTCGAGGATCTGGCGTTCGCCGCGTTCCGCGACGTGTCGCATTTGCTGCGCGCGGATCATTTGCGGGCTTTGCGCGGCGTGTTCGACGACCCGCGATCCTCCGCCAACGAAAGGTTCGCCGCCCTGCAGTTTTTGAAAAACGCGAACATCGCGGCGGGCATGGTTCTGCCATTGTGTCAGGACACGGGAACGGCAATCGTTCTGGGCGAAAAGGGGCATTTGGTTTTAACGGACGGCGAAGAATCGGCGGCGATTGAACGAGGGATAAAAAAAGCTTACACCACACTGAATTTGCGCTATTCCCAAAATGCGCCGACATCGTTTTTCACGGAAAAAAACACCGGCGACAACCTGCCCGCGCAAATCGATCTGACGGCGGCGAAAGGCAACACATACCGTTTTTTGATGATCGCCAAGGGCGGCGGATCGGCGAACAAGACGTACCTGTTCCAACAAACGCGCGCCCTGTTGAACAAACCCGCGCTAATTTCCTTTCTGCTGGAAAAAATTCGAGAAATCGGCACGGCGGCCTGCCCGCCCTATCATCTGGCGGTCGTCGTCGGCGGCACCAGCGCCGAAGCCAACCTGAAAGCCGTCAAACTGGCGTCCGCCAAAGCTTTGGACGCCATGCCCGCGACAGAATCGGGGTTCAGGGACACCGATTTGGAAAACGAGCTGCTGCCCCTGATCAACGCCAACGGCTTGGGCGCGCAATTCGGCGGCAGCCATTTCTGCTTGGACGTTCGGGTGATCCGCCTGTCGCGTCACGGCGCGTCCCTGCCCGTCGGGATCGGCGTTTCATGCGTCGCGGACAGGAACATTCTGGCGCAAATCACGCCCGACGGCGCGTTTTTGGAACAACTGGAAACCGATCCGGTGCAATACCTGCCCGACATCCGGGACAACGCGCTGAACGGCGCGGGCACGCGAATCGACCTGAACCGCCCGATATCCGAAACGCTGGCCGATTTGGACAAGCTGAAGGTCGGGGATCGGGTATCGTTGAACGGCACGCTGATCGTGGCGCGCGACATCGCACACGCGCGGTTCAAGGAAATGCTGGAACGAGGCGAAGAGTTGCCGGATTACCTGAAACGCTTTCCGGTTTATTACGCGGGTCCCGCCAAAACGCCCGCGGGGATGCCGTCGGGATCGTTCGGCCCCACCACGGCGGGACGTATGGATTCCTATGTCGATTTGCTGCAAAAACACGGCGCGTCGCTGATCATGCTGGCCAAAGGAAACCGGTCGGACGCGGTGACGAACGCCTGCCGCGACAACGGCGGATTCTATCTGGGCACGCTGGGCGGTGCGGCGGCGCAAACGGCGGCGGAACACATCACGGAATGCCGCTGTCTGGCTTTTCCCGAATTGGGGATGGAAGCGGTGTGGCGAATCACGGTCAAGGACTTTCCGGCCTTTGTCCTGACGGACAACAAGGGCAACGATTTTTTCAAACGGATTTTGAAAAAATGAGCGTGCGCAAATATTCCGTCATGATCGCCGGCCACCGCACCAGCGTTTCGCTGGAACCCGAATTTTACGCGACGTTGAAAAAAATCGCCGCCGACAAAGGGATGACGCCCGCCGAATTGATCACGCGAATCGACGCCGAACGGACGGACAGCCTGTCGTCGTCCCTGCGCGTGTTTGTTTTAAAGGCCGTTTCAGGGGATTAGGACGGGCTTTTCCCGACAATCGAACGTCGCGCGGCGGAAACCGTCCCGCTTTGTCAACCGCATATCGACCAAAATCACGTCGCGCCCCTGCCCTTCGCAAAAACGGCGGGCGTGATCCTCCAGCTGAACCAAACGGACGTTCGCGTCCCTGTATTCATACGCGATCCGCTTCGCCCGCACTTCGGCGATGCGGACATCCTCGGTTTTCAAAACCAGCAAATCGCTGTCGATCGCCGTTTCCAACATCAAAGGCGTCTTGTCCTCGACCCGCCGTTCGGCGCAAGCCGTCAGCGCGCATACGATCCCCGCCGTCAACAAAAGCTTTTTCATTTTTTCGCTGCCGCCTTGCCGTCGATTTCCTCGGCCTTGATTTTGTCGCCCAAAGCCTGCACCTTGGCGATCCGATCCAAACGGTCGGCCTTGGCGCGCGCCTTTTGCGCGTCGTAGGATTCGCGCGCGGCGATGATGTCCTTTTCGTTTTGCGGCACCCCTTTGGCCACATCGACGGTATAGGTGTAAATCTTTTCCCCGTTCTGGTTGAACAGGTCGAACGTGACGGTGTCGCGGTCGATTTTGATCACCGGCGACCCGTTTTTGTCTTTCATCGTAATGCCGCGGCGTTCCAACCGTTTTTCAACCGTCGTGACCAGATAGTCCTTGATTTCCGCGTCGTTCCGTTTGCGCAACACACGGCCGGCGTCGTCGCGCTTGTAGATCAGCTCGCCCAGCGCGCCCATTTCGGAACATCCGGAATCCATGCCGCCGCGACCGTCGAACCCGCCCGAACAGACGGCCTGCGCCTGCGTTCCCATCAGCATCCCCAATGCGAAAATCACATATTTTTTCATCATCATTCTTCCTTTATCGAAATGCGGCTCATCACGTCATCCTGCTGTTTTTTTGTCAGCTTGTCAAATTCGGGATTATCTACATCGAATTTCAAAACCTTGTCCTCGTCCTTTTCCTGAAAAATTTTCACGCCCGTCTGGTGAATACGTCCGTTATCCTGCGACTGCGCGGCCGGCTGTTTCTTTTGCGGCGTTACGGCGGCATTCTGCGCGTTCTGAACGGTCTGCGCGGACGGCTGGCGGACATATTGCCGTTCAGCCCTTTGCGTTTGTTCGTGTTTGACCGTATAGGCCTTAAACCCGCGGCGACGGCTGTAGGCGCGCATATCGACGACCTGCGCGGACGCAACCGATGTGAACAGAACAATTCCCGACAAAAGCAACAAAAAACGACGCATCGTCCCCCGCCTTAAATATCCGGCAGCACTTCCGGATTTTCATCAATGTATTTCTGCATTTCCTTGTGCTGCTTCGATTTTGCCTCCGAAACGGCGGGCGGCTGCGCCTGCGCGTTCTGGTTTTGCGGCTGTTGTTGCGGCTGCCGCGCCACCGGCTGCGGCGCCCCCGTTTTCGGCGAAGCGGCGGTTGTTTTATGCACGACGGGCTGATGCCCCGCCGATTTTTTGGCGTGATAGGCCTTGAACCCGCGTTTGATGCTGTAGGCGCGCATATCGACGACATCGGCGGACGCAACCGTCCCCGACAGAATCAAAACAAGCGTCAATATCACACCGGCCGTTTTCATATCTTTCCTCTCCGCGGCGTTTATTTTAACATTCCGGCCGCGCGTTTTTCAACACGCGGGTGCGCGGACGCGCAAAAAAACATTGTCACACCCCTTAACCTTGCCGTTTTCTTATGTTATAGTAGCGTCGGTTTTATAAAAGCAGCGGACAGAATCATGATTGACAGGAAAAAAATCGCAGAACGTTTCAAAACCGTCGCAACGGCCGCGGCGCAAAAATCCGCCGCCCTGTTCGACAAGGCGTTAAAATCGCCGGCCGTCCGGAAAGCCGCCGATTCGCTGCGGTGGGGAAATTTGCGTCCCCGATTGGTTCGCGGGGGCGAAATCGTCGCCGCATTCACCCGTGAACAGCCTAAAACCGCGGCGTTCATTTATGTCTGCCTGTTCTGCGCGTTTTCAATCGGATTTTTGGACGAACCGTTCGCCATGGCGCGCCTGTCCGCGCCGCAACAGGGCAACCTGTCCGCTTTGGCGGATTTGAACCCGTCGGGGTGGTGGTTTTTGATTTTGGCCGGCCTGTGGCTGTTTTACATGGCCGTCGCGGGATTGTCGCTGACAACGGACGTGTTTGAAAAGAATATGGTCAAGGCGCGCGCCGTTTTGTTCGTTTTGCTGACACTCGCCCTGTCGTCGGGCGTCACGCTGGCGCTGAACATCGTGGCCGGACGCTACACGCCCGAATTTTTGGACACCATGCGCCTGTACGGTTTTTCGGCGTTCCGGTTTCGCGTTTCCGAAACCTCTTTCCCCAGCTTCGCCGTTCAAAGCCTGTGGGCGGTGGTTGTCGCGGCCGCGTCCTTTTGGCCGAAGATCCGCTGGTATCTGTACGCGTTGGCCGCGCTGACGACCCTGTCAACGGTGATCGCCGCCCAATGCTTTATCAGCGACGCGGTCATGGGAACGTATATCGGCATTATGATGTATTTCGTCGCGCGCTGGATCGTTTCCGAAAACCGCGAAAACATCCCGCTGATTTCGCTGTGATCAATCGCTTAAAATACGGGTCAAAGCGTCGCGATTCAATTTGATCAGCTCGTATTCCTCGGGCGTAACGGGGGCTTTTGCGCTGGTGGCGGCGCGCACGGTGCGAATCGAATTGATGTATTGATTGCGCATTTTCTTTTTGGCGCTGTCGGACAGGCTTTTGTTTTCATCCAGCTGGCGAATCTGAAATTCCAAATGGTTTTGCAGGTTCGTCTGCTTCGTTTCCTGTTCCATAATGGACAGGGTGGCGCGGAATTTCCGTTCCAGCAAAAAGAACCTGTCCGCCGCCCATCCGCGCGCGTCCAGCCACCGGACGACCTCCGCCGGATAATCCGCCGATTCCGACACCCCCAGATAGGCCACGGCCTTGTACTGGTTGCCGTCCGTTTTCAACCACTTGGCGTATTTGCGCCAATCGCGGGCGAACGCGCGCAGTTCGTCGAAAGTGATCTGACCGGACGCGTCCACATCCTTTTGCGGCATGGGCGTCGCCTGTTCGGGCGGTTTCGGACGTTGCGAAAAGCTTTTGTCCGCCGAATATTGCAAGCTGGGCGTTCCGGACGCCGGAAACGGCGCGGCAAAAGCGGCGGGCGCAATCAACGCGGCCGTCAAAAAACACACACAAGAACGGTAACGTCCTTTTGCCATGGTTCTTTTCCTGTTTTTATTTTTTCAAATTTCCGGTATTATAGATAAATCGTAATGAAAAGTCCATAAAGAGTATGGAATATGCGGCAAATCTGTTTTTTGGCGGACACGACGGAAATCGCACAGCAATCCCTGACGCGCCTGCGCCGGGTGTACGGCGGCGCGACGTGCGCCAAAGCCGACGTTTTCGTCGTTTTGGGCGGCGACGGGTTTATGTTGGAAACCCTGCACAAACATATCGGCAAAGGCATTCCGTTTTACGGCATGAACCGCGGCAGCGTCGGTTTTTTGATGAACAAATACCGTGAAGAGGATTTGAACGAACGGCTGGACAACGCCGATTGCGCAACATTGCGGCCGCTGGTCATGGACGCGACGGCGGCGAACGGCAAACACAAACGCGCGCTGGCGTTCAACGAAGTGTCGCTGTGGCGACAAAGCCGGCAAGCGGCCGAAATTTCCATCAGCATCGACGGCGTGCAAAAAATGCCGCATCTGGTTTGCGACGGCGCGCTTGTATCTACGCCGGCGGGCAGCACGGCCTACAACTTTTCGGCGCACGGCCCCATTTTGCCGATGACATCGAACGTTCTGGCCTTGACGCCGATCAGCCCGTTCCGCCCCCGCCGGTGGCAAGGCGCGATCATCCCCCGCCACGCGGAAATCGTTTTTGACGTGCTGCAAAGCGACAAACGCCCCGTCAGCGCGGTGGCCGATTTCACGGAACTGCGCAACGCCGTCAAAGTCACCGTCAAAGAAGACCGCACGATCGGCCTGAACCTGCTGTTTGATTCCGAATACAATCTGGAAGACCGCGTTTTGGACGAACAGTTTTGGGGATAGCTTTGTCCCTTGTCGATAAGGTAACGAATACAGTTTTCCTTCCCTGTCAAAGGAAAGGAAAGCTATTTTTGGATCACGGAAACAATCCTTGCCATTTCCGCCAATCCGTAACGCTGATCAATCGGCAAAGGAACAATTTTGCGCGTTAAATCGGGTTGCGCGCCGTTCCAATACATTGCAACAAAAATTTTGTTTTCAATCAACCTTTGCCGCAAAGAATCGTCGTTCGTTATATACGGATAAACCATCGGCACGTCATCCGTCGCCAAATTAAAGCGGCGTCCCAGTTTTTCTTCTAAATAGTGAAAGTTCTCCAATCGCTTCGCTTTTGCCACTCCGTAATCAATATTGCCCATCATCGCACGGGTCAAAGCGGACATTTTTCTTATCGGCAAAGCGTTCAAGGAAGCGTCGTTTTTTTGAAAATCCGCGTATCCCGCCGCTGCACCTAAATCCATGCGCTTTAACAAATGAGAACAGCGATCGAAGGAAACGTCTTGTTCGTATTCTTCGCCTGCCGTCTTTGCGCAAACGGCTATGCCGCCGTCCGCCAATCCGAAAAACTTGCGCGGACTGTAAAAGCAGGCCAATCCTTTCGGAGCGGAATAAAACGCCTGCGCGTTGTCAACGATCAAATTCGGGTGACATTCGGCCATAGCCTCGACCTGTTTGCCGCAAACGCCGAACCAGTTGTTGTACAAAATGAAATCGTCTTTGCCGCAACCGTGAACCGGCATAAAGCCGTCATCAATGTCATAGAAGCGTATTTCGCAGTTTTCCGCCCCGATCGCGTCCCAAACGACGGGACAGGTGTATGCGGGAACGCGCATCGTTTTAATGCCGTACACGCGAATAATGTAGCGCAAAGCGTTGCGGGCGGAATTCAGATAAACGCCATTGTGAAAATCCGCGGATTTTCCGCATTCCAATCCGAAATATCCGCCTATTTCCCTACAGCAATTCATAATCGTCCAGCATTTTGTTGATTGTTTCGGGGGGATTGAACATCATCACGTCAATGACGGATAATCCGTTTTCAAAATTTTCCGCACCGCGGCGTTGCGAATAAAAGGGTAACGACGGCTTTAAAAAACGAAGGGTTATGCCCGCGTTTTCGTATTTTCCCCTATCAAAAAACTCCATTCCCCCCGGCGGATTCCAATATTCGTCAACGTCGCCCATGGCCATGCATATGTTCAAAGCCCATTCGTCGGGCGCTTCCGGTTGTTTGATCGTCAAATCCATGTTCGAAAAAATCGCGCAGTTGAAAGGAATCGACAAATAATCGCACACGGCCTGCAAACAGTTCCGATTCAGTTTTGTTATTGAATCCGTTTCGCAGGAAAGCCCTTTTTCAACAACGTCAACGGCTTGTTTGTAAAACGGCGCTTTCTTTTTGTACCACGCCAATTGCGCTAAAATTTTTCCGCGCCAATTTTCCGAATTGTTTATTTTAACGTCTTTTATCTTTGTTGACAAATCATGTTTTTTCAACGGCACAGCGATATACTGCCAACCGCCGTCCTGCTTTAAAACGCGGTTGCGTTCAATCCATCCGTGCCTGATAAACTGGACGGGGTCAAACAAAATAAAGGCGTCTGTATGCTTGATTAAAGCGATATATCCCAAATACGGAAAAAAGTACGGCTGCATAATAGCCAGTTTCATAGCACTCCCCTCACCAACAAATATGCTGATAAAATCAACAACAACAAATTTACGAACGATAAAATACGGATATATCTGTATAATTTTTTTGTTTTTTTATCCCCTTTATTGGATATTTCCGCCAACACTTTTTCAAACGTTTCCGGAAAATCGGCGCGCATTTTTTCCAACAAATCCCAACGCCCGAATTTCAACGCGGTCGCCACCAACCGGCGCGCGCAGAACAACTGTTTTTTTAACGTTGGAACGTGAAAACATTTTTCCATTTCCTCATAAAAAACCAGCAAAAGCATATCGTTTTTCAAAGAAAAGGCGTCCATGTCCTTTTGGTTCCAAATTCCCCCGTCTTGTTTGCGGTAAACGGACATGACATCCGGTAAAAAAGCGATTTTCCCCATTTGCGCGTGAAAACAATGCAGAAAAATATCGGTAGGTTCAAATTTCCTTTTTGGCCATATTGCCGTAATATCCTTGCGCCACCGGTACATTACGGAATTCGTTTGAATAAAGTTCCGCCGCAGCAAATCGGCCAATTTCAATTCCGTTTTGTAAAACCGGTCTTTCGGCGTCGGGAAAACGCTGTCGGAAAACTCCCCGTTTTCCCAATGAATTTTCACGGGATGGAAACAAACGGCGAAATCGGGATGCGCGTCCAGAAAATCGACTTGTTTTTGCAATTTGTTTTCATCCGTCCAATAATCGTCACCTTCGTTCAACGCGACGTATTCGCCTTGAACTTTTTCGGCCATAAAGTCGATGATCGGATCCCTGCCTTGGGAAAATTGATTTTCCGTTTGCAAAACCGGTTTGATGATATCAGGGTATTTCAGCTGATATTCCTGAATGATTTCCGGAGTTTTGTCCGTTGACGCGTCGTCATGGACGATTACCTCAAACGGAAAGTTTGTTTTCTGCATCACGAATCCGTCCAACGCGTCGCGAATGAACTTTTCATGATTATATGTTATGCAAAGGATTGTGGCTTTGACGGAATTACTGTTCATGATTATATCGCTTCATATTCGTTTTATAACTTCCCGCCGACCAACAAACATTTTGTCGTAAAATTCTGGCCGGCATTCCACCGATCAACGTATCGGGCAAATCGAATTTTTTATCCACAGGGCTGTTCGCGGCGGCAATCGTTCCATCCGGCCGCATCGCTTGGACTGAAGATACAATCACATTTCTTCATTTGGATTTTCTCCTATAACTCTCTGCAAATTCTTTCAACATCCGCATCCGCCAATCCGACGTACAGCGGCAAACAGGCGATGCGCGTCGTGATGTCTTCGGACACGGGGCAATCGTAATGCGCCGTCAGATACGGCAACTTGTTCAGCGTCGGATAGAAATAACGGCGCGGAAACACGTTGATTTTCGCCAGACGGTCGAATGCCGCCAACAATTCTTTTTCGCTGTCAAACACGACTGGATAATACGCATAATTGTATTCCAGCCCGCCTTGTGCTTTCGGGCGACGCAATTTGCCGTTCAACAGGGAATCATACAATTCGCAAATGTGCTTTCGGGCGGCTTTGATTTCATCCAGATGCGCGAAATTCGCCAATCCCATCGCCGCATTGAATTCGTCCTGTTTTGCATTGATCCCCAAACAGATGTGGCTATCTTTTTCATGCCCGAAACGTTTGATCAGTTCCAGTTTTTCTGAGACCGCCTTGTCCTTGACGACGCACGCGCCGCCCTCGATCGTGTGAAACAGTTTTGTTGCGTGAAACGACAGCGTCGAAATGTCGCCATACACAGCCAAAGGTTTGCCTTTATACTCGGACGCGAATGCATGCGCTGCGTCGTAAATGACTTTCAATCCGTGCTTGTCGGCGATTTTTTGAATAGCCTCAACATCACATGCATAGCCGAAAACGTGAACCGGCATGATCGCGCGTGTGCGCGGCGTGATTGCGGATTCGATTTTCTTTGGATCAATCGTGAAATTATCGGATTCGATATCGACAAACACGGGTGTGCACCGTTCCCACAAAATGCTTGAGGTCGTCGCGACGTATGAAAACGGTGTCGTGATGACTTCGCCCTCCTCAATTCCAAGCGCTTTCAATGCCAATTGTAAGGCGATCGTACCGTTGGTGACATAGTGGAAATTTTCCGCCTTCAGAAACGCGGACAGCTTCGCTTCCAATTTGCATACGTTCGGCCCTTGATTGGTCAATATGCCGCGATCGAAAATGTCCGACACATATTTTAAAAATTCGTCTTTCGGCGGCAGATAGGGTTTTGTTACAGTAATCGGCATTTCAAATTTCCATATTAAAAGGTAAACGCGGAACATCCGCGCACCGCGATTGCGTCGCCACCACGTTTTTGCACAGCCAAACATCCCCGTGGCAGATACGTCCGGAAACGAAATCGCCAGAACATCCGTTTATGTTATGCCGGCTCAAAGCCTTCTCCCCTTGATGAAAACGTCTTTATGGATATCCTCCCTTTTTTATGTAGTAGTGTTGTTTAATCTTGTATTTTTGCGAATCGGCTTCAACTATGTTGTTTTTAAAATAGGATTTTAAAAAAATAATACTTGTATTGTGCGTTGAAAAAAGGGACGTTTTATGTGAATATACACACTTTTTTATTTGAAAAGCATTTCGACATCGGACAGAATCGCTTTCCAAAGCCGTCGGCGCAATGTCCGCACGTTGGAAGACGGTGTTTTTTGAAATTTTTACAACAGACAACCGGCTGAAATTAACGGAATTTAAAAAAAATCCGCACCGACGAAACCGGATTCCGTTTTTTTTCGACAAACGGCCTAATACAAAAAAAGCCCCTGAAAAAAATTCAAGGGCTTTTTTTAATGGTGCCGGTGCGGTGACTCGAACACCGGACCCACGCATTACGAATGCGTTGCTCTACCAACTGAGCTACACCGGCACGGCAAGGTTCTTTATAGACGATTTTAAAAAAACTGCAAGTGTTTTTTTTCAAAAAGTCTAAAAAAATCACACATCCAGATTGACGACGTTCAACGCGTTGTCCTGAATGAAATCGCGGCGCGGTTCGACGATGTCGCCCATCAGCATGGAAAACACGGATTCCGCCTGATCGAAATGGGTGATTTTCACCTGCAGCAAGGAACGCGCGTTCGGATCCAGCGTCGTTTCCCACAACTGTTCGGGGTTCATTTCGCCCAACCCTTTATAGCGTTGAATGGAAATGCCCTTGCGTCCGATTTGCGACACCGCGTCCGACAAAGCCATAGGTCCCGTCAGTTTGTATTCGGCGTCTTTGGCTTTGAACACGCCGGTTTTCGCATACGATTCGCGCAAATCGTCGCGCAGTTCGTTCAGCTTGCGCGCTTCGCCGCTGGTCAAAAAGCTGATGTCGGCGACGTATTCCTCGGTCACGCTGCGCAGCGTCCGTTTGAACACGAACGCGCCGTTTTCAAAATCCGCGCGCCACCCGCGTTCGTATTCGGGTTCCAGCTCGTCCAACCGGACGGCCAGATCGCGCGCCGCCTGACGCGCTTTGTCCGCGTTGTCGTAAACGGCCGGATCGAACAACCCGTTGATCGCCATCTGCTCGACGATCTTGGCCGGAATCTGGCGCGACAGCGTGTCGATCAGATGACGGCAGTTTCTGGCTTCCTCCGCCTGACGTTTCAAATCCTCGCCGGCGATCTGCACCCCGTCGTAACGCACGAAAACGCTGTCCTGAACGGACTGGTTGATCAGGTAATCCTCCATCGCGCGTTCATCTTTCAAATAGATGTCGGAATTGCCGCGGCGGGCGCGGTACAAAGGCGGCTGGGCGATATAGACGTAGCCGCGTTCGATCAGTTCGGGCATCTGGCGGAAAAAGAACGTCAACAGCAACGTGCGGATATGCGCGCCGTCAACATCCGCATCGGTCATGATGATGATTTTGTGATAGCGGCATTTGTCGGCGTTGAAATCGTCCCGTCCGATTCCCGTGCCGAACGCCGTGACCATCGTCCCGATTTCGGCGGAATTCAGCATCCGGTCGAAACGGGCGCGTTCGACGTTCAAAATCTTGCCGCGCAAAGGCAGAATGGCCTGATTCGCGCGGTTGCGCCCCTGTTTTGCCGATCCGCCCGCCGAATCCCCTTCGACGATAAAGATTTCGGAATTGGCGGGGTCGCGTTCGGAACAATCCGCCAGCTTTCCGGGCAAGGAAGCCATATCCAAAACGCCCTTGCGCCGCGTCAAATCGCGGGCTTTGCGGGCGGCTTCGCGCGCGGCGGCGGCCTCGACGACCTTGCCGACGATCTTGCGCGCTTCGACCGGATGTTCGCCCAGCCATTTTTCCAGCTTGTCGCCGACGATTCCCTCGACGACGGGGCGGACTTCGGACGAAACCAGCTTGTCCTTCGTCTGCGAAGAAAACTTCGGATCGGGGACTTTGACGGACAAAACGCAGGTCAGGCCTTCGCGCATATCCTCGCCGGACAGCTCGACCTTTTCCTTTTTCAGCATACCGGATTCCTGCGCGTAGGCGTTGATCGTGCGGGTCAAGGCCGCGCGGAACCCCGCCAAGTGCGTGCCGCCGTCGCGCTGGGGAATGTTGTTGGTAAAGCACAGCGTCGTTTCGTGATAGCCGTCCGTCCATTCCATCGCCAAATCGACCATGATGCCGTTCTTTTCGCCCGACATGGCGATCTCGCCTTCGTGAATCGACGTTTTGGAACGGTCGATGTAACGGACGAATTCCTGAATTCCGCCCTCATAGCAGAACACGACTTCGCGCGGGTTTCCGGGGCGTTCGTCGCGCAAAACCAGATGCACGCCCGAATTCAAAAACGCCAGTTCGCGCAAACGGTGTTCCAACGTGTCGAAATCGAATTCCGTTTTCGTGAACGTTTCCGGCGACGGCAGGAAAGTGACCTCGGTTCCCGTGCGGTCGGCCGGAACGGCGTCGCCCACGACTTTCAACGGCGCGACGGGCACGCCGTTTCTGAATTCCATATAATGTTCCTTGCCGTTGCGCCAAATGCGCAGTTTCAGCGACGACGACAGCGCGTTGACGACCGAAACGCCAACGCCGTGCAGACCGCCGGAAATCTTGTAGGAATTCTGGTCGAATTTGCCGCCCGCGTGCAGCTGCGTCATAATGACTTCGGCGGCGGAAACGCCCTCTTCCTTGTGCAGATCGGTCGGAATGCCGCGCCCGTTGTCGCGCACCGTCACGGAACCGTCGGAATTGATGATCGTTTCCGTTTTCGTGCAGTATCCCGCCAGCGATTCGTCGATCGCGTTATCCAGCACTTCGTACACCATGTGGTGCAACCCCGTGCCGTCGTCCGTGTCACCGATATACATTCCGGGGCGTTTGCGCACGGCGTCCAGCCCTTTCAAAACCTTGATGGATTCGGCGTTGTAATCGGAGGAGGAGTGCAATTCTGTTTCTTGCGTCATAATACACCTTTCGTCAACACGCGGCCGCCCATTCGGGAACGGCTCGCAACAATTCTTCCACAGCGACAAAGTGCGCCGTATTTTTCAAACTTTCAAACGGCTGCGGAGTCACCCCCGTCAGCCACACCTGCGTTTTCAAACGCGAAATCTCGTCAAACAAAGCGTCGCGCCGCCGGTCGTCCAGATGCGCGGCCGCCTCGTCGAACAGCACCAGCGGCAAAGTCCCTTTTCGCGCCGCCTGCGCGCGGACGTGCGCCAGCAAAACGGAAATCAGCAAAGTTTTTTGTTCGCCCGTCGAACACACCGCCGCCGGCATATCCTTTTCACGGTGCCGCGCCGCCAGATCAACGGTGTGAACGCCGCCGGCCGACCCGTTTTGCGCGTATGTTTCGCGCGCCGACGCCAACCGCGAACGGATGAACGCGGCGTCTTCGCCGTCGGCCTTGGACGCCAATTCGTCCTCCCATCCGCCCGTCAGCGTCAACGACGCCTGCGGAAAAGCCGCCGTTCCGCGATCCAGCTCCGCCTGCAGCAAAGCCGTCGTTTCCCGTCTGGCGCGGGCGATTTTCGCCCCGTACTTGCCCATCGTCGCTTCCAACGCCGACAACCAGCGTTCGTCTTTTTTTCCATCGCGAATCAACGCGCCCCATTGACGCAACGCCTGCGCGTACGCCGCGCACGCCGACGCGTGATTTTCAAAAAAAGCCTGCGTCAGCCTGTCCAGAAAACGGCGGCGTCCGGCCGGTTCGCCGGCAAACAGCCTGTCCATCGCGGGCGTCAGCCACACAACCGAACACACGCGCCCCAAATCGGTTTGCGACACCGGCGCGCCGTTCAAACGGACGTTCCGTTTTTCACCGCGGACGCCGGCGGATTCATAATCCGTCGCCAGCTCGATTTCCTCCGCCCCTTTTTGCAAAACGGCGCCGACGCCCCACGAAACCGCGCCGGAAGCCTTTTCCAGCACATCGCGGAATTTGGCCTGCCGCACCCCCTTTCCGGGGGCGAGAAAGGAAACCGCTTCAATCAAATTCGTTTTTCCGACGCCGTTGCGCCCCGTCAAAACAATCTGTTCCGCCCGTTCCGGCAATTCCAGCCGCGCGTACGGATAGTTGCGGAAACGCGACACCCGCAAACGATTGACAAAAATCCCCTCGGCGGAATTTTCAGCCCGCCGTTCCGGTTCCGGCGCCGCGGAACCCCGCGAACGCACGCACATCAATTCGTTTGCCGTTAAAATCGTCTTACACTCGCATAGGCATCAAAACAAACAAAACGCTGGGATCGGACATATCCGTCAAAACGGTCGGGGACGCCGAATCCGAAAAAGCGATCTGCACCAATCCGCCCTTGATCTGTTTCAAAACGTCTTCCAAATAGACATAGTTGAACCCGACATCAATCGGATCGGCGTCGTATTTGGCTTCCAGCTCGTCCTCCGCGCTGCCCTCTTCGGCGTTTGCGGCGGAAACCTTGACCAACCCTTTCGACAGCGTCAAACGCACGGCGCGGGATTTTTCGGACAGACTGGACACGCGGTCAACCACCTGCGTCAACGCCTGCGCGTCGATTTCCATCACCTTGTCGTTTTCCGTCGGAATCACGCGTTCATAATCGGGATACGTCCCCTCGATCAGCAAAGAGGTCAGCACCAAATCGCCGAATGTAAAGCGGATTTTATAAGTGGACAGGTCGATTGCCACGTCGCCCGTTTCCTCGGCCAGCAACTTGCTCAGCTCGCCGATCGCCTTGCGCGGAACGATGATGCCGGGCATACCGGCCGCTCCTTCGGGGAACACGGCTTCGGCGCACGCCAGACGATGCCCGTCGGTCGCGACGGCGCGCAGGATTTTTTCCTCTTTCGATGTCGCTTCGTGCAAATAAATGCCGTTCAGATAGAAACGCGTTTCCTCGGTTGACACCGCGAAAGACGTGCGGTCGATCAAATCGCGCAGATCGGCCGCCTTTAACGCGAAATGATGCGTCATATCCCCGTCGGCGATCGAGGGGAAATCTTCGCCCGCCATCGTCGCCAAAGCAAATTTGGCGCGTCCGGCCGTCATTTTCAGTTGGTTGTTTTCGGCGTTCAAAACGAATTCGATTTCCGCCCCGTCCGGCAATTTGCGCACGATTTCATACAGCTTGTGCGCGGGGGCGGTGATCGCACCGGCCTCGTCAACCTTGGCGGCCGTTTTTTCGCTGATTTCCAATTCGTTATCCGTCGCGTTCAAAACAATTCCGCCCTCGGCCGCCGTGATTTTGACATTCGACAGCAAAGGATTGGTGTGGCGGCGTTCCACCACGTTCTGCACATGGGACAAAGATTTCAGCAAAGCGGCGCGTTCTATCGTAAATTTCATGGATTCCAACTCTTCAAAAAAGGTTAAAAACTGTTTAGCGGCAGTATATCACATCCGCCGTTTTTCCAAAGCAAAAAATGTCAAAAGAAGCCAAAGTTTTTTCCCGATTTCCGCCCGTATCGGGAACAGGCGCGACTCGTTGAATTCAAAAGATTCCGATCAAGCGGAAAGAACGCGGCGCAGGCTGTCGATTTCCGATTTGAAAGCGGCGTCCGCGAAACACATATCCTCGATCGTTTTCACCGCGTGAATCACCGTCGTGTGGTCGCGGTCAAACGCCCTACCAATGTCCGGCAAAGACTTCGTCGTCAGCGTTTTCGCCAGATACATGGCGATCTGGCGCGGGCGCGCGACGGAACGTTCCCGCCGTTTCGATGTCATTTCCGACAAACGGATGTTGTAATGTTCCGCGACTTTGCGCTGGATATCCTCAATGGACACGCGGCGATCCATCACGCTCAGCACGTCGCGCAGGATGTCGCAGGTGCGTTCCAGCGTCACTTCGCCGCCCATCAGCTGGACGTGCGCCGCGACGCGCAGCAACGCGCCTTCCAGTTCGCGCACGCTGGACGTGATTTTTTCGGCCAGAAACGCGATAACGTCGGACGGCACGCGGACGCCGAGGTTCTGCGCCTTGTTTTCCAAAATGCCCAAGCGCAGCTCGTACGTCGTCGGATGAATGTCCACCACCAGCCCCGACCCCAGACGGGTTTTCAGGCGGTCTTCGATCCCGTCCAGATTGACCGGCGGCTTGTCGGCCGACAAAACGATCTGCTTTCCCGCGCCGGCCAATGCGTTGAACGTGTGGAAAAACTCGTCCTGCGTGTTTTCCTTGCCGATCAGGAATTGAACGTCGTCGATCATCAAAACATCGACGTTGCGCAGCTCCTCTTTGAACGACAGCGTGTCCTTGTAGCGCAGGGCGCGGACAAACAGGTACATGAACTTTTCCGCCGACAGATAGACGACGCGGCGCGACGGCGCGTGTTCGCGGATGTGCCACGCGATCGAATGCATCAAATGCGTTTTGCCCAACCCCGCGCTGGAATACAGGTAAAGCGGGTTGAATTGGACGTTGTCCGTTTCCGCCACGCGTCTGGCGGCGGCATAGGCGAATTCGTTCGGCGCGCCGACGACGAAATTGTCGAACGTGTAGCGCGGATCCAATGCGGCGGACAAGACATCCTTTTCAGATTCAACGGAAATGCGTTCGGCCGCGCGTTCGGATTCCGGCGCAACCTCCGCGCGTTCCGGTTCGACCGGCGCGGCAAAAGCGGGACTGCCGACCTCAAATTTAACCGACGTTACGGCAGGATTTTCCGCCCGCCACGCCTGCGCGATGTCGTCGGCGAAGTTGCGCGCGATATAGCTACAGAAAAAATTCGTCGGCAGGAACAGCGTCAAAACGCCGTCCTTGAATCCGCCGACAGCCAACGATTTCAGCCACGTGTCAAACGCGGACGCGCCCAGCGATTTACGCAGGCGTCCGGCCACCGCCGCCGATTGAGCTGTCAACGAATCATTCATTTCCTTTTCCGTTTTTTCTGGTTGAACCGCCGCGTCCGCCCGCGGTTCGCGTGGCGAATAATAGGGGGGAGTCGGACGAAAGGCAAGCCTTGATATTGATAAAAATCAAATAAATCCGCTTGACTCAAGATATTGTGGCATTCCGCCGCCCGACACACACAAAACGCGCGAAACAACCGATTGCAGGCATTAACGACAAAAAGCAGACTGTCCGAAGACGGCCTGCTTTAAATCGCGAAAACAGACGTGCAAAACGTGATCCGGTCAATCCGGACAGAGGTTTAAACGTCTGCGCTTCAGCCCATCGCCTTGACGCGGGCGGACAAACGGGAAACTCTGCGAGCGGCGGTATTTTTGTGCAAAACACCCTTTGAAACAGCACGCATAATTTCCGATTCGGCCGTGCGGAAAGCTTCCTGCGCGGCGGCCTTGTCGCCACCGGCCAAAGCGGCTTCAAATTTATTCGTAAACGTGTGAACGCGGGATTTGCGGGCGGCGTTATACTGCGCGCGACGGGCGTTGCGACGGATACGTTGTTTTGACGAAAGATGATTAGCCATTGTTTTTTCCTGTTTGCTTAAAACGAACTAAGGTAGGTTTTATACTCTCACTTTTCCGGTAAAGTCAAGGGATAAACTACTTGTGCACATACTTTGGCGCACGATTTTCCCTCAAAGCGGCCAAGCCTTCGCGCGCGTCAACGGATGTCAGCGACAACGCGGCCGCCGCGCCGCCGGAATTTCCACAGCCGCCGCACGCCTGCGATACGGCCTGTTTTGCCAGCTTGACACCCACGGCCGGCATATTGGCGATGCGTTCGGCGGTTTCCCCGACCTCGTTCAACAAGTCGGCGCCGTCAACCACGCGCGACACCAATCCGCAGGCCAGCGCCTCTTGCGCGCCGACGTGCCGCCCCGTCAGCAGGATGTCCATGGCCTTGGCGCGCCCGACTCGGCCGGCCAGCAAAGCCGCCCCGCCCATTTGCGGCAAAACGCCCAGCGTGATTTCCGGAAATCCGAATCGCGCGTTGTCCGCGGCGATGACAATGTCGCTCATCAGCACCAGCTCCAACCCGCCGCCGAACACATATCCGGCGACGCCGGCGACAACCGGTTTTGAACAGCGGGCGAACGCGTCGGCCGCTTTGACGTACAATTCGCTTTTGCCCGCGGCGTCGGCGGCCGCAAATTCCGACATATCCGTCCCCGCGGCGAAAAATCCGGCGTCCCCTTTCAAAACGATCACGCGGATGGATTCCTCGGCGTCGAAATCACCGATCGCCGTCGCCAGTTCGCGCAGCATCGCGGCGCAAACGGCGTTCATGGACGCCGGACGGTTCAGCGTGATCATCCCGATCGCGTTGTTGCTTTCGACGGTAATCGTTTCAAAATCCATGGTTCAATCCTTTTCCGTAGTTTTTAATTCAAACCGCACGGTCGCAGGCGTTCCGTCATCGACGGAAATCGTCAATTCCTCGCCTTCGCGCGTAAAGGAAGCGGACGCGGCCGCCGCCTTTCCCCGTTTCCACCCCAGTTGGGGCAGGGTTTTGCCGTAAAAATCCAGCACGTTTTTCCGGCCGACGTTTTCACTTTGGGCATACGCTTCGACAATGCGGCCGGACGGCGCGTCAAACGCAACCGCCCCGTCGTCAAACTGTTTCAATCCGTCCATCAAGGGCAGATCCTCGAATCCTGACATGAAAACAGGCTGCGCGGCCAAAGCCGGACAGCTGATCAATCCCGAAAAAATCAAAGCGTTCAAAAATTTCATCATATTTTCCTTTTACATCATTTTTTGCGTCTTCTCACCAGAAAAATGATGCCGCGCGCCGAATTATCCGCTATCATCCGGCCTATCCCACCGTTTCGGAGCTTTTCATGCTTAACCCGCGCAGCCTGTTCACACTTTACCGTTACGGCCGCGATTTGGCGCGGTTCGACGCGCAAGGCGTCCTCGCCCCCCTGCCCGCCCGTTTTTTAACGCAAAAACCGGCGAAAAAGAAAGCCCCCGACCTGCCGGAAACGCCCGCCGCCCGCCTGTCGCTTTATCTGCAAAACGCGGGGATCGCGGCACAGACCGCCGCCGCGTTTTTCGCGCTTTACCCCGACATCGCCGGCCGCGCGGCATCCGATCCGGCCGCCCGATCGTCCGGCATAACCGTCCCCGCGGACACCCTTGAACGGAACACATCCGAATCCCTTTTGCGCCTGTTTTTCACCTTGGCGAAAGGCAATGTGGCCGCCATGGCCTTGGCGCGGGAATTTGAATCGGTTTTGGACGCGGAATCCGATTTCAGGTTGGAAGCCGCCGCGCTGGAACGCTTAAACGACAGCTTTTGCGACGACGGCTGCCTGTTAACCGCCCTGCCCGATTGGGCGCAAACGCGCAAGGAACGGCTGGTTTTACAGCCCTTGCCCGACCTGCGCCCCCTGTCCGCCTCGCCCGACAAAGCGAAAACGGCCGCCGCGCTGGTCAGGACGGTTGTTTTGATGATTTTGCGCGACGGTTTTGTCGTCGCCCCGTCCGCCGCCGTGTGCCGCGCGGATGACGCGGGCGGACTTTTTATGACGCGCGCGCGCCTGCCCGCCGCTTTGTCCGCCAAAGAACGGGAAACGCTCAGCCTGTTTCTGATCGCCCTGAACGCCAAAGATTACAAGGCCGCCGCCAAAGCGTTGCTGGCATCGGGATTGTTGCCGCCCCTGTTTTCCGCGCCGCAGCTGATCCGGTTGATTGAAGAGGCCGACCGTCACGCCGCACTGTTGTTGGCGGGACAGAAAGCCGATTGCTTTCTGCATCATTTTGCGCAAAACGGCATTTTCTGTTCCCGCGCCGTCCGCACCTGCGTTTTTGCCATGAAACGGGCGGAAGACCTCTGCCATACCGAAATCGGCGTCAACGGCGACATCTGGCAGGCCGCCGCCGCGGATTACGCCGCGTTCAGGGAAAAAGGACTGAACATTGACGCCGCGCCTTTACTGGATGCGAACGATTTGAAACGAACGTTCGGCGTCGCGCCGCACCATGCGGAACGGTTGCGCGTTCAGGGCAAAAAAACGCCGGAATTTCAACAGGATTTCAAAAAAATACCGGAAATGCTGAACCGCCGGACTTTCGCCGGACGCGCCAAAGCCGCCCGCCATCCGTTTGCCAAATGGATCGCCGGCATTCTGCTGGCCGGTCTGGCCGCCGGATTATTGCTTTAAAAAGACGGCAGAGCCGCGCGTTGATCGGGGCTCATCGCCTGATAAACGGCGCGCACGTTGTCGTAGGCGGACGGAACGCCCATATGCGCCGCCTGCAGGTAATAGGTGTAAGATTTCTGCAGATCCTGCCGCAATCCCGTGCCGGTCGCGTACATCCACGCCAACAATTCGATGGCTTCGGCGTTTTCATGTTCGGACAAGCGGCGAATCTCGGCCAAATCGAACGGCGTGACATCGCCTTTTTTCACGGCGTTCACGATATCGTTCCAGCTGTATTCCGTTTCAAATTCGGCGGGCTTGGATTGTTTGTCGAACAACGCTTTCTTTTCGCGCCAGATCGCCTCGGGCTTTGAATCCACCTTTTTAAACGTCAACAGGGGTTCTTCCGGCAACGACGCCGCCCGTGACGACGCGCTTTTTTCAGAACTGAGCAAATTCCGGTACATTTGATCGGCGGTCAATCCGAACGCCATAGCGTCGGAAACGCCTAAAAACACAACGAAAAAACCGAAAATCAAACCGCGCGACACGTCTTTCATCCCGTAAAACCAAAGGAAACGCCCCGAAAATTCTTTATCTTTTATAAATCCTTTCGTGATAAAAATCCACAAAAATGGAAAGGTTCCCCATGAAAAAGATTGTCATTCCCGTTTTCCGCAACGATTCCGCCAAAGATTTGCCCCTGCCGTCCTATGCCACGGCCGAATCCGCGGGCATGGATTTGTACGCGGACATTCCCAATTCCATGACCATTCCCGCGGGCGGGCGCGAAAAAATCCCGACCGGCATCAGCATCGCCCTGCCGTCCGGATACGAAGCCCAAATCCGCAGCCGTTCCGGTTTGGCGTGGAAAGAGGGCGTCGTCGTCCTGAATTCCCCCGGAACGATCGACGCCGATTACCGCGGCGAAATCTTCGTCGTTTTGCACAACACCGGCGACACGATTTTCCTGTTGAAACGCGGGATGCGGATCGCGCAAATGGTCATCGCCCCCGTCGTTCAGGCGCAATGGCACGAAATCGAAACACTGACCGCCACCGCCCGCGGTTCCGGCGGTTTCGGATCGACCGGATTGTAAAATGCGTTTCCCGTCGGCCGCTCTGGCTTTTTCGCTGCTTTTGCTTCTCGCCCCGTCGCGCGCATCGGCGCAAACGGGATTGCCCCTGCCGCGTTTTGTTTCCCTGCGTTCGCATCAGGTCAATCTGCGCACCGGCCCCGGATTCCGTTATCCGGTTGAATGGGTGTATTTAAAAAGCGACCTGCCCGTCGAAATCACGGCGGAATTTGAAACATGGCGCCGGATCAGGGATTTTGACGGCAAAGAGGGCTGGATTTATCAGCCGATGCTGTCCGGACGCCGCACCGTGCGCGTCACCGAAAACACCGTGTTGCGGCGGGCGGCGAACACAAACGCCTTGCCTTTGGCGAAAATCGAATCCGGAGCGGTCGGACGATTGGCGTCCTGTCCGGCGAATATTAGCTTGTGCAAAGTCGAATTCGGCGGATTTCAAGGATGGGTCGTCAAAAACGACCTGTGGGGCGTTTACCCCGACGAAGTGTTTGAATAATCACACTCTGACAACGATATCAATGGATTTTACCGCCGCGTTGTTACGCAATTCGTCGGACAAATGGACGATGATCTGACCGTCGGGGACATCCTCCACCCGACCGTCGCGTTCAAAAAAAACATGGAAATGCGGCGTCAGATTCGTATCGAAAAAAGCTTTGTCGCTACCGGTCAAAATCTCGCGCAGCAAACCGGATTCCTTAAATTGGTTCAACGCGTTGTAAACCGTCGCCAACGACAGGTTCAAGCCGCTTTTTTTCGCTTCCTTATACAATTCTTCGGCGCAAATGTGACGGTTTCCACCGCCGAACAACAATTTGACCAGCCCCATCCGCTGGCACGTCGGGCGTAGATTTGCGCGCCGCAACATATCCACCGCCCAAACATACGGTCTTTCCGTTTTTTTCATTACCCCTCCTTGGTTTTGAAAGAAACTGTTTTCAATCACTTATTGTATTGGTTCTTTCGCCCGCCTGCAAATCATTTTTTCAAAGAAATCAATCCATTAAAAAAGGGGGATCGCATCCCCCTTTTCAAATTCGCGTCAATCGCCGGATATCAGCTTGGCGATCAGCTCCTTAACCGTTGGCAGATAGCCGTCTTTGAACAACGGATCTGTCGAAAAACGGGTCGCGTTGTCGCCGACGAAAATCAGCTCTTCATCCGTCGATCCGCCGTGCGCCGCGCGGTACAGCGATTCCTTGATGCAGAAATAGCGCGGATCGGGCGTTTTTCCCGTGGACAGGTTTTCGGCCGACTGGCAGAACCCCGAAAACAGGCATTGCGAAATGCACCCCAGACAGTTGGCGCGCGCCGTTTGAATGTCCTTTTGGTTTTTCGGCGTAACGAACACGACCTGCCCGTCGTTCGTTTTCATCGCGACCGTGCGCCCCGCACCCGCGTATCCGTCGGCGCGTTCCTTGTCGGCCTGCGTGATGTAAACCTTGTTCGCCCCGACGGCCAGAGGAATCTGGAAATCCCCCTCCGGCGCGTCCTTGTACGGCATCGCCGTCGCGGAACGGTCGAACAGATCGGTCAGGAATTTGTTTTTAATCGCCGAAGACATAAATCCCGTCGGCGAAAAACGCTGCAGGGCGATTTCACCCTTTTTCAGCGTCAGCAAAGCTTTCTGCCACGCCTTGGCGACGGGGCTTTCGCGCGTCAGCAACGGGCGGGTTCCGAACTGGAACGCCGTCGGACCGATTTCGGGATTGTCGATGTAATCCTGAAATTCGCGCAGATACCAAACGCCGCCCGCGATGATGATCGGGGTGTTTTCCAACCCGACCGCGTTCATCGTGCGGCGCAATTCCACAACGCGTTCGTACGGGTTTTGCGGCACGGCCGGATCGTCGCCGTTGGACAATCCGATGTGGCCGCCGGCTTTCCACGGGTCTTCAAACACGACGCCGCCCAGAAAATCCGCGTAGGATTTGTAGGCGCGCATCCACAAAGCCCTGAACGCGCGTCCCGACGAAACGATGGGATAGTAAAACGTTTTGAAAGAAGAAGCGATTTCCGCCAGCTTGTAAGGCATCCCCGCGCCGCACGTCACCCCGTCAATCAATCCTTTGGCACCGGCCAAAGCTTCGGTGATGATTTGCTGCGCCCCGCCCTGTTCCCACAGGACGTTGATGTGGATGCGCCCTTTGCCGCCGGCGATCTCATGCGCGATCTTGGCTTGGGAAATGATGCCGTCGATGGAATGGCGGATCTGTTCCTCAAACCGTTCACGGCGCGTTTTCGCCTTGATTTCCATAGGGATGATTTCGCCGTTTTCGTCAACGACATCGGGGATGACCCCCGAAATCGTCCCGACGGCGTTTTCACGCGCCCACGCACCCGACGTTTTGCAGGTGCTGATCGCGACGCCCTTCCCCCCTTCGATCAGGGGCAGAACCTCGCGTCCCGAAATAAGCAGATTCTTAAGAGATTTCAAAGAAATCGCTCCTTCTTGTTAAAGTGGTTATTCGGCCTGTTCCGGCTGTTCGGCGGGTTCTTTGTTGTCCAGATCCTCGCCGGTCGTCTGATCGACGCGCTTCATGGACAATTTAACCTTGCCGCGGTTGTCGATGGCGATGCATTTGACTTTGACGCTGTCGCCTTCGTTAACCACATCCGTGACCTTTCCGACGCGTTTCGGCGCCAATTCGGAAATGTGAACCAGACCGTCTTTCGCGCCCAAGAAGTTCACAAAAGCGCCGAATTCGACGACCTTGACGACTTTGCCGTCATAGATCTGGCCGACTTCGGGTTCGGACACGATGCCTTTGATCCAGTTCAAAGCCGCTTCGCCCGAAGATTCGGAGAACGACGCGATCTTGACCAGCCCGTCTTCGGAAATGTCGATCTTGCAGCCGGTGGTTTCCGTGATTTCGCGGATGACCTTGCCGCCCGTTCCGATGACTTCGCGGATCTTGTCCTTGTTGATCTGCAGGGTCGTGATGCGCGGCGCGTTTTCGGAAACGGTGTCGCGCGGCGCTTCGATGGCTTCGGCCATTTTGCCCAGAATGTGCAGACGACCTTCTTTCGCCTGTCTCAGGGCGATTTCCATGATTTCCTTGGTAATGGACGTGATTTTGATGTCCATCTGCAAAGAGGTCACGCCGTCTTTCGTTCCGGCAACCTTGAAATCCATGTCGCCCAAGTGGTCTTCATCGCCCAAAATGTCGGTCAAGACCGCGAAACGGCCGTCGGGTTCCTTGATCAAGCCCATCGCGATGCCCGCGACCGGCGCTTTCATCGGAACGCCCGCGTCCATCAAGGACAGGCACGAACCGCAAACCGTCGCCATGGACGACGAACCGTTCGATTCCATGATTTCGGAAACGACGCGGATCGAATACGGGAAATCCTCTTTCGACGGCAGCATCGGGTGGATCGCGCGCCACGCCAGCTTGCCGTGACCGATTTCACGACGGCCGGGGGAACCGATGCGCCCCGTTTCGCCGACGGAATACGGCGGGAAGTTGTAGTGCAGCATGAACGGCTGACGGTATTCGCCCGTCAAAGCGTCAACGATCTGTTCGTCCTGATCCGTGCCCAGCGTGGCGACGACCAATGCCTGCGTTTCGCCGCGGGTGAACAGGGCGGAACCGTGCGCGCGCGGCAGAACGCCGACTTCGGCCGAAATCGGACGGACGGTTTTCGTGTCGCGGCCGTCGATGCGGATGCCGGTTTCCAAAATGGCGTCGCGGACGGTGTGGTATTCCATTTCGTGGAACACGCGCGCGGCGACGGCGGATTCGGCTTCGTTATCGGCGACGCTGATCTTCGCGGCTTCGCGAATGTCGGCGACGGCGTTCTGGCGTTCCAGCTTGTCCGTGATCTTGTAGGCTTCGCGCAGCTGATCGCCGTAAGCGGCCATGAATTTGTCGTAAACGACCTTGTATTCGGGCGCGGCGACGGGCATCGGCCACGGTTCTTTGCCGGCTTCGGCTTTCAAACCGTTGATCATGTCGATGACGGCCTGCATTTTTTCATGACCGAACATGACGGCGTTCAGCATGGTTTCCTCGGGCAGTTCGGAGGCTTCGGATTCAACCATCAAAACACCCTGCGACGTACCGGCGACGACCAAGTCCAGCTTGGACGTTTCGCGTTCGGCGACCGTCGGGTTTAAAATGAATTCGCCGTCCTTGTACCCGACGCGCGCGGCGCCGATGGGCCCCAGGAAAGGCAGTCCGGACAACGCCAAAGCGGCGGAGGCGGAAATCATCGCGACGATATCGGGATCGTTTTCCATGTCGTGCGACAAAACGGTGCAGGTGACCTGCGTGTCGTTGCAATACCCCTTGGCGAACAGCGGACGAATCGGGCGGTCGATCAGACGCGCGGCCAGAATTTCATGTTCGGCGGGGCGGCCTTCGCGGCGGAAAAATCCCCCCGGAATACGACCGGCGGCGTAGGCTTTTTCCTGATAGTTGACCGTCAAAGGCAGAAAATCCTCTTCCATTCCTTCGGGAACGGTTTTAGCGGCGCAAACGGCGCAATGAACAACGGTTTCGCCGTATTGAACGATGACGGAAGCGTCGGCCTGACGACCGATTTTTCCGGTTGAAATGGACAGCGGACGGCCGCCCCATTCGATTTCCCTGCGGAATTCTTTAAACATAGACATTATACTTACTTTCTTCTCCAACCTCTTTCCGACCATCCGGAAAGAGCCAACAAAACAATTTCATCCGACAAAGCCCCTCTTTTGTTTAAAAAGCAGGGGCTTCATCGAACATTCGCGCTTTAGCGGCGCAGACCCAAACGGGCGATCAAGCTTTCGTAACGGGACTGATCCTTGCTTTTCAGATAGTCCAGCAAACGGCGGCGCTGGCCGACCATGATCAGCAGACCGCGGCGGGAATGGAAATCCTTGTCATGGTCTTTCAGGTGTTCGGTCAGGTTTTTAATGCGTTCGGACAAAATGGCGACCTGCACTTCGGGCGAACCGGTGTCGCCTTCTTTTGTCGCGTATTCTTTGATCAGTTCCTGTTTACGTTCTTGTGTAATCGACATCGTCATCTCCTGTTAAAGGGTTATTGAACAATCAGGCGCACGGGGCGGATCATTCCGTCCTGCACGCGGACCAAAGCGATCAAACGGCCGTCCGCCACGGCCTGACACACAGGGGCGTCGGGCACGGCGCCGAAATCCGACGCCGGCAGAAAATTTCCGTTCGACAGCTTGCGCGATTGCTCCTGCGTCACGGCCAGAGCAGGGATGTCGTCCAGCACGGTCTCAACGGGCAAAAGCACACCAGTCCAATTAGAACTATGCTCTATTGAGCGCAGATATTCCAGTAAAATTGTGTCCCCGATCGAAAATTTTGCGCATTTCAGACGCCGCAGCGCCGTGACAAAGCCCAAAGAACCCGCTTTTTGCGCCAAATCGCGCGCCAGCGACCGCACATAGGTGCCTTTGGAACATTTGACGGAAAAATCCGCCCTGCCGTCGCTATAAAAGTGAAGCATCCGCAATGCGTCCACGCGAATCCGGCGCGGTTCCAACACGACCTCTTTGTTTTCGCGCGCCAAATCGTACGCCCTTTGGCCGTTGACGTGAATGGCGGAATATTTCGGCGGTATCTGGTCGATCGCCCCTAAAAAAGACGGCAGAACCGCCAGAATTTCGCTTTCCGACGGAAGCTTGTCCGTCGTTGCGACCACCCGCCCCTCGGCGTCGTCGGTGTCGGTTGATTGCCCGAATTGAACGGTGAAAGCGTATTCCTTATCCCCGTCCGTCACATAGGGAATGGTCTTTGTCGCCTCGCCCAGCGCGATCGGCAAAACGCCCGACGCCGCAGGATCCAGCGTGCCGGCGTGCCCCGCCTTTTGCGCGTTGAAAATGCGCCGCACGATCGAAACCGCCGTCGTCGATCCCAACCCCGCCGGTTTGTCCAATATCACCCATCCGCTGACGGGGTCGCCCTTTCTTTTTCTGCCCATAGCCGCGCCTTTCCTGAATTTTCAAACAGCGTAGCGGAAAACCCCGCGCGATACAAGAGGCGGAGAAAAAACATTGTCCACCGACCGCTTTTGCGCTAGATTTGCCATTGGCGCCGGTTACACTTTTTACGGCGCTCCTCCATTCACTTTTAATGAAAGGAGGTGATATTCATTAAAAGGCATTTTACTGGCGGGAAAGTTTTACAGATCATTCTTTTAACTTTCTTATTTTTGGTAATCTTCGCTAGCGAAGCGTATTAAAAAATTATCCCCCGACGTTGCCGCGTCGGGGGATAAGCCTTTTTTTGTGATATTCATTAATCAGCACAAGATTATAATCCCACACTTTGTTGAAAAAATCAAGTCCGCAAAAATCGTCCGCCAGCGCAAAAAAAACGCTTGACTTAAAGCAAGGTTTAAGAAATAGCCTATCAGCAATGACAACTTTGGAAAAGGAGCTTTCAGTCATGTCGTATTTGGAAAACATCAATTCCCCCGCCGATTTGAAAAAGCTGGACGTTGCGGAGCTGCCCGCCGTCGCGGACGAGCTGCGCGCCGTTTTATTGCAAAAAATCAGCACGGCGGGCGGCCACATCGGCCCCAATCTGGGCATGGTCGAAGCGACCGTCGCCCTGCATTACGTTTTTGATTCACCCAGGGACAAGATCGTTTTCGACGTATCGCACCAATCCTATGTCCACAAAATGCTGACGGGACGCAAACAGGCGTTCACCGACCCCGCGCATTATCACGACGTAACGGGATACACCAATCCCGCCGAAAGCGAACACGATTTTTTCACCGTCGGTCACACCTCGACATCGGTCAGTCTGGCCTGCGGTTTGGCCAAAGCCCGCGATTTGAAAGGTGAAAAGGACAACATCGTCGCGGTCATCGGCGACGGATCGCTGAGCGGCGGCGAAGCCTACGAGGGATTGAACAACGCGGTCGAAGCCGGCACAAACATGATCGTCGTCGTCAACGACAATGAAATGTCGATCGCCGAAAACCACGGCGGGCTGTACAAAAACCTGCGCGAGCTGCGCGAAACGGACGGCAAGGCGGAAAACAACTTTTTCAAAGCGATCGGGTTCGATTACGTCTATGTCGGCGACGGCAACGACACGGCCGCTTTGGTCGCGGCGTTCCGTTCGGTCAAGGATTCACCCCGCCCCGTCGTCGTGCACATTCACACGCTGAAAGGCAAAGGGTTCGCTCCCGCCGAAGCGCACAAGGAAATGTACCATGCGGGCGGTCCGTTCGATTTGAAAACCGGCGAATGGAAATACCCGATGAACGGCGAGAACTATAGCAAAATAACGGCCGATTTCCTGCGTCCGAAAATGGAAAAGGACGAAACGATCGCCGTCATCACGTCGGGCACGCCCGTCGTCACAGGCTTTACCCCCGACGAACGCGTCAAGCTGGGCAAGCGGTTCATTGATGTCGGCATCGCCGAAGAACACGCCGTCGCGATGGCGTCCGGCATGGCGAAAAACGGTGCGAAACCGGTGTATTTCGTGTTCAGTTCGTTCATCCAGCGCACTTACGACCAGCTGTCGCAAGACTTGTGCCTGAACAACAATCCCGCCCTGATTCTGGTGTTTTCCGCCAGCCTGACGGGGTTCAACGACGCGACGCATCTGGGCGGATTCGACATTCCGATGATGTCGAACATTCCGAATCTGGTCTATCTCGCCCCGAAAAACCGCGACGAATACCTGTCGATGCTGGAATGGGGGTTGGAACAACGCGAACACCCCGTCGCGATCCGCGTCCCCGGCGGTTTCGGCATGGAGGAATTGTGGTCGGACGGTGAAAAGCCCGCCCCCGACTATTCCGCGATCAACACGTTTAAAACGGACGTTACGGGCGAAAAGGTCGCTTTGCTGGCGTTGGGCGCGTTCTACCGTCTGGGCAAAGAGATCGCCGAAGAGCTGAAAAAATCCGGCGTTTCCGCGACGCTGATCAACCCGCGTTTCATCACGGGATTGGACGAAGCGGCGCTGAACGGATTGAAAGAAAAACACAAACTGGTCGTCACGCTGGAGGACGGACAGGTCGAAGGCGGATTCGGCGAAAAAGTCGATCGTTTCTACGCCGGTTCGGATATGAAAGTCATGAACTACGGCGGAAAAAAGGAATTCACCGACCGCTTGACACCCGACGAGATCCACGCGCGCTATCACCTGACCCCGCAACAGATCGCGGCTGAAATTCTGCAGGCGTTGTAACGCGGCGAACTTAAACGGAAAAGGCGGGGTATATCCCCGCCTTTTTGTTGTTTCCGTTCCTGTTTGTCAGGTCACTTCCGTCACCGCGCGGATGTTGCCCTGACGGTTGATTTGGACGACGCGCAACTTGTCGTGCATTTCGGCGATCGTTTTTTCGCGGTCAATCGTCGGATAGCAGTGCAGGATGCGATCGGTGAACGCTTTATAGGCGGCTTCGGAGTTTTCGGCGTGGATGGTGGCGAAGCAGTTGTCGTGACCGGAACCCATCAGTTCCCACAACGCCCCCGCGTTCGCCGTTGAAATTTCACCGCCGATGATCGCGTCGGGCGTGAAACGGACGACCAAGTCGATCAGTTTCGGATACGTCATCGTGTTCGTTTGTTCGGTACGCGACAACACCAAATGAACGTGATTCGGATGCGGCACGATCAGTTCGCGCGTATCTTCAATCGTGATCACGCGTTTGTGCGAATCCAAAATCGTCAGCAGGTTGTTCAGAAACGTCGTTTTACCTGTCGCCGTCGCGCCGGAAACCAGAATGTGATCGCCGCGTTTGATCGACAAAATCAAACGTTCGTAAGGATCTTCCGGGTTTTCGACCTCTTTCAGCTTGTTCAGCTTTTGCAGACGCTCGCCGGCTTTCAACCCGTAATCGCCCAACCCGAATTTCACATCGTCGGAATGCACGCGGACGCACATGGCGATGCCGCCTGTCAAATCCTCGTTGTCGTACATGACGTTTTTTCCGGCGATGCCCGTGAAACGGTGATCCCCCGGCAACGTCGCGTAAACGGCGGGCGACCCTTGTTCCGGATCGAACGGCAGTTCAAACGTGTTGGCGATGATGTGCATGATGTCCGTCAAATACGTCCGCGACAGGTTCGCGTCCTGCTGACACGCCCACGGATGCGCGCGCCGCCCGCGCAAACGCAGCCAGATTTCATTCGGACGGTTGATCGCGATTTCCTCCACGTTGTCCTGTTCGTACCAATACGACAGATAGCGCAGAGTTGACCTTAAAACCTGAAAAGCGTCCGTTCCCATATTTCCCCCTTCGGTTAGAAGTCCAGTTCCGGCACGGGATCGACAGGTTCATCCTTTTTAACCTGCGTTTCCTGCTGCGGCACCGGCTGCTGGAATTGCGGCTGTTGCTGCTGCGGTTTGTCGTCGATCAGATTGCTCTGGCGCGGCGGCGGCTGGCCGGTGTAGTTGTTGTAGTATATCTGCTGTTGTTGCTGCATATTGTTCGGATCGTTCGGGTTTGTCTGACTGCCCTGCGCGTTCGGATCAACCATGCCGCCGGCATCTTCGTCGTCCTTTTCGTTTTCATCCGGTTTGTCCGGATCGATCAAGACTTCTTTTTTGTTGATATACTCGTCTTCGTAATCTTCCATTTCACTGCGCAGCCACAAATCCGTTTTCGCGTAAACGGTGACGCGCGTGCCGGCCGGAACGAACAAACGCGTTTTCAGCTTTTTCGTTTCTTCAAACAAATCGTCAGCAACTTCCTGCATCACTTCGGAAAATCTGCTTCGCGCGTCTTCGGCGGCTTCCTGCCGACCGGATTTGGCCACCTGTCCGCTTTCGCCGACGGCCGCGGTGTCATTCGTCGCCATCGCGTACAAAATCGCCGACGAAACCGTCGATTGCAAAATCGGCAGCCCGTATTTCTTCAACAGCTGGCGATCCATATACGCGCCGACACCCGCGCGTCCCGACGCGTCGCCCGACACGCCGGATTCAAACACAAACGCCGCGCCGTCCGGACGAACCAGACGTTTCCACGAAATTTCGACCTTTGAGGCCGAACCGACCTCTTCCTGCGCGGACGTTCCCGTCAATTCGCCGATAATGCGGCTGCCGGCGGGAATGATGATCTTGCGTCCGGATTCGGAATAGATGTTGCGTTCGACAATGGCCGACAAGGGGATATCCGACTGTTCGGTGTCGATGGAACGCGCCAGAACCGCGGGAATCGCCTTGTCCGCCAAAATCGCGTTTTCCATGTTGACGCGGTACGACGAAACGTTTTTCAAAATCCCCTGTTTGTTCCAGTTCCGGCTGCGCTTTTGTTTTTTCAGCGTATCCTCTTCCGTCGCGGACACGCCGATACCCTTTCCGGGGCGGATTTGACGGCGGTAGGCCAGCTGCATCGCGCGCAGCTTTTTAATCCGCGCGGGATCGTAACGTTCCCCTTTGCCGGTGCCGCCGCCGGACCCCAGATTTTTGCCGCGGTAACGGTAGCTGTCCGGATCGAACGTGCCGAAAACGGAAACGCGGCCGTCCTTTTTATCCTCTTGCTTTTGATCGGGGGCGGGCGGATTGATCGAACCGATGATGTTGCCGTCAAGGTCGATCACGTTGCCGTTTGCGTCCACGCGGCCGATGATGTTGCCGTTTTCATCCACAACCGTGCCGTCGGGTCTGATGACGCCGATTCGATTGCCGTTTTTGTCAAAGGCGAAACGCTTTCCTTTCAGCTTGTCGCTGAGCGGCGTCAGCTTGCCGCCTTTCCAAATTCCCAAAACGGTGCCGTTTTCGTCCACGATTTCACCGTTGGCGTTGATCCGGCCGATCACGTTGCCGTCCAAATCGACGACGCGGCCGTCGGGCATGATGACGCCGATGATGTTGCCGTTTTCGTCGCGGATGGGTTCGCCTTCGATCACGGAACCGATCACGTTGCCGTTCAGATCAACGACCGTTCCGTCGGGCAGAACGCGGCCGATGATGTTGCCGTTCGCGTCGCGGACGAAACCGTCTTCGCCGACAATGCCCAAAAACTTGCCGTCACGCCCCACGGCGATTTTGACGTTTTTGGATTGCACCGGCGGCCCGGCGCGCCCGATCACATTGCCGTTCATATCGACGACCGTTCCGTCGGGTAGGACGCGGCCGATCACGTTGCCTTTGAGATCGACAACCGTTCCGTCGGGCAAAACGCGGCCGATCAGTTTGCCGTTCGCGTCATAGACCAACCGTTCCGGCGGCCCCGCGCGCCCGATCACGTTGCCGTTCAGATCAACGACCGTTCCGTCGGGCAGCATCCGCCCGATCACGTTGCCGTCCAAGTCAACGACCGTCCCGTCGGGCAGAACGCGGCCGATCACGTTGCCGTTCGCGTCATAGACCAAGCGTTCCTCGCCCGTCTTGGTCAAAAAGTTTCCGTTCGCATCAACGATGCCGTCTTCCAGCAAAGCGCGGCCGATCACGTTGCCGTTCATATCGACGACCGTCCCGTCGGGCAACATACGCCCGATGATGTTGCCGTTTTCGTCGCGCAGGTATCCGTCCTCGCCGACAATGCCCAAAAACTTGCCGTCGGGGCTGAACACGGCGCCTTTCGGATAGACTTTGCCGATAATGTTGCCGTTCAGGTCGATGACCGTCCCGTCGGGCAGGACGCGGCCGACGATGTTGCCGTTCGCGTCGCGGATGAACCCGTCCGCGCCGATGACGCCCAAAGGTTTGCCGTCGGGGCCGTAAACCATTTTGCCGATCATGCTTTTCGGAAACAGCGAACCATCGTCGTTCGTGCTGATCAGCGTGATCATGCACAAATGCGCCCCTGCGTTGTCCAAAGCCTGACCACTGGCCATCAAACGCCCCAAAACCTGCTGGCGGTCGTCAACGATCGTGCCGTCGAAATGCACTTTGCCGACGACGTTGTTCTTGCCGTCCTTACATTCCTCGCCGATCGGAACGACGCGTCCCAAAAATTTCCGTTCGTCCGTCAAAACGCGGGTGGAAGCCGTGACAAAGCCGACATCCTCGCCGCGGTCGTTCATCACGCGCCCGCGCGGCAGAACCGTGCCGACGATTTTACCGTCAACGGCGATGACCCGCCGTCCGGACGGCACGGAAACGCCCAGCCGCTTCCCGTCGTTTTTCAACTCTTCGCCGTCCAGCTCGCCGATAAAAGCACCGCCATCGGGATTGACGCCGTAACGTCCGCCCAAAACGCGCGCAATGATTTTGCCGTTGTCATCCACCGCGTATTTCAGATCCGCCGCAACGCCCAGAACCTTTTTATCCTTGTCCAAAACGGCGCCGTCCACCGTAAAGCATCCCAGCACGTTGCCCTGATCGCCCAAAGCTTCGCCGTTGGCGACGATTTTTCCGATGATGTCGTCGGCGGGACCGCGCACCTGCCCTTTGGCCACGACGCGCCCCAAACGTTTGCCGTTTTGATCCTTGACCAACCCTTCAAAATCGACGCAGCCGAGCTTTTCGCCCTTGGTGTCGATCGCATTGCCCTGCGCCGTCATGCGCCCGATGATTTTGCACGGTTCGTTGATGACGGAATCCTGCCCCAACGCCAGACCGATCTGCGCGTTGGACGCGTCCACCAGCGAACGGTCGTAGTTCAGCCGCCCGATTTGACGGCCGGTTGTGTCGATCACTTTGCCCAGATCGTCGATCGTCCCCAACGTGCGGCACTGTTTCCCGACGGGAACGGCGTTGACCACGCCCTTGCCGATCACGACGCTGGCGGAATCCGCGATCGTGTCGTCGGCCTGCAGCGTGCCCAAAACGCGATCCGACCCCGCCGCTTTCAGCTGGCCGGAAGAATCAATCTTGCCGATGACTTCGTTTTTAAAGTTCAGCCCCAGCCCGTCTTTGACCGCGTAGCCGATCACCGTGCCGTCCAGCGACACCACCGTGCCGTCCGGCATCACGCGGCCGATCACGTTGCCTTTCAAATCGACGACCGTTCCGTCTGCCAGCACACGGCCGATCAGTTTGCCGTTTTCATCATAGACCAGCCGTTCGGGCGGCCCCGCGTGTCCGATCACGTTGCCGTTCAAATCAACAACCGTTCCGTCGGGCAACATCCGCCCGATCACGTTGCCGTCCAAATCGACGACCGTTCCGTCGGGCAAAACGCGGCCGATGATGTTGCCGTCCTTGTCATAAACCAGACGTTCCAAAGTGTCGCCGATTTTGCCGATGACCTTGCCGCCGTCCTCGACGACCGACCCGCCGGCGCGGTAACGCATCGGTTTGCCGTTGGGCCCCAAAACGGGGTTGCCGTCTTTGTCAACGATCGTGCCGTCAATGCCGACATAGCCGATGATCTTGCCGTCGGAACCGATGATCGGCTGACCGACCGGAATGACTTCGCCGATCACGCGGCCGTCCTTGTCAACGACCTTGCCGTTCAGATCGGCCTTGCCGATCACGCGGCCGGCGGCGTCAACGACCGTTCCGTCGGGCATGACGACACCCAAAATCTCACCGTTCGGCCCGACAACCTGTCGCAAACCGACGAAAATCTTGCCGACGATCTTGCCGTCCTTGTTCACGATTTCGCCGGACGGCATTTTCAACCGCCCCAACGGACGGGAAAGCAGATCGACCGCCGCGCCGGACGGCAGCAGACGACCGATCGTTTCACTGGTTTTGATGTCGAAAACGTCGGCTTTGCGGGGGATGACGCCGCCGGTGATGCGGTCGTCTTCGCGCACCAAAGCGGCGATTGTCACCGCCCCGACGAAATCCGTTCCTTTCAGATTCATCGCCTTGGCTATGGAATCGCCGCGGGCATACAGCTCCGGCTTGTCGTTGACGGCGATGCCCTCGGCCAGCGCCGCACCCAAAAACTTGTTGTCCGAATCGACAAAGACGGAATCGGGGCGCAAGCAACCGATCTGTTTGCCCGCGGCGTCGTACAGCGTTCCGTCGATTCCGGTGCGCCCCAGATAGGCGTCCTTGCGCCCGATCGCCCGCGCGCCGTACGCGACGCGCCCGAGGAAATCGCCGTTTTCGTCGGTCAGCATATCGTTCATATGAATATAGGCGGCGCGTTTAAAATCCTTATCCACAACGCGGCCGTCAATCAATATGTCGCCCGCGGGCTGGCACGCCCCGCGCAAAGCGATCCCGCCCGTCGGCGCGACGCGCGCGACCGTTTGGCCGCTGAGATCGACAACCGATCCGTCCGGCATCGTCCGGCCGACCGTCGCGGCTTTGCCGTTGGATACGGAACCGTCCGGCATCACCCAACCGATCGTGCGGCCGTCGCGATCCAAAACACCGCCGAAAGGCATGATCATCCCCGACGCTTCGTTTTTGGAATTCAAAACGACGCCGTAGGGATCCAGACATCCCAGAATCTTGCCCTGTTTATCTTGAACTTTGCCCGCCGCGTCCGTCAATCCGGCGACACGCCCGTCCGCGTTCAAAGCGACGGCGGTATCGAAAACGCGCCCCAAAACGACTTTCTGGTTGTCCAGAATTTCACCGTTCGCGGCCAAGCAACCGACAAATTCGCCCTTTGTCGTGATCATCTGCCCGTCCAGATTGGCGTACCCCAACGACATACAGCCGGGGCCGACGCCGATGTTCTGGCGCGCCAATGCGCCCTCCACCTTTCCTTCGGCGGACAGGAAACGCTTGTCGGGCAGGATGCGGCCTTTGATCTGGCCGTCGCCGACGACACTGCCGTCCGGCATGACGCGGCCGACAACGCCGCATTGGTCGCCGATAACCGTGCCGCGCGGCAAAACGGCGGCGATGATTTCTTCGGAATCGTCAACCACCGTGCCGTAAGGCGTCAGACAGCCCAAAGGATCGCCCTTGAAGTTGATCGGGCTGCCGTCCGAATCGACTTTGCCGATCACTTTGCCGTTCCAATCCAGCAAAGCCCCCTCTTGCACATAGCCGCCAACCGGATTGCCGGCCATATCGACGACCGTCATCGACGCCGTCAGCCGGCCGACCTGTTTGTTCGCGGACATGACGGAACCGTCCGTGCTGATCCGGCCGATCATTTTGCATCCCGCGCCGATGGCCAAGCCCTCTTTGATCACGCGGCCGATGATGTTGCCGTCCTTGTCCACGACAAAACCGTTGGGCAAAACGCGGCCGATGATGTTGCCGTCCTTGTCCACGACCGTGCCGTCGGGCATGACGATGCCCAAAACGTTGCCCTGCGCGTCAACGACCGCGCCTTGCGGCATGACGGAACCGATGATGTTGCCGTTGGCGTCAACGATCGTGCCGTCGGGGTTGACATAGCCGATGATATTGCCGTTTTCATCGACGACCGTACCGTCGGGCATGATCCGCCCGATCGGATTGCCGTTTTTATCGTAAGCGATGCCCGTTCTGACCGCCGCGCCGATCACGTTGCCGTTCAAATCGACGATCGTCCCGTCAGGCAAAGCGTAACCGATCAGCTTGCCGTCCTTGTCAACGACGCGCCCGTCAGGCAGAATCGTTCCCAGAATCTCGCCGTTCGGCCCGATCGCCAACCGTGTTCCTTCCGCCACGCCGATGACGTAGCCCTGATCGTCAACGACCGTTCCGTCGGGGCGCAAAGTACCGATGCGCTTGCCGTCCAACCCGTACACAACGCCGTTTTCATCGGCGTACCCGATCGGTTTGCCGTCGGGCCCCAGAATGACGCGCCCTTTTTGGCGCAACTGATCCAAAACGGAACCGCCGCCCCCCGGCGCTTCGTCGCAGACGCCGCACATACTGGTATCGATGGCCATTGCCGAAACGGGAACGATCACGCGCCGGCCGATGCCGCCGAATGTTTCGTCGCTCCACCTGATCGAGATGTTGGATTGTATGGTGCGCGCCGTTTTCGGTTCCCAGCGCACGACGACGTTGCACGTCATGTCGCCGCTCAGCACGATGTCTTTGCGGCATTTGTTTTCCAAAACGAATCCGTCTTCCTGTTTGTTTTCAAATTCGACGGACGTGATGCCGACGCGGCCGGACGACGCCGACAGGGTCAGCGTCCCTTCCGCCGTCGTACCCAAAACGACCTGATCGAAACGCAGGCTTTCGGGCGACGCGACCAACCGGACGGTTGTCGGTTGAGGTTCTTCTTCAGCCAGATTGAACGAATCCGCGTTGCCGCCGGTGATGCTGCTGGAGCTTTCGGCCGAACCGTCAATCGTGACCTCGGCGTCTTTTTTGCGCTCCTCGTCCCCGCTCAACAGAATGATGACGCCCGTCAGGAACGCCAGCAAAGCGACGATCCCGACGACCAACAACATTCTGTTGGACTTTTTTAAATATCTGTCTGACGAGCTGAGTAATTCTTCGTTCATTGCGTCCGCACAACTATGCAAGTCACCCCGCGGCGACCCAATTGATTACACAATTTGTCCCCCGCCTCGATACTGCCGACAGGCCCGATGCGCAAACGGAACAAATCCCTTGATTCACCCTCCGCGACGGCGTCAACGGAATAATACGGCTCGAAAGCCCCGAGCAAGTCCTTGTTTTTACGCGAAATGACGTCCCATTTCTGTTCCAGCGGAGCGATTTCCGCGCCCGATCCCAATTCAATGGCGATCGTTTCGGTCGGCGTCGAACGGTAACGGAAAGCGCGCGACGCGTCCCGTCCCTGCTGCGCCGAAAACTGCGCAATCTGCGCCGCGTTCATCATCGGGTTCATCATGTTCGGCATCCCTGCGCCCCCCATGGCCGCCGCGCCGTTCAACGCGGTCATCGTCTTCGCGCCGCCCGCGGCCGGATTGTACCCCGGCGTCGTGATCATCGGCCCCGGCGCCCATTGCGGTTGGACGGATTTTTCGTATTCTACCCAATCCGTCCCGTACGTCGGATCCTTTCTGATTTTCAGACACAGGATGCGTTTGCCGTTGCGCAAAACCAGATCGCCGATGCCTTCGACGACCATCAGCCGCCCGTTCGGCCCGCGCGTCCTGAAACCGATCGGCACTTCGGAACCCTGCGACAACAGGTTGACGATCGGCCGTTCGGTCATGGTCAACGCTTTGGGACCGAAGTCGATATAGGTGAAGATTTCGTCACGCCACACGCGTTCCGGCGCGATTTCCATATCGGCGGGATTCGGAATGAAAACGTCGATGTCGAAACGCAGTTTTTCGGGATCGACTTCGATGTCCGCCAGCCAGTCCTCCGTCCCGTTTTTGGTCGTGTTTTTCTTTCCCGACCGCATTCCGCCGAACATCCCGCCCGAACCGGCGGAAACGTTCATGACGCCCGCCGCCGCGCCCGTTGCGACCGCGCCCGAAGCAAACGGCGTCGTGCCGGAATCGTCGGGAACGAATTTGGCGTCGTTGATCACGATGTCAACGACCGAGTTTGTGATTCTGTCCGTGTTGAACGTTTCGCTACGCAGGTAAAAGACGTACCTGTTCCCCGAACGCCCGAACACGATCATGTTCGTATCCATGCCGACCAGATCGACGCTGGCGGCGAAAACCATCAAAGCATTCTGCGCAACCTTTTGCGCCCCGAACGCGCTTTCGTTGCCCAGAAACACGTTTTCGATCAGTTCCCACGACGGGAAATTGATCAAGGTGTGCATCCCTTCGCGAATGCGCAGGGGCAAAACCAGATCGGGCGTCCAGTAATATCTGGAATATCCGGGTTTGCTCTGCCCTTCGCCCAAATGTTCCATCGGCTTGTTCCACGCCTTTTGCTGCATCCCCAAAGACCAGAACGGCATATCCATTTCGGAATACTGCCCGTTCGACTGTTCAATCGCCGCGTCCATTGATTCGCGCGCGGCGGTCTGTTGCGCCGAAACGTTTTGCGCGAACAGGCAAAACGTCAGCGAAACGACTGCGAAAAGGCGGATTTTCAAATTAGCTTTCACGGGACACCTTCTTATTCGTTAGCACTTTCGATGGAATAGCCGTCAACCGAGAAACCCAACGGGTTTTTCAGCCGGTTGATGTATTTGACCTGCCGCTGGTCTTTGGCGAAATATTTGATCGACAGCCGGATGCGCCAGCGGGAAACGGCGGGTTCTTCGGCTTCGGGCAACATATCGCGCGTGACGATGTAAACCAGCCAGATGTTTTGCTGGCGCACGACGGATTCAATGCGGACTTCGCGCGTCAAACCCTCCAGCTTGATGCGCGACAGCCAATCCTTGACCGTTTTGGAAAACTGGTTATAAACCTGCGCCGACGACATCCAGCGCAAAGGCCCGTCGGGCCCCCAGCGGAACGACATTTCATCAACGTCGGAAACCATCGTGTTGCGCAGCAGGACGTATTGACGGATCATGGCTTCGGAAATGATGTCTTCGGCCGCCATATCCTTGGACAGCGGGCGAATTCTGACAACCTGTTCGTCCTTGCTTTGGAACGTCAGCAAAAACGGTTCGACGCGTTTCAACGGCATCAAATGAACGATGGCCAGCAACAAAACCAGATTGACGCACAAAGCGACGGCGGACACGATCGCAAAAGCGCGCGCCGTCCACAAATACCGCCGTTCACGCAGCTGATCGACCGACACTTCCTCAACCTGCGGCAAAGCGGGCGCGGGCTTTTTCTTCGCGTCGGCAACGGAACGCGCGGCGTCCGCCTTTTTCAAAGGCTGGGTTTCGGCGTCTTTTACCGTCAGCTGTTGTTTCGATCTCACCGGTCTGGGCATCGTTTTCGTCCTGTCATCCCGCCGCCGTCATCCAATCGGGCAGATTGGCCGGCAACTTTAAAAGCATACAGGCACACGGGGAACGTTTCAATTCAGAAATGTCCCGACCGATGCCGACCGGTTCTTTTTCATAAATGGAACCGGCGCAGGCGTTCAACACGACGCACGCCGTTACGATCAAAACCGCTTTTCCGATTGTTTTCATTTTCATGCCGGATTCTCCTGTCTTGGTTATTTTTTCTGCCGCGCCAAATGATATTGCGTCACCGTGAACCCCAACGGGTTGCGCAGGCGGGAAAACATCACGGCATTGCTGGAATAATAGCGGAATTGGATCGTGGCGATCCAATGTTCTATCACGGGGGGGCTTACCGTTTTGTCCATGCGCCGCGTGTCGAAAAAGATTTGCCAGCTGTTCCATCCCTCTTTGATGATGCGCTTGATGTCCGTTTCCACCGTAACCTGCGGCGCCGTTTCCGGATCGGGGAAATAGCGGGGCATTTCCTTTGTCGCGAAAGCTTCGTACACTTCGGGCGACGACATATAGCGCACAAGGCCGCCGCCGCCCCACTGGATGCGCATTTCGCGGGCGTTTTTCCACACGTTGTTGCGGGCGGTCACATATTGGCGCACAAACATTTCCGCCAGAATGTCCATCGCCGGCATATCCGGATGCAGCGGTTCAAAATAGGACAGGTTTTCCGAATACGTCGGCGCCGTAACCAAAACGGAATCCACCTCCGCCTCTTTGGAAATGTGAATCAGCGACAGGGCGAAAACGACGGTCGAAACGACCAGCGCGAAACACAGCACGCTGAAAAACCGCGACAGCCAGATAAAAGTGGCAACGCGTCCCCCGTCCGTCGGCGGTTTACCCAACCCCGCGGATTTCCTGACATTCGGGCGAACAGACGCATTTGGCATACTTTTTTCCATTCTTTAATAGTGGCTCCATTTCGTTAAAAATACCTTTCCGAACGGAAAAAAGTGAAGAATTTAAACGGAAAAAACGGCATCCGCGCCCTGCGCGCGAACGGGTCAGACAAACGCTTTTTCCAACGCCGCCGCCAAATGCCCCGCCGCCGTCATGTCGATGCCGTGCATCAAACCGGAAACGACATACGTTTCGACGGCGACGCCCGCCGCCGCCAGATTGCGCCGGTTCAAATCGAACACCGCGGGCGGAACGACGTTGTCGGCATCTCCGTGAATCAGGGTCACGGGCGGTCGCGACACGATTTTATCCGGCGTGAACACCGTCCCGTCAAACGTCACGGCGACCGCGGACATTCCGACCGCCGCCGCCAACGTTTCATCAAAACGCAAAGCCGTATATACCGCCATCAGCCCGCCCTGCGAAAAACCGCACAAGGCGGCCTTTGACGCCGGAACGCCCGCGTTTTCCAACACGGCGCGCAAATAGGCGTCCGTCGTCGCGCGCGCCCGCTCCGCCAGCGGCATCAGGGTTTTCAAATACCGCTCGCCCGCCTGCGGATCGGCCAGTTCCGCCGGATTGAACCCGTCAAGGTCGAACCACTGATATCCGCCGAAGAATCCCAGTTCCTCCGGCGCGTCGGGAAAATAGAACGCGGCATCGGGCAAACGTTGCCGCAGCAAACCGGAAATGCCGGACAGATCCTGCCCGTCCGCGCCGTACCCGTGAAAAAACACGGCGGCGTGCGACGGCTTTCCGCCGTCCGGCAAAGACGCGTAAGTCCGCAAAGGCAGATCCGTCAACACCCGCATCATGACAATTTGATCTCGTTCATCATAAACGCCGGCATCGCGTTGCCGAAAGCCTTCGTTTCAACGGGCTTGCGTTCATTTTGCCGTTTCGGCGGGCGGTTGTTCTGAACGGGCTTGGCCTTTTTGTTGCCGTTTGCCGCCTTTACCGTCGGCGCGACCGCCTTTTCGGGCGCGGGCTGTTTTTCCTTGACGGCGGGCTGTTTTTCCTTGGCCGCGGGGGTGCGTTCGCGCTTTTCATCCTTTTTCACGGCGTCGTTTTTTGGCGTTGCCTCGGCCTGTTTTGCGGATTTTCCGCGGCGTCTTCCCTTGGTTTTCGGTTCCGGTTCCGGATCCATTTCCACGGAAAAGCGGGACATTTCCTCGATCTTTTTGCCGATCATCTTTTCAATCGCGGCCAAAGCCTTGAAATCGCGCGAAGTCACCAACATGAACGCGCGTCCCGTGCGCCCCGCGCGCCCCGTGCGGCCGATGCGGTGGATGTAGTCTTCGGAATTGACGGGAACGTCAAAGTTGAAAACGTGCGACACGTCGGGCAGATCCAGCCCGCGCGCGGCAACGTCCGAACACACCAGCAACTGCACACGACCGTCGCGGAAAGCGTTCAGCGTATCCGTGCGCGCCCCCTGCGCCATATCGCCGTGCAAAGCGGCGACGGAAAATTTGTGTTTCGTAAAAGATTTGAACAGGATGTCCACATCCTTTTTGCGGTTGCAGAAAATCATCGCGTTTTTCACGTCTTCGGCGCGGATCAGATTGCGCAACACCTCGCGTTTGCCGCGTTCGTTCGTTTTCACGATGAATTGTTCGACCGTGTCCGCCGTGGACATCGGGGGATCGACGCGGATTTCGACGGGGAATTTCATAAACTTCTGCGCCAAAGCCTTGATTTCAGGCAGCATCGTCGCGGAAAACAGTAGCGTCTGGCGCATTGACGGCAACTTGGCCGCAATTTTTTCCACATCGGGAATGAATCCCATATCCAACATCCGGTCGGCTTCGTCCAACACGAACACACGCACGTCGCGCAACAAAATGCGGCCGCGTTCGCACAAATCAATCATGCGGCCGGGGGTGGCGATCAACACGTCAACGCCGCGCGACAAAATCTTTTGCTGTTCCACCATGGATTCGCCGCCGATCAGCAAAGCCATCGTCAGCTTTTGATACTTGCCGTATTTCTGAAAACATTCGGCGATCTGCGTGGCCAATTCGCGCGTCGGCGACAGGATCAGCGTTCTGGGCATCAAAGCCTTCGCCCGACCGTTGGCCAGAATGTCGATCATGGGCAGGGTGAACGCCGCGGTTTTGCCCGTCCCCGTCTGCGCGATCCCCATCACGTCGTTGCGTTTCAAAATTTCGGGAATGGCCTTTTCCTGAATGGGGGTGGGTTCCGTATAGCCGACTTCGGTGACGGCTTTTAAAGTGTTTTCGTTCAGTCCGAGATCAGAAAATTTCATTTTTATGTTTTTATTCCGTTAAAAGTGTGGCACGAATAAATAAGCTTATATACCGAAATGAAAGGCAGGACAATGTTAATCAGCAAATCGGATTCATGTCTTTTGATCATTGATGTTCAGGAACGTCTGGCACCGGCCGCGAACGAACCGCGCCGCGTCATTGACGGATGTTCCCGCCTGTTGAAAGGCGCGGGCGTTTTGGGCGTTCCCGTCATCATCACCGAACAGTACCCCAAAGGGTTGGGGGCGTCGATTTTCGACATCCGCGACGCCGCGCCCGAAAACGCCTTTTATTTCCCGAAAACCAGCTTGTCCGCCGTCGGACAGGACGGATTTACGCAGCATTTCGACGCCCTGAATAAAAAACAGGTCGTCATCGCCGGCGTCGAAGAACACATCTGCGTCCTGCAAACCGCCGTCGAATTAAAGGAACGCGGATGCGACGTGTTCGTCGTCACGGACGCTTCGGGCAGCCGGACGGTCGAAAACGAACAAGCCGCGCAGGAACGGTTCAAACAGGAAGGCATCACCCTCGTCACCGTCGAAATGGTTTTGTTCGAGTGGCTACGCAAAGCGGGAACGCCCGAATTCAAAGACATTCAAAACCGTTTGATCAAATAGGGAACATCGCCATGAAAACGCCCGTCGTCCTTTTGCCCGCCCTGCTGTGCAACGCGGGGCTGTTCATCCACCAGATCAAGGCGCTGGAAAGTGAAGCCGACTTTTTCGTCCCCGATTTGGGGTTGAACACGACCGTTTCGGCGACGGCGCGGCGCATTTTGAATCAAATCAAGGGCGATTTCGTTCTGGGCGGCATTTCCATGGGCGGCTATGTCGCTTTCGAGATATTGCGCCAAGCCCCCGAACGGGTCAAAGGGCTGATTTTAATGGATACGAACGCGCACGCCGACCCCGAACCCGCGCGCAAAAAACGGGCGGAAATGATCGAAACCGCGCAGACCGGCGGAATCGAAGCCGTCATTGAACCGTCCCTGTTCAACGTCATCGCCCCGCAACACCGCGGCAACGACCTGATCCGCCATGTTTTGGAACATATGGCGCGCGCAACCGGCGTCGAAAAATACGCCAACGAACAGCGCGTCATCTCGACCCGTCCGGATTCCTCTGAATTGCTGGGAAAGATCGCCTGCCCGACGCTGGTTCTGGGCGGTGAAAACGATGTCCTGTCCCCGCCGGAATCCATGGATGCGATCACCGCGCGCATCCCGACCGCGATCCACGCCGTCATCAAAGACAGCGGCCATCTGCCGCCGTTGGAAAATCCGGCCGCGACGAACGCCGCCCTGCGCGTTTTCCTGAACCGCGCGCGCATAAAAAAGTGACGCGTTAGCGTTTTGTGAACCTTTTCCCTTTAAAATCAACGGCGTATCGCTTTTGAAAGAGGCCGTTCATGCGTAAGCTTTTGTTTTTCATCGCCTGTCTGGGACTGGCCGCGCCGTCCGGCGCCGCGGCGCAATCCAACGATATCGAGGAAATCGGCAATCTGGCCGGCGCTGTCATGGCGTGCGGAGCGTACAAACCGCTCTACCAATTCGAGGAAATCCTCAGCCGGTATTTCAGCAACACGTCGCCGAACCAAGCGGCGGAAGAAGCGTTGATCCGCCGTTACTCCGCGGCCAAAGTGTCCACTTTCGCGCTTCAGAGCAAACGCAGCAAAGCGGATTGCCCGCAAACGGTTTCCGATTTCACCCGCATGGAAATTTTTAAATTCGAACTGTATTCCGACGGTTCGCTGAAAACGCCCGAAGGCAAATTTCTGTTCCCGCGGGGACAGAAAAAACTGGCCGCCAACGCCGTCAGAGTCTATCCGCGCAAAAAACGCTGATCATTCATTTTCGGGAATATTGACCAGATCCGCGTTTTGCAACAGATCCAGCGGCGGATACACGCCCGTTTTACGCGCCGCCGTCATATTCACGACCGCCAGCGGCCGCTGCGGCGTTTCGATCGGAATGTCATAGGCCTGCACATGATCGCGCAATATTTTCAACGCCTTGCGCCCCGCCAGACGGCCGACGTTGTAATACCGGTGAACCAAGGCGAACAGCGCGCCGTCGTGCCGCACCGCGCCTTCGGACGCCGAAAAAACGGGGATTGAAAACGCCGCCGCCGCGTCGATCAACGCTTTGCGGTTGGCGTTCATGAACGCATCCGGCCCCAGATAAATCAGATCAACCTTGGCGTCCGCCATTTCGGCGACCAACCCGTCAATCGCCGCCGCGTCCGGTTTGCCGTCGGCGTCCGCCGGAACGGGACGTTCAACCAGATCGAACCGCATCAGCGCGGCGTACCGTTTCAGCTGATCAACCGCGACCTGCGCGTTCGTTTCAGCCGGATTGTACACGACCCCCAGCCGTTTGAACCCCGTCACCCGTCGGGCGTATTGCAACTGGTCGGACATCGCGGCCAAATGCGTCACGCCGGTGATGTTGCGCCCCTGCGCCGCCGCCGACGACACCAACCCGCTTTCGACCGGCTGGGACACCACCATGAACACCGCGGGAACGGCGCCGTATTTTGCAACGGGACCGTTGTTTTTCGTCCCCAGCATTTCCAAAGTCGCCAGCGTCCCCCACGTCACCAGCAAATCGGGCGACGTTTCGGCCACTTCGGCGATCAAGGCGGGGATTTTGTCCGTTTTCCGGTTCAAATCGCGCCGGACGATTTCCACATTGGCGCGCGCGGATTTCAAATAATCCTGAAAACCGCGGCAGGCGTCTTCGCACCCGTCCCACAGCACCATATACACTTTGGCCGGCGCGGCGGCGCAAACGGCCGGCGACAGAAAAAACATCAGGAAAAGCAGATTAAAAAGCCGTTTCACGCGCGAACCTTTCATTCACCCCGATTTGCACCCATCCGGCCGCCCCGTCCGCGTCGTTGACGGATTCCGCGGCGTTATAATATCCGTCGCGCAAAGAAATCCTGCCCGTGCGGCGGTCGGCGTCGAACGCTTTGGCGGCTTCGCCCGATTCGTACAGGACACGGCCGTTTTTGTCCGTTACCAAAATGAATTCGATTTCCTTGTTTTGTTCGCGCACGGCGTTCAACACGCTTTCCAAACTGTTGACCGATTGAAACGGCACGCCGTTTTTCACCGCGCGTTCGATTTGCGCGCGAATATTTTTGGCGACAATGCCCGCTTTGGCGGCGATCATCGGCCGCAAATCGTTTTCAAACGATCCGGACAAGGCGGTCACGCCGATTTTCACGCAAAAGGCTAAAATCAGCACGCCAACGACAACCGCCGACGCCCGCGCCGCCCCGCTGTTCAAGGCAAACCGGCCTTTCAAATCGCCGGACAGGAAAATCAAAATCCACGCCAACACGCCGACGACGGCCGTCCGAACGGAAAACCGCAGCGTCGTCGAAATCATCTTTTCCCGCATCTGCGCGGCCGGCGCCGTTTTATATTCGGCGGCCAAGCATCCCTCACGTTCGGAAAATGCGTTGATCAAAGGCAGGCCGACCGTTTCCTTTCCCTCGTCGGGATTGACGAAGGGCAATCGGGAACCGGCGCATTTTTCAACCCATTTTTCCGGCACGGCGGAACCCGTTTGCGCCGCGGCCGTCCCGAACAGGATGCGCCCCGTCCGCGCGTCGAACACAAAGGCGGACAAAACGTTCGTGTCGTCGGCTGCGAATTTGATCAGCATCCGTTCGACCTTTTCGATTTCGGGCAAAGCCGCGCCCTTGTCCATTTCGACCTGTATCCGGTCGCGCAGCCGCGTCATCGCGATCTGCGTTCCGGCGTCGCGCAAGGCGTTTCCCGCGGATTCGTATTTTACGAACTGCGATCCGGCGAAAGCGAACACCGCCGCGCACCACAAAAGCGAAGCCAAAAGGGCGTGGGTTAAATGCTGACTGCGCATGAATCCGTTTTTCCCGATAAACACATAACGGATCGACTATACGCGCGCATTGTAAAAAAAGCGTGAACGCCTATTGCGGATACAGCGGCGGAACGGGCTGTTTTTCATTGTTTTTTCCCGTTTTCGCCGCCGATTGCGCCGATTGAAAAACCGTCCAAAGCGCGTTGCCGTCCCATTTCGCCGCACGATCGCCGTACAGCGCGCCGTTCAGCTTTTCCACCTGATCCGTCAACGCCGTGTCATTGAAACGGGCGGCCAAAGCGGACAAGGTCAAGGGCGGCTTTTCCGGCCACAGGGATTGACCGACGGCCAGCAGGGCGGCTTTCGCCCGTTCGGGATCGCCCGACCGGCAGGCGGATTTCAAATCGCCGGCGGCCGTTCGCGACGACACGTTTTGACGCGCTTTTTCCTCCGCTTTTCCGCGGTTTTTGAAAAACAGGTAATGCGCCGCCAGCCCCAACGCCGTCACGACAAAGCATCCCGCCAGTATTCCGGCCAAGAACAGCCGCAAAGGCGATTGAGTGGCGATTTTTGCCAAAGCCGCCGACATTTTCGTCGCCGCCGCGGGGGCTGACGCCGCCGGAACGGTAACGGATTCCGCTTTTTTCTCAATCGGCGACGGCAAAGTTTGCGCCGTGTTTTCCGCCCGAACCGGCGCGGAAACGGCCGATCCCGTCACTGCGCCGGTCACGGTGAGAGTGCGCGCGGGCAAAACGGCTTTGCGCGTTTGCCCCGACGCGACATCGAACCACGGGATTTCCAAAGCGGGCAGAACGACCTGTCCCGCGCTGGTCGGCATAAAGACAATCTGACGCGTTTTCACGCCGACGATGCCGTCGTTGTCAAACACGTTTTTGGAATCCGCCTTTCCGGGATACTGTCTGTACGCGTCCCCGTCGGGAAAAACGACATCCGGAATTTGCGAATCCAGCACCCCCGCCGCCGAAACGGTCACGGTGCGGGTCAGCGCGTCGCCCAAAGCGACCGATTTTCCCGCCGGTTCGACGGTTTCGGACACGGCGACATTCGTCGCGGGCAACCACGCGCCGACAACGTAATCCGGTTTTTCACGCACGTTTAATTCCAAACCGGCGGTCTGCACAGCGACGACCTTTTGACCGCCGAATCCCGCCGTGAAAAATCCGCCGAAACCGAACGGATCATCGTCCATGTTCGCGTCACGGGCGTCCGGATCGCTGATCATCCCCTGAAAACGGAACGGAGGCAGCACGACGCGGCCGGTTTTATTTGAAAACAGCAGGTATTTGTATTCCAACACATCGTACAGCCGCCCGTTCACCGTTTCGCGCGACCGTTTCGCATCCCCCCATTGTTCGGCAACGACGCCGTCGGCGCGCGGCGCCGTAACCGCTCCGTCCAACAGCGGCGTTTGCACAAACGAATACAGCTTGACCGTCAAGGCAACCTGCTGGCCGACATAGGGGGTCTTGTCCGCGATTTCGGAACGGATGAAAACGTTTGATTGCCGCGCCGCGTCCGCTTTTTCACCCGACGGCGCGGAAACGGCCGTTCCGCCCGCGACGACCGTCAGTTTCAGCGGTTTTGTCTGTTCCCTGCCCGCGCGAATGGACGGCAAAACGACCTCGCCTGTTTTTTTGGGGATCAAGGTCAGGACGTTTTCGTTGAACGTCTGCGATCTGCCGTTGACATAGCTGGATTTGTAGCTTTTGCGCTGCATGACGATCGTGAAGTCGGCGTTCAAAACGGACACGTCGGGATCGTCCCCGCCGCCGTCCTGACGCAGGTAAAGCTGGAAACTTTCGCCCTCCGGAATCGTGGTGGCGCTGACATTCGCCTGAAAATCCGCCGCAGCCGGACGGATTGAAAACGCGGCCGCCCACAGCGTCGCCGCCATAATCGCTTTTTTCATCATCTTATGCCTCCGTTCATCAGGTTGCGCCGCCTGATCCTTTCGCGCAACAGTCCCGACGGGTCGTCCTGAATGACGCTGAGCCATTGCATTTGTTCGCGTTTTTCGCGGTCATCCGCATCGGATTTTTTCCCAGACGGCGCGGATTGCCCGTTTTCGCGTTTCTGTTCGTCCCCGTTTTGCGGCCGGACACCGGCGGATTGCGATTGATTTTCCCGCTGTCCCTCGTCGCCCGCGGATTCGGGTTGACGCGCTTTGTTTTCCTGTTGTCCGTCCCGCCCCTGTTGCGCCTGTTTCTGTCCTTGCTCTTTTTGCCCCCGTTCGGCGGATTGAGGTTCGGATTGCCGCTGATTTTGGTTTTGCGGTTGATTTTGTCCCTGTTGCCCCTGCCCGCCGTTCTGCGGTTGGTTTTGCGGTTGGCTTTGCCGTTGTTCCTGATTTTGCTGTTGTTGTTGATTCTGTTGGTTTTGCTGCTGTTGATTTCGCTGTTGATTGTTTTTCAGCCTGTCTTCCAAATATTTCTTATTAAAAGCGGCGTCCGCATGATCCGGATTTTTCTCCAAAACCTTTTTATAAGCTTCGATCGCCTGTTGATACTGTCCCGCGCGCGCCAACGCGTTGCCCAGATTGTACCGCGTTTCGGCATCGTCCGGATCGCCCAACACCGCGGCAGCCGACCGGAAATCGCCGGATTTGTACAGCGCGACGCCCCGCCAGCCGCGATCGGAAAACACATTCGCGTCGGCCGGTTTTTCCCCCGCCGCAATGCGCAAAGCCTCTTTGCGATCACTGCGCGTCCACAAATCGGAAACGTCCGCCCGCGCCTGAACCGGCGTCAAAGCCAGCAACAAAACGCCCAGCCACCCTTTGCGGTACCCCAACGCGGCAAACGGCAGAATCAGCCAACACAAAACCGCACCGAAATCGCGCCACGCGTCCGCCTTCACATCCGTGTTTGAACCGGCGGAAACCCCGCCCGCATCCGCCGCGACACCCGCAATCGCATCCACATCGGCGTCGTCCAATCCGGCCGCGCGGTAAACGCCGCCGCCGGAAACGGCGATTTTTTCCAGATTGCCGGCCGTCAACGCCGACAAAACAGGCTTTCCGCCGGATTTCAAAAAAGTCCCGTCCGGCATTTGCAGCGGCGCGCCGTGTCCCGTCCCGACACCCGAAACGGACACGGGAAAGCCGTCGGATTTCAGCTTTTCCGCCGCTTTTCGCGCGGCGGCCAGATTCCGGCCGGAAACGTGCGCCCCGATCATCACGACGCGGCCGCGCGTCGATCCGGCCTGTTTCAACAACGCCCGCGCCTGATCCAGCGCTTTCGCCGCATCCGGCATCCGGCCGCCCATCATGCCCGCCTGAACGCTGGGCAGCATTTGGTCGATGACTTTGGCATCCTGCGTCAACGGAACGGCGACGAACGGTTCGTTGTCGTACAGCACCAGCGCGTTCTGCCCGTCCTTTGTCTTTTGCAAAAAATCGTGCAGTTTGAAACGCGCGCGATCCATGCGCGACGGTTTGACATCCGACGGCGTCATAAAAACGGAAATGTCCAGCAGGTAAACAGTGTCAACGCCCTTTTTCACCGCGGGTTGCGGCAACCGTTCCCACGCGGGCCCCGCCAGCGACAGCACCGCCAGAACCCAGCACACGCCCGCCAAAACAACCGGAACGAACGTCTTTGCCCCCGTTCCGGCGACCAGCTGCGGCCGCAGCAAAATCCGGTCGCAAAAATCGCGCCAAAGCCCGCCGTTCGACCGGCCTTTTCCGGCCAGAAACGGCAATAAAAGCAATACAGACAGTCCCCACAGCCATTCGGGACGCAAAAAATGAAATTCCGTCATGCCCGCCTCCCGATCAGCAGGGACAAAGCCCCCAACGCGCTGAGGGCGAACGCCGCCGCCAGCGGATAGTAAAACAACGCTTTCACGGGGCGGACGAAAACGGCATCGTTTTCCACGGGTTCCAGCGCGTCGATCGCCCCGTAAATGCGCGCCAACTCCGCCGTGTCTTTGGCGCGGAAATACCGGCCGCCCGTTTTTTGCGCGATTTCACGCAAGGCCGCTTCGTCGATTTCGTCGCCGCGCGGAATTTGCATCATGCCGAACAATCCCGACAGCCGCATCGAATCCGACCCCGCGCCGACCGTATAGACCTTCACCCCCGCTTTCGCCGCCAATTCCGCGGCTTCGGACGGTTTCATCGCCCCCGCGTTCGCGACGCCGTCCGACAGCAAAACGACGACCTTGCTTTTGGCCGGAACGTCCGCCATCGTTTTCAACGCCAACCCCAGCGCGTCGCCGATCGCCGTTTGCGGCCCGGCCATGCCGACATCCGCTTCGTCCAGCAAAGCGGACACCGTTTTCAAATCATACGTCAGCGGAACATACACATACGCCCGTTCGCCGAACAAAACGACGCCGACGCGGTCGCCCTTGCGTTTTTGCACAAAAGCGTCCGCCACCGCGCGCACCGCGTCCCACCGGCGCACATTTTGATTTTGCAAAACGAAATCCGTTTCCTGCATCGACCCCGAAATGTCCAGCACCAACATCAGATTGCGCCCCTGCGACGGGACTTTGGCCGGTTCGCCCGTCCAACGCGGGTTCGCCGCCGCCGTCACCAGCGCGATCCAAATCAGCGCGCCCAGAAACCGCCGCCATTTCAACCCGCCGGCAAACGGCCGGACGCCCGCGGCGCGCAGATCCCGCACATCGTCGAAAAAGGGGATTTTCAGCGCATCGCCGCCGTTGTCGTTCACCCGCGGCAAAACGGCGCGCACGATGAACGGCAACACCAGCAACAAAAACATTTGAGGATACGCAAAACCGGTCATAGGTTTTTCTCCAACCATTTACGGGCGGAAACCAGAAAATGCCGCCCGCGCCGCAAATCGTTTTCGAAATCGGCCGGAGCAAACGCTTGATTTTCCAGCAAAAAAACATCTTCCTCGTTCAAATGCGCCCCCGTGTCCCGTAAAAAATCCGTCCAATCCCGCCCGCTTAAACCGGCCGTCCGCGTCCGTCCGAAACGGTGCAGAGCCGCCCGCCGCAGCAAAACGGACACTTGCGCGGCCAATCCGGAAACGTCGCCCGTGTCGAAAAAGGCGCGCCGCGCGGATTTCAAACAGTCGAACGCTTCGCGCCGGCGGCGCATCCGCGGGCTGTTGTAAATCAGAACCGCCGCCGAAACAATGCCGGCGACCGCCCAGAAAACGGCCGTCCACCCCGCCCCCAACGGGAAAAATCCGTCCGGATACGGCGGACGCGCCATCGCGATCAACTCTTCCGTTCCGGCCTGCGGCGGCAAATCAATCATTCCGTTTTGTTCCTTTCTTTGATGAAAGTAGGCGATTTGTTTCCGACATTCAAGTTTACAACGCAAACATATTTTTTAATCCGCCTTTGCGGCAGTTTTTTTATGCCCTGCGGAAAAACAGCCGCCGTATCTTTGCGGCTGGACAAACCGCGATTTTTAGCGCAAGATAGGGCAACGTTTTTTAAGAGGTGTTTCATGTCAAACCTACCGGAACCTTCCCGCGTCGCAACTGCCGGCGGCCAGCAGAGCCGCCAGCGGGACATCCGCAAAATCGACGACGTTCCCGCGCGTTACCGCAGCCACCCGTCGTTTGGCGCGCTGATCGACGACCCCGCCCACCGCGGCGACCCGAACGGCAAAGTCCTGCGCGAAGCCATGACCGCGATAGAGGCCGAGTTTTCCGGCGCGGTCAAAGCCCCCGTTTCGCGATCCGACACCCCTTACATCGACTTTTACGACGGCGAAGGCCACCCGTTCGACATCAAAACCCCGCTATCGCCCGACAAAGGGGACAAATGGGAATTCGACCCCGTTTCAAACGCGCAAACGATCTTGCACCAGCTGGACATGGATCACCCGAACAAATATACGAAAAAAGCCGAACCCGTCGCCGTCATGGTGGACACGACCTATATGACATCCCGCGACCGCGACGCGTTATGGCACGAACTGCGCAAAAACACCAAGGACGACCGCGCCCTGTTGAAACGCGTGTTTGAGGTCAACGTCGATTTGGACGGCCGCAAACCCGTCAGGGCGAAACAGCCCTTGACCGCGGCGCAGCTGGCCGTTTTAAGCGGGCGAGGTCGATGATGACATTGAAAACGCGCTTTATCCTCCCCTTGTTGCTGGCGTTGTCCGGCTGTGTTTTCATCCCCGATTTTTATTCGCCGGAAATGGCGGACGGCTATTCCGACGCCGAAAAGGGGATCGCCGCGTTCAATCGGGCGGATTATCAACAGGCTTTGCAATTTCTGGCGCCCGCCGCCGAAAAAGGCGACATTGACGCGCAATACATGGTCGGCATGATCCACCTGTACGGATTGGCAGGGTATAAAAACAGCTTCGCCGCGCAAAAATGGCTGACGCTGGCGGCGCAGGCCGGACAGCGCGCCGCGCAGGAGCAGCTGGCGTTTTTATATAACGACGAACTGTCGTCCGTTTACAACCCGATCGACGCGTACCATTGGTTCAGCATCATCATCGCCGACCGCCCGCAGTATCAGGAAAAGCTGAACAATCTGGAATGGACGTTGCGCAGCCGCGGATTGCTGGCCACGGCCAAAACCATTCCCGACCCGAAAAAACCGCGGTACAAGGGCGTCGATTACAATTCTTTGTTTCCGTTGCGGTGACCGATAGAAATGACTGATAAAAAATTCCTGTTTTTGACGTGCGAAGACTGGCTGGCGCTGATCGTCTGTCTGGCGGTCGGCAGTGCGTTGAGCGCGTTTCTGCTTTACGATGTTTTGTGCGATCTGGCGAACTATCACTATTACAACGGTTTCGCCTTTGTTCATAACCGTTACGACATTGACGTCGCCCCCGCCGGATACCACAGTTTTTTCAATCCGCTGCTGGACGCCGTCAACTGGTTTTTGATCAAACGTCTGGACACAAACCCGCGGCTTTATTTCGCGCTGACCGGATTGCCGTTCGGGTTGCTGCTGTTTGTCTGCCTGAAAATCAACCGGCTGTTTTTCAGCAATAAAACCGCCATTGCCGCGTCCATGATTTTGGGCGCGACCGGTTTCGCGACGTGGTTCCAAATCGGTTCGACCAACAACGAAATCCCCGTCGCGGTGTTGGTGCTGACCGCCCTTTACTGGATGTTAAAGGGGGAAAAGGAGCTGTTCGCCGCGTTTTTATTGGGCGCGGCCGCGGGGTTGAAACCGACGGCGGCGACCTATTGCCTGTCGTCCGGAATCGTGTTCATCGCGTTCAACCGCAGGGATTTCAAGCGCATCGGGCTGTTCGCGCTGTGCGGTGTCCTCGGCTTTCTGGCGACGAACGGTTTTTGGATGTACAAACTGTACGCGATGTATCAAAACCCGTTCTTTCCGTTTTTGAACGGGGTGTTCCGGTCGCCGTGGTTCGCGGCGTCGAATTTCACGCCGATGCAGCTGGAATCGCCCGATTTGAACACGTCCCTGCCGAAACTGCTGTTGCTGCCGCTGTTGCTGATTTCGGTGACGGAGGGAAGCGAACCGACGTTGGATCATATGACGTTTTCGGATTTCCGCTGGCTGTTTGCGGCCGTTTTGCTGGTCGTCTGGGCGGTTCGGGCGCGCCGGATCAAAATGACCCGTCCGGAAAAGTTTCTGGCGTTCTGGCTGATCGTTTCCTATGCCGTCTGGATCAAGACGTTTTTGGTCGTGCGCTATCTGATCCCCGTCGAAATGATGCTGCCCGTGTTTTTCGTCAAAGCCGCGGCGTCGTGGCATCCCCTGACGGGTTCGACCGTCAAGCAGGCGGTCAAAATCTCCGCCTGCGTCGTTTTGTTCGCGATGTGCGTCGGCACGGTTTGGAATTCGGGCGTGTGGGGCAAGCTGAGCGTCGGCGAGAACGCCCGTTTGCGGCCGGATTTCCCCGACAAGCTGATCGTCCCCGATGATACGGTGTTTTTAACGTCCGGCAACCGCAATTCGATGTTTTTGGCGCAAGTGGCGGAAAAGGCGAAGATCAGGATTGTCAACAGGGATGAAAACCTGTGGCCGTTCATATCCAAAACAAAATGGGGCGAAAAAATCAAAAACACGGCAAAAGAACCGGCAATCAAAGCGTTGTGGATGACATCCGGCACGTCCGCCATCACCGTTGACGGCATGACCTGCCGCCCGTTTCAGGCGGACATGATTCACACCGTGTGTTTCCCCGACAAAATCGCAGGCGTCGCGTTTTTAATGTTCCAACCCTGATATTGCTCCTCGGCCGCCTTGCCTTTCTGTTTAGCTGGCAAGGCGATCGTGTTTTTTTTATTTTATCTCGGATGCGGGGGAACGCTCAGACTTTCAATCCGCACAAACCGAACAGCCGTTTCAACCGCCGTTTCACCAATATGCGCGCCAAAGGGGAAATGATGTTTTCCAATTTCAAAAAACACCAGCCTTTGTAGCGGCAAAAGCTTTTCATATCAATGTATTTCAACTGTTTTTTACCGTTTTTGATCTGAACGACAAAATTGTTCAAATTGAAATCATAAAAAAACAAATCGTGCGCCAACAGATTATATGCGAAAAAATTCAGCTGTTCCGCCAGTTCGGGACAAATTTTCCCATTTGTTATATAATATCCCAACGGTTTCGACGGCGATCCGTCGTCGTCAAAAAAGGCTTCGCATTCCAACCCTTTCCCCAAATTCGTATCGACCAAACACGGGGCGGTTTGGGCGACAAAATCGTTTAAAACCGATTTGGCGGTGTAAAAAGTATGGATTTCGCGATCGAAAAAATCCGCTTCTTTGAATCGAGACGGTATTTTAACGCATTTGCCCGTCTTTGTCGGATGCTTAAAGCAAAGTCTGGTCGAACCCTTTCCCAGAAAGTCCGTTAAAATCAACATCTTAATTCCAAAATCATTTGTGTCCGGTTGATGTAATTATAATTGCATTTAAACAAACGTGTCAAGCGATAATCATTGAAGAATGAAGCGAGAAGATGCTGAAAAATTATCGCAAAAAGTGGTCGAAATTCTGGAACGCGAAAGAATCGAACGACGCATCACAAAATTGCGCATTTCCAAAGAAACGGGGTTGAGCAGAACCGCCGTAACATTGATTGTCAACCGGCAAAACAGCCCGACTTTACGGACGTTGCTGATGCTGGCGGATTGTATCGGCGTTGATTTGAAAAAAGCGTTGGACGAAGCGGAAAAAACATTAAAGTGATTATTGATCTGAAAACTGCAACGACATCGCGCGCAGGCGTTTGATTTCGTCTCGCAGTTTGGCGGCCTGCTCGAATTCCAGATCCTCGGCGGCCTTGCGCATCTGCTTTTCCAGTTTTGTCAAAGTGTCGCGCAGTTTTTTGTCGTTTGCCAAAACCGATTCGTCTTTTTTGGTCGGCAGCTCTCCGCCCTCTTTTTCCCGCAGGCTATCCAGAATGTCCGCAACGTCGCGTTTGATCGTTTTCGGCGTGATGTGGTGTTCCAGGTTGAACTGTTCCTGCTTTTCGCGGCGGCGCGCCGTTTCGCCCAAAGCGCGTTTCATCGAATCCGTGATTTTGTCGGCGTACAGGATCACGCGCCCGTCGGCGTTGCGGGCGGCGCGGCCAATGGTCTGAATCAGCGAACGGTCGGAACGCAGGAAGCCTTCTTTGTCCGCGTCCAAAATGGCGACCAAAGCGCATTCGGGAATGTCCAGTCCCTCGCGCAGCAGGTTGATGCCGACCAGCACGTCGAACACGCCCAAGCGCAGATCCCGCACGATTTCAATGCGTTCCAGCGTGTCGATATCCGAATGCATATAACGCACCTTGACGCCGTTTTCCGCCATGTACGCGGTCAGATCCTCGGCCATTTTTTTGGTCAACGTGGTGACAAGGACGCGCTGCCCCTTTTCGGCGCAAGCCCTGCATTCCGCCAGCAGGTCGTCAACCTGCGTCGAAACGGGGCGGACTTCGCATTTCGGGTCGAGCAGCCCCGTCGGCCGGATAATCTGTTCGACGAATTCGCCATGCGTCTGTTTCAACTCCCAATCGCCGGGGGTGGCGGAAACAAAGATCGTCTGCGGCCGCATTTTGTCCCATTCCTCGAATTTCAGCGGGCGGTTGTCAATGCAGCTGGGCAACCGGAACCCGTAATTCGCCAGCGTGCTTTTGCGGTTGTAGTCGCCGCGGTACATCCCCCCGATCTGCGGCACGGAAACGTGGCTTTCGTCCACGAACAGGATCGCGTCTTTCGGCAGGTATTCAAACAGGGTCGGCGGCGGTTCGCCCGCGGCGCGCCCCGTCAGGTGGCGGGAATAGTTTTCAATGCCCTTGCAATGGCCGGTCGCTTCCAGCATTTCCAGATCGAACCGCGTGCGCTGTTCGATGCGTTCGGCCTCCAGCGGTTTGTTTTCGGCGGCGTAATAAGCCAGCCGTTCCTTCAATTCCGCGCGAATGGTTTTCATCGCCTGCGACAGGGCGGGACGCGGCGTGACGTAGTGGCTGGCGGGATAGACGGTGACTTCTTTCAGCTCCAGCTTTTTTTCACCCGTCAGCGGGTCGAATTCCGACACGGATTCCAATTCGTCGCCGAAAAAGGACAGCCGCCACGCCAAATCTTCGTAATGGGACGGAAAGATGTCCAAAACGTCGCCCTTTAACCGGAACGTGCCGCGCGTGAACGACAGATCGTTGCGTTGGTACTGCAATTCGACCAACCTGCGGGCAATGTCGCGAATGTCGTAACTTTGTCCCGCCTGAACGGAAAAAGCCATTGAGGAATACGATTCCACGCTGCCCAAACCGTAAATGCACGACACGGACGCGACAATCACGACATCGCGGCGTTCCAACACGTTGCGGGTCGCCCCGTGGCGCATCCGGTCAATCTGTTCGTTGATCGCGGAATCCTTTTCAATATAGGTGTCCGTGCGCGGAATGTATGCTTCGGGCTGATAGTAATCGTAATAGGAAACGAAGTATTCGACCGCGTTTTCTGGAAAAAACGACTTCATTTCGCCGTACAGCTGGGCGGCCAGAATCTTGTTCGGGGCAAGGATCAGCGCGGGACGGCGCATCTGTTTGATGATTTGCGCCATCGTGAACGTCTTGCCCGATCCGGTCACGCCCATCAGCACCTGATCGCGTTCGCCGTTTTTCAACCCCTCGGTCAACGCCCTGATTGCTTCGGGCTGGTCGCCGGCGGGTTGATACGCGCTGACCAGATTAAAATCCGCCGGCGCGTCGTTTTCCGGACGGTTGTAAAGAGGCAGAATGACACTCAACGCTTTACCTTTCCTTTTCAGACCGTTAAAATGACCGCCGTAACAATATAAGGACGCGAACCGCCGGATGCAATCCATTAACACAAAAAACCGTTCCACGCTCTTTCACGTTTGCGCCGCCCTGATTTTTCTGGCGGCGGGCGGGTTGGTTTCCGCCGCGTTGAAATTCGAGCTGACCTACGATTACCTGCTGTATCACCATTACAACGGATTTGCGTTTTTAAACGGGCGGTTGGGGACGGACATCGCCCCCGCGTCCGTCGCCACCTATTACAACCCGCTGTTGGACGCGCTGCTGTACAAGCTGAACGCGTTTTTCCGAAACGACCGCGGCGGATATTATTTCGCGACCGGCTTGCCGTTCGGCGCGATGCTGTTCGTTTTGTTTGAAATCTCTCTGCTGTTTTTCGATTTCAAAACGTTAAAAGGCAAGCTGTGCTGCGCCGCCGTTTCAATCATCGGCGCGACGGGCGTCGCCGCGTGGTTTCAAATCGGAACGGCGACGCATGAAATACCGGCCGCCGCCCTTGTTTTATCCGCGCTGTACCTAATCCTGCGCTTTCCCGATCATAAAAAGACCTACGCCGCCGCCGGTTTCCTGCTGGGCGCGGCCGCGGGGCTGAAGCTGACCGCCGCCGTTTATTGCGTTTCGACGGGAATCGCGCTGATTTTGTCATACAGGACGCTGGCGAAGCCTAAAACGTTCGTCGCGTGGCTGGCCGCGGGCGGGTTGGCCGGATTTGCGGCGACGGACGGATTTTGGGCGGTCATGCTGTGGAACGATTTTCAAAACCCGTTTTTCCCGTTTTGGAACAAAGTGTTCAAATCGCCGTTTTATTTGAACGAAAACTACGTCGATCGCCTGCATTTGGACGGCGTCACGGCTTTTCAGCTGGCTTTCCTGCCGTTTTACCTGATCAACCACCCCTATACGTCCAACGTCGGCGCGCTGCAGGAACTGACCGATTTCAGGTTCGCCGCGCTGTTCGTCACCGCCGCGTGCGCTTTGGCGTTCCGATGCCGCCTGTCGCCCGTGATGAAAAAAGCGGCGCTGTGGCTGGGCGTTTCGTATGTTGTCTGGCTGACAACGGCCGCCAACCTGCGCTTTGCCGTTCCGATCGAAGCTTTAACCGCCGTCGTTTTGGTCGCGGCGTTTTCCAAATGGAAAAAGCCCGCGTCCCTGATCGGCGAAGCGTTGTACCTGTCCGCCGCCGTGATCGGAACGGCCGTTTTCGCCTCGACGGCCGTTTTGTCCGCCCCTTGGGGGTTCGGAACGCGGGCGGACATTTTAAACGAACGGGTCGTCCTGCCCGAAAACGCCGTGCTGGAACTTTACCGTTTTCCGCTGGCGGGCGTCGCGGCCGAAATCGCCGAAACGAACCCGACGGCGAAAATCGTCCTGTACGCCCCGTCCGACAACCAATGGCACGGGTGGGACATCGCCCGCATGGGGAAAACGGACGGCCTGCGAACGGATCTGATCGCCAACGCCGCCGTCCGCGCCGCTTTGTTCCAAGACGCGTTCGGGCTGGTTTACGACGAAAATCCGGAATTGCTGAACTGGAACTGCCGAACGCTGGACGTGGCGGCGAATTTCAAAACCGTCCTGTTTTCGGATGTCAAGCTGTGTATCGAACCGAAAAAATAACGAAAAACCTCTTTACGGGCGATAGCGACTAAAGTATGCTGACAACCGTTTTTTTCATCATTCACGGGGGGTAGAAATGAGCATTGTCGCCGATCGTTTGCTGGCCGTCAAACCGTCCGCCACTTTGGCCGTCACGACCAAGGCCAAGGAATTGAAAGCGCAGGGCGTTGACGTTATCGACCTGGGGGTCGGGGAGCCGGATTTCCCGACGCCGAAACACATTTGCGACGCAGCCAAAGCCGCCCTTGACCGCGGGGAAACGAAATACGTTCCCGTCGCGGGGACTTTGGCTTTCCGTCAGGCGATCTGCGACAAACTGAAACGCGAAAACGGGCTGGATTACACGCCCGACCAGATCACCGTGAACTGCGGGGGAAAGGGAACGCTGTTCAACATCATCATGGCGACCGTCAACCCCGATGACGAAGTCGTCATCCCCGCGCCTTACTGGGTGTCCTATCCCGACATGGTGCGCATCGCGCAGGGCACGCCCGTGTTCGTGACGGGCAAAGAGGAAACAGGTTTCAAAATCACACCCGAAGATTTGGAAAAGGCGATCACCCCGAAAACCAAATGGTTCATTTTGAATTCGCCGTCGAACCCGTCCGGCGCGGCCTACACGGTTGACGAGCTGCGCGCGTTGGCCGAAGTGTTGAAAAAACACCCGCACGTTTGGATCATCAGCGACGAAATCTATGAACACATCGTTTACGACGGTTTTAAATCGCACAGCATCGCCGCCGTCGCGCCGGAATTGAAAGACCGCACCATGACCGTCAACGGGCTGGCCAAATCCTATTCCATGACGGGGTGGCGCGTCGGTTACGCCGCGGGTCCCGTCGAAGTGATCAAGGCCGCGAACAAAATCCAATCGCAAAGCACGTCGCACGCCGTTTCGTTCTGTCAATCCGCCGGTGTCGTCGCGCTGAACTCCCCGCTGGATTTTTTGAAAGAACGCAACGACATTTTCAAAGCGCGCCGCGACATGGTCGCCGCCAAATTAAACGCGATCGACGGCGTTTCCTGCCGCGTGCCGGAGGGGGCGTTCTACCTCTACCCGTCCATCGCGGGATGCGTCGGCAAAAAAACGCCGACCGGAAAAGTCATTGAAACCGACACGGATTTCGTGACCGCCCTGCTGGAAACCGAAGGCGTCGCCGTCGTTCCGGGGGTGGCGTTCGGGTTGTCGCCGTATTTCCGCCTGTCCTACGCGACATCGACGGAATTGCTGGAAAAGGCCTGCGACCGAATCAAGAAATTCTGCGATTCCCTGATTTAAAGAAAAGCCCTTCCGCCCAAAAAAACGGAAGGGTTTTTCATTTTATGAAATTTTATGAAAACGACAGGCACACCCGTTCGCCGTTGATTTTGAACATCAGCGTCACGCCGGACGCGCGCAGTTTTTCCTCGTCGATCAGGGACGGGTCGGCCAGCCGGACGCAAACGCCGCCGTCGGCCTCGCTTTCAACCGATACGATATTGTCGTCCCCGCCCAGCGCGGCGCGCACATCGACTGACAGAACGGGGGCGGAGATGACGGGAACGTCCGCGCCGGAACGCAGAAACTCCTCCATTTCCGTTTTCAAATTTTCCGACATCGTGCCGAAAACGGCCTGAACACCGTGGCCGACGCGCATCACGCCCGTCGCGCCCAACGCTTTCAATTCCGCATCACTCGCCTTGGACGGATCCTTTAAAATCAGCCGCAGCCGCGTGATGCAGGCGTCCAGGTTTTGAATGTTGTCCCGTCCGCCGAACGCGGCCACCAACCGCGCCGCCGTTTGCGTTTTCGCCCCGCGTCCGTCATCGCCGGTTCGCGCGGCAGCCGCGCCCGCGTCGTCGTCGCGGCCGGGGGTTTTCATATCGAACGCCGTGATGAAAAACCGGAACACGGCATAGTAGATAACCGCGTAAACGGGCCCCAGAACGAACACCAGCCACGGTTTCGTGTCCAGCGCGTAAAACAGGCCGAAATCTATCGCGCCCTGCGAAAACGTGTAACCGATATGCGCGCCGGCCAGATTGACGGCGGCAAAGGCCGTGCCGACCAGAACGGCGTGAACGAAATACAGCGCGGGCGCGACGAACAGAAACGTGAATTCCAGCGGTTCGGTGATTCCCGTCAAAAACGCGGTCAACGCGCCGGACGCCATGATCCCGCCGATTTTCAGCCTGTTTTCGGGCTTTGCGGTTTGCCAGATCGCCAACGCCGCGGCGGGCAGGCCGAACATTTTGATCAAAAACCCGCCGCCCAGTATGCCGGCCGTCGGATCGCCCGCGAAAAACCGCGGAATGTCGCCGGTGACGACTTCGCCCGCCTTGTTCACATACGCCCCGATTTCAAAGAAAAACGGCACGTTCCAGATATGGTGCAACCCGAACGGCAGCAGCAACCGTTCGACAAACCCGTAAGTCGCTCCGGCCACCGCGGGCGCGCTGTACGCCGCCCACATGGAAAACGTGTTGATCAATTCCTGCACGGGCGGCCAGAACAGGCTGAGCGCGACACCCAAAACGATCGCGATCAGGGACGTTAAAATCGGCACGGAACGCTTGCCCGCGAAAAACCCAAGATACGGCGGCAGACTGACGCGGTAGAACCGTTTATATACCCACGCCGCGACGACGCCGGCGAACAACCCGCCGAACACGCCGGTTTGAATGGTTTTGATCCCCGCGTTCGTCGAAACGATCCGGCGCGCGAAATCGACGTCGTAGCCCAGCGCGTCGGCCAAAATCCCCAACGTTTCCCGTTCGGACGACACATGAAACCACAAAACGTCCGCCATGACGCCCATCGTCGCCTGCAGCACCAGAAACCCCGTCACCGCCGCCAAAGCCGCGACACCGTCGTTGTCGGTCAATCCCAATGTCGTGCCGATTGCGAAAATCAGCGGCATATTGTCGAAAACGACATTGCCGCATCGGGTCATGACCTGCGGAATAACAGTCGGAATCCACGTCACTTCCGCATTCAGCAACCCCGATCCGATCCCCAGCAGCAACCCCGCGACGGGCAGGACGGCGACCGGCAGCATCAGGGATTTTCCGATTTGCTGCAAAAACATAAAAGCTTTTTTTCCCATGGCGGACACTCCTATTTTTTCAAAAATTCCCCGATTTTCGACCGGACGGCGGCGGCCGTTTCCAATTCCAGCACCTCTTGCGCCAACAGGCGGCAGCGGTCAATCGACAAAGCCCTGACCGCCGCTTTGACGGCCGGAACGGCGGACGGCGCGACGCTTAATTCATCCGCCCCCAAACCGATCAGGACGGGAACGGCCGCCGATTCGCCCGCCGCCGCACCGCAAACGCCGACCCGCAGGCCGTGTTGTTTCGCGGCGTCCGCCGTTTGTTTGATCAACCGCAAAACGGCCGGATGCAAAGCGTCTGTGAAATCAGTCAATCGGGCGTTGCCGCGATCCGCCGCCATGGTGTATTGCGTCAAATCGTTCGTCCCGATCGAAAAGAAATCGACGTAACGCGCGAAAACGTCGGCCATGACCGCCGCGGCGGGGACTTCCACCATCATGCCGACGCCGACGGGCGCGGCCACGTTCAGCCGTTCGCGTTCCTCCGCGACGATTTGTTTCGCGCTGATCAGTTCGCCGACATCCGCAATCATCGGGAACATCAGCCGCAGCCCCGTTTTTCCGGCCGCGCGCAAAACGGCGCGGATCTGCGCGCGAAAAACGTCCGGCTCAGCCAGCGACAAACGGATGCCGCGCACCCCCAGAAAGGGATTATCCTCCCGCGGCATTTGCAAATAGGGTAAAAGCTTGTCCCCGCCAGCGTCCAACGTGCGCACGATCAGCGTCCTTTCCGCTCCCAGCGTTTCCGCGACGGCCGAATAGGCAGCGGCCTGCTCGTCTTCGTCCGGCGCACGCCCGCGTCCCGAAAACAGAAATTCGGAACGCAGCAAACCGACGCCGTCACCGCCGTTTTCAACGACCTGCGCCACTTCTTTGACGGAAGAGATGTTGGCGCAGACCTCGATCCGCGTTCCGTCGGCCGTTACGGCGGGAACATCCTTTTCCTTAAACAAAGCCGTGCGGATTTCGCGATCCGCCTGTTCCCGCAAAGCGGCCTTTTTGCACAACAGGGCATCGGGGTTCGTGCGTAATTCGCCCTTTGTCCCGTCCAACAAAACGGGCGTCCCGTTTAAAATGCCCAGCACCGTTTCCGGCAATCCGGCGACGGCCGGCAACATCAGCGACCGCGCCAATATCGCCGCGTGCGATGCCGCCCCGCCCCCGACGGTCGCGAAACCGGCGATTTTTTCGCGATCCAGCGACGCCGCGTCCGACGGGGACAGTTCCCGCGCGATCAAAACGGCATTGTCCGGCAGACAAAGCTTTTGTTCGACTTCGCCCGTTATCAACCGCAGCACGCGCCGCCCGACATCGCGCAGGTCCTGCGCCCGTCCGGCCAACAACCCGCTTTTCATTTCGGACAGGATTCCCGCCTGACGCTCTGTCACCGTCCGCCATGCGAACGCCGCGCTGCGTCCTTTGGCGATCAGATCGCCCGCCCCCGCCGCCAATTCCGGATCGTTCAGCAATTCACGGTGCGCTTTGAAAATGCCGGCTTTGTCTTCGCCGGCACGGCGGCGCGTTTGATCAAACAGATCGGAGAGCTGTTCATCCGCCTCCGCCAGCGCGCGGGTCAGTTTCTCCCGTTCCTGCGCGGGGGTCGCGCCGAACTCTTCGATTTCAATCGCGGCGTCCTGCAACCGCACGGCCACGCCGACTGCCACACCGGCCGAAACCGGAATCCCCGAATAAACACCGCCGACATCATCACGCCGCGCCGCGGGGGATGCGGGATCAACCGCGGCAAATTCTTCGGCGGATCGGGTCAAATCCTCGCCCAATCCGGATTCGATCAAAGGAATCAGGGATTTGACGGCGTCCCGCGCGTCCGCCCCTTCGGCCGTCAAGCGGACGACATCGCTTTTTTGAACGTCCAATCCCATAACGGAAACCAGACTTTTGGCGTTGGCGGAACGATCCCCTTTCCATAACAGGATCGACGCCGAAAACCGCTTCGCCGCGTTTGTCAAAACCGCGATCGGCCGCGCGTGCAGCCCCGCCGGATTTTTGATTGCCATCCCCCACGATTCGACACGGTCGCCCGCCGCGTTTCCGGCCGCCTCCTCCTTAACCGCGGCGACGCGCAACACGACATCCGCGCCGGCGGCGACATCCCGTCCGGGCAGCAACAGTTCGACCCCCGCCGTCCGGCCGACGACGACCATTTCCGTCAGCAGGCTTTTCCCGCCGCTTTCAATCGTTTCGGGATCGAACGCGATCAGCGGATCGCCCCGATTCACGTTTTGCCCGACGGCCGTCCGGACATCGAACCCCGCGCCTTTGAGCATGACGGTATCCAATCCGATGTGCAACAAAACCTCCACCCCCGCCGCCGTTTTCAACGTCAAAGCGTGATGCGCGGAATGAATGTTCGTCACAACGCCGCCGCACGGCGCGCGCAATATGAACGATGTCGGCGCAAACGCCGCCCCGTCCCCGATCGTTTTTTGCGAAAACACCTGATCCGGCACGGATTCGACCGGCACAACCCTGCCCGATACGGGCGCGTACAATTCCAACACGTCATTATTTGTCATCATATTCCCTCCGAACCGCGGACTTTCATCCAGTTTACCGCCGAACGGCGCGCGTTCCCATACGGCAACAAGGTTATAGAGGGATATGAAAAAGCCCTCCGTCCGGAGGGCTGTCGTTCAAACGTTGTAATCGGCGGCCGGTTTGGCGGCGGACGTTCCGTATTGCGCCGACACTTTGCGCGCGGCCTCGTACGCGTCCAGCTGGCGGGTCATCGCTTCGGGGAACCACGACGCGGCGGGGGAAACGGATTGCGACGACGCCGACGGCAGTTTGTCCCGCTGATATCCGAATCCGTCCGCGGAAACCTGCGCGCGAATCGCCGCCGTGTCGATCGGGGCGGATCGTTTTTGCGTCAACGTCGTACCGGCTTCGTCGATCGTTTTATTCTTGGCCTGTTGGCGCCTTTCGTCCATCCTCATCCGCTTGGCGGCGTCGGACGCGGAAACCGTCGGCATTTGAGCGACGCCGAATTGGTGTTGCGCGTTATGAAACCGCGCGGCCTTGTCCATGGAAAACACCTTTTCATTCGCCGACGGCATACGCGTTTTTTGAACGGATTGAGCGGTTTCGCGCGCTTTCGCCTTTTCAGGGGACATATTATAAGGGGATTCTTTGCCGATCAGCTTTTCCGGTTTTTGCGAAAATCCGGTTCTGGCCAGCTCCGCATTCAAACGGCTGCCCGGTTTGACATCCGCGTCGGCGGCAACCAAAGGCGTCAGCTCTTCGCCGACGGACGCAACGGCAACAGTGCGCGGTGCAAAATTTTCCTGCGCGGCCAAAACGACGGGGGCGGTAGCCGCGGCGACGGGCTGCGCGTCCGATGTTTCCACCTTTGTTTCCGCAACCGGTTCGACGGCGGCGTCAACACTGATCAACCGATCGAAATCCGCCGCGGGTTTTGACGCCAAAGCGGTTTGAAAAGTCACCCCGTCCTGCCAGACGGCCATGTCAACCCTGAATTCCGTGCTTAACATTGTCAGCCTCCGTTTGCTCTTTCCCTTATACTTTGCAATTTTCGTGCCAAGTATTTTTGTTTAAAAACAGCGAAAGCCCCCGTATGATGAAACCGTCCCTTTGAAACGGAGAATGCCCATGCGTCAGATTTTGATTTATTCGCCCGCCGAAAAACCCAGACAAGCCTTGGCCGGCGAAATTCGCGTGCTGGAAATCGCGCAAGAGGTCGTGGAAACGCCGTCGTTCGACGAAGCGGTTTCCTTTTTGCAAAACGAACGTTTTTCGGCGGTGATCGCCGACGATCCGACACCGGAACAGCATTTGCTGATGTCGTCCGTACGCGGTGGCGTTCCGGCGTTTTATCTGGTGTCGCAACCGTTTCCGGCGGAGGATGTTCAAATGTTTCAAAAACCCGTCCGCCTGCCCGTGTTTTTAACGGCTTTGGTCGCAGCCGCCGCCCAATTCGAACAAAGCGACGAGGCCAGCGTTTTTCTGGGAAAATGGAAATTCAATTTCGCCGCAAAAAACCTGACGTTCAAAGACGCCGAGATACGCCTGACGGACAAGGAAGCCGCGTTGCTGAACTGTCTGCACCGCCACGACGCGCCGGTCGATCGCGAAACGCTGCTGCGCGAAATATGGGGATACGGCGACGGCATATCCACGCACACGCTGGAAACGCACATCTACCGCCTGCGCCAGAAATTGGAAACGACGGGCATCACGTTCACGATCGCGAACGGCGAAGGCTATAAATTGCTGTGCACTTCCGTTTGACCTACTTGATGTAATTGTCGCGCATTTTGCGCAGACGGCGCGCCTTTTGCGTCGGCGTTTCGTCCATGTCGCGATCGCGGATGCGGATTTTCAACGCGTCGAAAGCGTCCCCGACCGGAATGAATCCGTCGCGGCTTTCGATCAGGCTTTTCCCCGCGTGCGCCAATCCGATCGCGTTGCCGTTTTCATCGACCAGAATGCCGCCCAGCGTGACGCTTTGAACATTGGTGTTCGTCAAAATGTCAACGCCGGTGTCGCTGAACCGGTATCCGGCGACTTTGCCTTTTTCCATGGCGCCTTCGAACCCGCCGCGCATCGGCGTGCCGATCGCGTAGAACGGTTCCCCGACATCGGGCAGATCCAAACGCAACGGGACAGGCCAGTTGTATTTGTCAAACTCCGTCGGCGTCATGTAAAGCAGAGCGACATCTTTGTCCCTGTTCACGCGCAACACCATCGACGACGCGACGCGGCCGTCCAGAAACTCCGTTTTGACAAAGGTCGTTTTCTTGGCGATTTCATAGTTCGTCAAAACCAGCGACGGCGCGATGACCAGCCCCGACCCGACTTCCTCTTCATTCGTGACGGCGACGACGCTTGACCGGATGCGGTACAGGCGGATCGGCGACAGATAGCGGAACGGTTTTTGATTGTTGATCGTGATCCAACCGTCCACGGGCGACACGATGAAACCGGATTTTTCCTCCGCCCGTTCCAACGCGGACGACAGATCGTAATTTTCAAAGAAACCGGTCAGTGGAATGACGGGCAGAACGCGGCCGAACAGCCCCTTTTCCAACGGCGGATCGCGCAACAGGCGGGCGAAGATCCCGTTGCCGTCGTCTTTGTCCGACAAACCGTGCGCCAACACGCCTGTTCCGATCGAATCGCCGACGCCGCGACCGATGATGCCCGATTCCGTTCCGTCGTCGTTCAACCCGCGGCCGGACAATCCGGTTTCGGCGTCGTCATCCAATCCGCGCCCCGACAGGCCTTTTCCCGCGCCCGTGCCCAGCTCTTTTCTCAACCGTTCCAAACGTTCCAGCTGTTCGGGGGTCAACGCCGCCCCCTGCGCTTTCAACCGTTCCAGCTCTGCCAGATCGTGCAGATCGCCGTCCCCTTTTTCCAAATCGCCGCCGGTCAGCCGGTGAATGTCGCCCGCCAGCTTTTCCAGCGTTTCCAAATCGCGTTCGCGTTTGCGTTCATTGTAAAATTCCATACGCCGGCGGCGGTAGGACGACCGCAGCTTTTTGTATTTTTTATGTTCGTAGGCCAGCGCGTCGAATTCCGCCTTTGCCCGTTGCAATTCCTGCGGATCGGGAACGTTGCGCATCGTCTGCAGAAAACCGGGCATTCCGATAATCCGCACCAACGCGTCGGCAAACGCTTTTTCGACCAGCCGGACTTCGCCGTCGCGGATCGGGGTTTGGATTTCCGCGTAACCGCGGGTGACATCCTCCCAATACAGTTTGCGGTTGAAAGGCGTCATCACGCGCCACAGCACCTGAATTTCCGCCGAACCGCTGCGCAGTTGCGAATAATTGCGGGTGCGCCAGTCGTATTGGTCGCAAACGTTGACGAACAAATCCTTGATTTCCGCCGTGATGACGTATCCGGGCAGCAAATCGGGACGCTCCGCCCCGATCGAATACGGGAAATAGGGGTTGTCCTTTCGCACGATGACGGGGAAAAGTTCGTTCATCTCTTCAAAAAAGACGTTGTCGAACTTCATGTCGCGGCGCATGGCGCGGCCTTCGTTCAAAACGATGTTTTTTTCCGCGCGGCGGCATCCGAAAAGCTTGAAATTGTAACGCCCGATATCCTTGCCCCATTCGTCGGCCGTCCGGTTGCGGTTGATTTTGAAATCGACGTATTCCAGCTTGATCGGCGCCAGTTTCGGATCGAACGTGAACAAATTGCGCGCCAGTTCCGACGCGGCCGAATCATAAACGGGCGTCGCGCGTTCGCCGTCGATCACGATCGCGGTTTGGGCGGCGGCGGGCATCTGAACGGCGCGGAAAAACAGTACTATGAATAAAAAATGTTTTAATTTCATCAGATACCTTTATATATTGATTCAGCCTGTTTTACATAATCAGAAAAACATTAAAAAATGTTTTAGTTTTCTTAAGGGGTTCCGCCATGTACCTGCTGCCCGCGATTGATTTGAAAGACGGAAAATGCGTCCGTTTGAAACAGGGCGACATGAATCGAGCCACCGTGTTCGGAAACGATCCCGCCGAACGGGCGAAAAGCTTTGCGGAACAGGGCGCGGAATGGATTCACATCGTCGATCTGGACGGCGCGTTCGCCGGAAAACCCGTCAACGCGCAACCGGTGGAAGACATTTTGAAATCGGTTGACGTGAAAATCGAACTGGGCGGCGGCATCCGCACGTTGGATTCGATTGAACGCTGGCTGGACAAGGGGGTGACGCGCGTCATTTTGGGCACGGCCGCCCTGCGCGATCCCGAATTTGTCAAATCGGCGTGCCGCCTGTTCCCCGACCGCGTCGCCGTCGGCATCGACGCCAAGGACGGATTCGTCGCCGTCGAAGGGTGGGCGGAAACATCGGCCGTGACGGCGATCGATCTGGCGCGGAAATTTGAATCCGCCGGCGTTTGCGCGATCATCTGCACCGACATCGCGCGCGACGGCATTCTGACGGGTCCCAACCTGCCCGCGACGGTCGCGCTGGCCAAATCGGTGTCGATCCCCGTCATCGTTTCGGGCGGCGTTTCATCGCTGGACGACATCCGGAAATGCAAAGCGCACGAAAACGACAACATCGCGGGCGTGATCGCGGGACGGGCGGTTTACGACGGCCGGTTCACGGTCGCGCAGGCCGTTCAAACATTGAAAGGGTGAAACATGAGGGCGGAAGTTTTAAACAGGCTGTTTGCCACGATTCAAAACCGCAAAGGCGGCGATCCGGCGACCTCTTACACGGCGAAGCTGTTCGCCAAGGGAACGGGGCGCATCGCGCAAAAGGTCGGCGAGGAAGCCGTTGAAACGGTCATCGCGGCGGTGGCACGCGACACGGCGCACGTCGCGACGGAAAGCGCGGATCTGCTGTACCATTTGTGCGTTTTATGGGCGGACGCGGGGATATCCCCCGACGACGTGTTCAATGTTTTGGAACAAAGGGAGGGCGTTTCCGGCATTGCGGAAAAGGCCGCCCGACCGAAGGAGTAATTGAAATGAAAACTTATGATGAAAACAATGTTTTTGCGAAAATGCTGAAAGGGGACATCCCCGTCAATAAAATTTACGAAGACGACAACGCGATCGCCTTTGCGGACATCCACCCCAAAGCCCCCGTCCACCTGTTGGTGATTCCGAAAGGCGCATATACGGACTTTTCCGATTTCACCGCCCGCGCGTCGAACGACGAAATCGCCGGATTTTTCAAGGCAGTCGGCAAAGTCGCCGAACAACGGGGGCTGCCTGAAAACGGATACCGGCTGGTCATGAACACGGGACGCGACGGCGGACAGGAAGTGCCGCATCTGCACGTCCACATTCTGGCCGGCAAAAAATTGCCGGCGTGATACGGAAAGGGCGGGGGAACATCCCGCCTTTCTTATTTTCCAAGTTCTCGCGACCGGATTTGCGCGGCCTTGACCGCCCGAATCATCAACGGCTCGAACCCCGTTTCCGGATTCATCAAAACATCCAAAGCCGCCGCCGTCGTTCCGTTCGGCGTCGTCACATTTTGGCGCAGTTTCGCCGGTGTTTCATCGCTTTGCATCATCAGCCGCGCGGAACCGGCGACCGTCGCTTTTGCCAGCTTTTCGGCCGTGTCGTCGGGCAGACCGGCCGCCCTGGCCGCCGCCGTCAACGCTTCGGTCAGGTAAAAGACATAGGCGGGGCCGCTGCCCGAAACGGCCGTCACGGCGTCAATCTGACTTTCGTCGTCCAGCCAGACCGTTTCCCCGCAGGCAGACAGGATTTCCTCGGCCGCCTTTTTCTGTTCCGCCGACGCTTCGGGCGACGGCTTCACCCCCGTGATGCCCGCGCCGATCGCGGCCGGCGTGTTGGGCATCGCGCGGAAAACGACCGTGTCTTGCCCCAGCTTTTCCTTGAACCATTCGATTTTGCGCCCCGCGATGATGGACAGGACGGCCGCTTTTTTATCCGTAAAGGATTTCAAATCGCCGACGACCTGTTCAATCATAAACGGCTTAACCGCCAAAAAAACGAAATCGGGCGAAAAATCCGCCAGATCGCGCGCCGACGCCGCGCTTGCGACCCCCGCGGCCGCCAGCTTTTCACGCGTTTTTTCATC
>ERZ808259.64-NODE-64-length-79448-cov-92.923835_pt1 | contig 79448 bp, 94 predicted proteins | sample MGYA00521279_ERZ808259 | MGnify/ENA primary metagenome ERZ808259 (study PRJEB31516, sample SAMN03275586) | gut metagenome | biome: mammalia-associated habitat; material: feces | host: Papio cynocephalus | place: Kenya | collected 2012-07-27 ...
CTTTTAAACCATCCTGAAAACGATTAAATGAAAGACGAACAATATTGCTGAAAACTTTCTGTTCTTTCAGAATATCTATTTCATTTTCTAATTTCAATTTAAGCGTTGTCATGATCGTATTTACAAAAAAATAGTTTTGATATATTTATTTACTTATTTTTATATTATTTTTTATTAAATTTATATTATTATTTACTTTTCTCATTATTATTTTCTAATTCTTTCCTTAATTTATTTAATTTTCTCCTATGAGAATAATTTTTCATTGTGAAATAATGGATTATAGAAATCAAATCTTCTGTCAATTCTTGTTCATACGTTTTGTTTTCAAGAATGTCATTCAATACTAAAATCTTCGTTCCAAAGTATTTAAATATCTATTCAAGAATCTCATATCCAAATCTAACTAATCTGTCTTTGTTTTCAATTATCAACAATTCAACTTCTCCTTGAATTATCAATCTTAAAATCTCTTGAAAATCTTTTCTATCACTTGACATTCCAGATTTTATGTCAGAAAATTGTTTATCTAGTTTCAATCCTCTTGAAATACACGAATCATAGATTCGTTGATTCTATTCATCTAATTGTTTCTTTTGTTTCTAAGTTGATACTCTAGCATATGAAATTACTAATCTATTTTTCTTTTTAGATTTTTGTCCAATTAATGCATAAACAGAATCATTATCATATTCATTGTATGTACGTGATAATTTTGAAACTACTTTGATTTTCCCAGATTTAGACCAATTCCATAATGTCTACTGTGTAATTCCTAAAAGTTTTAATACTTCTTTTGCTTTCATATATTCTATTTACATTATTTTTATTAAATCATATAACTTTATATGAAAGTTGTATAACACATTTTCAACCAATTATCATGTCTTTCATCTTCACTATATCTATCGTCCGAGTCTGAATCTTGGACATTTCCACCTAACCTTTTCCTGTACACAAATTCATCCACCCCAAAAGCAATAAACATGACAACCCCAAATCTCCCATAATGTTCCATCCAGGAAACACAGCCGTCTTCAGCGCTTGACAGATTTGATAAAAATCCAAAAAATACTTGACTTTCGGATGCTTTCTGTTATAATCTTGAACATGCCAGATAAGATAAAACAGTCAATCACGTATTTCGGAAGATCGAAAACAAAAGACATGGGTAGACCGGAATACCCAAACGATCTGGAAATCGAGAACATATCGATATTCTGGAATATATACATACTAGACGAAAACCAGACAAAAAACAACCAACAGAACCAATATCCACATCCCGGCATTTCAATCTCCCTTGTCATCTGAACACATACACCTCCAGAAAACAAGACGTTTCATGTATTTCATCAGGTCAAGACTAGTCACGAACAGGAACTTCCCGAGTAAGACGCCAGGAATCACCAAAGGGTACATCAACTTCTACCTATATCCAAATCCGGGCGAAGTCAGCATATCCTTCACACTCTGAAGAACAATGAATTCACCAGAACATCATGCAGTCGCGTATTTTCTCCGATCCCTGACACCTCAGCACCGGCATTTCGTGGCAGGAATACACCCGAAAGACGACTTCTACTGCATCGGATACCTCACCATCAACGGGAGAGGCGTTAACAAGTATGATTCGTTCTCGTTTTCATTCACGGTGTGAACCCCATGCCATTTTCATGTGAATCTCTTGGCATATGACTTCAAACGAAATATTGACAGTCCTGAGAACACAAAGGGGAACTCTGACACCTTCCGTCGCCGCAATCCTACAGAGAAGCCAGGAATATAGGCCAAACATCACATATACCTTCAGCATTTTCCGTGTTTTCTTTGGAATTTCCCCAGTTTTCGTGTTATAGTGGACATGAATCCAACAGAGCCGAATTCATGGAACCGAAACCAAAAATGCGATGAAACCTACGCAGCTAATCAACTTCTGAAGATCCAACCCGTTATCTTAGAACTGCTACTCAGACTAGTGAACTCTATGCCACGCTGAAGACATGGCATCTATCTTGCGAATTTTGTGTATATATTCAACACAATGATATGGCTATAAAAGTTCTTAGGGATTCTGAATATGCTCCATTTCAAAAATTTCTCCCTTGATCTGGATTCGGATGCCGTCATTCTGGACAAAGAATGCAAAAACGACTATACGGAAACACTCAAGAAATTCAAAACCATTCCGGAACAGATACTCAACCTTTCGCTTCTTGGTTTCACACCAGTACATTTCAACAACGAAATCTAAAATGTCGAGTTAGATGATTTGAGCGTTATTCTGCTTCCAACAGAAATCAAATTACAAAAATCCCAAAAAACAGCAAAAACACTTACCCCATGGATTATCACCGACTGCCATGGAACAGACATGACATTCAACTCGGTTTTGTCCATGAGAACTTATGTCTTTGACGATTTCGCCGTAGAACCGCCCGAATGTATTTATAAATAGTGTAAATAGAATAAAGTAAATAATATATATGTTAGAAAATTGGTATTCAAGCAAAAAAATAAGAGATATTCTTCAAATTACATCTCAATGCCTTTATCAGATGAGAATAACAGGAAGAATTGAAACTAAACAAATCTCAGACAAAAAATATCTATATAAACTTCCAAAAAGTTTTATATCTACTTCTGAACCTAAAATTGCAATATATTCAAGAGTTTCAACTACAAAACAAAAGAAAGATCTTGAAAACTAGATTAAGTTTCTTAGAGAATATGTAGTTTCAAATGGAAACAAATTATCAGAAAATTTGATATTTTCAGATATTGCATCTGGAATGAATGAAAATAGAAAAGGCCTAAATGCACTTATTTCTGAAGTGATAACAGGAAATATTTGCAAGGTCATCATTTCAAATAGAGATCGTTTGACAAGATTTGGTTTTGGATATTTGAAATCATTGTTTGAAAGATATAATTGTGAAATTATCGAAGTCAATTTGACAGATGAAAAAACATTTGAACAAGAATTAACTGATGATTTGATTTCAATTATTCATCATTTTTCAATGAAATTCTATGGAAAAAGAAGAAATAAATTAAAAAAAATTGAAAACGACATCAAAAATGAATTTGGATGTAAATAATAAATAGAGTAAATAAAATAAAGTAAATAAAAACAAATGCTTAGAACAGAAAAAATGATTTTAAAGAAAACTGATGAGATAGACAAGTGGTTGTCAGATGCTACTGCTATCTATGATCAAGCTCTGTTCTATCTTCGTCAAGAATATTTTTAGGCTAAAAAAGAAAACAAACAACCAAATTACAAAAAAATCAAATTATATGATTTGGCTAAAACAACTGAATCATGGAAAAATTCAAATCTTGACATAAACGCAAAACAATATATTCTAAGAAAAGTCAACAACAATTGGACATCATTCCACAAAGCACTCAAATCATTTTAGAGAGATAAATCAAAATTCAAAGGACTTCCAAAGATTCCTGGGTATCTTTCAAAAAGAAACAAATCAACGATTTTGATTTTTGATAGAACTCGTTTAAAAGGAAAAGATTTTGAAAACAATACGTTATCTCTTCCTAAATCGAATTATTTCATCAAAATTCCAAAATACATTGATATTCATCAAATCAAATGCATTATTGTCAAAAAATTTTATGGAAAGGTAAAGCTAAATATAAGTTATGAAAAAGACGTAAACATTAAAAAATTAAACAAAAACAATTATCTTGGAATAGATATTGGTGTTGAAAACATTGTTTCTATAACTACAGACAATCAAATTAAAAAATCATGGATTGTCAAAGGTGGATGCATCAAATCAATAAACCAATTCTACAACAAAAAATTAGCTAAAAGAAAATCAATTCTTGAAACTGTCAACAATCAAAAGACATCAAGATAGATTCAAAAACTTCATATGAAAAGAAACAACAAACTTGAATATGAATTTCATTGTCTTTCAAAGAAAATAATTGATCTTTGTCTTGAAAACAATATTGGAAACATCGTCATAGGACACAACAAGAATTGGAAAAACAAATGTGATCTTGGAAAGAAAATGAATCAAAAATTCATTCAAATTCCTTTCAATTCACTTATTCAAAAAATCCAATACAAAGCTGAAGAAGTTGGAATTTCTTTTGTTCAAACAGAAGAAAGCTTCACATCGAAAATCGATCATTTGGCTAATGAAGACATGAAAAAACAAGATAATTATTTAGGTAAAAGAATAAAAAGAGGATTGTTTGAATCTTCATGCAACAAAATTCTAAATGCTGACATAAATGGTGCAATTGGAATTTTAAGAAAGAAAAACGTATTTTCAGATGCTGATCTAATCAGCTTACGAAATAGAGGTGATGTTGTTTCGCCATTGGTTTTGAAATATAAACCATAAAGTTTATTCTATTTATGGATTTACATACAATTCCGCGTTCTTTGAAAGTGTATTTGACTTCCCGATTCGAAATGCTATAATATACAGAAAATGTACAAGACAAGTAAAACACATGAAGTTTCTGCGGTGATTCGTTCTGGACATTACTTTATGTTGAATGACGCAAAGCCGGTTGTCTCGAAAACGGTCAGGAGTAGAATGTGCAATTACGTAGACATAGCGAAAGCCATGTTTTCGAAGGGTGCTACGTCAAACGGACGTACGTTGAATTTCACGTTTGTCGCCAGGAAGTCCAAGTTGTTGTCCATTGGGCAAAACAACTACCAGCGATTCATGATAGGATACATTCCAAGCCTTAGGACGAAGTATTTGAAATATGGGGAGAAGACATACATTCCGAGTCTACATTCCGAGATGAGCGCATTGTTTCGCCTTGGCTTGGAAGACTGTTCCAATCTCGATTTCTACAATATCCGCATAGACAAGAACAACCGTTGCAAGAACAGCGCTCCTTGTGCAAACTGTTTTCGCATACTGAATATCGTCGGCTACAAGCATATTTATTTCTATGATGACGACATGGACATCTGCGAGGTCTGATTTGTTCGTTTGGGGAAAACGTGAAATGTCGGGGGTATGCGAGACTTGGGGAAAGCCGATTTTACACAAACAGAGGATTGTTCTTTCCGGGTTTCGGGGGATGTTTCCGGAAACACTCTTGACCTCCACCTGAGAAGTGCTATCATGGAAGTATCCAGAGGGAGTGAACTGTTCCTGTCCGACGGGAAGTCCTTCGCGTTGTTGTTCACGGTCTGAAAACGGAACTGACAACCGCGCAGAATCGTGTATACATAAACTTCACCAGATAGATGCCATGTCTTTAGCATGACATGGGGTTCACTTATGATGGTTCTATTGTTGAAAATCCACCACCATGAAATAGCCGGTAATACAAAAATGGAAAAATGTCTGTCAAAAACACCAAAAATAGAGATAACTTGCAAAAACGATATTTTTTTCAGAATTCATTTCTGCAAGTTATAAGGGTGTTTTTGAGAAAAATCCCGAGGAAATATCTCTATAACTTACAAAAACGTCAAAAATCATTTTTGTCAATTATAGAAAATGAAAAAAGAACGAAACAATAGAAAATAACCACAAATATCTCTAGAGATTTCTGAAAATATGGGAAAATTTCAAAAATAATTTCTGGAAAACATCTCCAAACGAGGACTTAGTCTTCTAAAAATGAGTTTTATTTGTTTAAATATCATAAAATAATTCTATCAATTCAAAGATCAATATCAGGAAGAGTCTTTTTCTTCGTAAACTCCTCCAATATTCTTTTTTCCGATATTGATTTTCTTCATTTTTTTCCTATTTATGCGTTTTTATTCAACTTATGGGCGCATAAAGTATATTCCTGGAATTCCTCCGGAGGCAATACTTCCAGATAATGTTCCATAGGCGCCCAAAATATTCGGTTTTTTGAAGAATTCCTGTAAACTCTATGCAACACTAAAGACAAAGCGTTTTCTTGTTTTATCGTCCAGGCTTGTCAACAACACTACAAGCATCATTGTCAGAGGTCTTGAACTCCACAAGCGTTATTTTCCGATGTTCCGTAATGAACAGCATGTTTTTAGCTGAATGAATGTCTCTGTCAAACTCATAACCACATCCACAATGATAAGTTCTATCATTCAGGGTTATGAATTTGTTGACTGTTCCACATTTTAGACATAGTTTGGTTGTTGGAATCCATTTATCCAATATTATAGTTTGAGGAAGTTGTTTAAGTTTTGCCTTTACTGAACCTAGACAACTATGTTGAATCTGTTTTCCAAAGCAAAATTTTTGAAGCTGATGATGGCATTCGCACCTCTCCTATGCAGAAAACCCGCAAATTGGATGCCCTGATTTCGGCATGGAGTTCACACACTCTGTACAAAGAACAAACAGTGTTTTTTTCATCTAAGACCACATTTTCCGCATATCTGGGAAGGAAAACTGAGTCTTCTTGCTTTTATGGTTTTCTTCCGTATTCGTTTTTCTGAAAATTTCCTTTGTTCGATTTTCGGCTTGTTTTTTTGGAATATTCCAGAATGTCGATTGTTCTTCCGTCCGGGAGAACCCAAGAACACTTCAAGCCGGAAATGAGGGTGGTTTCTCGATTCACCCTTCGGGGCTCGTTCCCGTTCGGAGTCATTGCAAGCATCTTCGAGTCCATGTCGATTGCATTTCGAGAAGAACGGGATCTCCGTGGCGTTCACCCTGTGCGGTTCCGAAAAGGGGCTTGACTTGCGCGTCATGTGTGCTATAATGTCGGCATTTTCAAGAAATACAACACTCAAAAGAGGAAAAAATCAATAATGAAGTTCAAGTACATCCCAAAGGATAAGGCTGAGAAGATCTCTGAAATTTGCAATACCTCGTCCTGCGTCGAGGAACTGGATATCAAACTCTCGCTCCTCGGGGCATGCCAGCTCCTCGAATTGGACGAAATCAAGAAGATTGCGCAAATCGGCGACAGAATCCTCGTCAAATACGAAAACCGGGAGATTCCGTGCATCATCGTCGCCAAAAAAGAAAACGGAGACCTCGTATGCAACTCCGAGGACTGTCTCGAGCGGCGCAGGTTCGACCCCTCGACAAACAAATGGAAAAACTCTGAACTCAGGGCGTACCTCAATGGTCCCGAGTTCGCAAAGAAGTTCGACCCCGAGTTTCTCAAGCTCGTCAAAACAGAAGACGTCCACACCGAGGACTATGTGACCCACGACAAGTTCTGGATCCTCTCCCACGAGGAGGTGAACTGCCCAGAGGATAGGGCAAGCTGGTTCAAGCCAAATAAGGGCGCGGTGCGCTTCCCCTACTTCACCGACAACGCATCGCGCATCAAGAGAATCTGGGAGTGAGGATGCCCGACACCCCGGGGTTCCAAAAGACCGCCCGGAACGCACGGAACGTCAAAAAGAAAGGTCATCGCGTTGTCGCATGAAGGTGGAAAACATGCCATAATGTCCCTCGAGCGTAACGCCTGCGGTGTGTGGACGCCGTTTTCGGGACCAGGTGACAGGAAGTTTGAAACATTCGAAGAGTCCGCCCTTTGTGCGTCGCCGCTGGGTTGCCGGGTCGCAAGAAGAATACCGGACGGAAAAGTTCAGGAATCTTGACGGAGGAACGCCACAATTCATCTTCCACTCCCCGTGGGAACTGAAAACCGGCTTGACTTTCTCTGTGAAAATGCTATAATTTCGCCGTAAACCACGAACTTCAAGAAAAAAAAAGAAAATGGAAAACAATGAATTCAACATCAAATCTCTCGTCTCGTACATCGAGAGAGAGTATGGAGTGGAACGGGAGGCGGTTCTTTCGACTCTTGAGACGTGTATCCTCAAGGCTGCGCGGAAAAACCCGAACTTCACAACCGACCTCAAGGTGGTAATCGACCGGGATACGCTCGTGCCGCACGTCAGGGATGTCTTCGTGGCGTCAAACTCCGGGGGCGGACCCGGGATTGTCACTATGCGTCAAGCCCGTCTCCTGAAGGGCGGCGTCTGCGCCGAGGAGGGCGAGCTCGTAACTGTCGATCTTCCGGTGTCAAAGCTCGGCAGGATCGTCGCAAACGAGTCGCGTATGCTCATCCTCCAGAAGATGCGGGAGTTCAAGAGGACGTGTGCCGTCAATTCACTCGGGAACAGAATCGGGGAAATCGTACACGGGACCGTCTCGGGAATCGAGCGCGGAAACATCATCGTGTCCGTCGGAAACTCCACCGCGGTGCTTCCGCGCAACGAGCAAATCCGGAAGGAGAAATACAAGGTCGGCGACCCGATCAACGCACTTGTAAAACGGATAGACGAACGCCAGAAGGGTTCTCCGGTCGTGCTCTCGCGATCGTGCAACGGCTACCTTGACGCAGTCATGCGCCAGGAAGTGTCGGAAATCGCAGACGGCGACGTCGAGATCGTAGGAATCGCGCGCGAACCCGGCTCCAAGGCGAAGGTCGCCGTGAGGTCGAACAACAAGAAGATCGACCCGGCCGGCGCCTGCATCGGACGGCGCGGAACCAGGATCAACAGGATTTCGGACGAGATGTCGGGCGAACGCATCGACATCGTGAGATGGTCGCAGAACACCGACGAGTTCATTCGGGATGCACTCCTTCCGGCATACACAGAGAGTGTCACAGAGAACCACCTGTCCCAGAATTCGTGGGATGTGGTCGTCGGCGAGGAGCAATATCCGGTCGCCGTCGGACGGAACGGCGTGAATATCAAGCTTGCACAGCGGCTCGTCGGCGTCAAGCTGAATGTCAGGAAGTCGACCGTCGCAATGACATTTGAAGAACAGTGCAGGTCCGCCGTCGAGAACCTGTCGGAGACACTTGGAATCCCCGGGTCTGTTGCCGAAACGCTCGTGAAGAGTGGCTACCTCACACCGGAGGGAATAGCCTCCGACGAGCTACAGGGGTTCATTGCGTCAACCGGGCTTGATGAGGTGGAGGCTTCTGGAATCTACGCGGCCGCACAGGTGGTCGCGAATGGTCCGCTTGCGGGAGCCCCCCGGCAATGAATGGCTTTGGTGGTTTTTCCCGGGGGCGGTGTACCAGGTGTCCGTCGTGTGTGGGGGGTCGCCGACGTTCACGGGACTCCCGTCCTCGAGATTGGCGAGAGCGGGGCTGTCCGGAAAACGGGAAAACTGAAAAACCACTTGACTTTCGAATCTTGTGTGCTATACTATTCGGCGTGTCAAGGTAAAGAAGGATGGAAAATGAAAAAGGAACGCAATGTATGCATGCGGAAATCGCGGACGCGGAAAGACGCTCTCGTTCGGGCGTTGCGTCGGCTCCGTGCACACAGGTGTGTGTGGACAGGACACGGTGTCTGCAAAAAATACGCCAATCGCAGGACCACGACATCCGCACATCAACCGATGAGATGAACGGGGTCCAGATGGGCGAGATGCCAGGCACGCACATTGGATTCTCGAAAATTCCGGATGGTGGTTTGGACAGCCACGACCGATCAGGGAAAACGTCAAAAACAAGGTAAAAATGTACGATCTCAGCAGTATTGTAGAAAAGTATCCGAAACTGACTTGTGCCGAGGAGAAAGAACTCCTGTCCGGTTACGGAAAGGATCCCAGGGGGGTAAGGGAGAAACTGTTCCTCCATAACATCATGCTTGTCCCCTTCGTCGTCAACAAGATGTGGTGGATCAGAAACGAAAACATGAGGGACGAGTGCATATCCTATGGGATAGAGGGTCTCCGGAGGGCGGCAGACGGGTTCGATCCAAAGACCGGGTACAGGTTCTGTTCCTACGCCGTGACGACAATCCGCCGCCACATCATCAGGGAAACAACCCCGACAAAGATTGATCTCGCATGCTACCACATCGACGCGCCACTTGCGTCCAACGGAAACGCTGCGGATGACGACGGTGGGCGGACCCTAGAGCAGATCATCCACAAGGACATAAACCCCGAGTCGTTCGTGCTGAAGGAAACCACGCAATATGTCGAGAACGATTCGCGGCGCGACTGTTTCAACGGATTGCTTCGTGCTCTTCTGCACGGATGCAAGTCAAAGACGGAACGCAAGTACCTCGACTGCACAATCGAATACTACTGCGGTTCGAATCCAAACGGCTCGCGACTGACGCTCGCCGGAATCGCAAAGCGGTATGGGGTGACGCGCGAGAGGGTAAGACAGATGGTCAACAAGGGTGTGAGAATCATGAGAACCCGTCTGTTCAAGACAGGGTTTGCTCCGGTTGGTCCCGACAATGTCAACGGACGTCCGAAATACAACCCAAAAGGATTCGGTTTTGCGGAGATCCTGAACGAAATCGGGAACTGATGGACAGACCAGAAACAGAAAACCGCATTTAATATGCGCTTGAACCAGGCAATATAAGGACCATAAAAAGTCGAAACAAAAATGAATACGGCATATGTGAAAAATTTGGAAAAAAGACGATCCTGGAAGAACTGACCGACAAATTCGTCACCTGGATGGTTTCCAACGAAAACTGGGATCTAATCTACATTGACAAATCTGGTCGACTGAGCGGTGTTTATGTCGACGAAATACCCCAGATCCTGAAACTTCTCGCGGACGATTCCACTCTCGATGTATTTGCATCTGAACGCAACGACCTTCGCGATTTCTTCAAAGACATCGAAAAAGACTGCAAAAACGAATATGCAATGAAAGGAAAAGCCGATTCGTCACATCCACTGAAGATGGCTGCGTTTCCTCGGCCGAAAATTATGAAGAACAACGTATCATATGACGACACAAACACTTTGAACAAAACGTCTGAAACCGAGATGTATGAGACGGTCGAGCTTGGCGTACACGCACACTACACGACAATAGATTGGAGGGGGAAACTTCGGAAGAAGCAAGTCGTCAAAAAAGTCAAATACACATATTCTCCTGCACAGGTAATGCGAATCATGCTTGAGGATGGAAGTTTTGACAGACTCCAAACACCGCTATCCTGCGAGAATGGTATTTGGAACAGAATCGAGAAGTTGTTCGGTTCTGATATCTCGAACACAAAGATCATTACGCTTCTTGAAACCGATCCACTCCCACAAATCGGAATGAAGTGGGTTGGCATAGACAGATTCGGCAAAGACAAGTTGGGTTGGAGAAAGGCTTGATAGGTGAACATCCAATACATTGACAAAACAACAAAAGTGAACTGGCTGGAGAAGGACGGACCCAAGAAGGCTGCCGCTGAATCCTTCTCGAGAAGGTATTCGGACGTCATGTCCGTTGTCAGAAAAAATTCCGAGAAGGTGAAAGAGATCAACGAGAAGATCCTTGAGCTTATCGACATAAAGAGGATGTATCTTCTTGATACGCACACGGAAGTAGGAAGATTCCTTTCGAAAGACATATTCTTGTCGAATGTCCACAAGGCTTATGAAGAATACGAGAGGGTCGGGATGGATTCGGAGCTCGTAAGGGATGTCGTGATGTCAACACGAAGCTTGTTCTTCGACGACACGTCTGGGATCTTCAGGAAATACGAATTCGTCTCATTCATCCACGATAGCCTATACGACAACTCGTACAAACTCTGGTTTTCAAACAACAAAAAGGAATTTGCAATCTCAATCCCGGAAGGTGTCAAGAAACTGTCGGCGCTGAACAGGGACGAAAACATCGATTCCATGTTTATGGTCTTGTTTAACACCGGGAAATATTCTGTAGCATCAATGGGTAGTGAAATGACAATCGAGGAGATCAGGAATGGTCTCAAAGCTTTTGTCAATGATAACCCCGTTCAATCTAGTAAGACACCTCCGTCTTTGGGAGGATACATAACACCACTTCGTGTGCTTATTGACAAGTATTACGGGGATAATCTCAATGCCAACGATGTTGATGTTCCATATTACTTTCGGAGAGAAAACAGGACAAATGGATTGGTCTAATGAAGCTGGCAATTCGCCGCTTTCAATTGCCGAAGACACGAGAACGTTCTCATCAAACTTTCCGTAAATATTCCCGTTGGATATATGCATGAAACCTGCAGGACAGATGACGTGTCTTCGGCGCGGCGTGGAGTTCGCGTTTCAGCATGTATATAAAGGAATCATATTATGTCAAAAATCGTGAAATTCAACGCAAACCCATTTGGTAAAGTGTCGAGGGATTGCCTTATTCGTGCGCTTGTTCCCAGCACAAGGTGTGGTTATGAGACGCTCTGCAAAATGTTCATAAAAGTCGATCCGGAACTTGGTGAATCGTACGAATCCGGTTTCGGGATGACAAGAGGAATTCCGTTGAATGTTTTTCCCGAATTTATCGACAAGTACAGTATATTTGACTTTGAGAAGATTGAGACGGATGCGGAGTTCGACTTGTCATATAGGGATCTGAAGGACTACGACGAATATGGTGGTCTTACTCTCAGGACATGGATGGACAATCTCGATACGACCGGAGATGTCGTAGCCCTCTGCAAGTTGAAACCAACCGATGTGTGGTCCAACCCGGATGTCATGTTGAACAATACGACGAAATATCATGCGACATACATCAGGTTTGGTGGGGGCGAAGCGACGGCATACGACCTTGACGATACACGGAACGCGATTGTCATGGCTCTTTATAAAGTCAACGGTCACATCAAGAAAGATTCGAGGTTCTATTGGGAAACCGAGGCTAAGAGACTGAAGGGAGAAAGACTTGAAAAGATAAAAAAAGAGTTCATGAAGGTTCGCAATGCGACACGCGCCGACACAAAGGAAGCCGGACAAATCGTTGGAGAGGCGGTCGGAAGGAGGTTCTCGGACAAGACGGTCGGCGATCTTTTTCGTGTTCTCAACAACGACAGCGAATTGAGGAGTTACAACGACAGTTATTGGGGAAACATGTGTCCGGTTTCGTGGATTTAGTTCGGAACAAAACAAGAAGGAGAAGATGTGAAAAAGACCGGTGCAAACACATACATGATGCTTGGTGCCGGTCACGTGTATGAGGGGTTTAGTTTGGTTCCGGGAAATGAAAAGTACATAACCAGCAAGGAGCGCCTTGCGAGGGCTTCCGAACAGGCGAAAAAGGTCATCAACAGGATGAATGAGATTTTCAGCTCGTCCGACAACGAAACGTTCAGGAATCTCCATGCTGAACTTATGAATGGAGACAATTTGTATCTTGTCGTGACAAAAGAAGACCGTGGTGACGATGGGGACGACCACTACGGGGTTCCGCTCCTGATACGAATTGGCTGGAAAACAAAATAATTTTTAAAAACACGCTTGACTTGACGCCGAGATATGCTATAATTTCGGCGTCATTTTTTTTTGAGAAAAACATGTCTGCAAAACCGTTCGTTAAATGGGCTGGCGGAAAGAGCCAGTTGATTCCGCAACTGGAAAACTTGTTTCCGGTGAACTTGTCGTCCATGAAAGAGCTGACATATGTAGAGCCGTTCGTGGGCGGTGGCGCAATGCTGTTCCACGTACTACAGAAGTACGGAAACATCTCGAAGGCTGTCATCAACGACATCAATGGAAACCTCATCAACGCATACATGACTGTCAGGGACAACCCGAGCGGTCTTGTATCCCAGCTTAAGAAGATGCAGGACGAATACATGGGATTAAAGACGCTGAACGATAAGGAATCCTGCTACCTAAATAGGAGGAATGAGTACAACCACTCCGAGTGCGATTCCCTCAGAAAAGCCGCGCTTTTCATTTTCCTGAACAAGACGTGCTTCAACGGTCTCCATAGGGTGAATCGGAAGGGGGGGTTCAACGTCCCCTTCGGAAAATCGATGAGTCCAAAGATTTGTGATTCTGAGACGATCTTTGCGGACAGCGAACTTCTTGGAAAAGTCGAGATAATGAACGGGGACTTTGAGAAACCGTTCAATGCGGTCGGAGGAAATGTGTTCGCATACTTCGACCCTCCGTACCGTCCTCTTCCGAAGACGAACAGTTTCCTTGCATATACAAAGGGGGGGTTCGACGAAAATGAGCAGAGGAGGCTTTCAGAACTGTGCAGGAAGCTGGACGAACGTGGCGTCAAGTGGTTTCTCTCGAACTCGGATCCACACAACACGGATCCCGAAGACATGTTCTTCGACAAACTGTTCAGTGGTTTTGAGGTACTGCGCGTTTCTGCAAGCCGGATGATAAACTCGAAGGGAAGCGGACGTGGAAAGATAACGGAAATCGCAGTTAGGAATTACGGTTTCTGAAAACGCTCTTGACTTCCTCTTGGCATGTGCTATAATTGTGGTAATTTCAAGGAGCAACAAATGGAAAATTCGAAGAACCAGGAACAGAACATGTTGGAGAACGACCGAATCCTCTATTTCGGATGGTAAATCAGAAACAAACTTGATATAATCCAGCCACAAGAAATTAAAAAAAGAAATGGAAAAGAAAAAGACGATTATTGACATCCATAATACAATTTCAATTGTGGATCTTGAAAGCATCATCAAGACGCAGATGCAAGCTATTCTCGACGACCCCGAGACATCGTCGAAACTCCCCCCAATCTGCATCCACGGAAGCCCGGGAATCGGCAAGTCCAAGCTGGTCGAGACCGTCGCGAAGGAAATGGGCGTCAACTTCATTCCGGTCATGCTTTCGCAGATTGAACCGTGTGACATCAAGGGTCTTCCAGTTCCGAACAGGGAGGAGCATGTCATGGAGTGGTATGTCAACGGAACCTGGCCGCGCGACCCCGACTCGTCCGGAATCCTCTTTCTCGACGAGATCACGGCGATCGACAAGTCCATTGCCGTGGCCGCATACGAGCTGATTCTTGAACGCAAGCTTGGAAACCTGTACAGGCTTCCGAAGAGGTGGCTTATTGTCTCCGCCGGGAACCTCGTTACGGACCGCGCCGTTGCCGCCGCGATGCCATCTGCACTTGCGAACCGGTTCATGCATTTCCAGTTGGAGGCGAACGCGGAGGATTGGGTCAAGTGGGCACAGTTCAACAACATCCACCCCTCTGTGATTGGATTCATCAACTACAAACCCGAATTCCTCTTCCACATGGAGGGTGAGGTTCTTGGACGTGGGTTCCCAACCCCTCGCTCGTGGGAGCGTGTGTCGCGGATGCTTGAGCTGTGCAAGAACTGCAGTGACACAATTCTCCGTAAGATCATCTACGGTCTCGTCGGAAACCGTGCCGGAGTCGAGTTTTTTGAATTCCATAAAGTCAGTAGGGAGTTTGACAACGTCCTCGAAATCATGACCAACCAGAACAAAAAAATCGTGATTCCAGAGCGTTCTGACATGCGTTATGCCCTTGTCTCGACAATGAACTACCTCTTGTGGCGCGGCAAGGACGAGGAGGACGAAAACAATCGCCTGAGTGGGTTTTACCGCATTTCAATGGAACTTCCTGCTGACTTCGCCGCAATGGCAATGGTTTCCGCGATGTCCGGAAATTCGAAGGAACTCTCGTCAGATTGCGCCATGAAGCTATACCACCACCCAATGTATAAGGAGTGGACCGAAAAGTACGGCAAGGCTCTACGCCGCAGGATTGTAATCTGATGACTATCCGCTCAAAGAGGGAAATGTGCGTTCTGGTCTTGCAACTCCTCACTTGGGCAGTCCGAACTCGTCAAATTGAAAAATGGATTGACTTGAGCGGAAGATATGCTATAATGTTAGTATAACAAAAGAGGAAAGCAAAGTGAAGACAGGAGAACTCACACTTGACAAAATTGACACGTCCCTTACCGACGAAAAGCTGAAGGAATTGAAGAAGAACGTTTCAGACTCACTTTCTCTCGACAGGCAGAAGCTCATTGTGACACGACCGTTCCTCGGTGGAATGCTCATGCGCTTCGAGCTTGTCCCCGTCAGAAGCCGTTTCTGCCAGACAGCCTGCACGGACTTCAAACGAATATTTTTCGACATCGACTTTTACAAGAGGCTCAATGACAAGGAACGCATCTTCGTACTTGCACATGAAATCTGGCACGTCGTCTACCTCCACCAGCTTCGTAAGCAGAACAGGGACCACATTCTGTGGAATGTTGCGTCCGACTGTGAAATCAACAACATGCTTAAGGGCGACGGCTTCAACCCACCAGAAGGACTATGTTTTCCGGATGCCGAGGTCAAGGGAAAGAACGCAGAGGAAATTTATGAATATCTCCTGAAGAAACAGAAGCGCAACAAAGGATCGGACAGAAAAAACCAAACCCCAAATGGAGACCTCGAGGGGCAGTTTGACGATCACGTCGACCCAAACGAACAGGGAGGAGAGTCCAAGGAAGGTGAGTGTCTTCCGAAAGACGAATGGGGAGAAAAGGGTGACGATCCCGACTTCTGCCCAAAGATTGATGGCGATGCGGCGGAGAGGGTTCGTGAAATGGTAATCTCCGAGGCTCAGAGGTCCGAGCGCATCGAACGCGGCTCGGTCCCCGATTCCATAAGGACTGTCATCGATAAACTGCAAAGCGCCGAGATTCCGTGGCGTGAATATCTCGCACAGTTCGTGACAGCGACACTTGGAGACAGAAGACAGTGGCTTCCACCGCTACGCCGAGGTGTTTGGTCTGAGACATACACGCAGTCTCGGCGCGGCGAGAAAATCAATGTTGTGGTTGCTGTAGACACGTCCGGATCCACAGAGTGCTTGCTCCCGAAGTTCATGGGAGAACTCGTGTCTCTTCTTGAGACGTTTGGACGATATGAGGTGCGGCTCATCCAGTGTGACGCCGATGTTCAGTCTGATGACGTGTACGATGAGCTGAACCCATTCCCGATTGATGACCCGAAGTCGTTCAGGTGGGGTGGTTTTGGTGGAACTAGCTTCTGTCCCGTGTTTGAGCACATCGAGAAGAACGCATACGAATGCACAACACTTGTCTACCTGACGGACGGTTGTGGCGACGCCCCGAAGGATCCGCCGCCGTATCCGGTCCTCTGGGTTCTCTCCAAGGACGGCGCAGACTACAATTTTTGCAAGTGGGGTCAGAAGACCCGCTTCAAGAATGACTAAAACGACAAAAAGGAAAAATAAAATGAAAAAGCTCATGTTTGCAGCGGTCTGTGCCGCAAGTCTCGTCTCGTTCGGTAAGGATGCCGACAGCACGAAATACTACGTCCTCAACAAGGACACCCACTAGTACGTCAGCTTTAAAGAGGTCAACGGTCTCGGATACCAGAACGAGAATGGAACAAGTGTCATTGCACAGGTGAACAAGACAAGTGACAACCTCAAGGCATCTTTGTACACAATGTAGCCGCCGAAAGGATATAGGATATGGCAACAGACGCGACATTTGAGAAGATTCAGAAAATCAAGCCCTGCGAGAACTCGGACAACCTCGAGATTGCACTGGTCTCGAACTTCCCATGTGTTGTCAGGAAGGGAGAGTTCTGCGGGGGCGACTGGTGCTTCTATATCCGCGATGACGCGAAGCTGTCGTGCTTCGACGCATACAGGCAGAGGATCGAGGACGAACACACCTCGATGAAGACCGGCGATTTCATGACATGTGACGCCTGGCAAGCCGAGTTCCCGTGGCAGACGAACCTCATGGGGTATCTCGGTTCAAACGGTCGCGTCAAGACAATCAAGCTTCGCGGACACCTGAGCATGGGGATTCTCCTGAAGTGGTCTGACGTCATCGGAAATCTCGGCATTTCGTCTTCGTGTTTCGGCGACGAGTTCTTCAATGACATAAACAGGAGAATTCGCGACGAGGATAACGGGGCGAACTTCCTGAAACAGCATTTCGGCGTCGAGCACTGGGTCGCACCAATTGCAGGAGGCTCGATGGGTCAGACCGACGCTCGCGGTCCTCTCTGCGACGGCGTGTGGAAGACGGACGAGGAGAATTTCGAGAACATCGACAATTCGGAGTTTCCGTGGGGTGAGGACGTCCTGGAGACGGCGAAGCTCGACGGAACCTCGACATCAATCCTTTCGACTCCGGACGGCGAGGTTCATGTCATGAGCCGTTCCCTTGACCTGAAACTTGAGTGCGACAACGTGTACACCAGAGCAGTGAAGGATGTCATTCCTCTCGTAAGGGAACTCGCGAAACATTACAGAAAGACAATCTGTGTACGCGGCGAGACGGTGGGAGAAGGGATCAACGCGTCGAAGGCCAACATGGACGCAAGGGGACGGCTGTCGTTCAACATGTTCGCAGTCTCATTTCCGAAGGATCCAGACTATGCTTGCCGAATCGGTCTCTGGGGGACTCCGTGGCACTTCCTCGAGGTGAACCGGGTGTGCAGGGAAATCACCGGATATGAAATCAAGACCGTTCCGGTTCTCGGGGTCGTGAAACTTACGTGTGAGTATCTTGAAGAAGTCGCAGCACGTCCTGCAAGCCTCCGCGAGGGGAGTGTATTCAACACGAAGTCAATGACCCTTCCCCACTTCAAGGCTAAGTCCCGCGAATACCTCCTCAGGGTGTCCTGATGGTCTACGACGAGAGGATTTCCGCAGACGTTCCGCTTTCGAAGGTGCTCGACCACTTCATCGAGGGCGGAGAGCAGCCTTCCGTCGTCGTCAAGTTCCCGAATCTGCACGAGAATTTTGACATCATCGACGTTCTCGACAGCCCTAGGAACGAGAAATGCAGTTCGTGAACTCAAGCGATCCGCAATTCGAGCTAATCAAGAGCATAATGTGCGGGAACATCTCGAACTGGGCGCAGCTCGAAATCAAGGCTATGCTTGCCGACGTAAGTCTTGACGACCATTCCGTCTACAGGATTTTCGAGGGAATCACACACAGGGGTGCATATGAGTTCACAAGGGACTCGCTCGGAAAATTCCAGAACCTTGACTCAATCGTGGAGAGACATCCTTCACTTGTCTGCACACTCGTCGGGCAGGATGGAGCCTACATGAACGACTACGACGAGTTCGGTCCATGCAACTTGGGTAAGATGCCGAAGTTCTCGATTGTCACGCTTTTCTACGAGGCTGACATTTGGAACCCGAAAATCCTTCTGCATTTCTTTCTGAAGACGAAAATGGAACAGCTGATGATGCCTAGGACGGCTTTCGCAAACGGTCTGATGAACCTATTCAACTTCACAATTGAGCGGACGAAGCTGAGAGCGGGAAAAAGCGACAGGTTCAGGAAAGTGTACGACAGGCTTCTCGAACGATACAGCGACATGTCAAATATCATGCAGTTTAAGTCATGAATTACACCACAAATTACAAAAACAACTTGACATCACCACGGAAAATGCTATAATCCAAGGCAACATGCTCATAAGAATAATTTCAGATCTTCACCTTGACATCAACTGGGAATATCCCCTCGTCCTGGAGTCCAACTGCGACTACAACCTGATTGCGGGAGATCTCGGAGGGGACAGATTTCGAGCCGAGAAATGGCTGAAGGACAACATCAATAAGGGTGCGTTCATATCGGGGAACCACGACTGCTACGTCGCTGACAACACGACCCTTCAGGACGTCAAGAAGTTCTACCACGAGAAGTTTCCTGTCGAGTCAGACATCTCGTATCTCGACAGCGACGTGGGGTCAATAACCAAGGAGCTTGCAGACGGAACCCTCCTTGTTGCTGACGTCCTGTACGCGGACTACACATTCCGCCCAGACATGACATACTCAAAGTATCCCATAGGGAAGATGGTTGAGATGAATATGTTCTCAGCCCGTCCGAAGATGAGCGGAAGCTACATGAACGACTTCATGTTCTTCGCGCGGAACGGGAAGGATGGACCGGAACACCTGAAGCCGGAGGACTACCTCGAGCACTTCAACAGGACGTTCGCGGAAATCACGAGAATCGTCGAGGAAAATCCGAATCGGAACATCATCCTCATGACGCACCACTGCCTGAGCCGCAGATGCCTTTCGCAGAAATACTTGCCAAAGACCTTGTATGCCTCGTACGTAACCGACAAGACCGCCTGGATCGGGAAGCACCCGAACATCAAGGTTGTCATTAGCGGTCACCTCCATGAAAGGAAGGTGTTCAACGTCGGGAAAGCGAAATACATCATGAATCCACTTGGGTACTGCGAGAACTGCCACCACAAGCATATGAACACCAAAACCGGAGAGGAGGTGTGGTGGACACCAGATTTCTTCCTTGACACAGAAAAGTGGAAGGTCGTCTCCGAGCCGTGGACGAACGACGAGTGGAGGAGACAGGAGGAACTCGACCACAAGAAATTCATGGGTTACGCACAGTTTTTTGTCTAAAAAGATAACAAATGAACAAAAACGAGAACAACAGGAACGGAAACCGCCGGGAACGGCAAATCTACAAGGACTACGACATCTTCCCCGGGAAGATCCGTCTTATTAGGAATGACGGCACGTCTGTTATCGTCGACAGGGACGAGGCTATCCTCATGGCGAAGGAAAGCGGGATGAACCTCGTCCAGGTCGCATACAACAAGACGAACGACCCGCGCTCCACGTGCAAGATCTACGACTTCTCGAAAGCTAAGTACGAGCAGAAGAAACGCGACAAGGAAGCCGCCAAGAAGTCGAGAATCGCAAACGCCGAAGCCAAGGAGGTCGTTTTTACAATCCGGATTGACGACGGCGACTACAACCACAAGATCTCCCAAATTCGCGACTTCCTCATCAAGGATCTCCTGAAGGTGAAGATCACAATAAAACTCACCAAGCGCGAGATGTTCAACACGAAACACATGGCTGTCGATCTCATCAAGAAAATTCTCACGAATTTCGACGGAATCGCTGTTCTAGACAACACGTCTGACAACGGAAGGCTTCTCGGCTGCACTCTGCGTCCCCTGCGGAAGAACATAACAGCCATCAAATGAAAGCGTCAGAAGTCAGGGGGCTCCTTAACTGCAACTACTCCACACTCGACTGAAGACAAACGGAAACAACACGTCAAAAAAAAGGACTACGAGGAGAACTCCGCGTACGCACTCTACGACTAGAGGTTCGGGACGAGGAAATGGGGTGGAAAGCTGATTTTAGGGATGGGAAACCAAAAATCGAATTTGTCCTTCCGAGGGAAAATACTAAATGAAGTGCTCGATCTTGTCAACAGAAGGCTGAAAGAGATCTGAAATGACTTGACAAAAATATGGCGAAGTGCTATAAAATACAATTTTCATAAACATTTATGAAAACTAATGAACATTAATTTTCATTTGTTTATAGAATTTACTGAAAACTGCGTTATGGACATAATCCTGAAGCAGAAATCGATATGTTTTCGACAGTTTTGACCTCAGTTTCACCTTTCCCTCCTTAAGGTAGCGGTACAGGGTGAACTGTGCTATTCCCAGCAGTTTTCTTACTTCTTTTGCTTTCATATACACTATTTGCGAAAAAAGATAAAAGGTATTGACAAGTGTGTATGAAAATTATATAATATATACAAAACTCGCAAGATAGATGCCATGTGCCAACACGAACTTTGAAGGAAGAACATTGAACTTTGGGAACAATTCTGCAATCTACGATGATGATGGTGAAATGATCTGGAGCAGCGTAACCGGACTCTGCGGAAAGGCTGTCTGCGTTGACTAACATCAATCCAGAACCACCCACACCGCCCTTGGGCTCGAGGTTCAAAGGAGATTTGTTTCAGCTGTCAGACGGTACACTAATCTCAAAGTCAACGGGGAAAATCGTAAGTAAGGGGTCCGAGGACGGAAGAACAGCAGAATGTTGGGGAAATAAGAAAATCGAAATCTCGTTTGGGGGTCAAAGTACGTCGTGGAACGAACTCGACAGACTCCCGTTGAACATGGATCCGTATGAGAGGAGAATGTTCGAGTCCGGTCTCTCGAAGAGGGATGTTGAGTATGCGAAGAAGGGTGAGATTGAGAACAAAAAACTCCTCGATAACATGAACGAGGAGCAGATCAGGCTTCTCAAGAAACTAGAGGATGGAAAAATTACGAAGCTATCGCGTCTGATTCCAGTCTAAAATCAGACGAAGAAAAGCATTTAAGGCATTAAATCAAATTCCATACCGGGCTGAAGACATGGCATCTTTTTTTGTCATTTCTCTTGTAAATATTTTCAATGATCACGAATAATGCTGGTGCGGTAATCGGAATTGGTGGGAAGAATCGGAACAACGAAAGGAAGGACAGTCTCTCCGACGCACCCTCCATCGGACAGGTCAATTCCGGGGTCTCGTCGTCCGGGGTCTCGTCGTCTGGATCTTCTGGGGGTTCGTTAAACTCATGGAACGACCTCGGCTCGGATCCGATGCAGGACAAGATAGACAAGATCAACAGGGACGACAAGAACTCCGGAATATACGTCCCATCCATGAACGGTCTCGATACCGAATATGCACATGGAAACCACTGGTGGGGGTACTTTCCCATATCACAAGTGCTTGGGAGGAAGTACTCGGATCTCGAGCTTAACTTAACACACTTCGCCATTCCACAGCAGGTCATGGGGTCGACATCGGCATCGTTCAAGGGATATTCATGTGAATTTCCGACCCATCTTCTTGATGCAGATTAGAAGGAGATAACGATAGAGTACATCGTCGACGAAAAGTGGCGAAATTATCGGGCTCTCTTCAAGTGGTGCTCCGCCTTCGAAGGGTAGATAAACCGGGTAATAGACACGTCTGATGCGAACGGCATATCGGTCAAGGACTTCGTCGACTGCAGGATATTTCTCCTTGACCACTTCAAGAACAACATCATATCATTTACGTTCCATAACTGCTGGGTGAAGATATTCCAGGAACTTACGCTTGATGCGGCGACCGCAGATGAAGTGAAGCACTCCATAACACTCGCCTACTCGAACTACACGATTGATGACGTCGCGATCTGAACACCCAAGACAATTACAAAAAACTTGACGGGAAAGCCGCCACGTTCTCAGCGCAGTATTTAAGTGTTTTAAATGAACTCTGTGCCATGCTGAAGACATGGCATCTTTCTCGTCATTTTTATTGTAAATAGAGACAGGAGGAAATTGTGTGCCAATCGAAAATAAGGAATTGTCAACAATCAAGAAACCCGGCCATGTTGAATACATATCACGAGAAGAATATCAGCAGAGAATAAAAGAGATAATCAAATGCAGAAGAGACATTGTTTATTTTGCTGAAAACTACTATCGAGTTGTTCATCCGGCTAAAGGGTTGCATATCATCAAGCTGTATGATGTGCAGAAGGAATTTCTTCAGTTTCTGACACAACACAACAAGATAATTTGTTGTTCTGGGCGTCAGCAGGGTAAATCTACGATATATTGCATATATGCTCTTTGGCTAGCTTGTTTTCATCAAGACAAGAGAATCATGATGCTTGCACAGGCTGAAACAACTGCCCTTGAACTTCTTGACAGGATCAAGACGGGTTATGAATATCTTCCATCATTTCTGAAACCAGCATGTGAGGAATGGAACAAGAAAAATGTCAGGTTTGCAAACAGATCGACGATACAGGCGTTCTCAAGTTCGAGCAACGGACCAAGAGGACAGAGTATGAATGTGCTAATACTCGACGAATTTTCATTTCTTCCGAAAAACATAGAGGACAAACTGTTTGCATCTGTATATCCTGTCATCTCTCAAGACCCAAATGGAAAGATAATAATTGTTTCAACACCAAATGGAAAAAACAACCTGTTCTATAAGATTTGGTCACAGGCAAAGTCAAAGGACAAAACAAAGAATGTTGACGGGTGGTAGCCGTTTCAGATGTTTTATTGGCAGGTTCCAGGACATGATACGGAAGAATGGAAACAAGCTCAAATAGCGGCTATTGGCGAAAGAAGATTTCAGCAGGAATACAACTGCCAGTTCATAGACAGCGATGACGCAAAGAAGCTCATTCCGGACGACATAATCGAGAAGTATAGGATGATCCTGGTGGGGAACAAAAAGAACGGATTCAACCAAGGGAAGGAGCTTGCCGTTTTCTCGGAAGACGGAACAAAGACGTTCACACTCAGGATGTTCCACGAGTTCAACCCCAACAGAACATATCTCATTACATCCGATGTCGCAGAAGGTGTCGGAAAGGACGCATCCGTTCTCTATGTCTGGGACATAACAGACACGTCCAACATAAGAATGTGTCTTAAGTTTAGCGACCCCAACATATCCATACTCGACTTTGCGTTCGTTACACTCAAGATAGCGAGGATGTACAACAGCCCGTTTCTCGCTTGTGAATCGAACGGGATAGCCCTCGGGTACATCGAGCAGTTAAGGATAACATACGAATACGAGAACTTCGTCAGGATGAACCGGGACAACGGATGTGGCATACAGTCACACGTATAGGTGAAGTCAAGGGCTTGTCTGTGGTTCAGGGACATGATGACGACAATGGGGTTCGGATTCGAGTTGAACGATCTCGAGTTGATCGACGAAATGGGAACATTCGTCAAGAAGGACACGAAGATACAGAACATCTACGCAGCTGTCGGCGACAACCACGACGACCACATAATGACGATGATTTGGGCTTGCTGGATTCTGAATCCGGAGAACATAGAGAAGTATTTCGTTGTCGCGGACACGTTCACGTCATCAATAGGAAACGTGTTCCCGAGAACGATTGGTTCCATGTTTGATGTGACAGATGACGAAATCAAGTCTGTCCTGAAGATACCCCAGGTACAGCAATTCCTGACCTACAAGACGCTCCACAGGGAGGAGTTCGAGAAAATGGAACATGATATAACGGAAAGGGAGTAGAACACAATGAAGATACTCGGGGCGCAGACGATTGTGTCGAACCATGCGCCGCAACAAAACCCAAACCGCATCGTGTACACCCAGGAGGACATGCTCGGAATACACAAGAGACCAGAGGAGCGCGCCATTCTCTCGCAGTCGGATATGATTGCCCGGACAAGGGAGGCTCGCGGAGACGTGTCATCCGGGCGGTCCCCTATGATATTCGGGACGGGAAACTCGTTTTCGGATCCACTTGCTGGTTTCGATGACGACGGACCGATGTGGTGATTTCAAGTTGTGAACTCTATGCAACGCTAAAGACAAAGCGTTTTCTTGTCTCAACGTCCAGACCCACCAGCAACACTACAAGTGCCATTGTCAGAGGTATTGAACTCCACAAGCGTTATTTCCAGATGTTCCGTCGGTACGATTCTATTTGCAAAAAACAATGAGAAAGAATGACGATTCATATGCCGGGCTGAAGACGTGGTATCTTTCTCGTCAAATTTTATGTAAATATTCAAAAGGATTTTTGACATGGAACCCGAGGACAGAATTCGTGAAATTGTGGAAAGCGGCGTCAATGACGAAGGGTTTGAAACGTTCTTCGGCGGGGCTGTGTCCGGCAGGGGATGTGGAAACGGAAATGACGGATGTGACAAGGACGAGAAAGCCATAAGCCACATTGAGGATCTGAAAAAGATGTCACTTGGAGAACGCATATCTGAGATAATGGAGGAAAATGACATTCCTTCATTTGGGGGAGATGATGCTGAAGGTCAAGATGGCGAAACTTCTGACAACACGAAACAGGGTGGTTCGGATGTTCCCAAGGATTCTGATGGTTGGGAAGACAAGCCAGATGACGAGAAGTCGAAGAAAGAGGATTTCAAGACCGACGATCTCAACGACTTCATGAAGAAGACCGAGACGAAGGTTAGGATTCAAAAAGTTGCATGCGAGCCGTCTCCAATTTTCGGTCCCGACGACCTGAACAGGCATAATAAGTTCAAGGTGACACTGACTAACAAGAAGGGTAGTGCCTGGATCTATTTCTGGGATTCGGTTGCGAACACCGAAAGCGGTAAAAGGTCCAGTCTGGAGACAATGGTGTCGGAATTCGGGTGTGGTTGCGAGGCTGTGAAGGATGGTCAATCGCTGGACGAATTTGTCCACACATTCGGATACGATCTGTCAGAGAGGTCGAGGGCACAAAGGGACTATGATGGGTGTCGCAAACTGTATGACAGGTGCAAGAAGATTTTCGACGAGAAGCAGATTGATGAACTGATTCGCCTATCCAACGACATCTGATTCACTTTATGTAGTTGATGAACGAACTAGACTGTCTCGGAACATTCATTATGCACCATCTGTAGAACTGAACATGTGAAATCTTGTCAAGCCTTTCAAGGAATATCTGATTCGACATTATTAGAGTTCTTACACGCTCATCGGGACACATGGAAAGGTACCTTAATATGACAACGGATGGTATTGATTTGAAATTCTCCGTGTCGTTTACGTGTCTGTGAAAAATGTCAATTGACTTTGTTGTCAAAATATTTCTCAGGTAGTCGAAGATATACTGGTTTGTGTACCTTTTCTTCTTTTCCGCCGTTCTTTTGTCTTTCTTTTCCATTTCTTTTGAAAAAATTATATCATTTTTTGAAAAAATATCAAGCACTTTTAAAAAACAATAAAATTCGCAAGATAGATGCCACATCTTTAGCATGGCATAGGGTTCACACCATACTAAAGACATGCCATAGAAGTTCACACACAAGGAGTTCTGGCAAATGGCGAAGAAGACCGTTGGAGAACTTCAACTTAAAAAAGTTTTGTTCAAGAGCGTTATTAGTGAAAAAAAGCAAACCTCACGATCTATCACGAGATTCATTTGATAGATGATGTTGCTCATCTTCAGGATGGTGTCCCTGTCATTTATCAAACCAACATCAAGAAGCCTATTGAACAATTCAGACGAGAGTGTCAGATAATCTGAAATTCTGCTCTTGTTGGAAACATAAAACCGCCTGAGTTCAAGCACATTCTTTTCTGTTCTGCATTTTTGGATTAGTTCATCGATAAACGACGAATCTGCGGCAGATGCGTTTGTTGTAACAACAAGCGTTCCGGTCGAGCAGCAGCTTTGGAGCTCAAGTATAATTTTCCTGATGTCCGGATAGTACACCTTGAGAATGTTCTTGACAAACGCCGAAAGGGATTCGTTTGTGTATTTGATGCCTTTTGTGTTGAGTATATAAACGAGTCTCCCGAAGAGATCCTTGGCGCTGAACTCAAGTTTTTTCACACCACCAAGACGGGACTGCAAGGGTTCAATCACCTTCTCGGGATAATTGCATGTACCTATGAACATCGTGTCGGGGGAATCCGTTATGATGTTCCTAAGCACCTTCTGCATAGAATTATCTTGTGTTCCGGAAGCAGAATCAAGCTCGTCTAGAATCACGAGTTTTGGCTTTCCGTCTATGTTAAGGGACTCGCAGAATGTTTTGATTTTCCCCTGTGCGGTTGCCACATTTCCCTCTACGCCACACGGAATGAAGAGGACGGAGGCGTTAAGCGTCTTTGCAACTATGTTTGCAAGAGTTGTCTTCCCTATTCCGGCACGACCCGCATAGAGTGCATAGAACTTCGTCTTCGAACCGAGCTGGTTCTTGATCTTTTCCTTCAGATCAGAAACGAGAACCATGTCATCAATTGTCTTCGGGGCGAACTCCTCCGTCCAGTATTCTTTCAGGTTTTCCATTGAAGTATTTTACCTTAAGTGAGATATGTGTTGCAGTCCATTGTGATGTTTGTCGTTTGTGATTTTCTCGAACGGTGTCATGGTTTTCCTTTTAACTCGGACATTATAGCATATCAGATGTCGATGTCAGGTCGGTTTTCAGTAGTTCGCCTCTATTTCGAGATTCACGTCGCCGTTCCAGATCATCACACCGTTCTTGTGTGTTTTGTCGCCCAATCCTTTGATTGTCGCCTTCGGAAGATCCTCTCCGTTGTAGATGTAAGCCGGAATGTTGTCGGTTTCCTTGTTGTCTCCATCATGGTTGAATGGTGCAGGGTTCCTGAACCGATCTTCGACGATTGCACTCACAAGACCTTGGATGAACACGGAAGCTTCGAGCACACACTTCACCTCCGGAATGCAGTCGTTCTCGATGCAGTCGTTGTCCTCTTCGAACTTCCCGATTACATCCATACTCCTCGCTCCCATGATCATGATCCTGTTCATGAGAATCTTTTGGTTCAACTCATCAAGCCTCTTGAAACACGCGTCCGTGAGATTCTTGAGATTATCGAATGTAAAAATCCTTCCGTCCGCATCAAATCTCGACGAGCAGCCGATTTTCTCAGAGAACGACGAGTCGAGAATCGACTTAATTTGGTTGCAGTTGACAATCCCAAGAAGCTTGTTGTCGTACTTGCGCCTGATGATAAGCCTGTAGTCCGTGCCCATTGTTTTCTCCTTTGCTAAAATCACAAAAATTTGAGAATTGCCAAAAGAGTTTTTCAGAAAATCTCATCACAGATGCCGTTTTTCAGGCATGTGTCGGCGTCCATGTAGCAGTTGTCGTCCTTCAGCAGCTTCTCGACTTTTCTTCGATTCATCTTAGTGTGTTCGACATACATGTTCACGATTCTATCGAAGTGCCATTTTGTGCGGTTCGTTGAGCGTTCCAGTTGTTCATATGTCGAATAGAAATCACCCGCACAGCCAAGGTGCATGAGAGATTCTGCATTTCTGTACATCGCCCTTACATCACCGAAGATGAACAACAGACTTCCACAACTGTGCGCTATCCCGATGTTGTAGGTGCAGATTGTGACCCCCGCGTTCTTCGCCAACTGGAGAACAGAGAGTAATCCGATTAACTCGTGAACAAGACCACCAGGAGAGTTGATGTAGATATCTATTTTTGATTCCGATATCCTCTTCTTTTCCTCAATCATCTTTACAATTTCCGGGATGACGTTTTTCGAAATCGTATTGTCGAATTCTCCAAGGATATATACGACCCCGTTCTTGACGAAATTGTCGCACGGTCCGGAGAAAATCGAGTTCGTGTCGTTTGCCGTTTCGTCTGTTCCCTTCTTTTCGCTCACTTCGCATTCTCCTTCCTGAAAAGGTTGATGATTGTGTCCTTCTCGACATTGCCGAAGTCGACCAATTCGTTCTCTGTCGCTCGCGGAGCCATCTTGAAGAAATCGATGATTTCAAACGGAACGTCAAGATTAAATACATTCATTTTTTATGTTTCCTTTTCTGCCACCATTATAGCATATGTTCCACGCAAGTCAAGTCGGTTTTCGAATCTTGACGCATCAACGCCATTTCTCGAGCAGCTCACAGAGATCCCCATGTCCGTCCAGCCCCGCCCTCGGCGCCACCTCGCAGACCTGCCCATCGTTCCAGGACCACTTCAGCGCAATTCTGAAATAGTCGAGAGGAGTACCATAAGAAAACCTTTCGCGGTGTTTAAAGACGCAGATGCAAACGTTGCGCCTGTTGAAGCGAGGATCACCCCTCTCGTGTTTCACCCAGTACCCGTGAACTCCATGGCATGCTAAAGACACGGCATCTATCTTGCGAATTTCATGTATTTCGCTCTCCTCATGGGTTCCCAGAAGAGACTCGCGCTCCCTCTTCTTCCGGAAGTGGAGACGTGCGTACTCTTGAAGCTTCGACGTGGCTTTTTTTCTAAAAACATGAGAAAATTATATAATTTTCATACACACTTGTCAACCCTATTTAATCAGACCGCACATTTCAAGACATTTTCAGGAAATTCGCCAAAGGACCTTCCGGAAAAACCGCAAACTCTATGCCAGGCTGAAGACCTGGCATCTTTCTCGTCAAATTTTTGTAAATATGTCCGTTATGGTCGTCAATCCAGATGTTGAAGAGTCAAATAGGAGGCATGACGATGAGGCTTCCTCAACGTTCCTTCGTCCGCACATAAGGACGCTGGACGACATGATACACTATGCATAGGTGAAGCTCGGATATCCGCTCCAGACTGTCGAGCTGACGAGGGAACACTACGAAATAGCCCTTCAGGAAGCACTGGAGCTCTACACGAAGTTTGCATCGTTCGACGTGGAAGACATCGTAGTATCCCTCGAGAAGTACGATCCGAAGTGCGGACTTGACCTTTCCGAGTACAAGATAGCCGACATACATGATATTTCGTTCAGGAGGGATGCTTTTCTTCAGCTCTGGGGCTGCGACTTCATTTTCGGTCCCTATGGAATGATGAACTCATATGCCGGACAGGGCATTTTCCCCGGGGGGAACGGCGCGGGAATAGGAAACCAGGGATGGGTCTCGCTCCACAATCTCCATGAGTTCATCGAGATGGCGAACAGGGTTACTGGAAGTGCACCCCAGTGGAGGTTCTTCAGGAATTCGCAGAGGCTGAAGATTATCCCGACTCCGAAGCTCGGGTATCCGTGCAAGGACAGCATTCTCATAACCTGCGAATGCGAGCCGCCAGTGGAGGAGCTTCTCGGAAACGAGTACGTGAAGAAGCTTTTCCTCGCGAAGTGCAAGATACAGCTCGGGGACATAAGGAAGAAGTTCCAGTCAGTTCAGCTTCTTGGTGGAGGAACTCTGGACACGTCAATCGGCGAGCAGGGACAGGCTGAGTGGGACAAGTTCACCGAGGAGCTCAGGTCTTCAGAGGCGTACGGAAACATTTGTTTATTGGGAGAGTGAACTCTATGCCATGCTAAAGACCTGGCATCTTTCTCGTCAAATTTTATGTAAATATCATTAAACCTACGAGAACCTAAGGTTTCTTATCGTTTCGACCAGTTTTTTATCGCTTATCCTCTCGTAGGGAATCAGTTTTTCCAACAGGTAAGGCTTCAGCTTCATGTTGTACTCCCGGTTTGCCCTCCGGAGGCTGTCGAAATAACCGTAGAATTCCGGCATGCTTCTTCCGTTTTCGTCGATATACGTCTTGCTGATGAAGTGGTTTCTCCATTCGTTCTTTATTCTTTCCTCACAGGTGCGCCAACGCTCCATGTGGGTCTCGACCATTATCGTCTTCGCTCCGAGACATCCGTTCGCATGATAGTACGGAACGAAATAGTCCCCGTAGTCTACAAGATTGTACTCCCTGTTGACGTTGCAGAACAGTCTGAATGAGTTGACGTCGTTCGAGAATGGAACAAGTGAAATCGTCACTTTTGCGTTCTTGTAGTTCGCGTCATTGAACTTCGTCTCGTTCGTTACTCCGATGATTTCCATAGTGACATTATAGCATTTCCAGTAGATTTTTGCAACAACATTTTTGCAACAACCAAAAACAGTGAACTCTATGCCATACTGAAGACATGGCATCTTCCTCGTCGTTTTTTTGTAAATAAATTCATGAACGAGTTTGGAAGCAATCTTAAAGCGAACCCCAGTGGGAGAAACAACAGAGACTACCAGGAGGGCATCTTCCTGAATAGCATAAGAAGGAACACGGCGCTCTACAGGTTCTTCCACACGCCGGTCATGATCACCTGGGACGAAGGATTTGAGACGGAGGAGGGTGACGCCTACATAGTCTTCGAGGACGGGTGGAGAATTTCGGAGGAATGACAAAATGGATGACATAAAGAAAATATCTGAACTTGCAAGGGCTGGAGAGGTCTCGAACGGGGACATTCTCCTCATATCGAAGAGGACTTCCTCAAGCGCATTGAGATCGCTTGGTCTTGATTATGCAAATCTTGTGAATAGTCTCAGGAAATCGTTCAAGGACGAGTTTGATACGCTGAATACGATAAGCGATACATATGTGGACGACACGACAATGGAGTTCACATATGACACAACGAAACACGATCTTGTACTGAAGACCGACGCCAGTGAGCGCCGTATAAACATATCGAAGTTTATCTTCACCGGGATGGTCAAAAACGTCGTCTACAAGAAGGATTCACATTCTCTTGTGATAACGTTCAACAAGGCTGACGGAAGTACCGTTACAATAGATGTCGACATTTCGGATGTGTTCATCTTCAATGGCGGTAGTGGTATTAACATTTCCGAAGACAAGACGATTTCAATAGATCCGGACGTTGTCTCGATGATCGGACACAAACACGTTCTCTCGGACATAACGGACTACTCGGCTCCCGTAATTCCAACAAAGGTGTCTGAGCTTACGAATGACACCGGGTACATCACAAACAACGACCTCCCCGGTCCGATAACCATTGATGACACGCTTAGTGACACAAGCGAAAATCCGGTCCAGAACAAGGTCGTCAAGACCTATGTCGACCTACAGACCGGCACGACGAACACAACGATTGCCAACCATGTGGCGAACGTGAAAAACCCACACGGTGTCACGGCCACACAGGTTGGTGCTGTCCCGGTGTCCCGGAAGGTGAACGGCAAGGCTCTTTCGTCCGACATCGCACTTGTGGCGTCAGACGTCGGGGCGCTTGCATCAACCGTGACGCACCTCGAAGGAGATGTCCCGGTGTCCCGGAAGGTGAACGGCAAGGCTCTTTCGTCCGACATCGCACTTGTGGCGTCAGACGTCGGGGCATATTCCAAGGATGAAGCCTATTCAAAGACCGAGACGTATTCCAAGGCAGAGGTTGACCAGATGATTCCATCAAAAACGTCACAACTTACAAACGATTCTGGTTTCCTCACTACGCATCAGTCTCTTGACGAGTGTGTAAAGACGAACGAAAAAGTTACAATAACACTTGAGAATGAGTCTGGCGAAAAGGTGACATATGAATTGTACGGGAGAGTGGTATCGTGATATTTGGTTTTTCTGAATCTTCATGCAAAAAATTCTGAATGCTGACTTGAAGCTAACAATCACTGAAGATGATTGTTAGCTTCAAAAACACGATGACGGACCCTCAAAACACACTGCAATGTTTTCCTCCACGAGTTGAAATCAAACCCTTTCTCGTCATTTCTTTGTAAATATCTTTGTCAAAAAGGTGTTAAAAAGATGAATCTTGACTTCGACTATCGCCACTTTTAGAGAGAACAAATGGGCAAACTCGCCGGGATATTCGCCGAGTCTTGTTCAGAGGAAATCGACCAGAACAAATTCGACAGAACATACGACATAATACAGAGCCTCTTGTCGTGCAAAAAGATGTGCAAATGTCACCCCTATCTCTATACGCTCGATCAAGAGAACCTCAATGAGGACGACAGAAAAAAGGTCGAGGAGCTCTACGAGTGCGCGGTGAAACGGGGTTTGGTCAAGGATGAATAGCAAAGTGAAGATGAAATTGGTGTGGAACCCAAAAGTGAACGTGACGATCCTTACGCCAACACTCTCTGTGGTGGTCCAGGGGACTCGCTTACGCCGCTTGGGGCGGACAACACCACGGCAGTTCAGACAAACAATTGTACAAATCCATCTTTCACCGTCCTTTATTCTGCGCTTAAGGATGGACACCCGAAGGTTGGTGAGTACTATTCCAACGCATTTAACATGGATGGGGCAAAGTAGGAGTGCATTTCAAGTGTTGCCGGGCTTGGATGCACGGAAATCAAGGTTCTTGGTGTCGAGTAGTCCGGAGCGGTCGATCCAAATATCACATGGGAATAGCCTGGTGTGAACCTCTACGACTTATCAGAAGACGATTCGAAGGATTTTGAGAAACAGGAGACGGGAGATGTCTCGACCGATTCTAGGTCTGGAAACAAGACCGAAGATGTTTCGTCGTTTGGAGTTGGTGATGACGCTACCACAAAGGGTAGTACACAAACCGACAATACAAAAAAGACAAACGAACCCAACCAGGAAGATCTGAAACGGGACGACAATGCTCCAAAACAGGAAAGTCCTTCTGGCGACGGTTCTGAAGAAAACGAGGATGATACGAAAGGTGATGAGCAAAAGGTAGAACCAACCAAATCTCCAGCCGAGGAACCGAAAAATCTTACTGCCGATGAAAAGAACTCCCTCCGCGAAGAATACACAAGGATTTACAAGGACATTTTGAAGAAGACGAACATCGGAAAGTCATTCGTCAACATGACGCTCCAGGAGAAAATGAACTTCCTCAAGTCTCTATCGGAGAGGTGGACAAAAAACGATCCGACCGAATTCCTGACCGACAGGGAATTCGAGAAACTCAACAAGATGGTCGTCAAGCAAGAGGAAATGGAAGCAAAATGATTCCAGAGGAATATGAGGTCGATCCGAAGGCAACCTGCTGCGCCAACTGCAGGTGGTTCGACTCGCGTCCGTGCTTCTGTAGGCTGAATCCACCTGTCCCAATGACGGTCAACATGGGAGGATATTAGGTCACGACCTCAAACTTCCCGAAAATCAATATCCCCGCAATCGACTGGTGTTCTAACTTTGAACCAAATAATGAAACGGAAGAAGAAAAGCAAGAATCTTAAGTTGTTCAACTTCAACAAGTGGGGAAAGAACATCGGAGACTGTCTCGTCCGTGCCGTTGTCGGTGCGTTCGGTCTCGACTATGAGGTCGCATGCAAACTCCTGAAGGTCGACTGCAGAAAGGGTGTTGGCTTCACAGGAGACGACGGCATCGATCTCTATGAACTCGAAGAAACGCTCGGAAAATGGATTGGACCAATTGAAGAACTTCTTCCAAACGAGGATGATCCATTCAAGTTCGACGGCGAGCTTCCCCTTGACGAATGGGTAGAGGCTCACAGAAACGACGGGAAAATCTATCTCGTATACGTCAACGACTGGAAGGACGGCGGTCACATTGTCTACGTCAACTGCAAGAAAAGCTGCAACTATTTCGTCGACACGTTTGATTCCGGAAACATTCCAGTCAACGCATGGTGTGAGGTGAAGCAAAGGCTTTCAAAGGATTCGAAGTATCACTGGAAATTTGACGAGAAACTGAAACGTTTCATCTGAGCTTTCCAAGTACCTCTTCAATCGTACGATAGCTGTCAAAAACCCTTGACGGTTTCTTCGTCTTTCTCGTGAAGCGGAACTCCGCGAGAGTCCCGAACTTCCTCATGATCTCCTTCGGTATCAGCTTGTAGATGTAATTTGCTTTCTCTTGTTCCTTCCCACTACAACCCAATCCTCTCCCTGAGGTGCTGGTGTATCTCCTCGACCGTCAGCCTCATGTCATCATTATTTATTATGTTCCTCTTTTTAGCGTACTTCAGAATCCATCCATTTATGCTGACAAGGGAGTCCCTCATGTCGCCTTTCATCTCGTCGTGGAGGTTGACGACATTCGCGCTTCCGTAAATCCTCTTGAGAACCTTGAACATCAGATAGCAGTCAAGGTTCCTGTGCCTGATGAAGACAACGTTCCTTCCGGGTGGATTCCCGACAAACCGATTGAACAACTCCTCGAATACGCAATTCATAGACTCGTCATCAAACTTCAAATCCTTCTCGCGATGGAAGTACCTGACATCCGGGTGCTCCTCCATGTATCTCATGAGCTTTTCCGGTATGTAGACTCCGTGCGGAAGGTTCTTCAGCAGTATGTTCGATCTCGGAAAGCAGGAACCTATTACAATGAGATACTCCGGCTTTTCAACAGAGAAACCACCAGCATATCCTGAAATCTCGGAAGAGATGTCATGTTCAAGCTCGTTCTTGATTCTTTTCCTTGAAACCGTTGAGGAAAAGACATATTTTCCGTCATCTCTCGCGAAATCGTCTCCATGTCTTCCTATGAATCTTGAAAACGCATTCTCAAGAAGGTGCTTGTAGTAGATGAGCTTGAACTTCGGAACGAGAATCATCACTCTTCCTGCTTGCGCTCGGAAATGAACGGATGCGCATACTTCCTGAGAGCAGCGTCGAGCATCTTCCTCGCGACCTCAGACTTGTAGACGGTGTAGTCTGTAATAAGATCCTTCACGGTCTGAATCCTCTCGACCATCCTCTCGATTTCTGCATTGATTTCGGCTATTTCCTCGTTGTTCATTTCTTTGTTCATTTTCAAATTTCCATGCAGCTGTTCAGGGAGAACTCCTCGACACGATCAACCTGTGTCTTTTGTGAAAGCTTCTCTTTCAGAACAGAATAGATCTTGTCCTCGAGTTCCTTCGGTATCTCACGAAAGTCAATCAGTTTCCTATTAAGCATGAACCTGTTGTACGACTCCTGGCTTTCAGAAAGCATCTTCCTGAGTGTAGCCTTATCCTTCATCAGCCTGTATGACTTCAATTCACCATATCCAGAGAACACGTTCTTGATATTGTCAGATTTGTCCCCGCGTATTATCTTCCACAACAGAAATTCGTTCGGGGTCATATCAAATCCATTCCTGTTTTTCGTGCTCTTTGCTATTTTCCTCTGCACTGGCATCCCGGACATCGTGTACTGGTATACTCCATCAAGTTGGAGGAAATCTCTGTCCGACGAAAGGAGAATCCGAAGCGTGTAGTTGTCGAACCTGCGCATCAGAACGGCTATTATATCATCAGATTCACAACCTTCCACCTTCACGATTCTGTACCCATATTTTTCTTCAATTTCCAGTTCCTTAAATATCACATTTTGGACGTATCTTTTCAACGCGAATATGTTATACTTGTGTATGACAAGTTTCCTGTTAGCCTTGTATTCGGGATAGAGCCTTTTCCTGAACGAACCGTCGAGTGGGGAGTCTTCAGAGAGTATTATGTCTATACCATCCGACATATCCACCTCGTTTTGGTGGGCATTCCTGACAATCCAGTTTATTGCCTCGAGTCTTTTCTGCACGACATTCCTAAGGATTACCCGGAAGCGGTCGAAGTTCAGAAGATCGGGAGGGTTGTCGGGGTCCTTTTCAACATACTCCCCAAGAACGGATTCCCAATCTGATCTACATTCAGAACCCCATTGCTTCTCGGCAAGGAATATCACGAAATAGACGAAGTTTGACACGTCCATCGCAACGAGAATGCGGTTCAGTTTTTCTTTTGATTCCATTTGTTGTGAACTCTATGCCATGCTGAAGACATGGCATCTATCTTGCAAGTTTTATGTATAGCAAATTTATAGTAGATGTCAAGTTGACTCACTGAAAATACGTTCTACAGCTTCAACAAGTTCCGGATTTGACAACTTCATGTCCTTATTTCCCCGTATCCAATTGAGATATTTCTGATCAAGTTCAAAAACCTTCTCAAGTGGCAACCCCTTGTATTTTCCGAATCTCATGACGGAAGCATCCAACGGAAGATTTGTCCATTCCGAAATACTGTGCAATTCCGGTTTTTCCTGAAAAACGCGTTTCACGATTTCACGGAACATCATCTTTGTCAATCTGAGTTCTGCCGCCGTTGTTTTGTTCAACCTGATGTTCGAAAGCCTCCGAATATCGCCAAAAAGATACGCGAACATGGATTCCATCGAATAACTGCCAGTTTCTGTTATTGAAACCAACCTCTCGGACATCCTCATGACGTCAAGCATCAGTTTCTTGTCGAATACAATAGGTGCATCTCCAAGAATTCTCACAAAATGCTCATTTAGTATCCTAAGATCATAATTCACGTGGTTGTATCCAATTATATATAGTCCCTTGTCAGAAATCGACTTCAGAATGTGATATATCCTCTCAAGTCCAACCTTCAGTTCAAACCCATTGTAATCAGAGCTGCTTACGGAAGTGGGTGATATGCCAGATGTTACAAATCCTGGCATCATGATTCTCTCGTCTGGAATCAAATTCAACATCACCCTTCTCTTTGGACTGTAAAACACATCATCATATATCTCGGAATTGGTGAATATCTCAAGACAGAATTGTATCGGGCACTGATGGCTTCCATACAGGTCGTTCTGTGTAGTGAATATGTCAACGAATGCACAATTTTCCATGTATTGGAAATTATAGCATTTTGACTCTAAAAAGTCAAGAGATTTCTCGATCCGTGTGAACTCTATGCCACGCTGAAGACATGGCATCTTTCTCGTCAATTTTATTGTAACTATCTGACCAAAATGTATGCTCTTTCCAGAATTGAAGTTGGCATGCCAACTTCAAGTATAAATGTAGGTATCTGCACGGAAGTTCTTGATCGCATCAAGTGCGTTCTTAATAGCCTTCTTTGTCTGCCTTATATCATCGAGAGTACATTTCGACGGATTGTTTATCTTCCTGTAAATTTCCTCGTCCGGCTCACTAAGATACCTCTCAATCCTCTCCCTTGCGTTCTTCAGGAATTTCCGTACTATTGTAAGATCCATTATCATGGCGGTCTCTTCTGGTGTAAGGTACTGGAGCGGAGGCTGTGCTGTCAGATCATACGCACGGAATCCGCGATTCTCATTGGCGTCGGGAAGGGGGGAAATCGAGATCCCGTAAACGTGGTCCGGGTTTGACATTGCGAACCTCATTCGGCACAGGGGGCGTATGTTCTTCCAGTTCCTCCAATTGGCGAACTTGTAGACACCCTTCCCCCTCTGATCTGGCCAACAGTAGTATTTTTCGTTGTCATCATGCTTCACGGAGAAATCACTTGGGTTGATATATTTCCGCCCACTCCTGGTTCTAATCTGCTTTCCAGCGGCATTTTTCTCCCTTGATTTCTCGATGTCCGCCTTCCCGGTTCCGAATTTCGAATCCTCTTCGACCCTGTTGGCGTCCACACTTGGTCTGTCCCATCCATCTATTTTGTACTTCTTGTTGTCTATTGCACCAAGAAGTCTTGCAAACACGGGATCTGTGTTCGCCCATGTCGATTTAAGCTTGTCCCTGAGCCTTCTGTAGAATGCCGTACGGAAAAAGTCAGAATATTGTTCCGGGGAGATTTTTCCGGTGTTTCCGTTAACCCACGAATCCCATTCCCCACTCTCCGTATCGAGAAAAAGCTCAATCTTCAGGTTGTTCTGTGGATAGTCGAAAATTATGTCAATGGCCTTGTCGGGATTGTTCTTTGGATTATACGCCCTTGTGTCATCGTCCTCATCGACATGAACACTGTAGGCTATCATCCTAATATCTGCTTTCGCGATGTTATCGTCGTTGAAGTTGAAGTGGATTGACTCCGTTATGTCCAGTGGGGTGGTGTCTTCGAGAACTTGTGTCTCATTGTATTTCCTCGACTTCCCCGATGAACCGAACACTTTTCCCTTCAGTGTGTCATACCACCCGATCCCCTTTCCGATAATCTCACCAACCCTGTCGCCTATTTCAGCCGATCTGTTCTAAACGTCTTTATATATCTCGACAGATCGTGTCGTTGTGTCAAGCGTCGTCTTTGCGGCCGAATATATCGTTTTCGTAGCCTGGAATGCGAGTTGGATTGCACGAATCGGTCCGACATGGAACTTTACGCAGACATATACTGTAGCAAGAAGAACAAGGATTGTTTGGAGATTCTGTGCGACAAATGCACCAACTTTCGCAATCTTCTTCAGCATCTCCCACGTCTTCCTCAGGAATACACACGTCTTAGAATTTGGATTTTCCGAACAGTACTTGTCGACTTTTGCCTGGTACTCACGCATGAAATCCCGAAGCTCATCCTTTGTGTTCACTTTTGACATGAACCCATACATTTCATCCTTGATTTGCGCAACGTCTACATCATTACCAGACTCTCCGAGGACCCCGACGATTTCATTCGCAGTATCATCAACGAATCTCTCGACGTCCTCGCGTGGAATGGTGCCTTCGTCCGCCCTGCCGTCTGTTGGGACACCCTCGTTCGTGTTCCGTATTTCCTTCCACCCGTTCTCGGAATTTCTGGATATTATCCTACGTATGTTGTTCGCACCAACAGGATTTGCGCTGTGGATATGTACCGTGATGTCTGGAATTCCACAGTAATCAAGGTAGTCGAAACACCGGATGTAGTCACCGCCGTCCTTCTGATATTCACCGGCATCGTGATCCGTGTCTATCAATTCTATCTCATCAAGACCATTCGCAACACAGTAGTCTATGAAACCCTTTACTGTTTTTATCCAAATGTATCCTTCCGGAGCTTCGCGGATGTCGTCAATCCAAATTTTCCTTCCGGTCTCTATTTCATCTCCAATTTCAGACTCGTCACCACCAATATCACCGTCGATTTCATTCAGACAAGTCTCGAAAATTGACGAATCGGCCTTAAATCCAGATTCGTTTAATTCAGGATCCCTGTATATCTTGACAATGCGAACATGTTCAGACTAAAGAACCGTTCCGTTCTTGTTGCCAAAGAGTGGAAGATTGCCAAACATAGTTATGAAGCCGTTAGCCATGTCGTTTGTCTTAAATGGAATAGTCTCTGAAACATCGTCCGTCCATGTATATGCAACTGTCTTCCTCCCCCTCCTGACCCGACGAATGAACTTATGCTCTTGGTTCACTATAGCAAACCGTCCACCAAAAAGCCTGAGAAATTTCTTTCTTCTTTTTGTTTTATCGGCATAAGTCTCTTTCTCATTTGATTCCATATGAAAACCCTCTAAATTATATTTACAGAAAAAATGACGAGAAAGATGCCAGGTCTTCAGCTTGACATGAAGTTCACGTGTTGGGTAAGATTCAGAACTTCCACCTCAATGTTCAGCCCCCCGTACCTCCCTATTATGCAATAATGTATGGAATAGAAATTTGTTTGTCAATAAATTGAAAAGTTTAAGTCTTTTATGTAATTTCAGTTTAGTTGAAGTCAATCCTTGCTATAGCTCATTCATTGGAAACATCATGTATGGGAATGAAAACACTCCAGATATGGTAGCAGCTAGTATTGAAATAGCAAGAAGAGGATACAGAAAATTTGAGAAAAGTTGGTTTTATCCAAATATCAAAGATGAAAGAATAGATGAGCTATGGAAGCAAACACTATCTGGATTTGACACTTGGAAATCAGCTTTTCAGGAAATCAAAAAATCGAAAGTGAAATATCGGTTTCTGCTTCAGGATTATGTCCATAACGCAGTTTTCAGTAAATTCTATAGTCAAAAACTATTGTTTAAATACAGTTTTATTTAATTGACTAAAGTTTTTATATTTTATTGGGAGTTTTACTTCCGTCAGATACCCACAGCTGAAGCCGTGAGCTTGCAGGGCGGACGAGCCACCCCACCATTGGCGTCCTGACGACGCCTGCCAACCAGGTTCAGCCGACCGTCTAACGGGAGGCTGAACGAGGCTGGGCGTTTTGCATACCTGTTCCTGATGTTGTACGCGGCGTTCCAGTCCGCGTCGAAGACGCGCCCGTCAGCCGCCAGGAACCTGCGTCCCCTGCGGACGCAGCCGTAGCGGCTGCCAGTCCTGCAGTCCATCTGTGACGTGAACTCCGGCGAAACCGTTTCCACGCGCCTGCCGCGCAGTGGTGCCTTGTGGGAGAGGATTGACTTCAAAGTATAGAAGGGGATCTGGGAGAGGGCGTTGTTGTGCCTCCCGCGGAGGCGTCCGTCGGGCGTCCGCGCCGTGTCGCGCTTGATGCCGGAGAGGTCCTCCATGACGATGACCGACGCGGGACGCGAGAGGATGGCGTTTGCCACGTGGTGGCACGTGTCGCGGGAGGCGTTCCGCTCTTTGCGGCGGAGCTTCGCGAGCTTCCGCCTCGCAGAGTGCGACCCCTTCCTGTGCCGCTGCAGCACCCTCTTGTTGTGGCGAATCCTACGCCCCCGGGCGAGGTACTCCCTGTCGACGATGGCGGTCCCGTCCGAGAGCGTCGCGAGACGCCTCAGCCCGAGGTCGACGCCGAGGGCGTCCCCGTCGCACGGCGTCGTGTCCGGGACAAGGAACGGTATGCAGGCGTAGAACTCTCCACGATGCTCGTCGAACTTCAGCACGGGGTCGCACATCCGGTACCGGGAGGCGAGCTTGTCGAACTTCGGGTAGGTCAGGAACCTTGCGACCCCCCGCCTGCTCCCGTTCCCGCTCGCAAGCCGGACGGACGTCCGCGTCATGCCAGAGTACAGCCGCTTGTCGAGCCGGACGGCAGGATTCCGCATCACGAGCGGCTTCTCCGGCGTGTGCCCGTTCGCCTTCGTGGTCCTGTAGTTGGCGAGAACCTGCTTGTAGACCTTGACGCACATCTGTGCCGGAAGCCCCGGGAACCTCTCGCGCTCCATGCGGTACATCCGGTGGTGGAACGCCTTGAGCTGCAGCGGGAGCCGCTCGGCGAACGCGACCTCCGAGACGAGGTTGTACGCCTCGCGCACGAGGCGCATCTGCGAGACCCAGAAGTCGAAGACTTCCTGGTTCTCGAACACCAGCTTTGTCTTGTACGTCAGCATTTCGTCAAGTATTGTACCAAGTTCGCTTTTAGCGAACAACATTAGTTGCAAAATTCCAACCGATTCCTCCCACCCCTGAAGGGGTGAGCTTCCTCGGTTGAGGTCTCAGTGAACTCCCTCTTGCTTGGCTCGTTCATATCTCTCATTTTTCGCTTTCTCGATTATTCTGTCAAATAGTTCCTCTGTGTGGTCATCGACTCTGGCATTAATACCGCCAAACCCAACGACAGTCAATCTAGGGGACACGACAATGTCATCAACATGCCATAAACTTCCACATCCATAGAACATTTCCCTAATGGACGTCGCCCGTGGAGCAACTATTCTTCCAACAGCCTCAAGACTTTGGCAATTATGGAACATGCCGCGAAGGTCTAAGCAGTTCTTAAATTCAAGGTCATTCACTGTGCGAAGATTGTCGCAATCACAGAACATGAATGTTGCGCTACCGATATTTTCGGTCTCCGTGAACTACGGTGTTTCCTCGAGATTCTCAAGCCCTTGAAACATACGATCTGCTTTGGTGCACTCTCTCAAATTCACAGGTGGAAGCACCCTCAGTTTCGTCATTCTTCTAAATATCTTGGCTGAGTCGTTTGAGGCTGGAACAATCTCCTTAACCGCTTTCGGAAATCTGCACATGATGCCAGTGAAACCATTTTTATCCATATTGGAAATGAAATCATCATCGATAAACACCGTTCCGTGTGCATCGACAAACTCGTCCAGTACATACTGTTCTGCAGACTTGCTCGCTTCGTCATCAAGCAGATCGTCGATTTTCTTGACTTCATCTCCATACTGAAGATGTGAAAAACTATAGAACTCATTGTCATATTTGTCAAGAAAGTCATTGCCCGAATCATTCATGGCGATGATTGTATAGGGACCGGAATACGACATGAGGTTGAAGGTTCTCGAAACTTCGGGGTTCGTCAAATCGCCAATAATGTACTTCGCGCTCTTCTTCAACTCCATTTCCCGATTTACGATGTCAGGATTTTTTCTTTCGTTTGTATATTTTTCGGACGACATCTTGTTTAGAGCCGACATTTTTGCAACATTTCCATTATCCATTCTTATAAGATACCAGAATTGCTTATAGTCGTCCCCATACTCTTCGGCATACTCATCCCAATGGTTCCTTGAATGTGTGCAGTACGGAGTCTGCTCGTCCGGATCCCCATATACGTCGCCACGTCCAATTGTGTTTGGGTTTCTCCAGAGCTGATATACGAGCTTGTTCGTCGTTTCGTATCCCTGTGTCTGCCAGCAGACGACGTGTTCCGTGAACGCGACGATCTTTATGTTTTTCCTGTCCTTGTCAGTTATCGCGTACTTCTGGTCATCGACGTCGATTGTCGCATCTGAATGTGCAATGTTACCAAGCGCAGATATAAGCTTCCTCGCACCCGAAAGTCTCCTTATCTTGTCGAAATCCTTCACTGGATCAAACTGGATTTTCCTTCCTTTGTCTGTCTCTATCTCTACCGGCTTTGAATGCATCTTGAGCTTTTTCAGCTTTCCAATATACTCGTCGTATGTCTTCAGAAGGTCTTTTATATTGTCAAGGTTACTGACATACATCCGCTTAAGTTCCTTTTCGTCGGTTCCAGCCTTCTTGTCAGCCCTGTACCACCTGATTATCCTGTCCGCGTGGTCGTAGTTCTTGTCAAGCTTCCTCCTGAGTTCCTTCTCCACCTTGTCGTCCGGATTCTCCGGAATCGTAAGGTTCTCAGACATGATCCTATCAATTGCCTCGAGGATTTCCGCCATTGCTGATATGTTCTCTCCATTTTCAACAACTGGATATTTCTCTGGTTGTAGGAATGAGCATTTGTAGTTTTCGTTCATGTTGTCCTTGTCTGCCAATATCTTGACGTCGCAAAAAATCGAATAGTAGTGCTTTACGGTCCCACCGGAAGCCTTCTCCTGCCCCTTCATGCGGAACTGTATCCTTCCCCTCCTGTAGACCTCGGAAAGTGGTTTCAGAGGCTCCCCGTTCCTGCATGCGAGGTTCAGGGGGTTGTAGTTTGGGTCGATTATGTAGAGGTTGTCTCCCACCTGGATGTAATAGACCTGCTCGTTCTTCGAGAACTTGTAGAACTCCGCTATCTTGAATCCAAACTGCTCGAGCGGAATCTTGTTTGTGATGAACTGCGTGTCGTTGTCCGTGTCATCGACCCCACCCGAAGCCCTCCATGCGTCAACCAGCTCCTTCGTCAGCTCTTTCGGGAGTGAAATGTCGTACTTGCCGAGAAACTTCCTGCAGAACGCGATGAAATCCTTCGAGTTGTCCTTCAGCGCGTCAAGAAACATCGAGGTGAGCGGATCGTCATTGTCAAGTGTCGTACACCTCCACCCGCAGTCCGTAAACTTAAAACTGACAGAGCCGAGGTTTGCGTACTTGTTCTTCTTGGCCTCAATCCAGACCTCCTTGCCGGTTGCCGGGTTCAGGATTCGTATGTCCGAATGGTACTTCCGGTCGCTTCCCTCGTAGTGCTCGACCTCAAGTTTCCCATAATCGCCGACCTAACCGTCAAGGAACTTCCTTATCCCGTCGACGGTATCCTTCTCAAACTGCTCGGAAGCCTGTTTCGCCAGCTTCAGACCCTCACCAAGAGATTCCTCAAGCATTTTGCTCCCTCTTAGTGCTTCAGGATGTTGAGAATCTGCCCAATTGAGCCGAAGCCCCCCGTTATCCTGTAGACCTTCGGACCGTGGCGGAAAACTATTCCCTCTGTCGGGAAGCACTTCTCCTTCCAGTCCCCGATTTTCTTGACGTGACGGCGGAAGATCTTCAGCTTGTCGGTCGTGAGCCTCGAATTGTCCTTCTCAACCTCGTAAATCGCGTGCTCAAGCTCCGTGGCGAGCTTCTGAGAGGTCTTCTGGGGATCCGCGCTCATGAATCCAGTTAGATTCCTGAAGAGAAGCGTCCCGGCCTTCATGACAAGGTTCTCAACCGGACACATGACCTCCTCGTTTATCGCGTCCCGTTGGCTGTCGAGTGTCTCCATGAGCCTCCTGTAGCTGTCGGAGCGAACGTCAATGCCACAACGCTTTGCGAAAGTGCATATGTCGCTTTTCGTCGGACGCCTTCCGGAGAAGTTTCCTATTCTGTCAGCGAGTTCTTTCACGAACTGGCAGTCTCGGTCAACCTCTATGCCGTTGTGGTTGCAGACGTTGATTATGCACCTGCGGAGACGCTCGTTCGCGTAGTCCTAAATGGTGCATTTCGTGGAGTATCCGTCAATCACGCGGTCGAAGTCCTCCATAAGCTCCTTTAGAGCCTTTTCTGCGCTCACGCTGTCGCGCATCCTGAGAAGGTTTGGTTCGGATATCTCGAACATCTCCTGTTTCAGAGCCTTGTGGTTCTTCAGCGTCTCGTAGAGCCACTTCGACGAACCCTCATCCTCAGATACGATTTCACAGCCATCGCCGTACTCCTTCACGCCGTTCAGCTGGAGGAAGCACCTGTTCCCGTAGTCGAGGACGTTCCTGCACGGAGGGTATACGATATCGAAGGAGGCGTACTTCCTCCCGTTTTGGAAAAGCCGTTCGAGGTCAGTCGCCTCTATTGAGTTCAGTGCCTTCACGAGGTCGTTCGCGGAGTTGACGTAAGCCTCCTTCACCTTCGGGTTACCATCGAAATACGAGCCGAGCTTCTCGAGCTTCAGCGGATCCTTCAGCTGCCTCCTGTTCTTCGCGAAACGGAATCCGCCGTCCCTGTAAGTCACCTCGATGTGTGCACCGTCGCATTTCTCCGTCAGCTTCGTCTTCCCCGAGAATATATCCTTAAAAATACCCCTCATTTCATTGAATGTCATCTTGTAGTCCTCGTAAAGATGTCTCGGTCTATCGTTTCCGCTCTCACAGACCATATTTTCAAGAGACTCGTCGATAATTTTCCTAAGATCTAGCGTTTTCATGACGTTTTCCAAATAATTTTCAAAGAATATTTACGGTTTTTGTGCCATTAACTGTACATAGAACAGTAGAATACTCTAAAAGAGTATTATACCGTTTCACAAATTATGTTCCAGGACGAAAACAACAGAAAACAAAAGGGCAAATAGAAGAACTGTCCCGAATTCACAATACCACAGGAAGTCATCGAGCAGTCGAAGGATCCCAGGTTCTACTGCACGAACAAGAACCTTCTCGAGGAGATGTTCAAGTGGAGAAACTCGTCAACAAACGGTCTTCCAATCATGAAAATGACCAAAAGGGGAAGTCTCATAAGAACAAGAATATATCCAGACACCATATAGCTCCACGAGAAGTACGTTGAAGGAGTCAAATACTACGTCAGATATCCGAAGACACACAACCGTTTCAGTGAGTGGCAGGAACGGATACGCAAACAAGAGGAAAAGATCAAAAAGACCGGAAAGGATGACGCGGCAAATGTGAAAAATGTGGAACGCCCAATTATCATAAAGGACGACAAGAGGGGGATTGTCGAAGATGTTACACACATAGTCAGGAACGATGGGTGGTGCTTCGACATCGACGAACCCCTGGATCCTGTAAACGGAAGGATGATAAGTGAAAGATTCGGGATGATGATTATGCAAATAGCACAGAAAATCTCGAACCACTCGTACTTCAGGAACTACCCACTCGAGTTGAAGCAGGACTGCCAATCATACTCGTACGAGAAGATAATAAGGGGTCTCTTCAACTTCTCTTTTCGCTTCACCAATGTCTTTGCCTACATATCACAAGCTTGCTTCAACTCCTTCAAGTCGATACTCGCGAAGCACTACTAGCAGGTGAACATCAAGAGGGCGATGACGAAGAGGGCTATGATCAACCTCGAGGCTGATCTCCCGGGTTCCAGCATGCGGAAGAGCCTCGGCAACCAGTTCGAAGGAAACGACTACGACGGATTCACGGAGTTTTGAGAAATGAGCACAAAAAAAATCAACGAAGCACTTGGAATAGACAGTATCGAGGGATTTCTTTCGGATCTCGACGTGAAGGACGACATCACACAACTGGACAACATCGATGAACAGGTCAGGGAAAACACCGACAAGATTGACACCTAGATTCAGGAGTACAAGGAGAACGGTGTACAGTGTGTAAATGTTGCCGACATACAATCGAGTCTAAAGGAGATACGCGATCTCATCAACATCTCAAAGGACACAATAAGGCACACATATGAACAGATTGTGTCAACCGAACTTGTCGATCCGGAAGCTCTCCAGGCTCTCTCGAAGCTTCTTGAGGCGACGCATCTTACAGTCGCAGAATACATCAACCTCTACAAGGACAGACTTGCATTCTACGACAAAATTCGTTTAGAACAGATAAAACATTCTCATGATATAGAGAAAATCAAGTACAAACATGAACTTGACATGAAAAAACTTGAATCAAAACAGGTTTCCCAGACTATTGACATGAGTGGAAGTTCGTCTGCATATTCTCAAGAGGATATCATCAAATCTCTTGATCAGAATCCATGATCAAGACTCGTCGGTTATGACGAAGTACTTGTCAAACAATTCCCTTGTAATTCCATAAACTGCTCCATCATCTAGTATAACTGTACTCTAGGTTCCATTTATTTTCATTGTCTGAGTTTTCGTGCCAATACTATATGCGAGTTCGTTTTTTCCATCCAATTCACGATCCTGTAGGTGAATGTCGAAAATGAATCTGTTCTTGTCTTTCAGCACAGATTCTCTTGTTGGATATGATCCACCAAGTGCGTATGAGCATGTAACAGACCCATTCTCTGAAATTGTTAGCCACTTGTATGTAACATAACCGCTTATGTCAACACTACGATTGACCCCAAGCCACAACGTAAGGTTTGAACCGAGATTGGTGTGTATTCCTCGATATACCCCTTCATACCTCACCTTATACAAATATATATTTGCATTCATGCTACCATGAATGCCACGACTCATGTTCTTGCAGGTCAATGAATTCACAAAGACGGTTGCATTTGTTTCTGCATATATTCTTGACACATTCTCAATCATTACGTTGACCAGATAAACAGTGACATTAGAAACACCAATGGCACTTACATTTGTATTGTCTAACCATTCCCATCCGGTGGACTTTGGGTTTGAATATGGAACACTTCCACAAAGTGAATTTGTTATTTTTATATTGTAGAACCTCGTGTTGCAGAGAACGTTAACGCAACTTTTACCGGTGTATTTGACATGGCTTTCCACCGTGCCACCAGGACACACTACATTCTTCACATCTATCACTGCAGTGTTTGTGGTTCCGGATGGTCCAACAATCTCAAAATAATTCCCAGAAGGCTGCGAACAATCTGGATGTGCAATAGTACATCCAGAGGTTGGAAGTACATACGTTCCAGCCGCGACGTTCAGACGAAACACAAATCCAGATCTGTCGGATCTGATTTTTGACATGTCCCGAATTGCAGTAGTTAATGTCTTGTATGGATGTTGTTTCCGAACCGCATCTCCATTTGTTCCACCTGTTGTTATATAATTTGCGGCATCTGTATCGTTTCCAGATGGTGACAAATATACATTCAACGAATTTATGCTTTGTGGTGGTGTGTATACAATATTTGTCAAAGAAAGTTTCTTGTCTGTTCCATTCTGGTTCACATAAACATAGCCTACTGTGTTGTCATTCGTCTAGGATAGATATTTTGCTTGTTTTACGTATTTCCCTTCACCATCGTATTTCTTGGAGATATTGTCGACTTCTGTTTTGAAATCCGTTATGTCTGACGTCTTGTGCTTGTGTCCACTTTTAGACAAATTTGTGTCTTTGTTTGTAATATCTTTGACTTTTGTTCCAAGATCGGTTATGTCTTCAGCCTTATGCTTGTGGTCGAGTTTGCTGTAAACCAGATTCAGCTTGTCGATGTCGTTTATGTCCTGAAGTTGGTGCTTGTGGTCGAGTTTGGAATATCTCCCATCTCCAAACTCTCCAAGATCTGTTATGTCTTCAGCCTTATGCTTGTGGTCGAGTTTGGAATATCTCCCATCTCCAAACTCTCCAAGATCTGTTATGTCTTCAGCCTTATGCTTGTGGTCGAGTTTGCTGTAAACCAGATTCAGCTTGTCGATGTCGTTTATGTCCTGAAGTTTGTGCTTGTGTCCGAGTTTGGAATACACGTCATCAAGACCATTTAGATCCGTGATTTCATCTCGTGTATGTGTATGTTCTTTCTTTGCGAAATTGTCTCTGACGAACCCCGCGTTCACGACGCTTGCGTCCGGGCAGTTGCCCGGCAGCTCACATGTCATCGTCACATCTTTGCCAAGCTCAACCCCCCCCCAGAATCTCTTCTTCCCGGAGATTGATTGGTCGCCGTCGAGCGTGACGTTGTTCCGGGTAAAACTGCCCACCGTTTCCTTCTTGGTGACAAGGGTGTCACCATCGGTAACAACAAGAATGTCATTGTCCTTGTGCAAGATCTGCTCGTTCAGTTCCGAAATTTTTATCGTTTCAAGTTCGTCGTTCTTCAAAGGCATAGCTGAAATATTTACAGAAAACTTGACGAGAAAGATGCCAGGTCTTTAGCCTGGCATATGAATCGTCAAGTTTTCTGTAACATAACCGCTTATGTCAACACTACGATTGACCCCAAGCCACAACGTAAGGTTTGAACCGAGATTGGTGTGTATTCCTCGATATACCCCTTCATACCTCACCTTATACAAATATATATTTGCATTCATGCTACCATGAATGCCACTCGTCCGCCCTGCAAGCTCACGGCTTCAGCTGTGGGTATCTGACGGAAAATAACGGGATCTGTGTCTGGTTTTAGAAAAACAAAACGAGAAACATCACACTTTTTAAAGTGTGACTAGTTCATGACCACAACACAATATCGAAACTTTCTATTTCATCGTTTTCGAGTGCAAAGCCTTTGTCTTCTTGAATTACAGTAAATTTGGTGTCTTTCTATACAAATGTGGTGAATGAGGTACTCCAAAGACTAGCGCTGTTATCATAATAATCGGTTCCAAGTCCTCTAGCAACGACTACAGAGTTTGTGTTAGGACGTTGCATTTTAAGACAATACTGTTTTTTACCTCCACCTTTTCGTACGGAGACCGAAACAGTACACAGCCCATCTGCTGGCGCAGTCCATTTATATGAAGCATTTGTGTACTTCGTGAAGTTCTAAAATGGTAACCTCGACGCACTGTTCTGCTTGTCCTTCAATTCCTTTATGTCTTCAATACAGCCATTCAAGTCGGTTGTGATACTGTTGATTGTATCACAAAGATCCGTTATGTCATTGACATTATGGGCATGCTTGTCCTTCAATTCCTTTATGTCTTCAATACAGCCATTCAAGTCGGTTGTGATACTGTTGATTGTATCACAAAGATCCGTTATGTCATTGACATTATGGGCATGGGAGATCTTCGCATAAAGGCGTTCGACCTTCCCGTTAATCGTCTCCCAGAGATCCACTATGTCGTCGCATTTATGTGTGTGGGATATCGGCGCGAACTTTCCATTCGTCAATTCGGCAACCCGTTCGTCAAATCCGGTTATGTCTTGATATCCGCTCCCATGGGAGGGTGGTGTGAACTTATTTCCGATGACGTTCTCCACACCCTTTGCAAAATCGATTATCTCGTTTGTTGTGTGCGTATGATTCTTTTCACTGTATCTTTCGTCAAGTTGCGTCAGGTTGTCAATTTGCCCCAAATCATGATGATGGTTGTATTTCGCATATCTCGGTTCTGTGACGTCCAGTATGCGCTTGTCGATGTCGCTGATTTCCTGGGCGTCATGATAATGTTCGATTTTCGCGAAATTGTCCAACACAAAACCGAGACTAGCCACAGACTCCCTCTGTCCAGTCTCGGTCTGATTACCACCGACGGTCGCGTTGTCGCCGAGATTTACCCCCCCCCTGAAAGTCTTTTTTCCGGTTATCTACTGTTCTCCAGCAAGCGTGACGAGATTTCCGGTGAAGTTTCCTATTGTCTCCTTCGTCGTATCAAGAGTTTCACCATCTGTCACTACAAGGAAGTCCGAATTCTTGTGAGTTTCTGTTTCGGTCAGTTCAGAAATATGTATTGTCTGCAGTTTGTCGTTCATCTCAGTTCCTATCGTATACGTCCACAAAATCCATCACGAAGTCGTTGCACCGGTGCTTTCCGTACATTCTGCAGAACAGCTTCCAGTCTGGATCCCTTCCGAAGTCGAATTCCGGCTTTTCGCACAGCCTTTCGGCGAGCGTACCGACCGGAGCGTAGTTCTTGCATATCCCGAAGGGCTCTATCCTCGGACGCGCTACCTGGCAGGCTTTCGACATCTCGTGCTCCCTGAAATGATCGCTGAGAAGCCTGTTGTATGTGTCCAGGTTCTCCGGATTGCCACAGAGCATTCCAAGCTTCGTCTTGAACGGAAACATGAGCTTCTCGTCCTTTATTGCATATGCACACATAAAACAACACTCCGGCTTTGTGCAGTGGTATGCAACGGAATCGAGGAAGAGATCGTCCGGGGAGGAGGCGTCCCTATCGTCGAGGATTACGACTGCGGAATAGTCGTCTATTAGCTTCCTGTATGAGTTGAATGCGAGATATGGGTCATCAAACTCTTTTCTGATTATGACTTTCCCGTCAATGGAGCCAATGTCACACTTCGTCACCTTTACTATGTGCTTGCCATCATCGAAGTCAAGATGTATAATCACGTATTTCGTAATCCCATCCTTACCCTTCAATGCGGTTATGTGATAATTCTATTTGTCTACGATTCCGACATCCATTATGGAATTATTTACAAAAAAAATTAATGAGAAAGATGCCATGTCTTCAGTATGGCATAGAGTTCATTTCTTGAAAATATACATGTACTCTTCATGCTTGTTCTTTTCTGAATTAAAATATGAGTCATGCTTCAGGTTCAGGGGATACTTCTCCCCAAAAAAGTGAAATTTTTCGGGGAGAAAATCCTCCCTGATGACAAGCCCAAATGTCATACACCACCGATTTCCATTAAACACGTCAAACAACGATGAAATGAACCTATTATAGTCGTCAATACCGGAAAATTTCCCACATTCATATTCTTCGACATTGTAATAAGGAGGACATGTAAACATTGCATCAAACTTTTCTTCTGGAACAAAATGTCTTGCATCCTCATTGTATGTAATGATATTTTCCAATCCGAAAAACTTCACCATTCTGTCGACATTCGCCTTCGTTCCCTTCGACAGATCATTGTATATGTATTTCTCAAGCCCAAGACTTCCGAGAAGCCTGTGCCCCCAACCCCCACATGGATCATAGCATCTTTTTACATCATACTTCTGAATGAACCACTTGAACCACAACGGATTGAAATGAGAATATCCGTAATATATCCCGGATTTCTTGAACCCATTCAACATATCTTCGGGGGTCAGCTCACACTCATCTTTACCCAGATATTTAATCCTGTTCTCGATTAACCGTTCCCTTGTCCTGTTATCTGTATTCCAGATTTCTTTTTCCTTTCTGAAGAACACATCCTGCTGAAAATACTTGATTATATAGTTGTTTCTCGAAACAAAAGGATTCAAAACCGGGACATCCTTTGAAAAATAATACTTATATTCGTAATTTGCACGTTTCCTGTCCCACCCAATGTTCAAGTGTGCCATGTTGCGAATGGTATCGACCCCAACATACTTCCTCACATCTGAAAGGTTCCAAAATTCGATGAAATTTAGGTTGTTCTCTTTCGCCGTCTTTCTTTTCGAAACGTCTCTTATAGTCCAATTCTCTATTGCGTTGTCATAAAACCTGGAATTCTTTCTCCTCCAAACATCAACAGTGTTTCTGTCGTTTTCGTTCGTTTCGTCATAAGGATGTCCACCATGTGTCCAGTTTCCGTTATATTCGATGAACGTGTCAATTGACCTTATGTAGAAATCACATGAATATGGGTATCTCGAATCAGAATATTGCCGGACGATATCTGACTTATCAAACCTGTTCAGGAGAATTCGATAGACATCATTCTCCTTCTCCGAAACATTAAACGTATGGTTATCCTTTCTCGTATCGTGTTTCTTCCTCTCATTTTCCTCGACTATCTCAGCGTACTTGTTCTTGAACTCGTCTGTCATGAAATAGTTCTTGACACCATATTTCTCGTTAACACCGTTCTCAACTGAAGACCTCCATTCACTTGACGAATACTGACAGGCTCTTGAACAAAAACGTACATATCCTTGCTTCATGTTCTTCACATTGAAGTTCACAAGCCTCGGATTTGGACAGTTTGGATTATGACATAGCGGGAAATCCTCGATGTCATTTAAAAGCCAATATATCCTTGTCATCAACTTATAGAAATCCGACTCTAACTTTGGTGTGGCTCTCCTTATGTAATCATAGAGATATGTTCTGTCGGCAGTCCTTTCCCCGTGAACACCCTTGCTCATGATCATTCTCGTGAAATGAACTGGATATTCTTTCATAAGGTGAATTATCTCGTCGTCATACTCTTTAATGTGTTCTATGATTTTGGACCTGGACTTTCTTTCACTTTTGTGAATTTTATATCAAACTGAAGACCTGACATCTTTCTCGTCAGTTTTGTAAAGAAATTATAGCATTTTTCACGGAAAAGTCAACCCATTTTGAAAGAAAACAAAAGAGCCGGACTTCCGTCCGACCCTTCTGCTTTTCTCGTGTCAATCCGTGGATTAGACGAAGAGAGTACCGTTCGTAACCTTCGAAGGTGTCGTGATGAACTGACGTTCCGCGTTGAACTTGTACTCAGCATCAAGACCCTCGATGTTGATGAAGTGGTAGTAGTTCTTGGCATCCCACACGCTGTTCATCACACCATACCTTGTTCTTGCTCCGATGACATTCGTCAAGGTGTTGGGGTTGATCACCTTCTGTAGCTGTACTGGGATGTACGGGCAGTAGATGATACCGTTATCCGCCGGATGCGCACCCTTGTAGCCCATGAGGACATAGTCGCCGGTCGCATACGTGTCGCGGACAAGGAGCTGCTGACCGTCGTTGATGAGACCAACCTTGGTGAGTGCACCAACGCCGGAATCAGGAACCGAAGGAGCGTCCTTTGTTGTGTTCTGAATGCTGACGAACTTGTTTATCGAGAGCTGCTCGAGGAGGGCTGTCACACGAGGTGAGGTGATGACGAAGTTCGCATGACCGCGACGGGTGCGGAGAGCAATCTGGTTCGCCTCTATTGTGATCTGGGTAAGGAGTGTCGCGAGACGACCCATCTGGTCGAGACCGTCAGCCTTTGCGGGCGACCAGCTCGTGACAGAACCGCCCGTGAGGGCAGCCTTGACCATCTCGTTGACCAGCTGACGGTCGATTTCCGCACCAATCTCGTAGGAGATCATGTTCACAAACTCAGACTCGACATCAAAGCCGTGCATAGCCTCCACATCCTCAGCGAGTTCCGGCGACCAGCCGGCACCGAGCTTACGGGTACGAGCCTCGACCATCGTCTTGATGAAATCGAACGCAACCGTAGGATACGAGCCGTCGGAGAACTTTGCATACTCCGTATTCTCACCGAGCGGGACACCAACGCCAGCCCATGGCTTAGCGCCCGTCGTGCCGCAATACGCCGCCCAAGCCTTGCTGATGTCCGTGCCGTCGTCTGCGACGTTTGCCGTCAGGGATTCCGCGCCGGCGTCAACGCCGCCCGTGTAACGCGTATCGACGGGATTGAACCCGATTTCGCCGGGAACGGCGGGGTTGCCGAACTTGCCGTAGCCGACGTCGCCAGGAACGCCGACACCACCCGTCTCACCGTATTTCGCACGGTATGCGAGAGCATAGCCGACCGGACCGTTGAGAGCCTGAACGCCAACGAGTTCGTGTGCGATGAGTGAAGGGAAAATACGGCGAACCATGGGCATGATCACGTTTGGGAGGTAGAAGTCGTTTGTTGCACCGACCTTCTCCGCCTTCTCGCGACCGTACGGACCCTTGAGGTAGCCGCTCGAGCGATCCTTGCCAACAGGCGAGTTGCCGAGAACGCCGCCCTGGGTCAGACCCGTGGCTTCGGTCAGGAGTCCGTGTTTCTCAAGCTCTTCGGCCGTGTTCTCGAAGATCTGAGCGAGGGCTTTCCGCGTCTCACGACGCTGGATCTTGTCTCCAGTGTCGATCATCGGAGCCCACTTCTGCATCAACTGCTCTGCGCTAATTGTCTTACGCATAGTTGTTTTTTCCTTATCTTATTGGTGTGATACGGTTCAGGGTCTCTATCCACGAGCGCATCTGAGATTCCGCCACGACAACCTGTCCGGACTCGTCTTCGTCTGAAGGCTCAGCCTCGGCATCGTCATCGGCTTCATTCTCAGTCTGCTCTGCGTAAACAGGTTCCGTTCCCTGAGCATCCTTATCACTTGTTGTTTCTTTTTCGGACTTGGCTTTGTCACCTTCCATTATGGTGGCAATAGCCTCCTCCAAATCCTTTTCGTCGGCGCGGGTGTTCTACTGATCCGCGACATCATCCTGTACGGATTCCAGGATCGATTTGAAATTCTTCGTAACCTAGTCGAAGTCCATCCCCTTCGTCTTCCTGAGGATTTCCCTTGATTCGACAATGGGAAGCTTTCTGGTATTCTCGAGGACAAACTCGCGAGCCCTGAGGGTCGAGTACATCTTCGAGAGCTTAACAAACTCCTCGTTGCTCTTCTTAATGGATTCTGTCAGCGTCTCGTTCTGTTTTCTGAGCTTATCGGACTCCGCAACGACTTCTGCCCTTGCGTTTTCGATTTTGTCTGCTATCTCAGGCTCTGAAATCATGAACATGTTCCTGAGGGATTCAACAATTCTCTAGTTACGCTTCAGTTCCGTGTAGTCGACAATCGTCTTCTTGGGGAGAACCTCGTTGACATGCTCTGTGAGATATTCGTCAACGACATCCGCGAGCCTATTGTTCTGTTCCGACTCACAAATCTTCTACTGTATTTTTCCGGCAAGTTCGGAATTCTGTTTCATTTCCACCATCAGCGACTCGACGGCAGACTTATACTCCTTCTCCAGTTTCTCCTCGACAACCTTCTTCGTTGCGCGAATCGTCATGTCACGCTGACTGTCCATCGTTTTCTGGAGATCTGTTATAAAATTGTCAAGCGTATTCTTCTGGGACTCGGTAAGCGTGACCCCAGCGTCAGAAAACGCCTTTAGGAGGCTGATGTAGTTCTTCTTGACTGTCTTTAGGCTCATCTTCTATTCCTTGAAATTCTGTTCTGCTGTTATTTACGCAAATACAAGATTATTTTCCATTTTGTCTAAATTCACGCGGTTCCCAGCTTTCCAAAAATATCATTGCAATTATTTACAAAGAAATGGTGAGAACGATGTTGGGTCTTCAATCCACACAGGGGGTTCGCTGAAAGGTCAAATTATCCGAGACCAAATGACGGGGCTTCTCCACCACCTTCATCTCCAGATTCTTCCTCCTGAACGTCCTCGTCCGAAGCCGAGACACCCGAACTTCCACCCCCCGTTCCGCCATCGGCACTGTTTTCGCCGTCCACACCCCCCTCCTCGCCGGAAAGCCTCAACGGAGACTTATAGTCAAGGGGCTTGTTCTCATCGGAAATCTTGTCCGCGAAATAGTCGGCAAGGGCAACCATCTGCTTCTCCTTGATCAAAGCCCTGAAGTTCTCGTCGATCTCGTCGTCGGTCATCTTGAGAATTTTCCTCATTGCGACAGTCTTCGAAAACTCTTCATTGTCTACCACCACCTTATATGTATCCATCTTTGCGGCGAGCATCTTCTGCTGCTGATAGAGATCATATAGTACCGGCGGCGTAAAGTCAACGGTGAAGTCAGAATCCTTCATGCTATACGACTGCCAGACGCCACGGAGCTTCAGATCCGTTATGAACGAGCGTTTGAGACCCATGGCAAAGCGCCTCTAGAAGCGTATGACGGCACGAGCCATTGAGTATTCCTCATATGATATCGTGTCGTCCCGTTCGAGCGAGTTCTCCGGGGTCTTGTACCTTGAAAACGGGACCTTAAATTGCTTGAAAAGCCTCCTGAGAAAAAACTCGATGTCGGCTATCTGCTCATAGTCGGCGGTTGAACCGACGGTTTCGACAGTCGTGCCATCGTTTGCATTTGACTTTCCGAAGAAGTACGTCTCAAGCATTGTGACCGGGTTGTAAACAGTCCTTATGTCTTCGTTCTCTCCGGGGTTTGTCGTTGAGACGACTTTCTTAGACTTCATCTCATTGATGAAATTCCTTATTCTCTGGCGGGCTATCTTGTCCGCAACTCCTCCTGTAGAGATGTTGAAGAGGAGACGTTCCGGAGCCCTTGTCACACGAAGGATAACAGCTGCATCTTGCATAAGGGCGAGTTGATGGTAAGCCTACTTGCACTTCTCTATCACGGGGTACGATATCAGTCCGTCTGCCGAGGTGTCCCCCGATGACATGTAGGTGAGTTGCGGCCACAGAATCGGTATCAAGGACCCCTTGTCGCTGAAGAACGTTGTCTGTGTCGAGATGAGGTTGTTGAAGATGGACCTCGAGCCGAGACACGAGTTCGACACTATCGTCTTCAGATCCCTCGTCAGTTTCTCCTTGTCGAAAATTATGCCGATTGACTTTCCAGTCTCCTGATCCATCATCGTCTCATAGTATTCCGTCGGGAGGTACTTGACGCCAATGATCCCGAGCTTGGGTTTGTCTGCGTTGATGATGTTCTCGAACGCAAGCTCACCATCGACAAGGAAACGCTTCATGAGATTGAAGCCATCCTCCCTGAAATGGAACAACTCGACGAAGCGCGTGAACTCGTTCTACAGAACCTTCCTCTGGTCCTCATCAAGGTGCGTCTTCTCGTCCGGAATGTGGAGGTGTACGAAGTTCTGCTCCTCATCCTCATGTATGAAGTCGTCCGCAAGCTCGCAGATGCAGAAGTCGCACTCCGGGTATACAGCCATAGCCCTGTACTGGCGTATTCTCTCGCTTTTGTTCGTGTAGATCGGCATCGCCATCATGCCAGAGAAGATCGAGGCAAAGTAGTTGTCGGGTGACGTCACTTGAGTCTACGTCTGGTACTGCGATACCACAGAACGTCTGTCTATTATGTCTGCGATGTTGTTCTAGGCGTTGTCGAATATTGGGAGGTTGGGGTTTTTCCTAAGGGCATCCTCTCCGAATCTCCTTGTCTACTGTCCGGGCTACTCCTGAGCCTGTGGGTTGATACCCCTGCCGCGAGTCATCGTGCGGTACTTCTCGAAAAGCCTATTTAGAACTGATGCCATGCTTATTCCTCTGATACTTTCAGTATTCTACCGGAAACTTATGCCTATTTACGGAAAAACCGCCGTTTTCACGGCGGTTTCGTCATCAAGACCGTTTTCGTCCCTCACGAGAATAGATCAGCTTTGGATATGTCATCTTTCCGCTGCCCCATCGATACCGAATCCGGAACGAACGTGATTCCGTCGGATGATTCCTCGACCCCAGTAATCAACTTACCTTCCGTAGCGTCCCCGTCCTTCTGGTCCTGCTTACTGAGGAAGAGTATCGCTCCAATTCCCTGGGTGAACTTCTTGATTGGTTTGGAGCCGTCTCCGGACACTCCGCCCTTGAGAACCTGTTCGAGTGTGTCAAGAGTGGCGGGTTCTGCGTCATTACCCTTCTGTGTTATGCAGAGGAACACGATTCCCTTGAATGTCATCAGGCACATCGAACCGATTGGTTGGTTTGTAGACCCACTCTTGACAGTGAGCTTTGCGTGCTCGTTCGACTTGAGCATCGAAACTATTTTCTGCGAAGCCGCCTTTACTCCCTGAGTTCCAACATCCTTCGCCCTCTTGATGATTTCATCCCACTGCTTATTGTCGATATACTTTGCGTACTGATCCTTGATCGTCTGTATCGGGTGTTTCAAGAAGTCCATTAGACCTTCGTCAATCTGACCGTCGTACGGAATTTCCTCTTCCTTCTCGTCCTCCTTCACATCGACTTCCGCAGTGGCAGACTCGACATCCTCGTCACAATAACCCTCGTTCTTCTACTCCGGACCTGTCTTTTCGTCGGTTAGAGTCTCTTCCGGCTTTGACTCAACAGGCGCTTCGGGTTTGTCCGTGTCCTGTTCCTTCTTCTCCTCTTCCTCCTTGCGCGTCGCATAGGACGCTTCCACTGGATCGTATGATTCGCCGTAGATCTTGCGCGTCTTTTCCGCCCACATGTTGATGAAGTATTTAGCTCTCATTTTATGAAATTCCTTTGTTAAAATATTTACAAAAAATTGACGAGAAAGATGACATGTCTTTAGCATGGCATAGAATTCACAACTTTGTCAGAAAATCCATCCGAAAACCGGTCCTCCTTGATTTCGTCTGTCAGAACCATTCCGTCCTTCCTCACCGACTTCAGGTGACGGATTCCGAAACCATCACCCTTCCTGCACCAGCACGCCCTCTTTAGACTCATTTTCCCTCCAGAACCACCTGTTTTTTCCTGAACCTCTCAAGATCGCACACCTTCACCCCGGTTCTTGTCTCGATTGTCCTGATGAAGTTGCTTGCGTCGTTCAGGCTATCAAACGTTCCCGTGTCCAGCCATGCGTTCCCGTTCTTGATTCTCATAAACTTCAGCCTTCCGCGACGAAGATATTCCCTGTTCACGTCGGTTATCTCGAATTCTCCCCTCTTGGAAGGCTTCAGGCTCCTTGAAATCTCAACAACTTCAGAATCGTAGAAGTAGATTCCTGGGACCGCGTACCTCGTCCTCGGGTGCTCTGGCTTCTCCTCTATGGAAATCACGTTCCCGTCATTGTCGAAGTCGACGACACCATATCTCTCGGGGTCTGAAACCTCATATCCGAACACCGTGTTGTCCCCCGACCTGCACGCGTCCCGGAACACCCTCTCACATTGGCTTCCGTAGAACACGTTGTCCCCGAGAATGAGGCAAGAGTGGCTGTTTCCAAGAAATTCAGAACCTATTACAAAAGCCTGGGCTATTCCGTTCGGCTTATTCTGAACCATATAATGAAAACTTGCGCCGAAGTCGCTTCCGTCACCGAGATTCCGCTCGAGAATCGGCGTCGACTCGGGTGTCGATATGAAAAGGATTTCCCTTATCCCCATCTTCAGCATCGTGTAGAGGGGATAGTGGATCATCGGCTTGTCGTATATTGGGAGAAACTGCTTCGTGACGTAGTTCGTAAGGGGTCTGAGCCTGGAACCAGAACCGCCGCAGAGGATTATTCCTTTTCGTTCGTGCATATAGTTAACTCTCTATACCACGCTGAAGACGTGGCATCTTCTCGTCTCATAATTTTCAGCCGAGGAAACGCAGCCATCTTCAGTGGCTGCGAGGAATCGGCTTTCTCCTTTTGCACATATTATAGCATTTGAGACATAAAAGTCAAGGTGTTTTTAAAGAAAGCCGTAAACACATTGTGTAATGGGAACGTCCCAGATGGATTGCCGGACGGGTAGCCGCACGGCTGCGTCCGCATGGGATGCAGGTTCCTGGCGTCCGACTGGCGCGTCTTCGACGCAGACTGGAACGCCGCATACAACACCAGGAACAGGTGCCACCCGGGTTTGTCAACGGTCCGAACGTCGGGGGTCAATCCTGGCAAGCGCACCGATCTTCGGTCGGTGCGTAGTTGACTGTATGTATTGTACCGATTTTGGAGCTTGAAAACACCAAGCATATCCAGCTTGATTTTCAACCCATACTCCGAAAAGTTGCTTTCGCCACGAAGAAACCTGTCGATTTCCTCAGCTATGCACTTCATTTGCGGGGACAACAGACATTCGGTCAACAATGGTTTATTCCAACTCGGTTTCTTCGCGGAAACAGCCTCAAGATAAGTCTCCAGGAAGAGCACAAACATTTGTGTCGTATCGTAGAAGAACCCACAATTTGGGTTGTACAACAGAAACCTGTATCTCTCATCTCCGCAGAACATCCAGACAACGATATGTCTTTCTAGTTCTGTAGATTCCGGATCCTCACATTTAACGTGAACGCGAATTCCAACATAATCCAACATAAACCCACAAACAGTATTCAGAACAACAAACGGATTAAATTCTTCAGACACCAAAGATGGCATGGAACGCATACAGACTTCCTATAAGAATACCCAAAAACATTGGTATGGTGATCAATAGGGAAGCTCGTCGTCAATCCTACCGAACAGCGGAACAGACAATACAGCGCCGACGATTCCAAGCAGAAACGACAACAGAAACGCAACAATACCATTCATTTTTCCTCCTTTTGAAAATCACAGGTCGTCAATGTCCATTATACTCGCGTTCTGCGGACTAAACGCCCTCCATCTTGTCGCCACGAGGAAGTTTTTGAGAGGGCTTTCTATCAGCTTCTCCCACATCGTCTCATAGTCGACCTCGAAAATATCCCTGAACTCGTCAGGATACTGCCCGTCCTTGAAGGCGATGCAGTTGATTCCATACCTGTTCTCCGGCTTCACGTAGCAGAACCTGACCTTCTCGCCAAGTGTTATTGTCTCGTACTTATCCGTAAGTCCGAGCTTTTCTATTAGTTGGTTGAAGTATGTGACACTCTTCGAAATTCCAGTCGCACCCTTCGCCATCTGAAGGAACCCAACGGACTCCCTTCCCGTGTTGTATCCTTTCCAGATCGCTATGTCATTTATGTCAAGCTTCTCGAAAAGCGGATAGATTTCGGTAAGGTACTTCCTGTAGTCGTTCTCCTTCCAGTCCTTTGTAAGTGTTGATTTATATATTGTTCCGAGATATTCCTTGATTTTGACCGGAACAGTAGCCTTCTTTAATTCAATTCCAGAATACTTGATCTTGTCAACCACTTCCGGCCCCTCGGAGAGGATCTTGTGGCATGCGTAGTGCTTCTTCGACTCCATTAGCTCGGTGTCGGCTATGTACTCAAGGGAATACCTCAGGACTTCCGGCTTCTCCGTGTGATACCAATCCGTGATGAGCCTGTGCACGAACTCGTTAACATCGTTCTCGACGAAATCGTTCATGTGTTTCCACAGCTTCAGCTTGTCCTCGTCAGACCACGACGCTATCTTCTCTGAAAGATTATATTTCCTCTTGAAATCATCGGTAACGCATTTGATATTGACAAATTGGCTGTTGTGTATTAAAACATCATTGCTATAGAATGTGTGACTGTCGTCATCAACCTCACAATCATATACATAGTCATCAGTTGGTCCAAGATCCTCAATGTTGGATATTGTCCCGAGAACCTCCTTGTCATACCCGGCATCGTATACCTGCACATAGTCTCCGATTTCGAGGTTCCTGGCGTTCACGTTGTCGAAGAAATGATCCCTGTTCATCACCATGCAGACATGGTCCGTCGTCACAGTGACGTCGTAGCTTCCGCTTCCGTTCGTCTTCACCGAGATGCGGACGAGGTGCTTCGACGTCTTGTGTCTGGATATGGATACCATCCTAACATACCTGTTTCCGTTCGTCAAGATCTCGATTCCCTTCGGTTCCGTGTACTCATATCCATTCCTCCGTTTCAGCTCGAGACCCGAACACAGGAGTTCGTCGAAAAGCCTGCCTATTTCAATCGTTTGCTCTGTCATGATTTGTCCTTATTCAATCGTTTGCTCTGTCATGATTTGTCCTTATTTTAGCATTTAATTCGTAGAAGTCAAAACCATTTTCATGATTTTAGGATTTCCGCCGATTCAAATTCCTTTACAAACACCAAGTTTCCACAGTCATAAACTACATTATAACCATTCATCTTCATATTTTCAACCTCTGATTTGTCGGGTAAAAAAATATCTAAAATTGCTGGAAGTTTATGTTTCTGGTATATTATGCGATTCTCAAGTTTCGGATGATTATGATGACCGCTCCAATACCAATAATTCGGTTTCGATATTCCATGCAAGGTGAATCCAAGCCTATTATAAAGATTTCCGGTGCTCCATCTTCTGTCGGCATAACTTATGATGGAGGACGGTTTGTAATTTTCCTCAAAATGTTTCAACAGTTTCGATGCTGCTCCCGGAATATGATATCCAAGCTTGTTACAGAATCTCAAAAGTTCCCACTTGTATTTTCGGTTGAATCTCGGTTTCCCGAATGTCATTATTGACACCAGCTCATTTTCATAATAAAGTCCGACATCAACACTCGATGCAACATCACCCTGTGTATGATTTTTCTCGAGAAATGAATAACGTTCTTCATATGGCACACTCTTCAACATGCACTTTCTTGCATATATGGTAGTATCATAAAAGCCAAGAAGGTTCTTGATACGACTTTTCACTATGTCTTTTCTGTAATACCACTCATCCTCAAAAACGTGTATAAGCTTTATGTTTTTCTCAAAGCATTCATTTGTTTTTTCTGTGTGATAGTTGCTCCCTCTGAACTTGTCGCTGTGCCAATAAAGTCCATCGAACTCAAATGCAATTTTCTTATCGGCAACATATAAATCGAGTTCTCTTGGTTTTAGCACATCCCTGTCATTCTCAACATACCCAATGTCATTCGTTTCGAGAATATCCTTGATGAAACACTTGAATTCAGTTTCTGGTATTGATGATGCGTTGTATACAGGAAAACACTTTTCACATGTCCTGTGAAATCCATTACGGTGAAAAGCTTCAAATATGTTTCCACACTTCTTGCATCTGAATTTTAATTTAAAATTTGCACACCCAGTTTTGACAAAATCATCCTTGGAGAACAATGGCGTATCAAGATTGTTTTTCATCATCTCGTCATAAGCCATTTCTCTCGCAAACCTTGCCCTTGGAATATCCCTCTTCTCGAGATAATATGAAACACCATATCTTTCCATCATGGTATTCTTCATCTTTTCACGACGTTCCTTGATCTGCCCTGTGTATTCCACACCATATTTTTCACGGCATGTACGCTTTGACTTCTCCTTTCCATCTTCTATCTGTCCAGGAGTTGGAACGCCATACCTATCAAGAAACGTTTTTTTCTTCTTTGACTTTATATCATCCGATTTACTGTAATGTTCAACACCATATTTTTCCAGACATGTTTTTCGCATCTTTTCCCGACATACACCTGAATGAAGGTTGCATATGTGTCCATATTTTTTAATATTCGTTTCAGCTCTTCTCATCTTGATGTCACTGTCATTTGCCATGCATTTAAGAGAACAGTAATCACGATATCTCGAGTGCGCCCTATCATATCCTACTGGATTCACTCCACATGTCTTGCATTTCACAATAGAGGTTATATTATGAAATACACAATATAACCTTTCCGAGAATGAAACATCTTCATCGAGAAAAGATGTTTCCAATTTCAAATGTTTATACTCCTCTGGAAATGTCTTTCTTATCCAGGATTCTTTCCTAAGACGTCCGTTCGGTCTATAAAAACTGTTCCTTATGAACTCTTTCGATATGTTCATGATGTTAATTACAAAATACAGTATTGTGTATTAATATATTTCTTAATTTTTATACAAGCTAATATCATTTTCACGATTTCAAGATTTCCGAAGATTCAAATTCCTTTACAAACACCATATTTCCACAGTCCCATATTCTAAAATAACCGTTATTCTTCATGTTTTCAACCTCTGTCAGTTTTTCATCGAAATTTTCAAGAATTGCTTTCAACTTATGTTTTTGAAATTTGATCCTTGAAAACCGTTGCATATGCTTTATGTAAAAATACGAAGGTTCAGACATTCCATGTAATTTGAAACCCAGAGAATGATATAATTTTCCGACACTCCATCTCCTGTCAGCATATGAAATGATGTTTGATGGTTTATATTGTCTTTCAAATGTCTTCAGCAGCTTTCCTGCAGCACCTGGTATATGATAACCAATTTTGTTGCAAAATCTCAACAATTCCCACTCATACTTTCGGTTGAATCTGGGTTTTCCAAATGTCATAATTGAAACGAGTTCACCATTATGATACAAACCGAGTCTTATTCTGTCTACACAACACCCCTGAATATGGTTTTCATCCAAAAAACGATCCGCATCCTCTTTTGGAACGTTGGCAACAAAACATTTTCGAGCATATGTGACACTGTCGTATATCCCAAGGAGATTCTTGATGCGACTCTTGACAATGCTTTGTTTGAAATTCCATTCATCCTCAAAAATATGTATCAATTGTACCCCGATATTATCACACATTTCTGTCTTCGTCAAATGATAATGCTTGTCCTTTCCATTCCAATCACTATGCCAATACAGTCCATCAAATTCAAATGCGAGTTTTTTCGATGGAATATAGAAATCAAGTTCAAACGGAGGTATTATTCTTCGTCCACCTATACCATGAACTACACTATCGTCAAAAATCAATTTCAGAAAATCATATAGACAATTCTCCTCGAACTTCTCCGTCTTCCGAAAACATTTTGGGCATTTTGAATGTATGCCATTTCGATGAAACGACTTGAAAACATTCCCGCACTTGTTACACCTAAATTCAAATTCGTGATATGAACTTTCAAGATGATATTTGATATATTCCTCTTCGGAAAACATCGGTTGGTCATCTTTGTTCGTTAGGATCGTCTCCCTATATGATTTCCTGGATTTGATGTAATTGTAATCCGCATGTCTCATCGAGCTGGTGAAATATTCAGAGCCATATTTCCGAAGATTTGTATTTTTTGCTTTTTCGCGGACTTCCTCCCTCTCAAACGAACAATTGACACCATATCTGTCCTGGTTTGTCTTTCTTATCTTTTCAAGAGCCTCCTTCGAACATCCTCCGTTCGTCGTCCCATATCTTTTAAGACAGGTTTCCACCGTTTTGTGTTTAATATCTTCATTTTGAGCCGCATACTCAACACCATATCGTTTTAACATGGTGTCCTTTATTTTATCCTTAAACCCCTGCGATTGCATTGCATATTCAACACCATATTTCTCAAGGCATGTTTCCCTCGTTTTCCTCTTTACCTCATCATTGCATATTGGTGCATTTCCACCATAAATTCTGTTGTTTGTTTTTTTTCGTTTTTCATTTCTTTCCGATGAACTACATGCGCACCTATTACTGCAATATGTGCGATAACGATCACGTTTGAGATCAATATCCTCATCTCTATTCATTAATTTTCCACACTGCTTGCAACGCGGAAAGTCATGAATATCATGAAGAATCCAAAATATCTTTGTTGATAACCTATTGTTAATGAGTTTTTCAGACCAGGAATCTATGAATTCCATCAAATCTTTATTCTCCTGATGTCCCAATATTTTATAATAATGGAACTTAAAATGACTCATTATATCCTTAATCCTGCTAATATACTGTTCGTTCATAAATTTTAGTCAAGAAATTTAACCACTGAAAATTACAATATAAACTGAATATGCAGTTAACTCAACCAAACACAACGAATTGTGCCTTATGCGATAATTGCACTACTAAAGATTGCGATAGGTTGAGTCATGTGCATACCCAGTCAATATAATTCAAAAATTAACGTTTTATGTGAATTTCCATTGAATAAAAACTCGAGTCCGTGTCCCCTGACGTCACGTTGACGTAGCTGTCATCAATCCCAAAACGTTCCTTGAAGCATTTCCTGATAAATTCCGACGAACTCTGATTACAGAATTTTCCCGTGCGCGTAATTGTCTGAGCAATATAGGGATTGTAGATTGGACTGTGTGGGGTGGCCAATGTCCCGTACAAGCTATTAAGGGCAATCTTCCTCGCCTGCTGGTTGTCGTCAAGGTTCTGAATCAACTTCTTTACCTCATCGACATTCTCGGTTATCTTTCCGTTATGTAGGTCAAGCTCCAGTTTCTGTCCCTTCTTCTTCGTAGCCTTCCTGAGCTTGTAGAAATGCTCTGACCACGACGAGACGACACCCTTTTTAACGCTGTGCTTCAGGAAGAGCGTGTTGTTTCTCGTGAAAATGCACTTCGTCCTGAGGAGTTCGTCAATCTGCTCACGCGTAATCTGTTTCGGGGTGCTTCCGTTTGCTGGAAGGAGATAGAATGTCTTGATGTTGCAATCTTCGTTCTTTCCGCTGTACTTGCTTCCATATGTGAGATTGTACTCAACCTCATCGTCCGTTCGCTGGAGCACCTTCGTCGTGTCCATTCCGTTCAGGTCAATCGGCGGTTCCTTTGCGAAGAACGCGGAAGTCGGGTCCGTGATTGGGAAACGCGAAATCTTCCCGACATATGTCTCAGGACTCACGTTTGCCGCAATGATGGAGTTCGGGTAAAGTGAATTGAAATCGACGCATGCAACGCCACCTGTGTAGAGTCCCTGCGTTGGTGGAAAGACATACGCTCCCTCATATGGAATCGGAGTTCTCTTCTTGTTCTGGTATGAGGTAAACGTGACTCCCATCTGCGTCTTCGAGAACATGATGAGGGAACCCATTAGATACCCGATTGACGAATAGATCGAGTCGTAGTTGGAGAGACCAGACGAGGTTATTGTCCTCGCGAGCGGAATCGTCTTTACTTTTTCTTCCACCGTTTTCAGACAATAGACATCCATAATATTATATTTTATGAATCTATTCCAGTCCTTCTCGTACAGCTCCTTGAGCGAGTAGACGACAGGATGGTCCTTGACATGTACGTTCTTGTAGTGGATCTTGTGGATTCCGCACTCGGTTTCGCCAACATTGTCAAGCGAATTTCCGCCGTCGAGTGGCTGGTGGATCTTGAACTTGTCGCGGTATAGGACGAGGACGTCAGCCTGGAATACACCATCAATATCAACAAGAACCTCGGCTTGTTTGTTCGCCCTCTCGTTGTCGAGGTTGTTCTCCCTGAAACGGTACTTTCCGACAGGTGACATCCTCTGTGCATCCCGCTTTCCAAGAACATTCTCAATACGGCGCATTAAGAAAACATCATCGTATGATTGTGAGTTATAACCAGCCAATACATCCGGTCTATTGTTCTCGTACCAATCGAGGAAATGCTCAAGCATTCTCGTCTCATTCCCATTGAACCAGTCAAAGATAACGAATGTGTCCTTCGGAAGCGACTTCAGCTGGCATTCGTTTACGAGGTTCCCGTCCTCATCACACTCATCTTCAAGATCGAGATTGTCAACCTTGTTGAGTGACCATGTGTAATACTTCTTGGTCTCGGTATCGTAAATTGTCAGTGCGTTAATTCTCGTTGCAGCAGCGTTGGCGTTCGCGGGACCATCAATCTCGTTCTCGATGTCGTAGTAGAATACGCGCATCTCTTGCTTGTTGAAGTGGTCGTCGAGTGCTGCATTGTCGAATACCTTGTGAAGGAACTCGCTCTGAGGGGGGAGGCACTCGACTATGTTCATCGAGCTTCCGACCGAATCGAGATACTTCTTGCGGTCGTAGGAATTCTTAAAGTAGCGCGTCTCGACGTAGCGACCGTAGATGTCCTTCTCGTTCGTCTTGTACTTGACGTTGAACTTGATATGAGAACGGTGCGGAGCGACGAACACCCTGCGGTTTCCTTCCTTGTCATAACCGAGGAACACTATCCTTCCGTTCCTGTCGTGGTCGTTCGTGTAGCAACAGTACCTGTAACCGTCGCCAATGAGGTTTTTCCACTCGTTGGGATTCACCTCGGAAAGGTCTATTGCATCGTTGAATATGCTCATTTGGATTTCCTTTCACAATTACCGGATTTCAACCCGGTTACGATTTGTATTATAGCATTTAAAACTAGAATGTCAAGGTGTTTTTTTTTGAAAAACAGAGATTTCCACAATCATAAATACACCCAAAACCGTTAAACTTCATGTTTTCATATTCACTCTTCTTAGGATCAAAATCCTTTAAAAATTTCCAAAGCTTGTGCTTCTGGCATTTTATACGAGAAATCAGCTCCAATTTTGAAAAATCGACATACCAGTGATTAGGCTGTGTTTCATGCTCTAATGTAAATCCAAGCTGATGATAGACATTTCCGCTACTCCATCTCCTATCGGCGTAACTTACAAGAGATGACGGCTTGTAGTCACGTTCAAAATGTACGAGAAGCCTTGAAGCGGCCCCTGTAACATGCAACCTTTTTTTTGAGCAAAACCTTATGAGTTCCCACTCGTATTTTGTAGAATAACGGGGCTTTCCGAATGTCATGAGTGATATAAGTTCCCCGTTATAATAAAGACCGAGACGAACGGATGAACCACACCTACCCTGTAGGTGATTCTCGTCAAGAAACGCACAGGCGTCATTTGCGGAGACAGTTCTCACGTCACAGTCCCTTGCGTATATTGTATTATCATAGACACCAAGTGCAGATGCTATTCTTGATTTGACTATTTCGTTCTTGTGAATCCATTCCGCATCAAACACATGGATGAGCGAATACCCCACATCATTACACATCTTCGTCTTCATTAGGTGGTATCTCCTGTCGGGGTGAAAGATGTCCGAATGCCAGTAAACACCATCAACCTCAATGCAAAGCTTACGCTCCGGAATTACTATATCTATTTCATATGGATAAATTATTTTTCTATCGTTTTCTATGATTTCACCCTTATAAATTGTTTTCAGGAAATTCACAACATCCTTTTCGATTGAACTTATCCCACACCTTGTCGTGCACTTTGGACATACCGTGTTCGGCATTCCATTGTCCCAAATGGACGTGAATTTCGTACCACAGTGTCTGCATTCAAATGGGAACTCATGTTTCGGATTGCTTTTCTTCCACTCAACGTACTCTTCCTCCGAAAACAACGGCTTTATATCAGGATTTCTTAGGATGAACGAATACGCCCTGCGATTCTGTCCGACGTTCCCACGACCTCCCCATACGACATTTGTAAAGTCATCGCCGTATTTTTCATGAAGATTGTCAAACATTCTCTTCCTTAGAACCTTTGACTTTGAATTGTGTGTTACACCATAACGCTCGAGCATCGTATTCTCACACTTCTTCCTAACAGCATCAACCTTGAGAACACAATCCACACCATACTTTTCGTTGCAGGTGTTCCTTACCTTCTCCTTGAACTCATCAGTGGACTGATAATATTCAACTCCGTACTTTTCAAGGTTTCTTTTCCTAATGTTCGCCTGTATTTCACTGTTTCTTGCTGGACATGCGGTTCCATATTTCTTTATGTTAATATCCCGAATTTTCTCAACAACCAATTGATTCTTGGATGGATTGTCAACACCATATTTCTCGACGCACGTCCGCTGCCGTTTTTGCAGACTTCCAATTGACGAACACCTTGGTGAACAATATTTCGGGTATCCCTTAGTAAGCCGCTTGACGTTGAAGTCAACCATTCGAGAACCACATTTCTCGTTGTAGCAAATAGGAAAATCTTTCAGTCCATTCAAGATCCAGAATATTCTTGTTAACAGCGTATGCTTGTCATCAGATAGTAATGGGGTTTGTTCTTTAATCCAGTTAACAATAGATAGATATTTCCCATTTTTCCCAGTTAATATCTGTGTAAAGTTCCGTGGATTTTTCGATATTATATCCATCAACAAGATGATATTTTCGGTATCCATTGTCTTTTCTGCTTTTATATTCTAAAATACAAATTTCATAAAATATTATACAAATCGATATGAACCTGTATTTTTATTTTTATAAAACTTGCTGAAAACTGCATTTTGGACATAATCCTGAAGCAGAAACCGATATTTCACTTTCGATTTTTTGATTTCCTGAAATGCTGATTTCCAGTTATCAAATCCAGATAGTGTTTGCTTCCATTGCTCATCTATTCTTTCATCTTTGATATTTGGATAGAACCAACTTTTTTCAAACTTCCTGTATCCTCTTCTTGCTATTTCAATACTAGCTGCTACCATATCTGGAGTATTCTTGTTTCCATACATGATATATTCTACGTATTTTCACGAAAAAGTCAACCCAATTTTCAAAAAAAAAGGGGAAGCAAAAAGCTTCCCTTTCGTGATCCAATGTTCGAACTTTTCTCAACCAAACATCCTATCCGGATCAATCTCGTCACCATTGTCGTCGAAGATCCTAACCTCATATGCTTCTGGTTCGACTTCCTCGAAGAAATCCCTTGCGGACTCCTCGTCGTCGAACCTGTCGAACTTCGGCTTGGATGTCTAGTTCTTGAATGTAACAACAGTCCACTCACCATCCTCTGCGGCCGCGGCAACCTCTTCCCTTATATCGTCCGAGTAGTCGGAGTCAACATCGCCCTTGCGATTGAAACTGTACTCGTAATTGTCCGAGGATGGGTCAGAGACGAGATCGTCATTCTCATCATCACCTGTATCCTAATCGCCGGGATTGACCGGTTCAGCCCCGTCTTCCAGGGGTCCATCATCGTCATCGCCATATGAGCCGTCGCCACCGAGGTCGTAGGTGTCGAGGTCATCCAAGTCGTCCAGGTCTTCGGGCTTGTTGTTGTTTGCCTTCGCGAACACATCGGCCCTACGTGCGTCCATTTCGTCTTGGTCCATGTCGACGCTACGCTTCCATTCACTTCCAACACCATCGTCAATATCGACATTCCTTGTTTTCCTATAGAGTTCTCCAACCTGCTTCAATGCCCTGCGCTTGCGCTCTAGCATTTTCCGCTGAACCTCGGCATAATACTCCGGGGTAGAATTCATCTTCAGGTACGCGTTCGCGAGCTTGGACAAACCGCTTTTAATAAATACCCGGTGTGGTGCCTTGTATATGTAATAAATGAACATCATGACCGACTTGTCGGAATTCTGGAACCGCCTAAACGAATTCGGAAACTTCTCCTCAGCTTTCTTATACTTGTTTCCGAAAATCGTGTACGGCTCAATTTTGTTCCCGTCCTTGTCCTTCTTGATCCTGACCTCCCCGTCACGAATAGCCTTTGCAAACTGCTGATATGTTATGCCAAGCTTCTCCGCCCATTCCGCCATTGTGTGCGTCTCCTTGCCATCTGTATATTTCACCTTGGTGTCACCACTCCACGCTTGTGTAGGTATGTAGTTGTATATGAACCCAAGCGCATTCGGATCGGCTTTTCTAAAGACGGACGGGATGTCGTTTTCGTTGATTACCCTGAAGTTCTCAACTTCAATTCCCTTGTATTTCCTCCTGATTTCGGAAAACCTTTTGACAACCTCTTTCTTCGCATCCTCGAAACTGTCGAACTTCAAGGTCTTCCTCTCGAACTCCTTGAACGAACCGTATTTCTGGAGTTTCGTGTTGTACCAGTCGTCATAGCTCAGGATGTGATCGAGCGGATCCTCACCCTTCTTGGGGACGTAGTACATTTCAGTGAGCTCAACAAAATACTTGTCTTTGCTGTCTTTATAGTAGTCCGGATATTCGTCCCTGAGCTCGTCGTTGTCCTGTTCCTCCGGATCGGAATCGTCATCATCGACGGATTCGGTGATTCTCGCGAGATTGTATTTCTTCTTTAACGTGGATTCGTAAATGCGCTTCCACTCCTCCATGTTCTTCTTGATGTCCATTCTATGTCCTCTGAAAGGGTTTCTTTCAGATATTTACAAAGAAATGACGAAAAAGATGCTACGTTCAACACGGTACACGATTTGCAAAGAACATCAGCCACAACGGGCTCAACCGGATATCCCAAACAGATTCAGTTTCGGCAGACACCCCACCCCCGAAAAAAAACACTCGCGATGTTGTGCATATAACCGCCCGTTGTCGAGAAACCGGAGAGATGCCCGGCGGCATGGTCTCATTTCTTCTCGTCGAGAGACATCAACTTGGAACGCATTATGTCATTCTTTGCATTCTGAAAGGTATAGTCAGAGGCGAGATTCGTGAGCTGTTCCTCGAGCTTGCTCTTCTTTTCCTCGTCATCCTTTGCGAGAATCAACTTAGACTTGAGATCAACAAGCTTGCAGAAGTCGGAGGCTTTGAGTCCCGTCGGGTTCATTGACTTGTCAAACTGAAGGTCTGCCGGAACGGAGTTCTCGTAGATGTTCGTCTTTATCTCTTCGTTGTTCCTATTCATATCCTCGCGGATAGTCTTCCCGTTATCGAAGATTGCTATGAAATTTTCATGGATAGGCTCCTGTTCGAACATCTCCTCATCGGAAAGCTTCCTGTACTCGAGTCTGATTCCGCACTTCTCGAACTCCCTCTCGATCTCCGTATTGCCAATATATTCGAGCATCTTCAGAACGGTCGTGATCTTCTTAACCATCTTCTGGATCTTCGTTTCCTCGCCGTCCTCAAGGTCTTCGGGAATGAGGAGGTCGGTAACCTGCCTGTACACTTGGGAAACGTCCTTTTTGAAAGCCTTGATCTTTACATTATCAGCGTCGGAACGGTTCTTGCGCTTCATTTCGAGAATTCCACGGATTTCCCGGTTCGACGCAAGCATGAGCTCGTAGAATTGGGCGTAGTTGTTCTTGTTCCGCGACTTGCAAAGGGAGATCTTCTCATTCTTGATTTCGGCTGCCGTATTAAGGGCGTTCTCGAACTCATCACTTTCGATGAGTTCTTTCTTGACGTCGACGAGGCTTTTCCTGTCTTCCATTTTGTCTTCCTTGTGTTAGATTGGAAGGAGTTCCATGTTTCAGGAACTCCAAGCTGTACATTGTTCAGAGAAATGTCTTCAACAAATTTACGACTGTCCGCTTGAACCGAACCCACCTTCTCCGCGTTCCGAGTTTTTTCCCTTGAAAAGCTCCTCAGAAGTTTCGATTTCAGTGATGGTTGGTGTTTCAATCGGATAGAGGATCCCCTGAGCAATCTTGTCACCCGGTTGGAGAACAGCTGTTTTCCAGTTCGAAACGTTATGGAGGTTGACCATGATTTCTCCCATATAGCCGGAATCAACGATACCAGCACCGACAAGAATTCCCTTTCTCGTGGAAATACTCGACTTGTTTTCGATTTTCAGGACGTGACCCTCCGGAACATTAACCTTGAGACCACATGGAACCAAAATTTCATCACCAGGACGAAGAAAAATGGTCTTCGCGTAGCCTGTGTTGTAGTCGTAGTCGATCTGGGGTGATGGACTTCTTCCGTTGACTGTTGGGTGGGTAATCTCGAACGTCTTCGCCATGTCTGTGCGAAGAAGGTCGTATGGTATGTAGAAGTCGATTCCGGCATCGGTCGGGTTGGCTCTCGTCGGTGTCTTCACGTTGCGAATCTTGCAGATCTTCAGTTCCTTGACGCTCATTCGATTTCCTCTTTTGAATATGTGCGTATTATAACGAAAAATCCACTCATTGTCAAGTGGATTTTTATTGTTTTTTGGGGAAATTTCAGTTCTCAGTCCTTCTTCGTTTTCCCGAGATAAGTTGGCTTGAATTTCAACGTCTTCAGATACACACTTAGATCGATGCCGCCAAGATCTCCACTAAACTATGCAACTGCCACACCGGTCTTCACAACTGTACCAAACCCGTTCTTTGAACACACACCGTGAACTCTATGCCACGCTGAAGACATGGCATCTATCTTGCGAAGTTTATGTATGGGTCTCTGTCCATTTCCTGAACATGAGGTTTCCCCTGCGGTATGCGTCTCCCTCGAGTTCCACAAGCTGCTCGTTCTCGTTGAGCGTACCCACCTTTGCCGCCCTCATGAATCCGTTCCTGTCCGTGAGGAACTGGTTGTGGTGGATGAGCTCGTGGCAGAAGGAACGCAAGATGTCCTTGAGATGACGTCCGCCGATGTACAGGCTTATGACGTTCGTGTTCGGGTTGTAGTTCGCCGTGGGAATGAAGGGATCGAACCTGTATGACTCGGTCTTATCGAGCCTCACATCTGGAACTGGGTCAATCATGACGCCGCTATTCCTGTAAAAGTCCTCGATCTCCAGAACATAATCCCAAAATGTCTTCATTGAGAATATTTACATAAAATTTGACGAGAAAGATGCCATGTCTTTAGCATGGCATAGAGTTCACAAGAGGGTTGACGAGGAAGATGCATGTGTCGTCGTCAATCCATTCAAGCCCGAATCGTTTGAAGAACACCGAGAATTCCGAGTGCGATGATCCATCCATTCTGGATTCCATGTACCCAGGCGTAGACTGCGGCAAAGAGACATCCGACACCTCCGATTTTAATTGCAATTTCGTTCATTTTTCAACCTTGCACATTATGTTTTCGTTCTTGAAAAGGTAAACGATTTCTCCTGGATTAACTTCCAGCTTATCTCCAGTTGAATTTGATACAACAATGTCTCCGACCTTAAAGGGAAACCGATTATCATTAATTCCAGAGACCTTCAGTATCTCATACAAATCAACATTTCCCTTTTGAACAAGGATTTGTCCAGAATTGCAAAGTTCACGGCTCCTGTTCAACTTCCTACAGAGAATTGAGTTTCTTACTGGTTCAAGGGCTCTCATCGTCATCTCCATTAGAAAAACTTTCAACTGATGTCCACAAAGTCATAAGGATCTCCAACACGGAATGTACGAATCGCTCTCCTGCATGCCGTTCGAACACTTGCCATCAAAAGTTCGCTTGTTCATTTTCTCTTTTGTTTTCCCAACCAACTCCTCGGACAAGACCTCAATGCCGCTACTGCACACGAATATCTTGTCCTTGATGTCATCAAGCGATACTCTTATAGTGTCAACAATCACCCCAACTGTCGAATCGTCTGTCGTCTTCGGTATCGCATTCACAAGACCATATATCTTCTCAACCTTGTCTCGCACTTCCGACATCAAATCCAAATACGGTCGCAGGTATGTTTCCGGCTCATTGTTCATTGTTTTTTTTATCCTTCACAACACACACAATCATGTCATGTTTGTAAATGAAAACATGCTCAGTTCCTATCTGAAATGAATCTCCACCCTTTGATAGCATAACCCTGTCCCCAACCTTGAAAGGAACCCTTACAGAATCGTCGATGTTCATGGCAACGACCTCACCGACCCTTACTTGCGCCGAGTAATTGTTAACAAGTATTCCGCCGACATTCTGGGTCGTGTTCTTCTCGTCCTTTACAAACACCATGTTCTTGAGCGGAGAGTACTGCGTGTTGTCGGCGTTTGTCCTCACAATCACGTTGACATATTTCATGACGGCTATCGGGGATGTCTTATACACCTGCGCAAGACGGTCGGCAAGGACGTAATCTCCCTTCTTCAACCCATATTCCTCAGCAGCCTTCTCACCCACCTCCTCTACCCTGTAGAATCCGAGCCTATCGTTCGAGTAGGATCCTTCCGATATGAGGATCCCGCCAAGTGCCATGTTGTCGTTCCTGTCGATTACGCGGAGAACGACGTACTCACTCGCCGGTATACACTTCTTGTCAAAATGAATTGTAGCATTCGATACCATTTGTTTTCCTCATTTAAAAATATCAGAGATGTTGCCAATCTTAAGCTCCTTGACCATGTATTTCCTTATCTTTCCAAGAGCAGATTTCTTCCCGTTTATAACATGATGAGTGTCTGTCGACATTTCCTCGGCAATGTCCTTCACGCGCTTGTTCCGGTAGAACGTCCCCTCTATAACGGTCTTTTCGAACGCCGTAAGTTCGTCAGTCGTGCTTACATACTCGAATATCTTGCCGTATATCCGATGTGTATCCTCACCTGTAAGACCATCCGAAACTTCGTTTGTCTTTTCGAACTCCGGTGAAATCCTGTCATTGAGGAAGTTCTCCATTGTCGTGCCGGATTCCTCATGAAGCCTCGTGAACGCGCTGGCGTTCATCGAAATAGAATTGTTGTCAAGCTGTATTACGAGACCCCTGAATTCCTCAAGTATCCTCTTGAACACCCAATGTGTTGCATATGTTATGAACTTGACATACACCGGGTTCCCATTCCTGTCGAACTTCGGTTTCTTCTTGCAACGCTTCCTGTCTATCTTGTACATCGGGTCGTTCCTGTCGGGAACCATGGCTTGCTGGTAGAGGTTGAAGGTGTTTGCGGCATACGTCAGTCCGAACATCCCCCTTGCTATCATATCGTCGAAGTCCCGCGTGTGCTGACAGTACTTTCTGGCAATGGAATACACAATTTGTATGTTGTGGAGCGCGAGCCTATCCCTGAGCTCACGCTCCTTCCCTTCCGACATCATCGAGTCTATCAGAGACCGCTCCTCCTCCCTTGAAATTGGTTTGCACATTGAACCCATACCGTATGTCAGCTTCTGGAACTTGTATGTTCCACTGTTATTCTGGACTATTCCACGAGAGTTGATCATTTTCCACAACCCCCGACACTACACATTCCCGCCGCTAAGCAACCCACACCAAACATATACATATTATATCTTTTTCTGATATTTCTGTCAACTGTTTTCCATTGAAATTGCAGAAATAATGTCCTCCATGACAATGTTTATGTCAAGCGTTGGGTTGACATCGACATTCAAGCCACGGAACATGTTCAACTCGACCATGTTATCCTTCTGGCTTGGTTCTGGAATCACACTGTCAAGATTAACAAGCCTGAAAACGTCCTGCTCCTCAGATACTGTCGGGTACAGGTTCATGTAGCTGAGTTTGCCTTTTTCGTGTCGTTTCCTTCTGTCTGCGAGAAACTTCACGATGAAGTACATCGGTATGGTGAACCTGTCGTCAAAAAGAAGTTCGTCTCGGGATGCTTCGCCTGTGTTCCAGATTACCCACGACGTGTTTGCATGCGATGTGAAATATACCGTCTTGTCATAGACCCTCTTCAGTTCCTCCTCGTCGATGCGTATGGAAAACCTTGGATTATAGATCTTGAATGTGTAATTCATCGGATCTGTCACCGTGTTTAGCCATGTTCCGATGTGGAATTTTGTCATCATTCGCTCGATTTCAAAAATGAACATTGACGGATCCGAGAAAATCTCAACAGTGTTATCTATGATATGAATGAAACCGCCGGTTCCCCCTTCTATCACGTCGTTTGTGATGAAATTCTTGACTTTGGCTTCCGAAACCAGCGTATCATCTGGGAGTCTCCTGTTTTCCACGCCGTCAATCCTGTCCAGATCATCCTTTGAATAGACTACAATCCTGGTTTCCGGCAAAGATTTCACCCAACGTACAATCTGATTTAAGATGTCCGAGTTTTTGTGTGTAACCGATATTGCAATCGTTCTCATTTCAGGATCTCCACCTCTCCGTTGCTATAAATCGTTCGTTCAGCCTTCTCCTTCGCGACTTTATCCCTCTGTTCAATCCACTTCGCAAGAGAGCAATCTATGCACCTGTTACGCATCTTGAACAAGCTCATCCATATGTCGATGTTATCCTCGAGCCAGAGATTCCTGAGATCGAAATCACCCTCGTGACATGGCGTGTTGAGCCATTTCCACTGGTTCTCAATGATTGACGTATAGAGTCCGACACTTGAGAACTTGAGCTTCATTAGCTTGTCCTTAAGGTCTGATGCGTCAGAGAACAGCTGTCTCTCTGGAACAACCCTCGAATATGGAATCGCATTGGACGCAAACAGCGGGACTCCGATAGACGCACATTCCATGTACTTGATTGGAGACTTGCACCTGTTGAATTCGATGTCCTGAATCGGAGCGACGATAGCCTAGAGCGTCAAATGTTCAAGTACCGAAGGGTATGTCATGATTGGAGAACCCCGGTGGACCTCAATTTTCCCGGCTTCGACAAGATCCATTAGTTTAGGGGGTGCATATCCAAAGAACACCCACTAAAAGTCTCGGTGCGTGTCGCGTACCATGTCGACGATGATATCCATGTCGTCATGTACGGGCTTGGTGTCCTGTTCAGGAACCTCGGAACCCCTCTCGTCGAACCACCTGACCATATCCCCTCCGTCTGTGGTTTTCATAATCTTTTTGCGACACGCAAGCCCGTCCGCCGTCTGCCTGACGTCCGCTATGTTGTAGTGCGAAAGCGATGAGACTATCCCAATCCTTGGCTTGGACTTGAATTTCCTGAATTGCTCAACCTTTTTCACCGGATCGTACCGATCTCCAAACAGGTATCTCGGGAGCATGTTTGGAAGTGCGACAATATTCTTCAACGGAACACCGTAATGCTTGTGATAAGCTTCTTTTATGTAGTCGGTGGTGACGGTAACGATATCGGCCTAATGAAGAAGGTGGCGAATGTTCTTCTGAACCTTTTCATTCTCGAAGCCGAGCCTTCCACGGTTGAAGAGGGGGATGTACGTGTCATCCATCAGGTCGTCAATCTCATAAATAAGCCAGGCGTTCTGGTTTGCGGTCATTGGTTTCAGGAGCTTGTCGACGACCTCTACATGATAGTCAGAAATCCACCTCTGTATTGTCACGGATGTCATCCCCTGATAATACTTGTGGTCAAGAATCGGCGTCTACGAGTAGTCAGCCTATACCTTTGAGTTCTGTGCGTAGCAGTCTATCATAGAGACCGCCCACTACCTTCTCCACTTGCTGCACCCTCCACGGTCAGCAAAGTACATTACGTTGCGATAAATATCCTGCATTATGCAGTATTCTACCGATTTAAACACAGAAAACCGCACACTTTATGGTTTACAGAAAACTTGACGAGAAAGATGCCATGTCTTCAGCATGGCGTAGAGTTCACATTTCAAAACCAATGGCGAAACAACATCGCCTCTATTTCGTAAACTAAAATATAAAAACTTTAGTCAATTAAATAAAACTGTATTTAAACAATAGTTTTTGACTATAGAATTTACTGAAAACTGCATTTTGGACATAATCCTGAAGCAGAAACCGATATTTCACTTTCGATTTTTTGATTTCTTGAAATGCTGATTTCCAAGTGTCAAATCCAGATAGTGTTTGCTTCCATAGCTCATCTATTCTTTCATCTTTGATATTTGGATAGAACCAACTTTTCTCAAACTT
>ERZ808259.65-NODE-65-length-77040-cov-63.217003_pt1 | contig 77040 bp, 66 predicted proteins | sample MGYA00521279_ERZ808259 | MGnify/ENA primary metagenome ERZ808259 (study PRJEB31516, sample SAMN03275586) | gut metagenome | biome: mammalia-associated habitat; material: feces | host: Papio cynocephalus | place: Kenya | collected 2012-07-27 ...
AAGATGCCGTTGCACCGGGCAGCGTGGATATGAAGCGCCTCGACCCGATGTTTGCTGATGTCGCACGCTATGTCGTTGCCAAACAGGAGGGCTCCACCTCGCGCCTGCAACGCGCTTTCGAGATCGGCTACAACCGTGCGGGCAAACTGTCCGACCAACTGGAAGCCGCCGGTATCGTCGGTCCCAACAAGGGTCCCAAAGGTCGCGATGTCCTCATACAAGATATGGATATGCTCGACCGGAAACTGCAAGAACTCGGAGCAAACTGAAACAAAAGGATAAAGGATACCCGCCCTATATTCTAGAATGTCTAGTTTATCTAGTATTTCTAGTATTTCTAGTTTATCTAGTATTTCTAGTTCCTTTAGTAAAAAATCCTTAAAACCACAATTCCTCCTCCGCCCTGTCAATCGTTATGGGATACGCATAGGATGCGCATAGGATAGACTACTTTTGAAAGATAAATATATGTTACAAAAACTGCATCAAATACTCGCCCTGCTATTCATCCCCCTCCTTGGAGGGGGATTGGGGGTGTCCGTGTCCGCATCCGCCGGTACGCTGGATGTCTTTCTGTCCAACCTCGAGCAGCAGACGTTGCAATCGGACTTCACCATTACAGTCTCCGAGGAGGTGGCACAACCGATGAACTACCCGGGCAGTATCACTATGCACGGCAACCGTTTTCTGCTCTCGATGTTCGACACCGAAGCGGCATACGACGGCAGCACCTTATATATATATAGTGTCTCCACCGACGAACTGACCCTCTCCACTCCCACCGAACAGGAACTGCTGGAGGCAAATCCGTTCCTCTATGCCAAAGCGTTGGTCAAGGTCTGCACCGTCTCCGAGCGCCCCGCCAAAGACCCGTCGCAGACCGTTATCACCCTTACGCCGAAAGACCAAACCATCGGCATTCAGCGTTTCACCATGCGTCTCAAACAAACAGGGAATAATACCTATCTCCCTGTATCCATAGAAATCAAAGAGGGCAAACAACTGACCACCCTCACCCTCAAACAGCCCCGTTATATCACCACCCCTGTGTCGTTCCGCTTGGACTACCCCGACGCCTATCTCAACGACCTCAGATAATTTACAATAGATTATAAATCAATATGGAAACAAATAATACATCCTCTCTGAAGTCCCCCTCTTTGAGGGGGGCGGGGGAGTCGCTCCCTTGCCTCATCATCGGTTCCGGTCCTGCGGGCTATACCGCAGCCATCTATGCCTCGCGTGCCAATCTCTCCCCCGTACTTGTCGAAGGACCGCAAGTAGGCGGACAACTGATGATCACCACCGAGGTGGAGAATTTCCCCGGTTACCCCAACGGCGTGGAACCGTTCCAAATGATGGACGATATGCGCCGTCAGGCAGAGCGGTTCGGCACCCGCTTCGTACAGAGCATTGTTACCCGTGTTGATTTCTCCTGCTCGCCCAAGCGGGTGTATCTCGAGGACGGCACGGAGTATGAAGCCGATACCGTCATCATCGCTACAGGCGCAAGTGCCAAGTTTCTCGGCATACAATCCGAAGAGGACTACAAAGGGCGCGGCGTATCGGCGTGCGCTACGTGCGACGGTTTTTTCTACCGCAACAAGACCGTAGCGGTAGTGGGCGGCGGCGACACTGCCTGCGAAGAAGCATCATATCTGGCAGGACTCTGCAAAAAGGTCTATATGATTGTCCGCAAGCCCTACCTGCGTGCGTCCGAGATTATGCAGCAGCGCGTACTGAACAACCCGAAGATAGAGGTTTTGTTTGAGCACAACACTCTCCGCCTGACAGGCGAACCCAAAGTACAGGGTGCCGATCTGGTCTATCGCAAAGGCGAACCCGACGAGCAGATTCACCATATAGACATCGACGGTTTCTTCCTCGCTATCGGACATCGCCCGAACACCGACCTCTTTGCCGCCTATCTGAACCGTGATGCCGAAGGCTACATCATTGTGGACGGCGACAGCCCACGCACCAACGTACCGGGTGTTTTTGCCGCGGGCGACTGTGCCGACCCGCACTACCGCCAGGCGATTGTTGCTGCAGGCAGCGGTTGCAAAGCCGCCATCGAAGCAGACCGCTACCTTAAATCATTGTAATCAAATTATTGTAAATACAATACCTTTTATCCCCCTCTATGAGGGGATATGGAGGAACTCCTTTATTTAACCATTAAACCCATTAAATCTTATGCAACTATCTGAATTGAAGAAAGCATTTGAGCAAACCTACAAGCACGATGCAACAGACATCTTCTTTGCGCCTGGGCGTGTCAACCTTATCGGAGAGCACACCGACTACAACGGCGGTTATGTCTTTCCATGCGCACTGAGTTTCGGCACGTTCCTGCTCATTGCACCCAATCAGGACAACGTACTGCGCTTCTGCTCGCTGAACATTATGGACGAGTGCGACAACTATCCCGTTACTGAAGTCCCGCTTGCCAGTGTAACGACACCACTCGAAGCCAAACACTGGGTAAACTACCCCCTCGGCTGTATTGCACAGTTTGTCAAACGCGGTATTACGCTCCCGCAAGGTTACGACTTCCTTTTCTGGGGCAATGTGCCTGCGGGTGCAGGACTGAGCAGCAGTGCCGCTATCGAGGTAGTAACCGCCTATGCAATGAACGAACTGCTCCATACCGGCTACGACCGCACCGAGATTGCCAAAATCGGGCAACTCGCCGAGCACGAGTTCGCAGGCGTCAACTGCGGTATCATGGACCAGTTCGCTTCCGCACAAGGCAAAGCCGACCACGCTATTTTCCTCAACTGCGACACACTGCAGTTCGACCTTGTGCCGATCAAACTGGATGGTATCAAGGTGGTTATCACCAATACCCATTCGCCGCACAAACTCGACTCGGGTGCCTACAATGCCCGCGTGGCACAATGTAAGACAGCGGTCGAGCAACTCAATACCGTGCGTCCAATCAAGAACCTTGCCGAACTCACAATGGCAGAGTTCAAGGAAATAGAATCGGCTATCACCGACCCCGTGGCACACCGCCGTGCACGCCACGTGGTAGGCGAGGTGCAACGCACCAAAGATGCCGTAAAGGCACTGCAACAGGGTGATATTGCCAAGTTCGGACAACTGATGAACCAAAGCCATATCTCGCTCCGCGATGACTATGAGGTTACCGGTCCCGAACTCGACACATTAGCCGAGACGGCATGGACAATCAACGGCGTCATCGGCAGCCGTATGACAGGTGGCGGTTTCGGCGGCTGCACCGTATCGCTGGTAAAAGAGGAGGCTATCCCCACCTATATGGAAGTGGTAGGCAAGACCTACACCGACAATACCGGTCTCACCGCCGATTTCTACATCGCCCAGATCGGAGACGGTGTCCACCGCGTAGAATAAATATATTAGGAACTATACACAAACACAACGAGACTGTCTAACAAGTATAGGCAGTCTCGTTGTGTTTGTGTGTTTGTATAGCCCGTTGCTTATTTCAGTAGGAACTTGTGTCCGTTTTGTATGACGATACCGCGGTACGTTGCGTCCACGGGCATACCAAGGATATTATACATCGGGGCATTGAGGTCAAGCACTGCGGGGGTGTGTTCCGTCTCGTCAAGGGCGGTATAGATACAGTCGGGTTGCAGTTTCTCTGCGCCACCCGACCATACATAGCATACGTCCTCGTCTGTCCACAGATCGGAGGTCTGCTCCTTGCCGCTGCCGCCGTTGAAGATAAAGTTCACTTCTTTCACGGTGTCGTCGAACTGATAGAAATAGAACCCGTTGGCGTTCTGCTGTGTCAGTTCCGTGCCGGGCCATTGCCTCGTGAGTTCGGTCGTCTTGCCGTTGGTGGTCAGCCACGAATAGAGATATACTTTTGTCCACGAAGCGGGCTTGTAGAATGAGACGATGATGGGTGTGGTCTGCGGTTCTTTGCGGGTATATTCGTAAGTCTGTACGGCGGTCTCGGTGCTTGCCGTCTTGGCATATGCCGCGAGTGTAATACTGTTGTTGATAGTGAACGACACCTCGCTTCCGCCTGCAATGCGGGTGGCGGAGGTCTTCGGGTCGGTACCGTCAATGGTATAGTATATCTCTGCCGTCTCGGTGCCGCCGATGGTCTTCATTTCTATTTGGAGCGTCTCTGTTTTGAAGGTGGTGCTACCGGGGGTAACGACCAACTTGGGTGCTACCGCCTGCGTGGTCCGTATCCACATTGCATACCCCGTGCCCGCTGCGGCTTTGGTGTAGCCTGCTTGCGAAGCCGATACACGGTTGCCGAGTTCGAGAATGAGGGTTCCGTTCTTGCCCGTAACCGTCGCGCGGTAGCCGCTTGCGTCGCCCTCGTCGGATACACTGCTCTCCGAGTGCACACCTGCTGTCTTGCGTGCCAGCACCATAGGCGCAATGGCATCTTTGTACTCTTTCCAGTGCGGGTAGAACACACACGGCACACCGGGCATTGAGAGGATAAACGCATTGGCTTGCAGCACTTTTGCTTTCATAGCGGGCTTCATAGAGTTGCCCTTGCCGCCGAACTCGTTGTTGTCGCGCTGGTAGGTGTCGTGGCTGTCCACAAACGTTACGGCGTACTTGCCTTTGCCGAGCCCGAGCAAGCCGGGAGCCTTGCAACCCGAGTAATTGCCGGCGGCGAGCGAGTTGTTGAACGCATCGTATTTTGTGCCGAAGTCGAAAGTGAGCGTATTGCAGCCCGCGTCCTGTATGCGGCTCCAGAGGGTGTTCTTGTTGCCGTCCCAGTATTCCATTACCGAGAAATAGTTGCCTGCGGCTTTGTTGTATTCGTTGATGTGCGAGTTGTGGAAACCCTTGCAGTAGTCGTACCGCCAGCCGTCGTACTGCATCTCGTTTTTCATCCATTGGAGGTAGGCGCAGAACATCTTGCGCACTTCGGCATTTTGGTGGTCCCAGTCGCGTGCGGCGGCATAGTTGGCTTCGCTGTCGTAACCGTCGTCAGCGGCTCCTGTGGCTTTTCCTTTGCAGGTGCCCGCCTTGCTGTCGCTGTTCATCTCGTCGGTCTTGCATATCCACGACGCATCGGGGCTGAACGAACCGTATTGGCCGAAGTCCTCAGGGTAGAAATCGCACCAACTCGATTTGTTGTCGGTGTGGTTGATGACGATGTCGGCTATTACTTTCGCTCCCCCTGCGTGCAGGTTGCCGATCAGTGTCTCGAGGGCGGCACGGCTGCCCCACATCGAGTTCTGGTTGCAGTACTGCGCAGGGTGGTAGCCTACGCCCGAGGCTTTAGCCGAGGGCGGAAGCCATACGAGGTCGAAATAGGCGGCTATCTCGCCCGACTCCGCCGACAGGTTCTGCCAGCGGGTTGTGCCGTGCTTGAGCCCGCTTGTTTTGTAGGAATCCCAGTAGAACGCTTGCAGCATCACGTCCGTGCATTGCGAGGGAACGGAAGTGGAGTAGGTAATCGGTTCATCGGGTTCTTCTGGGTCTGGGTTCTCGGGGTTCTCAGGTGTGCTGCCGCAGTCTTTGCCCGTTTCGATATACCACATATCGTTCCCGTATTGTATCTTTATATAGATGTCATACGTGCCTGCGGTGTTGCAGGTCAGCCCTGTGGGGGAAGCGGTGAATTGGGCACACGCCCCGTACGGGTCAAGGGCGGCAATCGCCCATGCATAAGAATTCCCTTGGTCGTAGCAGGTCAGTACGTCGCCCGCTTGGAGTGCCACGCAGGCGGCTTTGTACTGGGTGCGCCCTTGCATATCCGCCTCACTCATAGTGGCGGCGGGATAGTCGGTCGTGCCGTTTACGCGCACAAAGAATGGCTCCGCCCACGCAGATATGCACAATGCAAGCGTAAAAAAGAACAGGTAAATTTTCTTCATCGGAAAAAAACAAATCTAAGGTTAGTACACAAAATAATTCAAAAACTCCGCAAAGATAGTATATTTCTATGAGATTTGCAAATCTATGTTCATTTACCCATTGCAACCGCATCATAACAATAATCTATTATACACTTTATGCAATATGTATAGTGTATAAAGTGTATAAAAAGGCGGCTTATGCATAGGCTAAACACCAATCTTTTCTACGTCCTTTCTACGTCTTTTCTACGTCTTTTCTACGTAATTGGTACTATGAAGCATAGGGACTGCATATTGTGTATATTTTACGGTTGTCCTTTTAATTTACCTATTTTTAGGTATGGTTTCCTGCTGTGCAACGGTATGGTTCTTGCATTCTTTTTTGGTTGGTCTTATCGGAATAACTATGCAGAGATACATCAGAAATATCGCTTTTTCGTTGATGGGCGTGATAGCCGTGTTGCTTGTGATAGCCACTATTGTGGAGAAACTATGCGGAACGGAGGTGGCAGTGCACTGGTTCTATACCGCCCCGTGGACGGTTGCGCTGTGGGCGTTGGCGGTGCTGTTCGGCGGCTGGTATGTCATCGCGGCTTTCCGCAGTGGCAGAATGCGTTGGTCGGTGTTCGGTATCCATTTGGCGTTTGTGGTGATACTGCTCGGGGCAATGCTTACCCATACCTTCGGCATCGAGGGGGCTGTACCTCTCCGTATAGGCGACAGTACCCGTACGTATTTTACCCGCGAGGGAACAGAGAAAACACTGCCGTTTACGGTTGCTTTGGACGATTTCCAAGTGCAGTACTATGCCGGTACTGCTACCCCGGAGGATTACTTGAGCCGTATTTCTGTCCGCTCGGCGGGCGAAACCGCCACGGCGGAACTCTCTATGAATCATATTTTCCGCTACCGCGGGTGGCGGTTCTATCAGTCGTCCTATGACGAGGATGCAGGCGGATGTACGCTTCTGCTGACCCATGACCCCGCCGGCATAGCCGTTACCTACTCGGGTTATATCCTTCTGCTGGTCAGTATGCTGCTGTATCTGTTTGTGCCGAAAAAGGCTTGTAAGGTTTTTAAGGGGGGCAAGGCTACAGCGGTGTTTGTTTTGCTTTGTGCTTTGCCACTGTCGGCTGCGGCTGCCCCCAAGACGCTGCAACGCCCGGTGGCGGAGACTTTCGGCAACCTCTATGTGGAGTACAACGGGCGCATCTGCCCGATGTCGGTGCTGGCAAATGATGTATGCACCAAACTCTACGGGCATAACTGTTACCATGCCGAAGACGGCACCCGCTACATCGCGGAGCAGGTGCTGACGGGTATCTTGTTCTACTACGACGACTGGGCGCAGGTGCCGCTCCGGCAGTCGCGCAAACCGCAGCAGAACCGTGAACGGGAGATGGTCTTCCGTATGGTGGCAGGCGGTTCGCTGCTGAAGATTTGGCCTTCTGCACACGGCTGGTGCGACATCAATTCGGCTGGTGCGGCGGACAGCCTGTCGCACGACGAGTGGAATTTCCGTATGTATGCCCTCCAGTACGTGGCGTACGACCTGATGCAAGGACGGAATATCGAAGCCAACGAGACTCTGAAAAAGATACGTCTCTACCAGCAGAAATATGTCGGTGCGGACAATCTCCCCACCGAAGCGCATTTCCGTGCCGAGCAACGCTGGGCGGCGTTCCCCTATACCAAGCCCTTGGCAATGGTGGCCGTCTCTTTGGGCTTGCTGTTCTTTCTGGTCTGGTGCATTGCGCAGGGGCGTGAAAAGACACTGCCCCGCTGGTGGCAAATACTCAATACGGTCTGTCTGGCGGCGATATGGCTGTTTCTTACGGCTATGCTTGCTTGGCGTTGGTACGTCAGCGGGCATGTCCCTCTCTCCAACGGCCACGAGACTATGCAGTCCCTTGCCTGGTTCATTATGCTGTTGGGGTTGATTTCCGACCTCCCCAACCCCTCCAAAGGAGGGGCTGATAGAGCATCTGTGCCCCCCCTCTTTGAGGGGGTAGGGGGAGTCTTGCTGCTTTCTGCATTTCCTCTCCTCGTCAGTATGATGTCTGCTTCCAACCCGCAGATCACCCATCTGACTCCTGTCTTGCAGTCGCCGCTGCTGAGCCTGCACGTGAGTATCATTATGCTCAGTTACGCCCTCTTGGCGTTTGTAATGCTCAATAGCGTGGTGGCATTGTGCGGCAAGGCGGAGCGGCAGCAACGGCTGATGTGTTTTTCCCGTACGCTCCTGCGCCCCGCGGTGTGCTGCCTGGCTGTCGGAATCTTCCTCGGTACTGTATGGGCGAATGTGTCGTGGGGACGCTATTGGGGCTGGGATCCGAAAGAGGTATGGGCGTTGATTACGCTGCTCGTCTATGCCGCTCCATTGCATGCGCAGTCGCTTCCGCTCTTCCGCCGCCCGCGCGTGTTCCATATCTATTGCCTGCTGGCGTTTCTATCCGTTCTCTTTACCTATTTCGGGGTCAATTTCCTCCTCGGCGGCTTGCACGCCTACGCATAACAAGCAAAGAAACATACAAAGAGGCTGCCTGTACTTGCCAGGCAGCCTCTTTGTGTATCACATCCTTTTTAGGGGGTGTTATTCGTGATGATGATGCTCTGCATCGGGCGAGAGGACGATGTTACGCGCCACAAACGACTGGTTGCCGGCAGCGTCGGTGCAATACACCATCAGATGGTAGTCGCCCGCTTTGGCATTGGCGGGGATGACTACATCGTGCGAGTGGATGTGTTGGTTGCGCCCCGAAATCTCGTACGACTGCTTGAAATAGAACACCACACTGTCCTCGGCAGCACGTGCAGGAGCCTTATGCCCGTGGTGGTCGAAGTTGTTGTGCACCTCCACCATATAACCTGCCAACGCTACATCGTCGGACAAGTCCATTTCGAGGTGCATACTCTCGCCGGTCCGCACTTCCTCGCCCTCTTCGGGTTCGGACAGCGAGATAACCGGTTTGGTGGTGTCGGCGTCTTGCTTTTCGCAACCGATGAACACTAAGCACGTGAACACGAAGCACATAAGTGCCGGAACTGAAACAAAAACATTTGTTTTCATAATGATAAATAATTAAAAAGTGAAACGAATAGTTGTTTGTATATCTATACCCGCCTCGGGGAGTTCTATCTTGCGATAGAAACTGAGGTGGTTGAGATATGCCTTGTTGAGTAAGTTGTTGCCTTGCAGGACGATGGACATTTTGCCTTTCGGAAGCGGAATATCCACACTCGCCACGGCGTGCAGGAGCGTGTAGCCGGGTGTGGGGTCTTCGTTGTGGGCGATATGCCGTTGCGGGGCTACCGTCTGGCACTCTATCTCAAGTCGCCACAGGCGGTCTTCCCAGCCGATACTGTTGTGCATGGAAGCAGGCGGGGAGAACGGCAAGGCGGTGTGGCTCTGCAGGTTGTATGTATGCACATATTCGCCGAGCAACGTATAGTAGAGCTGTGCCACGAGGCGCACTTTGGTACGCAGTTCGCCGCCGGCAAAGAGCGCAGGCGAGTCGGTGTAGCGGTATATCTGCCCCGCATCGGGCAGGTCGGACCATAGTCCTGTCGGGCGCAGGTAGATATAATGGGTGTAGTAACTGACAAACGGCGACACGCTCACTTCCACACGCTCATGCGTATAGCGGTATGACACATCGGCTTGCCATCCCTGTTCGCTCGGCAGACTGTTGTCCCCCCTCTCGTGGCGGAAAGCGCCGTGGTGTACACCGTTGCTTGCCAGTTCGTTGACCGAAGGCATACGGAACGCCCTGCCTATATGTATCTGCAGTTGGTGGCGGAGTGTCTTGTACTCCGCACCGGCGGCAAGCGAGTAGTTGTGCAGGTGCCGCCGTATCTCCTGCACGGTCGAGTCGTGCGGCTGACTATGGATATAGCCGTAGTCATAGCGGAGTGCCGCGCTGAATGTCCAGCAGGGCAGCGGCAGCCAGTTGACCAAATAGTATGCCCCCGCTTCGGCACGCCGGTAAGCCGGTATCAGAAACGAATAGCCGCCGATGCTGTTGTGCTGATACATGGCCGATACGCCTGCATAATGCTCCCACTCGGTGGAAGGCGTGAAGCGCATCTGCAGGTTAGCCGAAGCCGTATGCAGGTGCAGCATCAACTCTTTGTCGGGGTCCACGGCAGGCGGCTGCTGCCCGAGTACGTGCGTATGGAAGCGGCTCCATTCCTCGCGGTGGTTGAGTTGGTAGCCGAGGGTGAGGGTGGTCTGTGTGAAACCGTGCGTCCGGCGGTTGCACGAAGTAACTTTCAGGTGGTTGACGCTGCTGAACGGCAAAGCGATGTCCCAACGGCAGCCTGCGCTGTCCAACTGCGCCGCATTGGGGATACCGTGCGCCCCGCTGAAGAAACCCGCTTTCTGGTAGGTGTCGCTCAGCGTCAGTTCGCTTCGGTAGCCGCCCCGCTGATACACCAGCAGTGCATTGCCGCTGCGCTCCAGTCCCGCTGTGTTTTGCAACCGCCGCTTGCGGATAGGCAGACGCATACTGAGGTAGGTGAAACTGTCGGCAGGCACGCTGTAATCCGCCCAATGCCGCTCGCTGTAGCGCAGACGGGCATACCAATGTCCGCGCTTCAGGTAGCACATAGCCGTGCCGCCCAAACCGATATTGACGGTCTGGCAACGCAGGGCAATCTCCGCCCCCAAGGTATCGTTCCGGGGAATGGCGGGCGGGAGTATCTCTATCACTCCGCCCATGGCATCGCTGCCGTAGAGAACGGAAGCCGGACCTTTGACAATCCGCACGCCGTCCACGTTGTTGGCATCTATTTCCAAACCATGGTCAGCACCCCATTGCTGACCTTCTTGTTTGACGTTGTTCTCCGCCACGGCTATACGCTGAAAGCCCAAACCGCGTATCATCGGTTTGCTGAACCCCACACCGATGTCCATCGATTGTACACCGGGGGTATGCGACAAAGTACTCATCAGGCTATGCCCTGCCCGCAGGTGCATCTCGTCGGACGACACCTGTTCTGCCGATTGGGTAGCCAATACCGCATGCTCCGCTTTGCGGGAGGCGGTAACGCTGATTTCTTGGAACTCAACGCTCCTGATAGAGTCTGTGGTCTGTGCGTACAGCGGGACGAATGAACAAACAAGGAGCAAAAGCCCCGTAAAAATGATTTTGTTCATAGTCTCTGTCTGTAAATAATAGGATTGATACTACATTATCAACCTACCACAGGCGGAGCGCGAAGAGAATAATAGTGGGAAAATGTATATATGGGCGAGACAGACTCTCCCGCCAAAAGAGTGGCAAACCATACCGACACAGGCGACTGCACGTAGTCAACCGCCGCCGTGGACAGCGAGAAGGTAAAGTCGCATATCGGGCAATGATGGTCGTCTGCACAATCGTCTGTCAGTACCGCATCGGAGGAACAGGGCTGTGCATCGTCCAAAGCGGCAACGGAACAGCAGACGGACACCGTCTCTGCACACACATCGTGCCGGTGAAAATCCTTCACCAACAGCACTTGCGCATATACTGCCAGCAGCAATACCGCCACAAACTGTGTGTACCATTGTCTTTTCATAGATAAGCGTATGCTACGCTTTTGATGTAAAAACGCTGCAAATGTATAGCAATTTATTGGATTAAGCAAATTTTGTCTGCTTATTTTAGTAAATTTAATACAAAATGTATAGAATTGCAATATGCACATATCAATCTGCAATACTCCTAGTGTAATGTATGACGGCAGGTGAGTGCGAAGACCTTGTATAAGTGGTGTATGAACAAGAACCACAGGACGGATAGCAATCATCTTCGGAGTGCGAAGACCTTGTATAAGTGGTGTATGAACAAGAGTGGTAGGATAGTGGTAGGGCGATAGATACGATGCCGGAGGCTGTGTGTTGCCTGTGTGTTTCTATACTATCATAGGTATAAAGGTGCGTTTTGCTAACTATATATTGCAATTTTGCGAAAACATACTGCATATTTGCACAGGTCGGATAATAGCAGTACTTGTTGCATAACATTTGTTGCATAACAAGCATTATGTAACAGATGTTTATGTTGCATAATAAACAAATAAACAATGTATTAACTCATAATTCGTCATTCATAATTCATAATTCATAATTAGCCTTATGCCTCGTAAAGTACAGTTTACTCGTGAGATGATTATCAATGCCGCCATTGGTATGATACAGGAGAAAGGACCCGACTGCATCAATGCCCGCGACCTCGGCGAGTATATGGGTTGCTCCTCGCGACCCCTCTTCACCGCCTTCCGCAACATGGAGGAACTCCTCACCGCCGTGCGCGAGGAGGTCTCCCGACGGTTCGCCGAGCGTGTACGTATCGCCCGCGACACACAGAGCCCGGAACCTGCCGCCAAGCGTATGGGTATGTGCATCGTACAGTTTGCACAAGACGAACCCAACTTATACAAACTAATACACTGGACAGGAAACAAACTGACTCCTTTCCCCGAGTTATCACAGATTATGACAAAGCAATACCAAACCGACTACCAACTCTCCGACGACGATGCCGTCGCCTTCTTCGACCACATGATGATATTCAATCTCGGTCTCTGCTCACTCATAACCAACGGCGTGCGCAACTTCACCCGCGAGGAAGTGGAAACCATACTGCGCGACCAGTTCTCCGCCACCATAGCCTACTACAAGAGCGGCAAACACCACGTCGAGGAAGGAACGACTCCCCCAAAGTCTGTTAATTCATAATTCTTAATTCATAATTAGTATAATGAAACGTATCATTACTTTCAGTGTGGCACTGATGTGTGCCATGGTTTCCTTTGCCCAAACGAATATCTCAGGCAAGGTGCAGGACAGCCAATCCAATCCCGTGGCGTATGCCACCGTCAGCCTGCTGCGCTCGGACAGCAGTCTCGTTACGGGGGCTATCACCGACGACGCGGGTGCTTTCGCACTCTCCGCGCCAAGCGGCAAATACCTGTTGCAGGTATCGTTTATCGGTTATCAGACCGTTTGCCAATCCGTCAGGACGGGCAGCAAAGACCTGCTCCTGACCCTCCGCGAAGAGACCGAACAACTCGGCGAGGTGGAAGTCAAAGCCAAGAAGCAACTCATCGAACGTCAGTTCGACAAGATAGTGCTCAATGTCAGCAACTCGCCCTTTGCCATGGGCAGCAACGGCAAAGACCTCCTCAAGAAAGCCCCGGGCGTCAACGTGGACAAAGACGGTAATGTAACCGTCAACGGCAAGTCGGTGGAGGTCTATATCGACGGGCGTCCCTCATACCTCAGCGGGCAGCAACTCAAGGCGATGCTCGAGGGCACCGACGGCAGCACCATCGAGAAGATAGAGATTATCTCCAACCCCTCGGCGAAATACGACGCTTCGGGGCAAGGCGGTATCATCAACATCAAGACCAAGCGCAACATGATGCGCGGGCTCAACGGTACACTCTCCGCAGCGTATGGCGGTATGTACTACAAGGACGTGGACAAGTGGCAGAATATGGATATGTTCTCGCTCAACCTCAACTACCGCACCAGGAAGACCTACACCTTCGGTAGCCTGACGCAGGTCTATACCAACCAGAATGTCGGCGTGGAAATCGGCTCAACCTACCTCAATCCGGTGGACTCCGTTACCACCGAGCGGTACGACAACTCCGAGTACGACTGCGCTTTCCAGTACTATATGGCAAAGATTGGCAACGACTGGTTCATCGACTCCGTCAATACCTTCGGCTTTATCTTCCAGGCACCTATCATGCTTATGAAGCAGAACGTTCCCGACGGACGCGGCTACGGCTACACCAAGGTGGGCAACGACATCACGGAGAACTCCATGCTCACTATCAGCAGCCCGATGTTCTCGCAGCAGTACACTGCCAACCTCAACTACACCCATGTCTTCAACGATTCCCTGGAGCGCGAACTGACTGCCAACATCGACTACAACCGCAACGGCTGGGACCAAACCAACGACCAGAGCAACACCTACACCTATCCCACACGCCCCGACTCGGTGCTGCATACGGGACTGAAGATTAACACCAACCAGATAGTGGACATCTACTCTGCCAAACTCGATTTCCAGACACGCTTCTGGCAGACGGGTATGATAGAGACCGGTGCCAAGTGGGCACTCTCCAACACCGACAACCGCATGAGCACCGACAGCCTCCTCAACGGCAAGGGCATTTCTTCTACACCCTCCAACTTCACCTACTCGGAGCATGTGGCAGCCCTCTACATCTCGCTGGCAAAGCAGTTCGGCAAGCACTTCAACGCCAAACTCGGACTGCGCGGCGAGTACACCCACTCCAACGGCAACTGGATTTCGGCGGACAGCACATCCGTCAAGGACTATTTCAACCTCTTCCCCACTGCCTTCCTCGGCTACAACCCTACGGACAAGTGGGCGATGAACGTGTCCTACACGCGCCGTATCAAACGACCGAGTTACTACCAACTCAACCCCTTCCGCACCTATATCGATGCCCACAACTACTCCGAGGGTAACCCCGAACTGACCCCCGAGTTCAACAACCAGGTGGACCTCAACTTCTTCTACTCGCAGTACGTGTCGTTGGCGTTCAACTTCTCGCACACGCAGAATATGTTCTCGCAGCGCATGGAGGTGCTTCCTAACGGCGACGGGCGTATGCGTTGGCTGAATTTCGGTACCTGCACCACCCACGGCGGCAACCTGTCGCTCACCGAACTGCCTGTCGTACCTAAGTTCGTTACGGGCGAAGACGGTTCCCGCACTATGCAGGGCGCATGGCTTGCCCTCACGCTCAACGGCGGCTACTACCACTTCATCAACCGCTCCTACGACGGACTCTACGACAATCGCAACCACTGGGGCTACGGCTCGGCAACCCTCAACGCCTACCTGCCCAAAGACTGGACACTCTCCGTGGACGGCTCCTACACTGCGCCTATGGTAAACGGCTACAACAGCCAAGATGCATTCTACTATATGTCGGCAGCCGTGCGCAAGATGTGGCGTGAGAAAGGCTTGATATTCAACTTGCAGGTGCAAGACCTGTTGCGCTCCATGCGCGGCACCAGCGAGTCGCTCGGCTTGGCAGAAGGCAACCGAAGTTACACCCGACAGGAATACCGCAACCAGAGAGTAACGGTCTCCCTCACATGGATGTTCGGTCAGCAGCAGTATGTAAAGCACCGCAAGGTGGGTGACCTCGACGAGTCTTCGCGCCTCGGCAGTGGCGGCAATGTAGGGCAGTAATGACCGGACTAAGTTCTGACAATAAATATGTGCAAGAATTTCTTTGCTGTCCGCTTTCGCGTAGGCGCGGCACTCTGTTTCGCCCTCGCCCTCGGACACTTGGCTTGTCTGGGTTTCCTGTGGCAACTATTCGGCATCTACGGTATCACACCGCTGATGCAGACATTGGCTTCGCTGTGGCAACCGCTGCCGTATCTCATCACGGTGGGTATCGTCGCGTGTTTCACCCTTGCGGGTGTCTATGCGCTGGCGTATAGTGGTGCTATCCGCCGCCTGCCCTTGCAGAAATGGGTGGTGTGGTTCACGTGCATCGTCTTCCTGCTCCGTGCCATGGCAGGGGTGATTGCTCTGCTGTCGGACTTCACCACGCTCGAACTGACCTCCACCCTCGGTGCCGCCCTCCTCGGACTCTGCTTCGTCCCCTGCCGCTGCACTTGCCCGAAGGATACGCCGAGGGTATAGCGTGGGTACGGTCAGGGTAGCATCAGGGTACCTTGAAAGTATTACGAAAGTATATATATGTTCTACGTATGTTCTGCTTATGTTCTACGTATCCTATACGCAGGTCTCGAGGAAGAGCCGGGAAAAACAGCAAGGGATGCGCAAGGGATGCGCAAGGGATAGATTAGCAATGTACGATGTGCAATGAGTTATTGAGTTATACCTTAAGCAGTGATTACTCGTCATTTGTTCATTCGTTTGCCGTTGCACATTGTACATCGCTGATTGCCCCCGCACCGAATGGATTAACGATAAATTAACGGTCATTAACGGAGAATAAATTAATGGTTAATTCATGGATAATTATATGTTCATCAATGTTTTAATGGCTCTTTAATGGGCTTTAATGGAGAAGAAAAGTCTCTTTAATGGAGAATAAATATCAACTTAAATTATACGTAATAAAATGGAACAAAGAATCGAAACCCGTGAGCCGCGTGTGGCTCTCACCTATCGCCTTGTAGGCGACTATTCTGCTATCAACTACGATGAAGCATGGAATGCTATGTGGAAGTGCTGTCAGGACAACCAAATCGGCTGCTGCGGCTGTGATGTGGAGTACCTGAGTACCTACCTTGACGACCCTGTGACCACGCCTGCGGCGGAGCGTCGCTGCGATGTATGTATCGCCGCTTTGACGGACAAGATTGCCGACACTCTCCGCGGCATGACCTTGGGCAATGGCGTCCGCCTCAGCACCCTGCCGGGCGGGCGTTGGATGGTCTTCACGCACCGCGGACCGTACGACACGCTGGGTGCCACGTACGGCGAGATATACGGCACCGTGATGCCCACGTTGGACTTGGACCCCGAGCGTCCCGCTCCGCTGGAGAAATACGTCACCGACCCGTACTCCACCGCCCCCGCCGACCTCGTCACCGAGATATGGATTGCCATCAAATAATGCAGAGAGACGTTTCTGCTCTATTGACGACGCGGCTCGCGTCGTCAATAGAGCAGAAATTAATGGTCAATTAGTGGACAATTATATGTTTGTCAATGCATTAACGACCAATTAACGGTAATTAACGGAGCCTATTCCCCCTCTTTGAGGGGGTTAGGGGGAGTCTTTAATGGTTCTTTAATGGGCTTTAATGGAGCCAAAACCCAACCTAAATTATACGGAATAAAATGAAACTGAAATCTTTAATCCTTTTGCTGGCAACCAGCCTGTTGTGCAGTTGCTCGCTTTATCGCACCGAGGTCATCGTGCTGGCGGGTTTCGATGCGGAACAGCACTTCCGCGTATCGCCTTTCCACGAACTGGATGTGCATAGTGCTATCAATGTGATTATGTGCGACTCGGTGTCCGACATCTGTGCGCAGACCGATGCCAACCTCCTGCCTTATTTGCAGATAGCGCAATCGGGCGAACGCCTCTCCGTCGGCTTCCGCAACGGCGTCCGTTGGACGGGCAATGCGCCTTGCCGCGTGCTCGTTCCTACGCAGCCTGCGCTGTCGGACATCAACGTGTCGGGAGCGTCCTCGCTGTTTGTCGAACAACCGCTCACCGCACCGGACGTGGATATCAATGTCTCGGGCGCATCGGCTGTCGATGTCATTGTCGTGGCACGCGATGCCGACGTCAATATCTCGGGCAGTTCGTCCGCTACGTTGCAAGGCAGCACGCACCGCATGGAGGTGAGTGTCAGCGGTGCCTCGCGGCTCCTTTCGGAGAGGGAGGACGGCATGTTCCTGCTCGTTGCCGACAAGGTGGAAGGCTCGGTGTCAGGCAGCAGCGTGATGAACGTGCATAGCGACGGTGAGATTGACTGCAACGTCTCCGGTGCCAGCACTATCTACTACACCGGCAACGCCCGCACCCACAACTCCGAGTGCACCGGCTCCTCGCTCATTATCCACGAGTAAAACATCACCTACTGACGTAAACAGATTATGAACAAGCAACTTCCTTTACTTGTCTTCCGTGCCGTAGCCTTAGGGCTCGGACTTGGGGCATTGGTGTTGTCGCTGATGGACAAAATCACCGTCAACGATGCCATTGTCTTGCTCTCGTTGGCAGTCACCTGCCTCGCCGCCTGCGCCCTCGGAGAGCACCCCCGCAAGCCCAAAGCCGACTAATGCTGTATTCATAACCTATAAGATGGCTGTCTCTATCTCCTCTGTAATGATGCCCTCACGAACCGATAAAGGCGACATTGTTTGTTATCTGTGTGAATGATAGGTTGAGTAACGCAACCGACCATTTTGCCAAATGAGGTAAAATTTTTTTGCCAAATGGAGTAATTATAATCCGCCAAATGAGGTAAAAATTTTTCGTCAAGTGGAGTAATTTTGCTATAAATACTTGTGTATCTGATAAAAACAAAGTATCTTTGCAGGCGAAATAACAAATGGCAAAAGTATGAATACAGAGTATAGACCGCGTATCGCAGACGACATCCTGCGGCACAAACTGCAGGGAGTGGGTGCCATCTTGATAGAAGGTGCCAAATGGTGCGGCAAAACGTCCACGGCAGAGCAACAAGCCAAGAGTATGGTGTATATGTCAAATCCGACGTTGCTGCCACAATACCTGACTTATGTGGATACTGCTCCGGAAATGCTGTTGGACGGTGAAACTCCTCGGCTGATAGACGAATGGCAGTTGGCTCCCAAGTTGTGGGATTGCATACGCTTCATGGTGGACCACCGCAAGGGAATGGGACAATATATCTTAACAGGGTCATCCGTACCGGCAGACATGAGCCATGTACACCATACGGGTACAGGACGCTTTGCACGCCTGCTAATGCGCCCTATGACGTTGTGGGAGTCGGGCGACAGTAATGGTAAAATTAGTCTCAAGCAGATGTTTGACGCTCCGCAAAGCATTGCCGCGGAATGTAATATATCGCTGCAGGACATTGCTTTTCTGACTTGTCGGGGAGGTTGGCCTCAGACGATTGATTTACCCAAAGAAAATCAGTTGGAAGCATCCATGGATTATTTCGATGCTGTGGTCAATTCGGATATTCAGCGTGCAGATGGTGTGAACCGCAATGCACAGCGTGTCAGACGCCTTATGCGTTCGTATGCGCGTATGCAGGGTTCACAAGCCTCATTCAATGAGATTGTCAAGGACATGCAGGGCAACGGGAAGGATATGATTGATGCACAGACGGTCAGTTCTTATCTCAATGCTCTTCGGATGATTTTCGTCGTGGAGGATATGCCTGCATGGAATCCCAATCTCCGTTCCAAGACCACCACGCGGACATCGGATACACGTTACTTTGTGGACTCAAGTATTGCCACGGCGGCATTGGGGATAGGTCCCAATGATTTGATTGGCGATATGGAGACCTTCGGGCTATTGTTTGAGACATTGGCTGTACGTGATTTGCGTGTATATGCGCAGGCATTGGGCGGCGAGGTGTATCACTATCGCGACAAGTCGGACTTGGAATGTGATACCGTTATCCATCTTCGCAACGGAAATTACGGGTTAGTCGAAATAAAAATCGGCGGAGACAAGGGCATTGATGCAGGAGCGAAATCCTTGCTACGTTTGGCAGACAAGATAGATACTACACGTATGCATAGTCCGTCTTTCCTTATGGTACTGACGGCTGTCGGTCGGTTCGCATATCGCCGCGGGGACGGAGTATATGTCGTTCCTATCGGCTGCTTGAAAGATTGATATGGATATCCATTAATGGTTTATTAACGGCAATTAGCGGAGCCTCTCCGGTGACGCGGACGCCATCGCGGGGTCCCCGTGAGCCCGTGGGCGAAATGGGGTGCTCTCTCGTCCGCGGTATTTAACGGAGAATAAATTCATGGCTAATTCGTGGAGAATTATATGTTTATCAACGAATTAATGGTTTATTAACGACAATTAACGGAACCTCTACCCCCTCTTTGAGGGGGCAGGGGGAGTCTGATAAATTATGACAGAGATTGACCCACAGACCACCACTCGTGCCTACGCCTTTGAGATGTGGATGCAGGCACCTATGCCGATGGTCACGTTCTTCAAGACGCTGGACGTGACGCGCCTTGTGCGGCTCAGCCGCAAGACGGGCATGAAGTTCAATATGCTGATGTGCTATTGTATCGGCAAAGCCGCAAGCGGTATCAAAGAGTTCTATCTCTTGCCCGTGAACGGCAAACTGATGCAATACGACACCATCGCCGTGAACACCATTGTGGCAAACCGGCAAGGCGAGGTCAGTTCGTGTGATGTACCCTATTCTGACGACCTGACAGCGTTCAACCGTAACTATATGCGTCTCACGCGGCAGGTGGCGGACACGTGTACGAACCACGACCTGACCGACAGCATGGTGATTGGCACTTCGGCACTCGCGCAGTACGACATAGACGGTGCAGTGGGTATGTACAGCGGCGTGTTCTGCAACCCCTTCCTGATTTGGGGCAAGTATCGCAGGCGGCTGTTGAGGACCACGCTCAGCGTGTCTTTTCAGTTCCACCATACGCAAATGGATGGTGCCCATGCCGCCCGCTTCCTCTCCGCCATACAACAAGCCATTGACACCCTTTCGGTGAATGAACAGAGAGGATTTAATGGTTAATTATACGATAATTATATGTTTATCAACGAATTAATGGTTCATTAATGGCAATTAGCGGAGAACAAATTCATGGCTAATTCATGGAGAATTATATGTTTATCAATGCATTAACGATAAATTAACGGTAATTGACGGAGAATAAATCAATGTTTTAATGGCTTATTAACGGTCATTAATGGAGAATGAATTCGTGGTTAATTCATGGAGAATTATATGTTTATCAACGAATTAACGGTTTATTAACGGCAATTAACGGAGAACCAATAAGTGTTTTAATGGTCCTTTAATGGGCTTTAATGGAGAACAAAATGTCTTTTAATGGAAACTATATGGAAACAAAAACGAAATTCAACATTGCCCGTGGGGCATTGCTTTTCTGGTGTATTTTTATCTGTATCGGCGCGATAGGCGGTGCTGTCCTGTTTTGGGCGTACCCGCATGGTGAGGTGTGGAATATGGCGGATATGCTGCCATGCTTTCAGGTATTGCCTTTTGCCGACGTCTTTTTTCAGGACTTCGTGTGGTGCGGTGTGGCATTGCTGTGCGTGAACGGACTGACCAACCTCACCGCTACGGTGCTGATACTCCGGCATAATCGTTGGGGGCTGGTGCTGGGAACTGTCTTTGGCGTTACGCTGATGTTGTGGATATTGGTCCAGTTCTGTATCTTCCCGCTGAACGCAATGGACGTTATCTATTTCATCTTCGGCATACTCCAAACCCTCACCGGTCTCGCCGCTCTGTATTGGCACAAACAGTTACCACAAGAATAGATGAACTGATACCTATAATAATTTATTTCACAGCCGCAGGCACTCTAACATCATGCAGCGCAAGCGGTCTAATATCTTTATTTATTATGCAACAACCTCGATTTCAATGCAATACCGTGGGACTCTTTACCACGGACAATGCCAAAGTAGTTCGCTTCTACTGCGATGTCTTTGGCTTTCATACCGACTGGGACGGCGAAGAGCCGAATGTGGAACTCGCGCTCGGCACTATGCGCCTTATCCTCTTCCCGCGCACCGCTTTCGAGCAGATGACCTCACGCCGCTATGCCTATCCTGATGGCATCAACGGCACGGTAGAGTTGTCTTTCGATGTGCCTTGTTTCGCAGCCGTGGACAAGGAGTTCGAGCGGGCGGTGCAGTTGGGTGCCACACCGGTTATGGAGCCGACCACCGAACCTTGGGGGCAACGCACCTGCTACATCGCCGACCCCGAAGGCAACCTGGTAGAAATATCTTCCTTCGTCCAATAGAATGATATGGTACCGAATGTTTAATGGCACTGCATGGACTTTAATGGAAGCAAAAGCAACCCCCTAACGGAGAAAATTAACGGTCCATTAACGGCTATTAACGGAGCCAAAATTTATGGTTAATTCATGGAAAATTATATGTTCCTCTATGCATTAACGACAAATTAATGGTCATTAACGGAGAACCGATGAATGTTTTAATGGTCCTTTAATGGCTTTTAATGGCGCAAAAATAGGTCTTTAATGGAGAATTAGCGGAGAATAAATTCGTGGTTAATTCGTGGATAATTATATGTTCCTCTATGCATTAACGACAAATTAATGGTCATTAACGGAGAACCGATGAATGTTTTAATGGTCCTTTAATGGCTTTTAATGGCGCAAAAATAGGTCTTTAATGGAGAATTAGCGGAGAATAAATTCGTGGTTAATTCATGGGAAATTATATGTTCATCAATGCATTAACGACAAATTAATGGTCATTAACGGAGAACCAATCAATGTTTTTAATGGCTCTTTAATGGAGTCAAATCGTACATCGTAAATTTGTAAATCGTAAATCACATGAATCCTTTAATTGCTTTTTGCGGTCTTGACTGTGCCTCGTGTGAGGCACGCACCGCCACTATACACAACGACAACGCCCTCCGCACCCGCGTGGCACAAAAATGGAGCGCACTCAACCACGCTGACATACGCCCCGAAGACATCAACTGTACGGGCTGCCGTATGGACGGCGTCAAAACGCCCTATTGCGACCTTCTCTGCCCTATCCGCCAATGCGCCTTGCAGCATGGTGTGGCGCACTGCGGCGAGTGTGCGGAGATGTCGCACTGCGATACCTTGCACCAACTGACCGACAATGCTCCGCACGCCCTGCAGAACCTCACGGATACCGATTATACTATCCGCCTCGAACGCCCCGAAGACTACCGTGCCGCCGAGGAACTGACGCGCAATGCTTTCTGGAACGTCTATCGCCCGGGGTGCCAGGAGCATTACGTGCTGCATTGCTATCGCCGCCGTCCCGAGTTCATCCCCGAACTGAGTTTCGTCATGGAGAAAGACGGTCGCCTCATCGGACAGGTGATGTTCGTCCGCACCGCGCTGGATATCATCACTTCCAACTCCCAACTACCCACTCCCAACTGCCCTCAACACTCAACGCTCAACCCTCAACTCAACATCGCCACTTTCGGACCTATCAGTATCGCCCCCGACTACAAGCGCAAGGGCTATGGGCTCAAACTGCTGCAATACGCATTGGCACGGGCTAAGGAGATGGGCATCGGGGCGGTGTGCATGGAGGGCAATATCGACTTCTACCGCCATGCGGGCTTTGTCGTTGCCAGCACGTTGGGCGTGCATTACCATGGCGAACCACTTGACGACGAAGTGCCTTACTTCCTCGCGCAGGAACTCATACCGGGCTATCTGCAAGGGCAAGGCACCGGCAGCCCCCGCAAGGACTACCTCTACACCACGCCGCAGGGCTACTTTGCCACTGTCGAACAACCCGACGCCTTTGTGGCATACGAAGCCACCTTCCCCCACAAGGAGAAGCAATCCCTCCCCACGCAACTCTTCCCCGAATAGGGAAAATCTGTGCGGAGTACATAACATGGTATGTTCATCAATGTATTAACGGCAAATTAATGGTCATTAGCGGAGTCTTTCCGGGGACGCGGACGCCCCGTCCGCGGTATTTAACGGAGCAGAAATTCGTGGCTAATTATATGTTTTCCAATGCTTTAATGGAGTAAATATGGAAACAAAAACGAAATCCAACATTGTCCGTGGAGCAAATATCATTCTCCGTCCGTGGCTTGACACCGAAGCCTTATACCGTTTGGCACGCGACCCCACCCGCCCCATTTGTGTCCTCCGCCTCTAAGGACTAATCATATAATGCCAACGCTTTATAGGGAATAATACAAAAGTATTAAAAAAGACTGCCGCACAACATAGTGGGGCAGTCTTTTTATAAAAACAGATAAGCGCTGGTTCTGTTTTATATGGACTTAGGCATATCTGCGTTTTGTGGTTCAGTCGCGTTTTATCACACTTCCGCCTACCGCCATACTCTGTTTGATAGCGGGGTTGCCCTCGTAGGTGATCTTGCTTGCTCCGGCGGCCTGTGCCCAGAGGTTGCGCTGCACGTTCAGTTCGGCTTTGCTGGCACCCGCGCAGTTGATATGCATGTCTTGCACCACAAAGTTCTCGGCATCAATCTTGCCTGCGCCGCTCAGACGAATATCTGCCCACTCGGTGCTGCCCGACAAATCCAGTTCGCTCGCCCCCTTGCTGTCCACGGTGAGCGACTTCACCTGCAGATTTAGGTCGGCTTGTGCTGCCCCCGAAAGGTCAAGCAAAAGGCTGTCTGTAACAAGCGGACTGTCGCAGTCAATCTTGCATGCTCCCGCTGTGTAAAGAGCCGACAGAGACGGTGCGGAAATAGTCATCTTGGCTTTGGTATAGCGGTTATTCAGTACCTCTATATACAGCACCCCCTCACGCACTTCTGTTGAGACATCACCCAACGAGTTGCTCCGTATAGATAATTGATAATCTGCTGATTGCTGCAAACGTACCGCCGCACAGCCTTTGATGTTGATTGCCGTGAACGGTTCTACGGTGCGTTGCTCCGCCTGCATAACGGCATCATCGTCGTCAAAGTCCATGTCATCATCGTCCAACGCCTGCATAGTCTGTACGAAAGAAACAATACCGCCTTGATTGTTTATCGCCTGTGAAGCCAGAACGCCAAGCCCTGCAAGCGACAGCACCCACAGAATAACCGTTATCCACCAGAATCGTGCTTTCGGACCCCGACGGGTACGCATATACGTTACTATCGGCGTGATAATCATAGCAATAGGCAGACCGACAGCTAATAGCAGGCATACCACAGCCAACCCCGTGAGCCACCCGCTACCGAACAGGTCAAAACCCACCATCGGAATAGCCGATGCGATACCAACGCTTGCGCCAAACAAGCCCATCAGCAGCGCAAAGACCACCATTCCGAATATAAACAGCATAGGCAATGCGCAGATAATTAGAAAGATAGTCAGTCCTATCCCGAAAGCGCGTCCGCAACCCTGGTTGTTGCTTTGGTGCTTCACTTTCGGGCGTTTGTTCTCGCCAAAGTCAGACGGTGCACCGATACGCTGCTGTACCGACTTCACCATATCCATATTCACCACCTGCTGGTTCTTGGCAAAAAGTGCCGATTGCAGCAGTTCGGCAATACGCGCTTCTATGTCCGCCATCACTTCCTTTTTTTCGTCCGTCGGCAGACGCAGTTCAATGTCTTGCAAGTATCCCGAAAGGGTGATATAGGCATCGTTGTCGATATGAAAAATCATACCGTTCAGGTTGATGGTTCGTGTCTCTTTCATTGTTGTGTTTCTTTTATAGGTTCTATGTTTTCTGTTGTTATCGTACTGATAGACTGGCTTATAGCCTGCCATTCGCGGCTTAGTTCCTCCAATAGACTGCGCCCCTCATCGGTCAATTGGTAGTACTTGCGTGGCGGTCCACCCGTGGACTCCTCCCAGTGGTAGGCGAGCAGCCCGTTGTTCTTCATACGCGTCAGGAGCGGATAGAGCGTACCTTCCACCACAATCAGGTCTGCCGCTTTCAGCATATCAAGGATGTCGGAAGCGTATGCCTCGCGGCGACTGATAATTGTCAGGATACAGTACTCCAATATCCCTTTGCGCATCTGACTTTTAATATTCTCTACCATAGTCTTATTGCTCCGCAGGGGGCATGATAATCAGCAGAATAATATAGAGGATTATTCCTGGGAAGTATGCACTGAAGCAACTCAACACCGCATAAATCACACGCACGAGGGTGGCATCAATACCAAAATACTCTGCCAGTCCGGCACATACTCCGCCTATCATCTTATTGTTGGAGCGGGTCAGTTTTTTATTATCCATATTCGTAGTTTTTTATATTAGTTTCTATATGTGTAATATATGCAAGCCTTCCGTTACAAAAAATACTTGAGAATGTTATGTGAATAATTTTGGGCTATGTTTGTTAAAAAGCGCGGGGCGTGTTGCCCCGCAAGACTAGTTTTGAAAGTTTTGTTCCTATACGTTTTCGTTATATCGAACTCACGTTAAGTTTACCAGTCATAGCGCAGGAAATTGCCCGCTTTGTCAAACTCAATCTCCATCTCTGCATTAAGTTCCACACTCTGTTTGCGGCGGTCAATGCTGTATTCTACGATAAACATCGTCGGGTGATGGGTCTCCACATATTCCGCAATCGATGCCGGTACTATACCGCTCGGCACCGCCTTGGTCTTGCAGTCCACTTTCTCCAGATTCCCCTGATAGTCAAACTCTATATAGGTTCCGTCATTCAGACGCACCGCATACTCATCATGCAGCCCTTCCCGCTCATATAGGATTACCGCAATGTCGGCTTTCGCAAAATAAGTCTCTACAAAGGTTTGTGCCGCTTGGGGCAGGTTGGTGAACGAACCTACTTGCACACGGTCGGCACAAGCATTCATACTCAGCAATACACTTGCCATAATAATCATCATCTTTTTCATACGTTTGTGTTTCTTTAGGGTTATACTTTTGTTTTACGCTGCAAAAGTACTGCAAATTTTAGAACTATGCAATACAAAGTATTATTTTATAAGAACAAATATCTGTTTTGCAAACCGTACTTTGCAAACAGGCATCCGAATATCCGGTTTATGCTGTCATTCCCTCCCGGAAGGAATAGTCAACCTCTCCTCGGACTAAGTTTAACCCCGAGTCAACTTAACTCCGTACTAACAGATAAAATAGTCAACCTGATTTAGGACAAGACAATCCGTTCTCCTTCCGTTACCAACTACGGTAGATACACGGTAGATACACGGTAGATACACGGTAGATACACGGTAGATAATGCTGTCTTTGCCGGCGTTTACCCAGGAGTTGACACCCATCTCACACCGCGTGACGCAGACGCCCTGCGGATTCCCTACAAGTCCGTGGACGTAATGGGGTGCTCTCCTCGTCCGCGGTCGGTTTGCCACAAACCGTATGACTATGCTATGTATGGGAGACGTGAAGTGTGAGGCAGGTGTGCGCAGCACACTGAGTGCCGAAGCGAAACGAAAGCCTGTGTCCTGAGTAGAACTCCTTATCGTCTTGCATCGTTATCGTCTTTGCCGAACTGCATATACGTTTCATTATGCCTTTTTTGATGGCATTAGAGGCTGTTTGGAGGACTTTTGTATTATTTTTCCCATTGTTCCATTACTGTTTTGGTACGGTTCCCTATAAACACATATGGTAATCTGGGTGTAAAGTATATAAATATAAAATAATGTCTCGCATACGCACGTGTAGAGATATAAAAATGCGTTTTTTGCATTTTTTTTGCACAATTATTTTGGTATATCCGAAAAAAGCAGTACCTTTGCACCGCTTTTCCGCCGAACAGGGTTTGAAACTTATAAAGTGGCAATCTCGTAACGCAGAAATACAGCGTAAGTTGGAAAGCAAAACGCCTCTATAGCTCAGTTGGTAGAGCACTAGATTTGTAATCCAGCGGTCGTTGGTTCGAGTCCGACTAGAGGCTCAAAGGTCTTTGAAAATATGGAAAATGAATCTGAGTTCTTAATTCATAATTCATAATTCATAATTCATAATTAGTTTTGGGTGTGTTCCAGAGTGGCCAAATGGGGCAGACTGTAAATCTGCTGCTTTTCAGCTTCGGTGGTTCGAATCCATCCGCACCCACAAATCTTAACAAGTGCGAAGAATTGCGTTGCGGAAATCTTGCACAAGTTCTTTCGGGACTTCGCAGTTCGACGCAGACACAAGACCTCGCGCGGAAACGAAACATTGTTTCGGATTTTCGCGGAAATAGCTCAGTCGATAGAGCACTAGCCTTCCAAGCTGGGGGTCGCGGGTTTGAGTCCCGTTTTCCGCTCCAAAAGATTTTTGTTGCTAATGTAGCTCAGTGGTAGAGCGCATCCTTGGTAAGGATGAGGTCGCGGGTTCAACTCCCGCCATCAGCTCCATTGCAGACGCAAGTTTGCTTGTATAGAGAATAGAAGGATTATGCCTTCTTTTCTTTGTGCAAAAACAAACGATGTGATAATAACTCATTATTAACGTTAATAAATTAATTTACTACTATGGCAAAAGAGAAATTTGACCGCTCGAAACCGCACGTTAACATCGGTACTATCGGTCACGTTGACCACGGAAAAACTACTCTTACCGCTGCTATCTCCAAGGTTCTTCACGAGGCTGGCTTCGGTTCTGAGGATGTTAAATCTTTCGACCAGATCGATAATGCACCTGAAGAGAAAGAGCGTGGTATTACTATCAACACCGCACACATCGAGTACGAGACTGCTAACCGTCACTACGCTCACGTAGACTGCCCGGGGCACGCTGACTATGTAAAGAACATGGTTACCGGTGCTGCCCAGATGGATGGAGCAATCATCGTAGTTGCTGCAACCGACGGTCCTATGCCTCAGACCCGTGAGCACATCCTGCTCGCTCGTCAGGTGAACGTTCCGCGCTTGGTTGTATTTATGAACAAGTGTGATATGGTTGACGACCCCGAAATGCTCGACCTCGTTGAGATGGAAATGCGTGAACTTCTTTCGTTCTACGATTTCGATGGCGACAATACTCCTATCATCCGTGGTTCTGCACTTGGTGCATTGAACGGAGACCCGAAATGGGTAGCAAAAGTGCTTGAGTTGATGGACGCTGTTGACAACTGGATCCAACTCCCGGTTCGTGCTATCGACAAACCGTTCCTTATGCCTGTTGAGGACGTATTCTCTATTACCGGTCGTGGTACTGTTGCTACCGGTCGTATTGAGACAGGTGTCGTTAAAGTAGGTGACGAGGTTCAGTTGATCGGTCTTGGCGCAGATGGTAAGAAATCTGTTGTTACCGGTGTTGAGATGTTCCGTAAACTTCTTGACGAAGGTGAAGCAGGTGATAATGTCGGTCTTCTTCTCCGTGGTATTGACAAAGACGAAGTTCGTCGTGGTATGGTGCTCACCCACCCGGGTGTTGTTAAACCTTACAGCGAATTCAAGGCTTCGGTTTATATCTTGAAAAAAGAAGAAGGTGGTCGTCACACTCCGTTCCACAACCACTACCGTCCTCAGTTCTATATCCGTACTATGGACGTTACCGGTGAGATTACTCTCCCCGAAGGAACTGAAATGGTAATGCCGGGCGATAACCTCGAGATCCAAGTTAAGTTGATCTACCCGGTTGCTTGCTCCGAGGGTCTGCGTTTCGCTATCCGTGAGGGTGGTCGTACCGTAGGTTCGGGTCAGATTACCAAACTGATTGACTAATATCAATCCTTATATCTCTCGAAAGAGCGGTGAGGCGTAAGCCTCGCTGCTCAACGGAGAGAGACTCCGACGCAAGTCGGAAAATCAAATCGGAAAAGTTTACTTTTACGATTTGAAGAGGAGGAATTTATGGAGCGCAAAACTCGCGCAGCGAGTTTCATTCGCGTAATAAATTCCGACGAAACGGAAGTCCTCCAATGGTAGGAGAGCGGTCTCCAAAACCGTTAATGTGGGTTCGATTCCTGCCTTCCGTGCTGTTACAAACTTTACATAGGCTTCCAATCTGACTTCGGCTGTTCGTTGGAGTCGGATTGTTGCCGTGAAAGATAGATAATATCGAAAAAAGAAACCACTTATATGAAACTTGTAGAAAATATCAAGGAATCGTACAATGAACTGGTTCACAAAGTGAGTTGGCCTACTCGAAAAGAGTTGGCGCAAAGTGCGGTGGTCGTGCTAATCGCTTCCATTATTTTGGCACTCATCGTATGGCTTATGGACTGGTGCTTTGAGTCTATTATGACATTTGTTTACGGCCTGTTCTAATTCAAGTTGTACATTGTAAAATTGTCAAATCGTAAATTAGACTATGGCTGACAGCAAATTCAAATGGTATGTGCTCCGCGCAATCAGCGGTAAGGAAAACAAGGTAAAGGAGTATATCGAGAGTGCCTTGATTACCTCTTCGCTATTCAAGGAGTATGTGTCTCAGGTCTTGATTCCTACCGAGAAAGTAGTGGCGTTGCGCGGCGGAAAACGCACCATCAAGGAGCGTAATCTGTTGCCGGGCTATGTCTTGGTAGAATGTTATCTCTGCGACGAGAGTTACCCCCTCTTGCGCAATATCCCTAACGTACTCGGCTTTATGAGCAACGATGGTTCATCCGTTAATCCTGCTCCCGTCCCCCAGTCAGAAATCAATCGTATTGTAGGCAACGTTACCGAGACGGAAGAGGAATTGCAACTCGAGGAAACCTACCTCGTTGGTGAAAAAGTGAAAGTCATCGACGGACCATTCAACGGTTTCAACGGTGTTATTCAAGAGGTAGCACAAGATAAACACAAACTCAAAGTGGTTGTTACTATCTTTGACCGCCAGACACCTCTGGAACTCGGTTTCAACCAAGTGGAAAAAGAGTAGGAGACTTTCTGTTACGAGTCGTTAGTTACTACTCGATAGTTTCAATTTAACCAACCGGCCGAGGATATTTCACACATCCGCTATCAGGCCAAAAACTATTAACAACGTAAAACTAAACAATTATGGCTAAAGAAATTGCTGGTTTTATCAAACTCCAAATCAAGGGTGGCGCTGCCAATCCTGCACCTCCGGTTGGACCGGCACTCGGTTCCAAGGGCGTGAACATTATGGAGTTTTGTAAACAATTCAATGCCAGAACCCAGGACAAGGCAGGCAAGGTTTTGCCTGTAATCATCACTGTTTACACCGACAAGTCGTTCGAGTTTATCGTTAAGACTCCTCCGGTTGCTATTCAACTCCTCGAGGCTGCTAAAATCAAAAGCGGTTCGGCTCAGCCTAACCGTAACAAAGTGGCTTCTATCACAGAAGAGCAATGCCGTCAAATCGCTACAGACAAGATGGTTGACCTCAACTGCTTTACCGTTGAGAGCGCAGAGTCTATGGTGAAAGGAACTGCTCGCAGTATGGGTATTACCGTTAAATAATTAAACTTCAATCACTATTATGGCAAAATTGACAAAAAATCAAAAGCTTGCTGCTGAGAAGATTGAAGCAGGTAAGCTCTACACCGTGGCTGAGGCAGCGGCTCTTGTTAAGGAGATCACTACCACTAAGTTCGATGCAAGCGTAGATATCGATGTCCGTTTGGGCGTAGATCCCCGTAAAGCCAACCAGATGGTTCGTGGCGTGGTTTCTCTCCCTAATGGAACTGGTAAAACGGTTCGGGTTCTCGCACTCTGTACTCCTGACCAGGAAGCCGCTGCTAAAGAAGCAGGTGCCGACTATGTGGGTCTGGATGAGTATATTGAAAAAATTAAAGCCGGATGGACTGATGTTGATGTAATCATTACTATGCCGCAGATCATGGGTAAGATTGGTGCTCTCGGTCGTGTCCTCGGTCCTCGTGGTCTTATGCCTAACCCCAAGAGCGGCACGGTTACTATGGATGTTGCCAAGGCTGTTAAAGAGGTTAAACAAGGTAAGATTGACTTCAAGGTGGACAAATTCGGTATTGTACACACTTCGATTGGTAAGGTATCCTTCTCTGCTGAGGCAATTGCGCAAAACGCAAACGAGTTTATTGAGACTGTCATCAAACTCAAACCCGCAGTATCCAAAGGTGATTACATCAAGAGCATTTATCTTTCCAGTACAATGAGTCAGGGTATCAAGATTGATCCCAAATCAATCGGTTAATCACATGTAACACACTGAGACAATGAAAAAGGAAGATAAAAATGCGATTATCGTTGCACTACAAGAGCAACTGGGTGAGTATCAACACTTCTATATCACCAATATCGAAGGATTGAATGCTCAGAAAACCAGCGACCTCCGTCGTGCATGCTTCAAAAACGATATCAAACTGATCGTTGCAAAGAATACGTTGCTCCACAAGGCTCTCGAGGCAAAAGGCATTGATGCCCAAATCTTCGAGTCGCTCAAAGGCAATACCGCTCTGATGCTCTGCAACACCGGCAACGCACCTGCCAAACTCATCAAAGAGTTCACCAAGGGCGACAAGACCGGTGAGGCTAAACCGCAACTCAAAGCGGCTTTTGTAGAGGAGAGCGTGTATGTGGGTGCTCAAAACTTGGAGTTCCTCTCTGCAATCAAATCGAAGAACGAACTTATCGGCGACCTCGTTGCACTCCTGCAATCGCCTGCTAAGAACGTTATCTCTGCTCTCCAGAGCGGTGCAAATACACTCCATGGAGTCCTCACGACTTTGGGAGAACGCGCTGAGTAATCGGCAAAACAACAAACAATTTAACTTAAAAAATAATTTCTAAAAATAATACGACAATGGCAGATCTTAAAGCTTTTGCTGAACAATTGGTTAACCTTACGGTTAAAGAAGTAAACGAACTCGCTCAAATCCTCAAGGACGAGTATGGTATCGAACCTGCAGCCGCTGCAGTTGCAGTTGCTGCTCCCGCAGCAGGTGGTGCTGAGGCAGCCGCAGAGGAGAAAACTTCGTTCGATGTAGTGCTGAAGAGCGCAGGTGCTCAGAAACTTCAGGTGGTTAAGACCGTAAAAGAGCAAACTGGTCTTGGTCTGAAAGAGGCTAAAGACATCGTAGACGCTGCTCCTGCTACCGTTAAGGAAGGTCTTGACAAAGCAAGCGCAGAGGCTCTCAAGAAGGCTCTCGAAGAGGTTGGGGCCGAGGTAGAACTCAAGTAATAACCCACCACTCCGTGGCAATAGGTTTAGACCCTGAAAAGGGGTCTAAACCTTTTTCTCTAAATACAGCAGACTTGTAAAAATAACTGAATATCTGGTAATTATTGCGCGGTTTTGGTAAAATAAATATAAACCATAAAACCATCTGTTTAGTTCTAAATAATTCATTACCAGCAGTTTGTTTCCTGCTATAACAACTAACCATCCTAAAATAAATGGCTACAACTACAAAACAACCAAGGGTCAACTTTTCGCGTGTGCAAAAGCAGATGCCCTTTCCTGACTTCTTGGAGATTCAGTTAAAGTCTTTCCGCGACTTTTTCCAGATGGATTCCACTCCGGAACAACGTCGCAACGAAGGCTTGTACAAGGTGTTTCAGGAGAATTTCCCTATTCAGGATACCCGAAACTCCTTTACGCTTGCATTCTTGGATTATAGCATTGATCCTCCCCGTTACTCTATTGAGGAGTGTATCAAGCGCGGTTTGACCTATTGTGTGCCTTTGAAGGCAAAACTCCGCTTGAGTTGTGAGGATCCCGATCATGAGGATTTCGATACCGTGGTTTCGGATGTCTATTTGGGTACAATCCCTTATATGACTCCCAAAGGTACGTTCGTCATCAATGGTGCCGAGCGCGTTGTCGTTAGTCAGTTGCACCGTTCGCCGGGTGTGTTCTTTGGTACATCGATGCATTCCAATGGCACCAAACTCTACTCCGCACGTATCATCCCGTTCCGCGGTTCGTGGATTGAGTTCGCTACCGATATCAACAAGGTAATGTATGCTTACATCGATCGTAAGAAGAAATTGCCGGTTACCACTTTGCTCCGTGCTATCGGTTTCGAGTCCGACAAAGACATCCTTAGTTGCTTTGATTTGGCAGAAGAGGTTAAATGTAATCGTGCTGCCCTCGAGGCGTGCATCGGGCGCCGTCTTGCAGGTTATGTAATGAAACCTACCTTGGAGGATTTTGTGGATGAGGATACGGGCGAGGTTTCGTCTATCGAACGTAACGAAATCGTAGTAGAGCGTGAAACGGAACTTACTCCCGATGTTATTGATATCATTATGGAGTCGGGCAGCAAATCTGTACTACTCCATAAGAACGAGAACCGTGAGAGCGACTACTCCATCATATTCAATACTTTGCAGAAAGACCCTGCCAAGACCGAGAAAGAGGCTGTTCTCTATATCTATCGTCAGTTGCGTAATGCAGAGCCTGCCGATGATGCTACGGCTCGCGAGATGATCCAGAACCTGTTCTTCTCGCAGAAACGGTATGACCTCGGTGAGGTAGGTCGTTATCGTATCAACCGTAAATTGAATATGTCTATCCCCGATGATGTACGTGTGCTTACCAAAGAGGACATCATTGAGATTATTAAATATCTGGTTGAACTCATCAACTCCAATGCCGAGGTGGACGACATCGACCACCTCTCGAACCGTCGTGTCCGTACTGTAGGCGAGCAACTCTACAACCAGTTTGGTGTAGGTTTGGCGCGTATGGCGCGTACTGTGCGCGAGCGTATGAACGTGCGCGACAATGAGGTATTTACCCCGACTGACCTGATCAATGCAAAATCGATTTCTTCGATTATCAATTCCTATTTCGGTACCAATGCTTTGAGCCAGTTTATGGATCAGCAGAACCCGCTTGCGGAGATTACCCACAAGCGTCGTATGTCTGCCCTCGGTCCCGGTGGTCTGAGTCGTGATCGTGCCGGTTTCGAGGTGCGAGATGTCCATTACACCCACTATGGTCGTCTCTGTCCTATCGAGACCCCCGAGGGACCGAATATCGGTCTTATCTCCTCGCTCTGTATTTATGCCAAGATCAACGACCTTGGTTTCATCGAAACCCCGTATCGTAAGGCAGAGAATGGTGTGGTCGATTTGGATAACAGCCATATTCAGTACTTTAGTGCAGAAGACGAAGAAGAGAAAATCGTTGCGCAGGGTAATGCTCCCTTGGACAAGAACGGTAAGTTCGTCCGCAACAAGGTTAAATCGCGTCTCGGTGCCGATTTCCCTGTCGTAGAACCGGATAAAGTGGACTTGATGGATGTGGCACCTTGTCAGATCGCTTCTGTGGCTGCTGCCCTTATCCCGTTCTTGGAGCACGACGATGCCCACCGTGCATTGATGGGATCGAACATGATGCGGCAGGCAGTACCTTTGATTACCAGTGAAGCACCTATTGTCGGCACCGGCATTGAGGAACAACTTGTCAAGGATAGTCGTACACAGATAGAGGCTGAAGGTGCAGGTCTGGTTACCTACGTGGATGCCGACGTGATCCGTATTCAGTATGATCGTACCGAAGAGGAGGAGTTCATTTCGTTTGAGCCTGCCGAGAAAGAGTATAAACTGCCGAAATTTGAAAAGACCAACCAGAATACCACTATCGACCTTCATCCGATTGTCCGCAAGGGCGACCGTGTGGAGAAGGGACAAATCCTTACCGAGGGCTATGCTACCCAAGGCGGCGAGTTGGCACTCGGTAAAAATCTCAAAGTGGCTTACATTCCTTGGAAAGGTTACAACTACGAGGATGCTATCGTACTCAGCGAGCGCATTGTTCGTGAGGATATGTACACCTCTGTTCACGTGGTGGAGCAACTCCTCGAGGTACGCGAGACCAAGCGTGGTATGGAGGAGTTCACCGCCGATATTCCTAATGTCAGCGAGGACGCCACCAAGGACTTGGACGAAAACGGTATCATTCGTATCGGTGCCCATATCCAACCGGGCGACATCATTGTTGGTAAGATTACACCGAAAGGCGAAACCGACCCGTCTCCCGAGGAGAAACTTCTAAAGGCTATCTTCGGTGATAAAGCCGGTGATGTCAAGGATGCTTCTCTCAAAGCCAGTCCTTCGCTGGAGGGTGTTATAGTGGGCAAAAAACTCTATACCCGTGCCATCAAAGACCGTAAGGCAAAGATGGAGGACAAGGAGGCTATTGCCAAGATGGATGCTGAGTTCAACGAGAAAGCGGAGGCTCTGCGCGAGTTGCTCATTAGCAAACTTGTGAAGATTTTGGAGAATAAGACGGCTGTCTCCGTTAAGGATACGGTCGGTACCGAACTCATCTCCAAGGGACAGCGTTTTACCAAAGAGCGTCTTGGTATGCTTGACTTCCAGTCGGTTATGCTCGAAGGGTGGACTTCCGATGAGCACAAGAACGCTTTGGCTGCACAGTGTATTATGAACTATATCGCCAAGTATAAGGAGATGGATGCCGAACTCAAACGTCGTAAGTTCAACCTTACTATCGGCGACGAACTGCCTAATGGTATTATCCAAATGGCAAAGGTTTATATTGCCAAGAGCCGTAAAATCCGCGTCGGTGATAAGATGGCAGGTCGTCACGGCAACAAGGGTATCGTCAGCAAGATTGTCCGTATGGAGGATATGCCGTTCCTCGCAGACGGAACTCCCGTGGACATTGTCCTCAACCCGATGGGTGTGCCTTCGCGTATGAATATCGGTCAGATTTTCGAGGCCGTCCTCGGTTGGGCTGGTCAGGAACTGGGCGTTAAGTTCTCTACACCTATCTTCGACGGTTGCTCGTTGGAGCAACTTGATGAGTGGACGGACAAAGCAGGTCTGCCGCGTGCCGGTAAGACGCAACTCTATGATGGCGAGTCAGGCGAACCGTTCGATCAGATGGCTACCGTCGGTGTTACCTACTTTATGAAGTTGGGACACATGGTTGACGACAAAATGCACGCACGTTCTATCGGTCCGTACAGCCTTATTACGCAACAGCCTCTTGGTGGTAAAGCACAGTTCGGTGGTCAGCGTTTCGGTGAGATGGAGGTTTGGGCATTGGAGGCACACGGTGCTGCTCATACCCTTCAGGAAATCCTTACCGTTAAGTCCGATGACGTTACCGGTCGTGCGCGTACCTACGAGGCAATTGTTAAGGGCGAGCCGTTCCCGACACCGGGGCTGCCCGAGTCGCTCAACGTCCTTCTGCACGAGTTGCAAGGTTTGGCACTTTCAATCACAATGGAATAATTTATCACGATTATGGCTTTTAAACAAGATAATAAGAAAAACGGTTTTACCAAGATTTCTATTGGTTTGGCTTCGCCCGACGAGATTATGCAACTCTCCAGCGGCGAGGTGCTCAAACCCGAAACCATCAACTACCGTACCTACAAACCGGAGCGCGACGGTCTGTTCTGCGAGCGCATCTTCGGTCCTACCAAGGATTATGAGTGCCATTGCGGTAAGTACAAACGTATCCGCTACAAGGGTATCGTCTGCGAGCGTTGCGGTGTCGAGGTTACCGAGAAGAAAGTGCGTCGTGAGCGTATGGGGCACATCAAATTGGTTGTTCCTGTGGCTCATATCTGGTATCTCCGTTCGCTGCCGAGCAAGATGGCTGCATTGTTGGGGATTCCTACCAAAAAATTGGATTCTATCATCTACTACGAGAAGTATATCGTCGTCAAAGCGGGTGCTTTGGCAGGTCAGGAGATCGGCGAGAAAAACAAAGACGACAAAAATCGTCTGCCTATCGAGGATCGTATGCTCCTTGACGAAGAGCAATACGCACAGATCCTTGATATCCTACCCGATAATAATGATACGCTGGATGATAGCGATCCCGACAAGTTCATCGCCAAGATGGGAGCCGACGCTATCTATGATCTGCTTTGCAATATCGACCTTGATACGTTGAGTTACCAACTCCGCGATATGGCAAGTACTTCCACCTCTGTTCAGCGTAAACAGGAGGCTCTGAAGCGTCTGCAAGTTGTGGAATCGTTCCGCGCTTCCAAGGGCAAGAACCGTCCCGAGTGGATGATTCTGCAGGTTATCCCTGTTACACCTCCAGAGTTGCGTCCGCTTGTGCCGCTGGATGGTGGTCGTTTCGCTACCTCCGACCTCAACGATCTCTATCGCCGTGTTATCATTCGTAACAACCGGCTCAAACGTCTTATCGAGATCAAGGCTCCGGATGTCATCCTCCGCAATGAGAAACGTATGCTCCAAGAGGCTGTCGATTCTCTCTTTGACAACTCCCGTAAGACTACGGCTATCAAATCGGAGGCCAACCGTCCTTTGAAGTCGCTTTCCGACTCCCTCAAGGGTAAACAAGGTCGTTTCCGTCAGAACCTGCTCGGTAAACGTGTGGACTATTCTGCCCGCTCGGTTATCGTCGTGGGTCCTGAGTTGAAGATGCACGAGTGCGGTCTGCCTAAAGAGATGGCTGCCGAACTCTATAAACCGTTTATCATCCGCAAACTCATTGAGCGTGGTATCGTCAAAACCGTTAAATCGGCTAAGAAAATTATCGATCGCCGCGAACCGGTTATCTACGAGATTCTGGAGCACGTTATGGAGGGGCACCCCGTCCTGCTCAACCGTGCGCCGACTTTGCACCGTCATGGTATCTTGGCTTTCCAGCCCAGGATGATCGAGGGTAAGGCTATCCAGTTGCACCCGCTCGCTTGTGCCGGCTTCAACGCCGACTTCGATGGCGACCAGATGGCTGTCCATTTGCCTTTGTCCAATGAAGCCATCTTGGAGGCGCAACTCCTTATGCTCGGCTCGCACAATATCCTCGACCCGGCTAATGGTAACCCTATTACCGTGCCTTCCCAGGATATGATCCTTGGTCTTTACTATATCACCAAAGAGCGTTCCGGTGTCAAGGGAGAGGGACTTACGTTCTATTCGCCCGAGGAGTGCACTGTCGCACTCAACGAAGGACGTGTGGACATCCACGCCAAAGTCAAAGTGCGTATCAACGACATCGTCGATGGCGAGTACATCAACCATATTATTGAGACCACTCCGGGACGTGTTATGGTTAATCAGTACGTTCCTGCTGCTGTCGGTTTCCAAAACGTGGTAATGAAGAAAGGAGCTGTTAAGTCTATTATCGCCAAGGTCATCAAGACCTGCGGTGTGGCGCGTACGGCTCAGTTCCTCGACGACATCAAGAACCTTGGCTACTACAAGGCTTTCCGTGGTGGTCTGTCCTTCAACCTCAACGATATTCTTATCCCTAAGGAGAAAGCAGGTATCATCGCCCGCGGTCAGCAGGAGGTAGAGAACATCACCGAGATGTACAACTTCGGTGAGATGGGCGACGACGAGCGTTACAACAACGTCATCGCAGCATGGAACAAAGTCGATACCGAGGTTACCGACATCCTGATGAAACACATGCAGGAGGCTGACCAGGGCTTCAACTCCGTATATATGATGATGGACTCGGGTGCCCGTGGTAACAAACAGCAGATTAAGCAGTTGGCAGGTGTCCGCGGACTTATGGCAAAGCCGCAGAAAGCGGGTTCCACCGACTCGCGTCAGACTATCGAAAACCCTGTCCTCGCTAACTTCAAAGAGGGTATGTCCGTGTTGGAGTACTTTATCTCTACCCACGGTGCGCGTAAGGGTCTTGCCGATACCGCGCTTAAGACAGCCGATGCCGGTTATCTGACCCGTCGTCTGGTTGATGTCTCGCACGATGTCATCATCAACGAGGAAGACTGTGGTACGCTCCGTGGTCTTACCGCCCGCGCTATCAAGCAGAACGATGTTGTTGTCGCTACCCTTACCCAGCGTATTCTCGGTCGTGTCAGCGTACACGACATACACGACCTGGATGGTAACCTTATCGTTGCCGCAGGCGAGGAGATCCGTGAGGCGGCTTGCGAGGCTATTGAGGCGGCCGGTATTGAGGAAGTTGAGATACGTTCCGTACTCACTTGCGAGTCCAAACATGGGGTCTGCGCTAAGTGTTATGGTCGTAACTTGGCTTCGCGTAAGATGGTGCAGAAAGGTGAGGCGGTCGGTGTCATCGCCGCACAGGCTATCGGTGAACCGGGTACTCAGTTGACCCTCCGTACTTTCCACTCGGGTGGTGTCGCAGGCAATGCCGCTACCCAGAATACCTATACTATACCGCGTGAGGGAATCATCGAGATCGAAGATCTCCGTACTATCACCACCGAAACGGGGGATGTCATTGTGGTCAGCCGTCTCAATGAGATGCACCTCAAAGACGAGAAAACGGGTGTCGTGCTCGCTACCTTCAATATCCCGTACGCTTCCAAGTTGTTCGTTACCCCCGGTCAGAAATACGACAAGGGTACCGTCATCTGCGAGTGGGACCCCTACAAGGCTTCTCTCGTTATTGAGCAGGACGGTCGTATCCAGTACGAAGACGTTATCGAGGGCGTAACCGCCCAGACCGAAGTCGATGAGCAGACGGGTAAGAAAGAGGTGTCTATTACCGATACCAAGGACAAGACCAAGATGCCTTCCGCACATATCCTTGATGCGGCGGGCAATGTCCTTCGTACCTACAACCTGCCTGTTAAGGCAAGCCTCGTTCACGCCGATGGCGCAGAGGTGAAAGCGGGCGACCTGTTGTTCACTATGGCGCGTGTCATGGGTTCCGCAGGCGATATCACCGGTGGTCTTCCCCGTGTTACCGAACTCTTCGAAGCACGTAACCCGTCCAACCCGGCTATCGTTGCTGAAATTGATGGCGAGGTTTCCTTTGGTAAGATCAAACGTGGTAACCGCGAACTCTTCGTTACTTCCAAACTCGGTGAGCAGAAAGCATACCTCGTGCCGCTGTCCAAGCAGATCCTTGTGCAGGAGGGCGACTATGTGCGTGCCGGTGTACCGCTCTCCGATGGTGCTATCACCCCCGACGACATCCTCGCTATCCAGGGACCTACCGCTGTGCAGGACTATATCGTCAACGAAGCACAGTCTGTCTATCGTATGCAGGGTGTGGAGATCAACGATAAGCACTTCGAGATCATCGTCCGCCAGATGATGCGCAAGGTCGAGATTCTCGATGCCGGTGATACCCGCTTCCTTGAGGGACAGATGGTTGACAAGATGGACTTTATGGACGAGAACGACCGTATCTGGGGCAAGAAAGTGGTTACTGATGCAGGCGACAGCGAAGTACTTCATGCCGGTCAGATCGTTACCCCGCGCCGTCTCCACGACGAGAACTCCAGTCTGCGTCGCCGCGACAAGAAACTCGTTGAGGCACGAGAGGCAACCTGCGCTACGGCCAAGCAGATCCTGCAAGGTATCACGCGTGCGGCTCTCGGTACCAAGTCCTTTATGTCTGCCGCTTCCTTCCAGGAGACCACCAAGGTGCTCAACGAGGCGGCTGTCCAGGGCAAAGTGGACTATCTTGAGGGTATGAAAGAGAACGTTATCTGCGGTAACTTGATTCCTGCTGGTACGGGTCTCCGCGAGTTCTCCAAGATTGTGGTGCACAACCGCGAGGAATATGCGGCTCTCCAAGCCGCTCGCGCGGCTGCCGACAATGCCCTCAACGGCACGACCGACGAGGACGAAGCCTAAAGCCTGAAAAGGTAAAAATGTAAAAACGTAAAAATAGTTTCAGGCAATCCCTGAAAGCCAATATCTCAATAAGAGACTGTCTAACAAGTATAGGCAGCCTCTTATTTTTGTGGGAGACGACGCGGCTCGCGTCGTCAAGAGCAATCTTTTTCTGAAGAACAGGTATTCTTTTTAACTTGTTAGACACCCTCTTATTGTTTCTATCCATTCTATCCATTCTATCCATTCTATCCATTCTATCTGTCCTATTTGTCTTATTCGCCCCTTACTATCAGGTATATGTGATTCTTATGTGATTCTTATGTGATTCTTATGTGATTCGTTATAGGATACTTATAGGATACTTATAGGATACTTATAGGATAGTAGGTGTTTGCTACTATTCGGACAATGGTGGCGCACAATACCATTGTGTGCGTAGCACGCACCACCGGTTGCCGCCCTATTGTATCCCCCCTCCCTAAAAATAGGTATTTGTTTCAGAAATGGGTGGATTACAATATGATTATATGTCCTTAAATTTGGGTATTTATAAAACTTATTTTGCCTATTTCGTGTAAATACATTAACTTTGCCGTCCATTATTCTCATTACAGAATGTAATGAGGACAAGGTATAAACTTCAAAACAATAAAACTATGCGAAAGAATCTTTTACTCATTTCATTATTGGTTGCCACAACCATATCGGCAACCGAAGTGAATCTCAATTGGTATTCATCGCTTGTCAGTCCGGCAGGCAAACCGCAAACGCAAATCTTCGACATTCAAATCAATGGTAGCGGAGATGCTTTCGTACTCGGACATACAGGCTCTATCCATGCTACCGACGAGTCCACTTTCTTAGGCGAGACATTCACAGGGGCTGACTATGGGACGAGTACATCCTACAACAGGAACCTGCTCTTCACAAAAGTAAATCTGCAAGGCAATCTCATTTGGGCTGTCCGTAGCACTGATGGAGACTATTCCGATGCGGCATTCTGTGCAACAGCAGACGGTGGAGCAGTGCTTGCACTCAAGTTCCGCCTCACCAACAAGAACCAAGTAACCGACACAGTGGCTCCCTACCTGACCCTTGTTGATGCTACGGGAGAGAGTCATAGCCTGAAGACCAAGTTCACCGGCTCCAATTTCAACCATCTTGTACTAGTCAACATCACACCTGCCGGTGAAATCACCAAGATGACCACCCTCTACACCGCCTCTGTGGCACCCAATGGAACTGCTACTGATGCAGCGTCTATCTCTGCCATCGCACAAGACGAGGAGGGCAACCTGTACTTCGCAGGCAAACAGGCACTTGACATCGCCATCGGCACTGACACCCTCCGTGCCGTGCATACAGGAGAATGGGATGGGGATATGCAAGGTCTCAGTAATTATTCCAACTCGTTCATTATCAAGACCGACAAAGACTTCAACCATCTGGCACACGTGACGGCAACGGGTACTGTAACTGCTGACCAAATTATGAAGATGTCCTACAAGAATGGCAAACTGATGGTTGTCGGACATATCCTATCCACCGAAGATGCCACTGGCAAGACATTCCTGTTCGGCGGTGCCGAGGCTCTTATCAAAGACCGCTCTATCCTTGTGGCACAACTTGACAAGAACCTTGCTTGCTCCTACATCGCACCCGTTCAACAAGTCGCAGCAGGAGATCGCAGCAAGGGCGTGCAACTGCAACAAATGATATGGGCGGAAGACGGCAACAGCATTTTTGTAGTAGGCGGCATACAGAATGGCATCCTGTTCAAGGGCACAGAGATATATGCAGGTGGTGGCACGGCTCCCGGCAAGATGTACGATGGTATCATTATGCATATTGATGCTGCAACGGGCAACTTGCTACATGCTACTTTCGCAGGTAATACTGCACTCAATCAACATACAGGTATCGTTACGTTTGGCAAAGATACCATACTAACCATCAATTACGCGAGCGGTGGCGGCGTCAACCTGTACAAATACACCGCAGACTTGCAATTTGTGGATAAAACGCAATTGGCTAAAGGAGGAGCGATGAATGTTACTGCAAGTGCTGCACGCTACAAAAACACGCTGCTGATGACTTTCCGTGCAAGGGGCAGTTCTGATGTTACTCTGGCAGACCAAACCATCAAACAATCTACAACGTGGTACAACACGCTCGTTGCATGGACTTTGCCCGGCGCACCAAGTACCCCTACAGACAATGTCCCGGCAACCGTTCCTGCAAACGATGACAAAGCACAAAAAGTCATCATTGACGGCAAACTCTACATCCGTCGCGGTAACCAACTATTCAACGCACTCGGACAACAACTCTGATAATTGGCACGGTAATTGTGGCTGTCCTATCGTGGTATAGGACAGCCATATTTGTGTTATGAAAATAAAATATCTCAATAATATGAAAAAGTTTATGTTCTTTGCAGCCCTTGCGGCTGTCATCGGTTTGGCATCCTGCTCCAAAACCGCAGAAAAACAAGAGACAATCTATTCTATCGACGAGGTCTATACGCAGGCTGATTCTCTGCTCGGCGATACCATCACTTTCCAGGGCATGTGTACGCACCTCTGCAAACACGGTGGTCGCAAAGCCTTCCTTATGGGCAGCGACGAGAACCGTATCTTGCGTGTTGAGGGCGCAGAGATGGGCAATTTTGATGCCGCTTGTATCAACAATATCGTGCGTGTCAAAGGCGTACTCCATACCTTTGAGTATGTCCCCGAACCCGCCGACAACCCCGGTGAACAGCATGGTACCGACGGACAAGGCTGCGAAACCGAGAAAAAAGCCATCAAAGGCTACTACGCCACCGCTATCAGTTACACGATCGTAACGGAATAATGCGTAATTCCTTTCATTTAATGGAACAATCGAAACCCAATACAGGTGCCAAGGTGCGTAAGTGGTTGCGTATTATCCATCGCGATTTGAGTTACATCTTTGCGGGGATGCTTTTGGTCTATGCCATCTCGGGCATAGCCCTCAACCACAAAGATAGTTTCAATAGCCAGTACTCTATTTCCCGCACGGAATATGCACTTCCTGCCACGCCGCGTACAGACGTGTCGCAGACCACCGTTGATGAGTGGCTCGCGGCTTGCGGTGTCTCGGGGCAGGAAATACAGCACTATTTCCCCGATGACAATACCCTCAAGGTATTCCTCCGTGGCAATAGCAATTTGGTGGTGGATTTGTCCACAGGCAACGCCACGTTGGAGCAGGTTAGGAAACGTCCTGTTTTGGGTAGTCTGAGCAAACTGCATTACAACCCTGGCAAGGCGTGGACGTGCTTCTCCGATGTCTTCGCCGTCTCGCTGATTCTTATCATTCTTACGGGGATTTTTATGCTCAAGGGTAAGCATGGTCTTGTTGGTATAGGCGGTATCGAGTTCCTTGTCGGTATCCTTATCCCTCTGCTGTTCATTCTGCTCTGATAATTGGAATATGTTCTCTAAAAAACAGGCTGTCCTCCTTCAAGTAGGATAGCCTGTTTTTTTAGAGCCTTCTTTATGCATAAAATATGCATTATATGCAGTTTGCTTACCTTATAATACCAATTACGTAGAAAAGACGTAGAAAGGACGTGGAAAGAATTGGAGTTTATAAGGGGGGTAAGTCTCTTTTTTATACGGAATATGCATAATTTTTATGCATATTCTCCAAGCGTACTACAGGGGGATATTTGCCTGTTTCCCGAAAAAAGTGTACCTTTGCGCTTGTATTGAAAATATCACTATAGTGAAAAACTCCATTCGTTTTTGGCTCAGCAACAGCCGCAGTATATCTTTGCCGCAGTCTGCTCTCCCTTGCCTTACGGCTATCGTACTTTGTATCGGTCAACCGGGCTTTGTCTGGTGGCTTGCTTTCCCTGTTTTGCTTGGCGTGTGTGTTGCCCATCTCGGAATGAACCTCGCCGATGATTATTTTGATTACCGCCACGACTCCCGTATTCGTGCCGACTTGTCCTCCACCAGTATCCGTGCCCGGTCGGAGAAGTGCCACTACATCCGCAGCGGCGAGGCGTCTATTCGCGATCTGGGGCGTGCTGTGGTCGCTTTTCTGGCTGTTGCTGCGGCTATGGGCTTGATCGCTTTTGTCGCACAATGGCTCCTGCATGGTTGGCAAGCCGCTATGGGCATCGCTCTGTATGCTGTTTTGGGGCTCTTCTTTGGTATCAACTATTCCGGCAAACCGCTTGAACTGGGCTTCCACGGCTTCGGCGAACTGGTCATTGGTATGATGTTCGGTGTCCTGAATATGCTCGGGGTGCAAGCCGCTATGACCGGAACGCTTTTCTCTATGCCTATGTTCTGTATGAGTGTCGGGGTGGGGTGTCTGGTTATCAATATCGTCTATGTCCATTCGGTCATGGAGGTCAAAGCGGATGCCGAATTGGGCAAGATGACTTTTGCCCGCCTCTTGCGTACACCCGCGCGTATGATTGCCTTTGTGGCATTCTTTGCCTTGGTGCCGTTTGTTATGTTGGCAATCGGTATCGTCCTCGGTTGGTGGAGTCCGTGGTATCTGCTTACGCTGCTTACCTTGCCGATGTCGCTCTATCTCATCTATTCCACCCACCATTTTGTCCACGGATTGCCTTGTTTGGATAGACCGCACTGGTGGATGGGACCGATGGGCGACTGGGACAAGTATGTCCGGGCGGGTATCGACTGGTTTCTTATCCGCTGGCTTCTGGCACGCAATATCTGTACATTCTTCTGCCTGATTCTGATGGCGGTGCATATCGTCCTCTTGTTCGTCTGATTTCAAGAAAACCTCCGGTGGCGGAATCTTATCCGGTATGCTTCTCATTGAGGGCAAATACCGCAAAGTTACGGAATAAAGGATTTTAGTTGCTCCAATGCTTGCTTTGCAAGCAGGGAAACAGGTTGTGCGCCGTCATTATTGAGAATAATGTCGGCGCGTTTGGTGCGCTCTTCATTCGTCATCTGTGCCTGTATACGGTTGTGGACTGCTGCTATATGTTCTTTGGAGTGCGACCCGTTGTAGTCGCGCTGCAGAGTGCGCTCTATACGTACATCGTCGGGTGCTGTAACTGCTATCACCTTGTCGCATAGCGTATTCAGTCCGCTCTCAAACAAAATGGCGGATTCTACAAAACGGAGACTGCCACCACCCAATTCCCCTCCTTTGAAAGAGGGGGTAGGGGAGGTCTCCCACCTCTTCAAATCAAAAGCCACGGCGGGGTGGACGATGGCATTCAGTTTCTCCAATAGGTCGGGGTGACGGAAAACCTGCTTGCTGACTATATCGGTGCGGTAGGTGTCGCCGTCATAGACATCCGAACCGAAAAGCATCTCTATCTGTGAGCGCACCATCGGGTTGGCAACAATAATCCGCTTTGCCTCTATATCTGTATTATACACGGGATAGCCCAAGCGCTCAAACTCCTGCGCAATAGTGGTTTTTCCGCTGCCTATTCCGCCTGTTATTCCTACTAACATATGGTTTGTCTGTTTAGAACTGAAAATAAATAAAAGGTTGCATATCTGCCGTAACAAACTGATATATAATAAATACTGCTACTACCACGCACAGCATCATCGCCCATAGCGGCAGCATGGCAAAATGAATGTGGTACCATTGTTTCCACTTGGCGGGCAACCAGTGTATCGCCATGCCCGCAACGAAAAGCAGCACCACCGCCCTGTACTCATATAGAAAAGGCGGTATGATACTTGAGTTCCACGCCCCGCCGATCTGATTGACCATATTCGTTGCCGTCTCCCACGCTTCTTGGTTCGCCGTCGCGGGGTCGAGGTTGCTGCCCGACCGGAAGAACAGACGCGTAAACGTGATAAACGTGAAGGTTTGCGCTATCGCCCAACAACGGGAAATAGCCTGAACGCCCCGACCTCTCCTAACCCCTCCAAAGGAGGGGAAAACAGAACGTGTACAAGCCCATCCTTTGAAGAAGGGGTTAGGGGAGGTCTTGGAGGTCAGGTAGTAGATGTATCTCATTGCCGTCCCGATCCATAGAATAACCGCCCATACCATAAACAGCCGCAGGGCGGGCAAGCCCCATATCCGGTCGGCGGCAATGAGCGAAGCGGCGAGCAGTGTCATCAGCAGCATACGCACATGCCAATTCATAATGCGCCAGAACTTGTTGGCAATCATACCGATACCGTTCAGTCCGCCCCAGATCATAAAGTTCCAACTCGCCCCATGCCATAGTCCGCCGAGCAGCATTACGATAAACGAGTTCAGGTTGGCATAGAGCAGTTTGCGGTGGTCGGGACGAAAAATTGCCACTAATAAAACCACTACTGCTATCGTCAAAATCACCACCGCGGCTACCCACGACCCTGTCAGCACCAATGCCACCAAGGCAATCAGTGCTATCCAAAAATAGGTACCGAAGGTGGCGTTGCGGTTGCCGCCAAGCGGGATATACAGATAGGTCTTGAGCCAGCGGCTGAGCGATATATGCCACCTGCGCCAGAACTGCTGCGGGTTCTCGGCTTTGTAGGGAGAATCGAAATTCTTGGGCAGATAGAAACCCATAAGCATTGCCACACCGATAGCGATGTCGGTATAGCCGGAGAAGTCCGCATATACTTGCAGCGAGTAGGCAAACAGCGCAAACAGGTTCTCAAAGCCCGAAAACAGCAACGGGTTTTCAAATACGCGGTCAATGAAATTTACTGCCAAATAGTCGCTCAGAATAATCTTTTTTGCCAGTCCGTTGAGTATCCAGAATACCGCCAGTCCGAACTGTTTCTTGCTGAGGCGGAACGGCTTGTACAACTGCGGAATAAACTCCTCCGCACGCACAATCGGACCTGCCACCAACTGCGGAAAAAACGATACGTAGAACCCGAAGTCCAATAGGTTGCGCACGGGTTTGATGCGTCCGTGGAATACATCGGCTGTATAGGAAATAACCTGAAAAATATAGAAACTGATGCCTACGGGCAAGATAATTCTGTCCACCATAAAACGTCCGCTTTCGGAGAACCCGTTGCCGATATAGGCGAATAGGTCGAATACCTCTATGTGGCACCCGAACAGGTCGTTGAGCATGTTCGTGAAGAAGTAGGCGTATTTGAAATATGCCAGCAAACCGAGGTCAATGGCTACCGAGAGCACCAGCCACATACGTGCGCGTTTCATTCGGTCGGCGGTCTTGTTGCGGTATATCTGCTTGGCTATCAGCCAATCGGACAATGTAACAAATGCCAGAATCAGCAAAAAGATACCGCTCGTCTTGTAGTAGAAAAACCACGAGACAAAGAGCAGAAATATGTTGCGCAGGTGAAGCCGTCCATTGCCTCTTGCTTTCGGAAACGCCTCTATAATCAGCGCAAACACGGCATATACTATCGCAAAAAACGCCCAGAAATAGAACTGCGTAAAGAGCAACGGGCTATTGCTGTCGAAGGCAAATATATGGTGCAAAAAACTCATTCCGCCCCTCCTTCCTCTCCCATCGGCGTAGTTTGCGTATTGTTCGTAGTTTGTGTAGTATCGGCATCATTATGCATTGTGCATTGTGCATTGTCAATTAGCCATTCGGCAAGTTTTTCCCCTGCTTTTTCTGCTCCGCGGCGGGTGAAATGCACGCCGTCTGAACCTGCCCAACCGCGTTTCTGCCATTGGAGCATACTATTCTGTCCCCCCATTGCCTGATAGAGACTGTAATACCCGATCTGCTCTTCGTCAGCCATCTGTTGCAGCAGTTTGTCCATATACGGCAAGAGCGGATAAGTCTGGGTCACACCATCGATAGTGGTGCTCATATCGCTCGGTCCGACAAATAGAATACTGGCCTCGGGTGCGCAACTGCGCACGTACTGCACCTGCTTGCGCAGCAGATTGACAATACCGCGAATGGTGGACGGCTGCTTGTTAAAGGGTATCGCATTCCCGCCGAACTGCATAATAATCAGTCGTGTATGGGTCTCTTTGTAGAACCGCATAAGTTGCTCCCGCGAGATGTCGGTAAACACCGTCCCCAGGCACCCGCGCATCGGGATATTGTCCACAATCACCCCCGTCGGAGTCTCCAACGACAATCCGTACACCTGCCCGCGCCCGAGCAGAGTCAGACTGTAGCGGGTCGTGCTGTCGGGCAGAAACAACGTGCGCGAAGCGGGTAGGGTGTCACCGCGTTGGCTGACCAACCGTATATCGCCGTCGCTCCATACGCGCACACGACTGAAATAGCGTTCCGGGTATTTCTCTCTGCCCATCGGCTCTATTGTCATACTCAAATGTTCTGAACCCGCCACGAGAGAGTCGTTCATCAACGCCACTTGCCCCATTGCCCCATATCGTCCGTCCTGGCGGCGCATTGATTTGGGACCGTAAACCAACTGCCGCTTGGGACCCTGTTGTACGCTCTGCACTTTCCCGTTCATAGTCAGTATCTGATGAATGGTGCGGGTTGGAATGGTCTGGTGAAGCGGTATCAATCCCACGCCGCCGCCACCGTATTGCGCCTGCAATCGTCTTCGGAGCGTGGCTGTCATACGGTCTTCCTCAATCTGAGAGTCGCCGTAATGCACTATGCGTATGCTATGTTCCTGTGCCTCTGCCAATGCAGTATAGAAAGCACTCAGATAATTACGTGTGTCTGTTGTGGATTTTGGGGAGACGGGTTGGTCTTTGCTTTGTATATCAATGGTTGATTGTTCTTCGTTTGTTCCCTGTTCCTTCTCGGGGGATAGCGTGTCGGTGTCCTGAACGTCCTTCCGGCCATTCAACTCTTCTTCGTCCTTCGTTCTTTGTCCTTCGTCCTTTGTCCCTTGTTCTTTGTCCTTTGTTCTTTGTTCTTTGTCCAAATCAAGCACTTCAGCCAATGTGGTCCATCTCAACTCAAAAGAACCGATATGGATGTTGTCTTTGGGAAACACCACACACAGCCCCCCGAGAAGAGCAATACAAAGCCAAATAAACAGAGCAACACGACGCGGCGGCATAGAAAGAATAGGAATAACTTAGTGCAGGATGATAGAAACACATTTTCCCTGCAAAATTACATAAAATCCTCGGATTACACAATATCGGCATATAAAAATCCTCGGAGCAATGTCTGCCTACCTCGTTTTTTTTAGCCGACCTTCCGTTACCAACTACGGTACATACACGGTAGATACACGGTAGATATACGGTAGATACACGGTAGATACACGGTAGATAAAGTGGTAGATAAAGGGCATCTCCCAGGCCGTTAGCACTAAACCTTTTGCCGGGGGACGCGGATGCCCCCGTCCGTGGTCGGTTTGCCACAAACCGTATGACTATGCTCTGTATGGGAGATGTGAAGCGTAAGGCAGGTGCGCATCGCGCACTGACTGCCGTAGCGACACGAAGCCCTGTGGGCTGAGTAGAACTCCTAAGACAGAGAGGAGAAATGACGGCGACCTGAACTCGTGCAACGGGTTTCAACATCGCAAGTCCATTTCAATGCGGCATAAGAGACCTTGGGTGCCAACTTTTGGGTAATCGCTGTTTGCAAGGGAAAAGCCTTTGTTCGTGCCTTTCTGATAGCAAATTCAGAACTGCTATTGTTTATTTCGGGAAAAAACCGTAACTTTGCCCTCAATATGAAAAAACTTATCTTGCTTGCCGAGGACGGCGAGCGCAAACTGATTAATGACATTGCCGCACAACTCGGTTGCGCGGACATACTCTCGCAATACGAAGTGCTGGTTACGGGCGTCGGAGCAATCAATATCATTCGTGCTTTGCACAACGTGCCTGCCGACACCGAGGTACTCAATATCGGCTATGCGGGCAGTGCAAACTTCGACCTCGGTACCCTTGTCGCGGTTACGGAAGCACGTCTCAACCACCCCAATGTGTCGTACCCGGAACCCGTTTTGCCCATCAGAGTATTGCCTTGTGCCGCCTCGCTTACGCAAGCCGTCTGCTACACGAACACCGATTTTGTACTCCAATCCGACTACCGCGACTGCGTCTTTGATATGGAACTGGCTTACATCTGCAGTCTCGGTTTTACCCGTATCAGTGCCATCAAAGTGGTCAGCGACAATCTTTCCCTTCATACCTATCATACCGTCGCCAACGGCGTAGAATAACGTCAGTGCGATATAAGTGAATAGTCTTACTTTGCCGCCGTAGGCGATAAGATTTAAGGCAATTTATGGATGTAAAATCAAAGATTTACTTAGATTTCTTGCCGCTTTGCGGCAAAGGAATTTTTATTTCGAACTCACGTTAGAATAATTATGACAACCATCATTCTCAAACCGCACAAGGACGAATCAGCCCGCCGTTTCCACCCGTGGATATTCTCGGGGGCGATTGCCAAAATACAGTTGGACAAAGATTATCCCTTTCCCGCTCCGCAGGAGGGCGAACTGGTCGTAGTGCAGAGCCACGGCGGCGACATCCTCGGCGTGGGGCACTACCAGATAGGTTCTATCGCCGTGCGTATTCTGGAGTTCGGCGTCAGCACGCTCCCGCCGCATTTCTGGCGCGACCGTATCGCTTCCGCCTACCAAATGCGCGAGTCTGTCGGGCTTGTCCGCCCCGACAACAATACCTACCGCCTTATCCACGGTGAGGGGGATTTTCTGCCGGGGCTGATAGTGGACATCTATGCCGATACGGCAGTCGTACAAGCCCACTCGGCGGGTATGCACCTCCACCGGCAAGAGATAGCCGAAGCCATTGTGGCGGTAGTGCCTGCGGTGCGGAATGTCTATTACAAGTCCGATGATACATTGCCCTTCAAAGCGCAACTCACAGGCGACAAAGCGGGCTATCTGTTGCGGGCAGAGAACAATGAACTGCGAACAAAGGACGAAGAGGAGTTTTGGAGCAAAGAGAACGGATTGGAGTTCCGTATCGACTGGCTGCGCGGGCAGAAGACCGGTTTCTTTGTCGATCAGCGGGAGAACCATGCTCTGCTGGAGCGTTATGCCCGCGGCAAAGATGTGCTGAATATGTTTTGCTATACGGGCGGTTTCTCGGTCTATGCCCTGCGCGGCGGGGCGCATCTCGTCCACTCGGTGGACGTGTCGGAGAAAGCCGTTGACCTTGTGCGCAAGAACGTGGCACGCAATTTCCCCGATTGCACCAACCATACGGCGTATGCCACCGAGGCTTTCGAATTCCTTGCTGACATCAAAGACAGGTATGACCTGATCATCCTTGATCCCCCTGCTTTTGCCAAGCACCGTGATGCTGTCAAGAATGCTCTGCGCGGCTACCGGCGTCTCAATGCCAAAGCCATTGAGCAGATTCGCCCGGGCGGCATCCTGTTTACATTCTCCTGCTCGCAGGCGGTGGACAAGGAGATGTTCCGTCTGGCAGTTTTCAGTGCCGCTGCCCAAGTGGGACGCAAAGTGCGTATTCTCCACCAGTTGCATCAGCCTCAGGACCACCCTATCAATATCTATCACCCCGAAGGCGAATACCTCAAAGGATTGGTCTTGCAGGTGGAATAAGGAGACCTGCCCCGACCTCCCCAACTCTGACCTCCCCAACCCCTCCAAGGGAGGGGCTATAAACATATCAACTCTTTCAACTTATTCAACCACGCATCAACTAATCAACTTATAAACCTGTAAACAAGAACCATGACCGACTTTGTAGTATGCTTTGATACCGAGACCACGGGGCTGGACGTCCGGCACGACTCTATCATCCAACTCTCGCTGGTAAAATTTGACTCCCGCACTTTCGAAGAGACAGAGGCTCTCGACTGGTATATTCTCCCCTCGTGTCCCTACCGTATAGACCCTGCGGCTGAGGCAGTCCACCATATCACGCAAGCCAAGTTGGAACAGGAGGGCGTGAGTCTGAAGAGCATCTATCCGCAACTGATGGCGTTCACCTCCGGCTGCGACATCCTTTCCTATAACGGTAACGGTTTCGATGCCCGTATTCTCTACTACAACCTCCAGCGCGAAGGACTGTCGTTTGATTTCGACAAACATATCTTCTACGATGCCTACATCATCGAGGCGGCACGCACCTCGCGCAAACTGAGCGATGTCTATCGCCGCTACTACGGGCATGATTTCGAGGACGCACACAACTCGCTGGCCGATGTGCGTGCCACGATAGCGGTCTTCAAAGCACAGAACGAGACCCGCACTTCCGACAAGGAGATACACCGACCCGAGTTCGATTTTGTCTCCGTGGACGGTTTCCTTGCCCTCAAAGACGGCGATTTTGTCTTTGCACAGGGCAAATACTATGGTAAGACCATTGCGGAAGTTGCCCGTGCAGACGCTTCCTACCTCGATTGGGTCTGCAAAAACTGTGCTGCGCCCACCCGCCAATATATCGAAGACCGGCGGCATCCCAAACGGCATCACTTCCCAGAGCATAAGCCCAAAACCTCCCCGAAACCCAAGCAGGTTCCTCCGGCAACGCCCACCCAGATGTCTCTTTTCTGACATCAACGGATTACCAACTAAAAACTCCCCGCCTGACCAATCGTCAGGCGGGGAGTTTTTAGTATTTGGCTATCACTTGGTTAGTCAGAGAACTTCGCGCAGATAAACTCGCGGTTGAGGCGGGCGATGTTTGCCAGCGAAACGGATTTCGGGCATTCGGCAGCGCAGGCACCCGTGTTGGTGCAGTTGCCGAAACCGAGTTCGTCCATCTTGGCAAGCATGTTCTTTGCACGCTGTTTCGCCTCTACCTTGCCTTGCGGCAGAAGTGCAAGTTGCGATACTTTGGCTGCCACGAAGAGCATAGCCGAACCGTTCTTGCAGGCAGCGGCGCATGCACCGCAACCGATACACGAAGCAGCGTCCATAGCCTCGTCAGCCACTGCCTTGGGAATAGCGATAGCGTTGGCATCGGGTACGCCGCCCGTGTTCACGCTTACGAAACCGCCGGCTTGCATAATCTTGTCGTATGCCTGACGATCCACCATTAGGTCCTTGATGACGGGGAAAGCGCGGCTGCGCCACGGCTCCACGGTGATGGTCTCACCGTCGTGGAACTTGCGCATGTGCAACTGGCAAGTGGTGATAGCGGAGTCGGGCCCGTGCGGGTGTCCGTTCACATACATTGAGCACATACCGCAGATACCCTCACGGCAGTCGTGGTCGAAAGCGATGGGGTCTTTGTGCTCGCTGATGAGTTGCTCGTTCAAAATATCTATCATCTCCAAGAACGAAGCACCTTGGAAGACGTGCTTGAGGTCATACGTCTCAAAATGACCTTGAGCCTTCGGACCTGCTTGTCTCCAGACTCTTACCTTAATATCTATGTACTGATCCATTGTTGCTTAGTTTTTGTAGTTACGTGTCTTACGTTCTGTGAACTCGTAGTCGAGGGGTTCCTTGATAAGTTCGGGTTCGCTGTCCTCGCCGGTGTATTTCCAGCAGGCTACGTACGAGTACTTGTCGTCCTGACGGAGTGCCTCGCCCTCGGGCGTCTGATACTCCTCGCGGAAGTGTCCGCCACACGACTCATTGCGGTTGAGGGCATCGAGTGCCATCAGTTTGCCAATCTCGATGAAGTCTGCCAGGCGGAGTGCTTTCTCCAACTCGTTGTTGAGCGCACCTGCCTCGCCCGGGATATAGACGTTGCTCCAGAACTCTTTCTTGATGGCATTGATTTTCTCGATAGCCGTCTTTAAGCCCTCTGCGGTACGTGCCATACCTACAAAGTCCCACATCACAAGACCCAACTCTTTGTGGATCGAATCCACTGAGCGTTTGCCCTGTATAGCCATCAGGCGGTCGATCTTGTCCTGCACTTTCTTCTCTGCCTCGGCGAACTCGGGCAGGTCGGTGGACATACGGGGTACACCTATCTGGTCGCTCAGGTAGTTCTGAATGGTGTAGGGCAGTACGAAATAGCCGTCAGCCAAACCTTGCATCAATGCCGAAGCACCGAGACGGTTTGCACCATGGTCGGAGAAGTTTGCCTCACCCAAGCAGAAGAGTCCTTTTACGCTGGTCTGCAGTTCGTAGTCCACCCAGATACCACCCATCGTATAGTGGATAGCGGGGAAAATCATCATCGGGTTCTCGTACGGGTTCTCGTCCACGATCTTCTCGTACATCTGGAAGAGGTTGCCGTATTTCTGTGCCACCACGTCCTTGCCGAGGCGCTGGATAGCGTCCGAGAAATCGAGGAACACAGCCAGACCCGTGTTGTTTACACCGTAGCCTTTGTCGCAACGCTCTTTGGCAGCACGTGAAGCCACGTCGCGCGGCACGAGGTTACCGAATGCGGGGTAGCGACGCTCCAAGTAGTAGTCGCGGTCCTCTTCGGGAATATCGCGTCCCTTGATTTCGCCTGCTTGCAGTTTCTTTGCGTCCTCCAATTTCTTCGGTACCCAGATACGTCCATCGTTACGCAGCGACTCCGACATCAGCGTCAGTTTCGACTGGAAATCACCGTGCTTCGGAATACAGGTCGGGTGGATCTGTGCGTAGCAGGGGTTGGCAAAGTATGCGCCGTGGCGGTACATCTGCATAGCTGCCGAACCGTTGGAAGCCATAGCGTTGGTCGAGAGGAAGAACGTGTTGCCGTATCCGCCCGAAGCGATTACTACTGCGTGTGCAAAGAAACGCTCGATACGACCGGTGATGAGGTTGCGTGCGATGATACCACGTGCGCGTTCCTCGCCGTTCTCGTCCTTGATCATCACTACGTCGAGCATCTCGTGGCGGTTGTACATCTTCACTTTGCCTTTGCCTATCTGGCGGCTCAATGCCGAGTAAGCACCCAGCAGCAACTGTTGTCCGGTCTGACCCTTGGCGTAGAAAGTACGGCTTACCTGTGCGCCGCCGAAGGAGCGGTTGTCGAGCAATCCGCCGTATTCGCGTGCGAAAGGAACGCCTTGTGCCACGCATTGGTCGATGATGTTGTTGCTCACCTCTGCCAGACGGTACACGTTTGCCTCGCGTGCACGGTAGTCGCCGCCCTTGATGGTGTCGTAGTAGAGGCGGTAAATCGAGTCGCCGTCGTTCTGATAGTTCTTTGCGGCGTTGATACCGCCCTGTGCTGCAATCGAGTGCGCACGGCGGGGCGAGTCCTGAATACAGAAGTTCAGTACGTTAAAGCCCATCTCTGCCAGCGAAGCGGCAGCCGATGCACCTGCCAGACCCGTACCGACCACGATGATGTCGATCTTGCGTTTGTTGGCAGGGTTGACCAGTTTCTGATGGTCTTTGTAGTTTGTCCATTTGTTCTCCAACGGACCTGCGGGAATCTTCGCCATCTCAGGCGTGATGACTCCTGTTGCTTGTTTTGTTGCCATATCTAATGTCTTAATTTACAAGTGAATACTTATGCACAGAGCATACCGATACCTACACCCAGGTAGTAGAATACCACGATGGCGAAGGGAAGGATGACGAGTGTTGCCACTACGGTACCGATGACGCGGATACGCTTCATCCATTTGAGGTTGTTCCAACCCAGCGTGTGCAATGCCGACCAAACACCATGGTTCAAGTGAAGCCACAGAGCCACGAACCAAATGAGGTACAGTGCGCAGTAAACCTGCCCCCAGACGGGTGTGGTGAAGAGTGCCTTGACATAAGCCGCTCCGTTCTGCGGGTCGAAAGCACCCGTCGCAATGCCTGTCAGTTCGGCAAACTGCATCTTGAACCAGAAGTTGTAGAGGTGCAGCACAAGGAAACCCAGTACGCAGATACCGAGAACGAGCATGTTCTCCGACTCCCAGTCCACGCCTTCTTTCTTTGCCGTGACAGCATAGCGGTCGTTGCCGCGTGCGTGACGGTTCTGAATGGTGAGGCAGATGGCATACACAAAATGGATCAGGATGAGCAGAGCCAGCCCGAGTGTACCCACAATCGCATACCAGTTTGCGCCGAGCATTCGGCAAATCCAGTTGTACGCTTCCTCCGAGAAGACCAGCGCCACATTCATGCAGCCGTGGAAGAGCAGGAATAGTACCAAAGCCAAGCCCGTAATACTCATTACGAACTTACGACCGATAGATGAATCTTTTAACCACATAGATTTTTGATGATTTGTTTATTGTTGTTATAGTTTATTCAGATTGTATATGCACAATACAGCGTGCAAAGTTACAAGTTTTTTCTGACATACACAATAGTAAGCACTAACTCGCTATAATACAAGCAAAAACCGCCTAATCACATACGAATCACATACGAATCACATACGAATGACATAGACCTGATAGCATAAGGATAAGACAACATAATAGCGGATTCAGACAATTTGCAGTGGAGGTATTCGACGCCATTATCCGCCGCCTTGCTTCTATCTTTCTATCATTCTATCTTTCTATATTCGGTTGTGTATCTCGCAAAAAAGCAGTACCTTTGTCCTCGGTATGAAACGGCATAGCGTGATATGGGCTTGTTTGCTTTGGTGTCTCCCGCTTTTTGCGTTGGATACCGACTACCGCCTGTCTTTCCGTGCGGGGGCGATTATGCCCGACGGCAAAGTGGACGATATGCTCGGTAGGAAAGGGCAGTGGGTCGGTCCGTCTATGGGCGGCGAGTTCGCTGTGGCTTTCCGCCCCGATTGGCGTGCGTTGCACGACTGGAACGATGCTTCGCTCGGCGTGGCACTCGGCTACTGGTATCTCGGCGACAAGACGCTCCTCGGCAGTGCCGTTACACCTTATGTTTTTATGGATGTTCCGTTGGTGCGCTGCCCGCATTTCGTCCTCGGTCTCCGTCCGGGTATCGGTGCGGCATTCGTTACCAAGACCTATCGCAATACCGTCCCCGAGGGACATTTGTACCAAGACTTGACCGATGCCAACAAGAGCATCGGCAGCGTCTTCAATTTCTATTTTCCCGAGGCATTTTATATGGAGTTTCCTGTCAGCCACGGGTGGAGTATCCCTGTTTCTGCGGGATGGTACCATATCAGCAACGGCAGTATGGTACAGCCCAACTCGGGTTATAACATTTTTGGGGGCGATATAGGCGTGCGCTATACGCCGCAAAGCACTACATCCCCGGTCTCGACAAGCAAGACCGAACTAAAGAAACGCTGGGAGGTGGAGTTGGCTTTTGCTGCCGGTGGCAGGCAGGTCTATTACCGCGACCGGCAGACTTTCTTCGCCTGCGAGATGCAACTGGCGGCTTACTGGCGGGCGCACCGGATCTTCCGCTTGGGTGGGGGAGTGGACGTGTTCTACGACGGGTCGTATATCCGCCGCGATACCTATTTTGACAAGACCAACCTCGCTGCGGCTCGCACCGATGGTGCCGACTGCTGGCGGTTGGGCGTCAGCCTGCAGCCCGAGTTTGTTATCGGGCGGTTTACGGCAGGTTTCCATTTCGGTGTCTATTTGCTCGATCCTGTCAAGAACCTTGAGCCCGCTGACGAAGCCCGTCAGACGGAAAACGGGCGGCTCAATAAAGGCATTTTCTACAAATATGACCTGCTCCGTGCAGGCTCGGCGGGCTACCCAGACGGCTGGCTCTATACGCAGATAGCCTTGCGCTATCGTCTCCCGTGGCATCTGTTCGTACAGGGCACTATGAAAGCCCATCTGACCAAAGTCGAGTTTGTTTCTTTGGGTATAGGTGTCTGGCTGTAGATTCTGCATAGCATCGGTTCAGTATAGCGAAAGAGTTTGTAGGTCAACAACTGACAACAACTATGCACAACAGATAATAGTATAGCAACTACTACTGCAAACACGAATTGCCATTGAATTGACTACAAATCGGCATTAGCGGGACTTTATTGAACGGACGGCTACGCCGTATTACCACAAATTAACCATAAATTTATATTTCCCAAATCATATCGAACTGACGTTACATATTTTCTTTTGTTTCCTTAATTTCTTTCGCACTGCGCAGGCTGTTTTCCGTATTTCTTTTTGGAAAATTTAACTGCCATTTGTGCATTTGAAATAATTATTGTAATTTTGCGGTGTGAAGTTGGGGAGGGCTTTGCGGGTGGGCTGAGGTCGTTGGAACAACGATAGCCGCACGCCCGATAGTCGAACACTCGGCTTCACAGACATAATAAAAGGCGTTTATATGCGCTTGTTTTGGAACTCTGAAATCCGGAAAATTTCGCGACCCAAAGCAAGAGGCAGTAGATGCCCCGTGGTATGTAATGAGTGTCCGCGCCTTTTGGTGCGGCGGTTCTGCATATCGGGCGTGGGCGTATATTGTTTGTTCTTGTTGCAAGGGTCTTTCCGGAACCTCAGAGTTGAGAATAAGCAAAAGATAAGGCTCCACGCTTTCTTTGTGTCTGTACCAAATCTGTTTTATTGTTAATCGGGCAACACAGGAGCCGTCTGCCTACAAAACACAAACACGTGGTATTTATGGCAAAGGTACTATTGAAAAACAGCCTGCTTCTCGTCTGCCTGGTAGCATTGCCCTTGATGGCGGCGCAAGAGAAGAAACCAACCCTTATGATCTTACCGAGCGATAACTGGTGCGCTCAACGTTATTTCACGACCACCTACCTCAATCAGGGTGTGCAGGTGGTGGTTCCCGATTATCCCACTGCTTTCCGCGAAGATACCGAATTGGGCGGGGTGGTCAGCAAGGTGGGCGAACTGCTCACCGGACTGGGCTATAGTCTGAAAGACTGCGAGCAGGAGTTCAAGGCTATGCAAAGCCGCATAGCGGAAGACAATGTGGCAATGAGCAGCACGGGCGCAACGCTGGTAGAGAGTCCGCTGGATATGCTCAAACGCCGCACCAAGTCGGACATCATTATCCAACTGGGCTGGCAGGTGAACAAGGCGAAGGACGGACATTCCGTAACTTTCACTCTGGAAGCATTCGATGCCTATACAAGCAAGCGTATTGCCACCGCATCGGGTACAAGCGATGTCTCACAAGACCTCATTCCCCAACTGCTGGAAAACGCTGTATTGCAAAAGATTGCCGGCTTTGATACGCAAATGACGCAATACTATGCCGACTTGCAAGCCAACGGACGCGAGATAGTGATGACTATCCGCTGCTGGGATAGTTGGGAAAACAACTTGGAGACGGAATATAACGGCGAAGAACTGTTGGATTGTATTCAGAATTGGCTTGCCGAGAACACCGTTAACGGCGCGTTCAACCTGACAGACGCCACAGAGACCATGGCGCAGTTCGAGCAAGTGCGTATTCCTTTCTTCGACGGGAACGGCAGGGCTGTGGACGCACGTGCTTTTGCCACCCGGCTGCGCAAATACCTGCAACAACAATACCAAATCACCGCCAAAGTGATGGTGCGCGGTTTGGGAGAAGCTAACATTGTATTAGGAGAGAAATAGTATGAAACGCCCCGTCTTTTTATTTGCCGTCCTGTGTATGGCAGGCGCCCTTTGTGCGCAAGATATGTCATTGTCCATCACGGCAGTGCAACCCGAATATGAGCATATCCCCGAGGAAGCACGCCTGCAGTTGGAAAACCGCTTGGAACAGATACTTACCGACAATGGAGTAACGAGCGGATTGTCCGACCGCTTTGTTATCTCGGCAAAAGTGAATATCACCGGACGCGATGTGATGCCTTCCAATCCGCCCAAGATATCCGAGAAATTGGAGGTTACCATCACTATCGGTGATGCTATTGACAATCGTGTGTTTGGCAAAACCACTATCCCTGTTGCCGGTATCGGCGTGTCGGAAACAAAGGCACAGATACAGGCATATAAACGCTTGTCTTCCCAAAACGAGAAAATACGCTCGCTTGTTGCCGAAGCCAAAACACAGATAACGGACTATTATACCAATCATTGCGCCGATATTCTCGCTAAAGCGGACCGTATGGCGCAAATGGAACAGCGCAAAGAAGCCATCGCCGCCCTATTGGCTGTGCCGCAAGAGTGTTACGATTGCTATACGCAAGCCCAAACCAAGGTTCTGGCTCTCTACCAGGTGGAGATAGACGATGAAGCGCAAGCCTGGCTCAAACAGGCACAAGCCGCATGGAATATGAAGCATAACTATGAACAGGCTGCCAAGGCGTATGATTATCTGCTTAAGATAAACCCGCACTCCAATACCGTAGCCCAAGCCGATGCGCTGACTCGCGAGATAGAGAAAACCCTGCGTGCACAAGAACGCAGCATAGCCGCCAAGAAAGCGGAGGAAGAAGCCGAGCAGAAAGCCCGTGCCAAAGAGGTGGACGAACGCGAATGGAACTTGCGGGTGCAACAGTACAACGACAATGTACAACTGCGCAAACAGCGTATGGATATGATTCGTGAAATCGGTGTGGCAGTCGGCAATCACTTGCCCGAAACGGTCAATAGTGTCGTTAGGAGATGGTAATGGTTGGGATAATGAACAAAGAATCAAGAACAAAGAATCAAGAATAATAAACTAAATAGTCAAAAATGAAGAGATTGATGTCTTTTGGATGGGTATGCCTGATGAGCGTATCCATGCTTTCCGCTCAAGGAGTGGAAGAAGTAACCTTGGTCGTGTCTGGCGACGGTGCCACCAAAGAAGAAGCCACGCACGTTGCCCTGCGTAGTGCTATCGAGCAAGCCTATGGTACATTTGTGTCTGCCAACACGGAAATACTGAACGATTCGGTAGTAAAAGATGAGATTGTAACTATCAGCAATGGTAGTATCAGTTCGTATGAAGAAATCAATGTGACGGAATTGGATTCTGCTTTGTTGTCCATAACGTTGCGGGCTACGGTTTCGGTGAACAAACTGATTTCGTATGCCAAAAGCAAAGGTTCGTCTTGCGAACTGAGTGGTGCATTGCTGATGCAGGAAAAGCGAATGTTGGAGATGAACATCGCCAACACGAAGAAAGCCTTGAATCACCTGTTTACATTAGTGAATGAATTCGTGGAAAAGAACGACTTATATACATACACGTTGAAGACTTATAATGTAAAGATGGATGGTTCTGTAACAGCAATGGTTACTTGCCGATGGAATGAAAATGCGGATAATTTGGATAAAATGATCAAAGACTATCTTTCTGCGATTTCTATAGATAAAGGTCAAGTACGACATCTTAGTAACATAGGTTTTGATGCTCCGGGCATTTCATATTGGGGGGATTCAGCGTATTATGATTGGTATAATGAAAAAAGATATACGACTTGCGACTATCGCATATATGCTCCTTTATCATGTGTCAGTAAAGAATTGAGACAATGTATTCAAAAGAATATTGATAGGCGAGCATCGATATTATTTACAGACAATTTAGGCTTTGTCTATCCAATATCTTTAGGAAAGTTTTATACAAGTTTTTTTGTTTCTGATCATATGGAAAGCCCCTATGGCGTTACGCTTTCATTAGGGGATCATGTAGGCAAGAGGGAGTATTATAAATTTGCAAAAAAATATGATATACCTATCCGACTACAAATTCCTGAACAGAATATGGAGGCATTATCTAACATAGATATTGTACCTTATAGTGATTCACGTTTTAGTAGTTTAATGGATTCGTTAATGAATCAAGCAAATGAATACGCTGTGCCAATAGGGGAAGAACCCCCATCAAGCAAAGATGTGTATTATTGTTTTAGTAAAATGGGATTGTATTATTCTATATTGAATTCAATATACAATTATCAGTCTTTTAGAGAAAATCACTCGGAGGAAGAAAAGAAAATAACTATAGATTGGTTTACATCACAGGCAGACGTTTGGAAAAACATAGCTAATTATAGTAATGATCGTGGAATAAATAATGGCAGGTGGGATGATTTTTCCAACATGGCACAGAATATTTCTAATGAACTCTCTGAAATAGTAGAACAACTCACAACGGGAGAAAATCTTTATAGAAGTACATGGGAATTTAATCTTTATAAAAGTACATGGAATTTTAAGTAGAGAGACGAAAGTTACTTTGCAAACCGTTCAACAATTTCAGAATAAATAACAACTAACAAACTTATAAAATTTCAAAACAATGAGTAATCTGATTAACAAACTCAATTTGTATGAGTTCTTTGCAATACTGATTCCTGGCAGTGTTGTAACATTGGAACTGGGTGTAATCTTGCACTTATACACAGATATCTGCAACCACTGCAAACATCTGTGTTGCTGCTCTTCGTATGATCCGATGTGTGTATTAGCCTTTTTCGTCATTGCGTACATTGTAGGATGTATGTACCATCTGTTTATGGATTGGTGGTGGACTCCGTTTAGAAATAACCCTACCCATATTTCCTATGTGTATCACCGCATTCCCAAAGAAAACAAGCGCACTTTGACGGCACTATGGGGAGACCAGAATGTAGAAGGACAATGCTTCTGCTGTCTCTTGCAATGTCCATGTATTATTCTTCGGTCGGTATGGATGGCTGTCCTGGTTGTGTTTTATCCTGTCCGTGCTGTCCTGAAATGTCTGTGTTGTTCAAAATGTTGTACTGAAACAGATAATGCCAAAAATCTACTCATAGATAAATACTACACAGCGTATTACTATGCGGAGCGTAACAGAGATGCTGCGCCTTATAGTTTTTTGGAGGGACAAATAGCACTTTGCCGCAATATGATACTTCCTATATTGTTAATACCGTGTACGTTGGCACAGATAAAGATGTTCTCGTTTTTGGGTGATCGTATGGGGTTAATGTGTGGCTTTACAGTTCTGTTATTTGTGTTTGTAATGCTTCGACAAGAAAAGGTATATAGTTGTGTAATGGAGGATTATGAATACACCAAGCGTATGGAATCCGACTATGAAAAAACTAAGTAATCTCTTGTTCGCCCTTTTGCTGGCACAGCCCTGTCTGGCACAGGGCTACAATACGGAGCGTACGTCCTTTACGCGTTTCCTTGTCCGTATGTACAACAATGCGCCCTTCGAAGGGGTGCGTATTGTGCAGGACTACGACAGCACTTATCTGATGTCCGTCCTGTCGCTTGACCCCGCCAAATACGGAGGCAACGAGAGCGCAATGAACCGCGTGGCGTCGGTCAAAGCCATGTCGCAGGCAAGCCGCTTCTTGAACGGATCGTCCATCACCGACGACCTGATAATCCGCACCACCGAAGATGCTGCTGCGGGACAGACCACCACCGAGATAATCGAGTCTATCCGCGAACATTCGATGGGCTATGTGCAGGCATTGGAGCAACTGACCAACTTCCGTTCTTCCGACGGCACCCGGCAGGTATTCATCTTCCTCGGCAGAAAACCGGAGTAGTCAGGAGAAACCGGAAAACAAATCAAACAATAGTTAGGATAGAAATTATCCGAAAAAGATACAGACTGCCTGATTCTTGAAGGCAGTCTGTATTTGTGTATAAAGTTGCTCTATATATGATATATTTTCTCTCAATGTAAGAGAAAAGAGTGGTAGGGAGTGGTAGGGTGATATATCCGAGATCGGAGGCTAAATGGTTCGCAGGGCGTGGGGGACGGGGCTTTGCTTGGGGACGTGCGATTGGGGTGGGGTTGAATTGGCAAAAAAGGTGCTCTATTGCACATATCAGAAAAAAGCAGTAACTTTGCACGGATTTGGAGTGTTCCGATTTCGGGACACGCAAAGTATCGATTAGCACCGGAAGGATAATGAAAATAGCACTGATAGGATACGGCAAGATGGGGCATATCATCGAAGCGGTGGCGCGGGAACGCGGACACGAGGTGGTGTGTATCATTGACCGAGACAATTTGGAGGACTTTGATTCCGAGGCGTTTGCTATGGCGGACGTCGCTGTCGAGTTTACCACTCCCGCCACGGCGGAGGAGAATATCCGCCATGCGTGGAGCAAAGGCAAACCCGTAGTCTGCGGCACAACAGGGTGGGGCAATGTACAATGCACAATGTACAATGCACAATGCACAATGGATAATGCGTTGGTGTGGTCGAGCAACTATAGTATCGGGGTGAATATCCTGTTTGCCCTTAACCGGCAGTTGGCGAAGATAATGCAACGCTATCCCGAATATACGCCGAGCATCACCGAGGTGCACCACGTGCATAAATTAGATGCCCCGAGCGGCACGGCAAAAACACTCCAACAATGCATAATGCATAATGCACAATGCACAATGGAGCAGGTTCCCATTACCTCTATCCGTGAGGGGGAGGTGCCGGGCATACATACCGTTACGTGGGACAGCGAGGTGGATACGATCAGTATCAGCCATTCGGCAAAGTCGCGCAAGGGCTTTGCACTCGGTGCTGTTTTGGCTGCCGAATGGATTATAGGCAAAAAAGGGTATCATACGTTTGATGAAGTAATGAATGGTTAATATGAAAAGTTTTCATGAAAGAATACATAATGTAACGCGTCGCGGGTGGATTGCCGCAGGTGTGTGGAGTACTCTCTACATCGCTTTTGTGTTGTGGGTGGCATGGGGCGACTGGGCAAGTCTCGGTTGGCTGGTGCTGCTGCCAGTTATCATAGATGCTTTTACCACCAAGTATATCAACTGGAGTTGGTGGAAACGCTATAAGCCGGCAGCCAAAGGCGAGCCCGAGAATCCGAAAGCGAACAAAGTACTATATACCATTTGTTCGTGGGTGGACGCCATTCTGTTTGCGCTCATTGCGGTGTATTTTATCAACCTGTATATATTCCAGAACTACCAGATCCCGTCCTCGTCGCTGGAGAAGAGTCTGCGTGTGGGGGATTTCCTCTATGTGAGCAAGATGAGTTACGGTGCGCGTGTGCCGAATACGCCGCTCTCTATGCCGCTTGTGCAGCATACGTTCCCGCAATGGTTAGGCGGCGGCAAGAGTTATATCGACAAACCGCATTGGGACTACAAGCGTCTTGCAGGCTGGGACACCCCCGAGAAAGGCGACATCGTGGTATTCAATTTCCCCGCGGGCGATACCGTCTGCACCCGTATGCAGAACCCCGACTACTACACGCTATGCCACTACTATGGCAAACAGGTGGTGAAAAGCCGCAAAGACATCTTCGGCGAACTGACGGTGCGCCCTGTGGACAGACGGGAGAACTATGTGAAACGCTGTGTGGGTACGCCCGGCGATACGCTGCAAATAATAGATAACGTGGTGTATATCAACGGTGAAGCCGAGCCGCACCGTGAGGGCGTGCAGTTGAACTATTTCGTACAAACCGACGGGCATATCCTGACCGACACCTATTTAGAGAAAGTGGGTATCAACAAAGACGACCGCCGCCGCTTGGAACCGGGGGTATATCATTTCCCGCTTACGGAGACGATGCGCGACGAGTTGGCAAAGAACCCGCATATCACCTCTGTTACCCTCGAACCCGAGCAGCAGGGCGGCGATGTCTATCCGCTGGGGCATACCACGTGGACGCGCGACAACTACGGTCCGATCTATATTCCGCGAAAGGGGGAGACGCTGCGGATCACCGAGGACAATTATTGGCTCTACAAACGTATAGCCGACGCCTATGAGTTCAAACCGATGCACGTTGGCGAGGACTACACATTTGATATGGATTACTACTGGATGATGGGCGACAACCGCCACAACTCGGCGGACAGCCGCTACTGGGGCTTTGTGCCGGAGGATCATATCGTGGGGCGACCGGTATTCATCTGGCTGTCGGTGGAGAAAGACAAACCGTGGTTCAAAGGGCATATCCGTTGGAATAGGATTGGAAAAGCCGCTGCTAATTAACAATTAAGAATTAACAATTAACATACGTAGAATAGCCTGGTATGATTGTCTTACCTACCGCCTATCTCGGTTCGGTGGACTGGTATCGCACTTATCTGCAAGACCCGCAGGCGGTGCGGATAGAGGTGATGGAGAGTTTTCCGAAACAGACCTGCCGCAACCGCTGCACTATTACCACGCCCGACGGACCGCTGACGCTGAGCGTGCCGGTGAAGAAGTCGGAGCATAAGCAACTGACCCGCGATGTGGAAATAAGTTACCAGACCCGCTGGCAGCATCAGCACTGGATTTCGCTCGTGAGTGCCTACCGCAGGACACCGTATTTCGACTACTTCGAGGACTATTTCCGTCCGTTCTATGAAAGGGAAACGAAATATCTGGTGGATTTGAACGACGGTTTGCACGAGGTGATTATGCAACTGCTCAACCGCAGTATGACGCCCATTGCGGGCTATACGCTGCAGCCGACCGCCGACTGGCAGGGGCTGAACTTAGAACCCTGTTTCGGCAGCGGACGAAGCATATTGGACGAGTTGTTTGAGGGAACGGCAATGAACAATTTGTAAATTTGTAGATTTGTAAATTCGTCAAATGAAACAAATAGATTGGAAACACCTGACTTTCTCGTACACCGAGTGTGCGAAGATGGTGCGTTGCTCGTATCGGAACGGGCAATGGGGGAACGTGTATGCAACGGACGATTTCTGTATCTCCATCCATGCGGCAGCCACGGCGTTGCAGTACGCGCAGGAGGCATTCGAGGGACTGAAAGCCTTTCGCGGAGTGGACGGCAAGGTGCGTATCTTCCGTCCGCAGGACAATGCCCGCCGTTTGCAAGACTCGGCAAAGTCGATGTACATAGTGCCGCTGCCCGAGGAGAAGTTTATGGAGGCGGTGCGGATGTGTGTGGCGGAGAATATCGACTATATGCCGCCGTACGGCACGGGGGCAACGCTCTATATCCGCCCGATACTGATTGGTACCACTCCGAAAGTGGGTGTATCGCCTGCGCACGAGTTTGAGTTTATGTGCCTTGCCACTCCTATCGGTCCGTATTTCCCGAGCGGGTTCGGCACAACGCCTTTCATCATCAACCGCCGCGTGGACAGAGCGGCGCCGTTCGGTACGGGGCAGTACAAAGTGGGGGGCAATTATGCATCGTCTTTCCGCGCCACCGAACCCGCACACGAGCAGGGCTATGGCGTGCTGTTTCTCGACTCGAAGGAGCATAAGTATATCGACGAGTGCGGCGGGGCAAACTTCTTCGGTGTCAAAGACGGGGTGTATATCACGCCCAAGAGCGACAGTATCCTGCCCAGTATCACCAATCGCAGCCTGATGACCCTGTGCGAGGACTTGGGTATCCGCCATGAGGAACGGCAGATACCTGTGGAGGAATTATCGGATATGCAAGAGGCGGCATCGTGCGGCACGGGAGCGGCTATATCACCTATCTCGCGGATTATTGACCCCGACCTCTCGCGCGTATATGAATATGGTCTTGCCCCCGGCGAGGTGTGCTGTCGCTTGTACCACGCCTTGCAGGACATCCAGTTCGGGCGTGCCGAAGACACACACGGATGGAATTATGAATTATGAATTATGAATTATGAATGTTCCCGCTATCCGCAGGGAAAAAGCAGGGAAACCACAGAGGAAAAAATAGGTATAGCAAAAGCATATAATTCCTAATTCTTCATTCATCATCCCTAATTAAAAAGTCAGGTGGATGACGGGTGGATAGACTTTCTATCCTATAACAAAATATAGCAAAAAATAATCACTTAAAACAAAATACCTTATGTTCAAAAATCACCCTAAAGGTTTGATACCTGCCGCCCTTGCAAATATGGGCGAGCGTTTCGGTTACTACATCATGAATGCAGTGCTGCTGCTGTTTCTGGTGTCCAAATTCGGTCTGTCGGATGCCACGGCAGGTGTGATCTACTCTGTGTTCTATTGCGGCATCTATGTGCTGAGTCTCGTCGGCGGGCTGATTGCCGACAAGACGCAAAACTACAACAAGACCATTCAGTGGGGCTTGATAATCATGGCATTAGGTTATGTCGCCTTGTCCGTGCCGGTGTTCAGTCAGACCGACGGCGATGCGATGTGGTGGGGTATCCTGGTCTTCACCTGCGTGGCATTGCTGCTGATTGCGTTTGGTAACGGACTCTTCAAGGGCAACCTGCAGGCTATCGTAGGCAAGATGTACGACGAACTCGAGGCCGAGGCGGCGAAGCAGGGTCCCGAGGCACTGGCGCAGGCGAAAGACAAGCGCGACTCGGGCTTCCAGATTTTCTATGTATTTATCAATATCGGCGGTCTGATTGCACCGTTTGTGGCTCCGTTGCTCCGCCAGTGGTGGCTCAAGGCACACGACCTTGTTTACAATGCCGATATGCCCGCACTCTGCCACCAATACTTGGCTGACGGTGTGGTTACTACCAAGTTTACCGAGACTATGCAACAAGTGCTCGGTAGCGGGTACCACTTTGTTGACAATGCGGCTTTCTGCCACGATTATATCAATGTGTTCAATACGGGTATCCACTATTCGTTCATTGCTTCGGTGGCGGCGATGTTGCTTTCGCTGGTGATTTTCCTTTGCACCAGAAAGATGTTCCCGCAGCCTGCGAAGAAAGAAACCAATAATGCGGTTACGTATTCAGCTGCCGAGAAAGCCGCTATGGCTCAGGAGATCAAACAACGTATGTATGCTCTGTTTGCCGTACTCGGTGTGGCTATTTTCTTCTGGTTCAGTTTCCACCAAAACGGGCAGTCGCTGTCGGTTTTTGCGCGTGACTTTGTGGTAACGCAGTCTATTGCGCCCGAGATTTGGCAAGCCCTCAATCCGTTCTTTGTGATTGTGCTGACCCCTGTGATTATGTGGATCTTCTCGGCATTGGCTCGCAAAGGCAAGGCTATCTCCACCCCGCGCAAGATTGCTATCGGTATGGGTATCGCCGCTTGCGCTTATTTGTTCCTTACTATCTTTTCGGCTATCGAGGGCTATCCTTCGGGTACGGATTTCCGTGCAATGGACGCAGAGCAGATGGCGGCTGCTGGGCTGACCAAAGCAGGTCCGTGGGTGCTGGTGGTTACGTATTTCTTCCTCACGGTGGCAGAGTTGTTTATTTCGCCGCTCGGTCTGTCCTTTGTCAGCAAGGTGGCTCCGCGCCATATGGTAGGTCTCTGCCAGGGACTCTGGTTGGGGGCAACGGCTCTCGGCAACCTGATGATCTGGGTCGGTCCGGTGATGTACAACGCTTGGCCTATCGAGTACTGCTGGGCTGTGTTCTTGGGGGTATGCCTCGTTTCGATGGGCGTAATGCTCGGTATGGTCAAGTGGCTCGAGAAAGTGGCGTGCTAATGGCAAATTGCGAATGATGAATTAGGATTTAACAGATGGATAACGGACATTTTATACAGGCGATTGCGACCTACTCCGCCGGTTTGGAGAAGCGCATCGCTCAACTGGACAAGACGATAGAGGAACTGCAAAAAAGCCTCAACGCTGCCAATGCCGCCTTGGCTGTGCAGCGCGACCTGCTGGAGGAACTGGAGCAACGCCTCGTAGAGGTGGAAGCCCGCCCAACGATGGCGGAGGAACCCGAAGTGGAGGTGGAACTCCTGATGAACGATGACGACACCGAGGAACCTGAACAGGAGACCGCGGAAGTGGCAGCGGAAGAACCCGTACAGGAGGCTCCTGCTGAGGCTTTGGAGGAACCGCAAACGGAACCTGCAGCAGAAGAGAATACGGATGAGGAAGAACCGGAATCTGTAGCAGAAGAACCTGTACAGGAAGAACCCCATGCGGAGCCTGCTGCACCTGAGAAGCCTGTGCCAATGGAGGAGCCGAAAAAGGAACCCGTTCCAGCCGAGGCTCCCAAAGCCTCTACGGCCTACGGGCAACCCGTGAGCGACCTGAAACAGGCTATCTCCATCGGCGACCGTTTCCTCTATCAGCGCGAGTTGTTCGGCAAGAACGGCGAACTGATGCAGCGCACCATTGCCGACCTCAACGGTCTGTCTTCTTTCGACGAGGCAATGGCGTATATCGACAAGCATTTCAACTGGGACAAAGAACAGCCGAGTTACGAACTGTTTGTCAATGCCCTCCACCGCCGCTTTGCCTAATTCATAATTATTCATTCATAATTATGTTGTATGTTGTCCCGACCCCTGTCGGTAACTTGGAAGATATAACGCTGCGTGCGCTGCGGGTGTTGAAAGAGGCTGACTTGGTTCTCGCCGAGGACACCCGCACCTCGTCGGTGCTGCTCAAGCACTACGACATTCATACGCCCCTCAAGGCGCACCATAAGTTCAACGAGCACGAGACCTCCGATGCTATGGCGGAGCGTATTGCGGCGGGAATGAACGTGGCGTTGGTTTCCGATGCTGGTACGCCGGGTATTTCCGACCCCGGTTTTATGCTTGTGCGTGCCTGTGTGGAACGGGGTGTGGAGGTGCAGTGCCTGCCCGGGGCTACGGCTTTCGTACCCGCTTTGGTGGACAGCGGTTTGCCTTGCGACCGGTTCTGGTTCGAGGGCTTCCTCCCGCAGAAGAAAGGTCGGCAGACCCGATTGCAGCAACTCGCCGAACAGACTCACACGATGATCATCTACGAGTCGCCTTTCCGCCTGCAAAAGACCTTGGAGCAACTGGCGGAATACCTCGGCTCCGACCGCCGTGCCTCTGTCAGCCGCGAGATCAGCAAGAAATTCGAAGAAACAAGAAGAGGCACGCTTTCCGAACTTATCGCCTCTTTCAAGGAGCGCGAAGCCAAAGGCGAAATCGTAATTATTGTAGGACCCCCTAATCCCCCTTCAAAGGGGGACTTGCAGAGTGGCGCAGATGATGAATGATGAAAATAAGAAATACCGCAGTGCGGACATCCTCAACTACTCGGCATTGCGGAAATTTGCTGCGGAGAACAGGCGGAATATGACTCCTGCGGAAAAGGCTCTTTGGCAACAACTACGGGGTCAACAACTGGGTGTCAAGTTCTTGCGGCAGTATATCATCGGAAATTATATTGTAGATTTCTTTTGCCCGAGCAAGCAACTTATCATTGAGGTGGACGGCAAATATCACTATGCGGAAGATAATCAGGATTTTGACAACATACGGGACACTTATTTATCCCTGCAAGGTTACAAGGTGCTCCGCTTTATAAACGAACAGGTTTTATGCAACATAGACCAAGTAATAGCGACAATACAGACCCAACTCTGCAATCTTCCCCCTCTGAAGGGGGAATGAGGGGGTCCGGGCTTCGTTCTCTTGCGAAAGACACGGTTATTTATGGTCTTTCGTCCATTGTCGGCAAGTTCCTCAACTGGCTGCTGGTGCCGCTGTACACTTATGTGCTGGCGCAGCAGGCGGATTATGGTATCGTTACCAACCTCTATGCATGGACGGCGCTCCTGCTGGTCATACTCACCTATGGTATGGAGACCGGCTTCTTCCGTTTTGCCAACAAGGACGGGGAGAATCCGGATACGGTCTATACCACGGCGATGATCAGCCTTTTCTCCACCTCGCTGCTCTTTGCCGTGCTGTGCTGCGTCTTCCGCCAACCTATTGCCGACCTGTTGGGCTATCCGTCTCATTCTGAGTTTATCGCCCTGCTGAGCGTGGTCGTGGCGATGGACGCTTTCGCCTCTATCCCGTTTGCCTATCTGCGCTACAAGAAACGTCCCATCCGCTTTGCGGCGCTCAAACTGCTCTTTGTCTTCCTCAATATCCTGCTCAACCTCTTTTTCCTCGTGCTTTGCCCGAAGATACAGGACTGGAGCATTATCTCGTCGTGGTACGACCCCGGTTACGGCGTGGGCTATGTCTTTGTAGCCAACATCATCGCTACGGGTATCCAGACGCTCTGCCTGCTGCCCGCTATCCTTGAGCCCCGCAAGAGCCATGCACCCCTTTTCTCATGGGCGTTGCTCCGCCGTATGTTGCGCTACTCGCTGCCGCTGCTGGTGCTGGGCGTGTGCGGTATCATGAACCAGACGCTCGACCGTATCCTCTTCCCGTTCTTCTACACGGGCGGTGATGCGCAGACCCAACTCGGTATCTATGGTGCGTGCTTCAAGGTCGCTATGGTCATGATGATGTTCACCCAGGCGTTCCGCTATGCCTACGAACCCTTTGTCTTTGCCCGGCACAAGGACCGCAAGTCCGTGGAGGCGTATGCCGATGCCATGAAGTACTATATCCTTTTCTCGTACCTCATCCTTCTCGGAATGGTCTTCTACCTCGATCTGCTGAAGTTTATCATCGCCCCGGGCTACTGGGAGGGCTTGAAGATTGTCCCTGTCGTGCTGTGGACGTATATCTTCCAGGGTATCTATTTCAACCTCTCTTTCTGGTACAAACTGACCGACAAGACCCAATGGGGCGCTTGGTTCTCGCTCATCGGCGTGGTGATAACCTCCACCCTCCAGGCTGTTTTTGTACCGAAAATAGGCTATATGGCATCTGCTGCCAGTAGCACAGTCTGCTATTTTGTGATAATGTTGCTCTCGTATTTTGTCGGGCGCAGGTATCTTGTTATCCCCTATGACCTCAAGCGTATCGGTGCCTATACGCTTCTGACCATCGGGCTTCTGGCTGTCTATTATGGAGCGTATAACCTCGGTATGTGGGCGCGAATGGGCGTCGGTACCGCACTCCTTGTTATATATTGTGTAATTCTCATAAAATCTGATTTCAATGTTTTCAGGAATCGTAGAAACCATGGCGCAAGTCGTCAGGGTGGAGCAGGAACAGGGCAATAAGCATTTTACGCTGCGCAATCCATTCCATGAACCGCTCTCTATCGACCAGTCTGTCGCCCACAACGGTGTCTGCCTCACGGTGGTGAAGATCGAGGGAGACCTCTATACCGTAACCGCTATGCAGGAGACGCTCCATCGCAGTAACCTCGGGCTGCTCCGAGAGGGAGACTGGGTCAATGTCGAACGCTCTATGCTCCTCAACGAGCGTCTCGACGGGCATATCGTCCAGGGGCATGTCGATCAGACCGCACGCTGTATCAATGTGCAGGAAACCGACGGCAGTTGGTATTATCGCTTCGAATACGACAGCAGTCTGGATATGATACGCCGCGGCTATCTCGCTGTGGACAAGGGCTCTATTTGCATCAACGGCGTAAGCCTCACTGTCTGCGAACCCGACGTCGTGGACGGCAAAGGTTATGTCAGTGTCTGCATCATCCCATACACCCACGAGGAAACCAACTTCAAGTATATCGAAGAGGGCAGTATCGTCAATATCGAGTTCGACATCATCGGCAAGTACATCGCCCGCATGCAGCAACTATGCAAGTAAAAATATGCGGTTTGTTAAGATTTACTTTCCGTTGATCAAGAACTACTATCTACGAAGGAACTACGATAGAACTACGAAGGAACTACCTGCCAACATCGAACCTCCAAATATACACGGATGTTAAGATCTTGGATCAACTATAAAATTATACCGACTAACAAATAAAACCTATACAATATGGACAAAATCAGTTATGCACTCGGACTCTCTATGGGTCAGCAACTGCTCAGCAGCGGCGTCGAAAAACTCAACTATGCCGACCTTGCCAAAGGTATTGAGCACGTCTTGGAAAAACAACAACCCGAAATCGCTTTCTCCGAAGCGCAGACCATCCTCAACCAATTCTTCACCGAGTTGGAGCAGAAAATCGCGGGACAAGCCAAAGAGGCTGGCGAAAAGTTCCTCGCCGAGAACGCCAAACGTCCCGAAGTGAAAACCACACCAAGCGGCTTGCAGTATGAAGTCATCGAGGCTACTATCGGACAAAAACCCAAAGCAACCGACAAAGTGAAAGTGCACTACGAGGGGACGCTCACCGACGGCACAGTTTTTGATAGCAGTTACAAACGCGGCGAACCCATCACTTTCGGGCTCAACCAGGTTATCAAAGGCTGGACAGAGGGACTGCAGTTGATGTCAATAGGCAGCAAGTACAAACTCTATATCCCCTACCAACTCGGCTACGGCGCACAGGGCGCAGGCGCAGCTATCCCGCCCTATGCGGCACTTATCTTCACCGTCGAACTGCTCGGCATAGAATAACCTTAAGGACGCTAAAGACCTTAAAGTCCTTAATCAAAAGCGAACAACGTAAAAACAAATCATACAACAATGAAAAAACTGAGTATTATCGTCCTTGCGGCTATGGCAATGGTGTCATGCGGCAACAGTTATACCGCCAAGGACGCTGTTCTGGGGAGCCAAAACGACTCCCTCAACTATGCACTGGGCTACATCAACGGTGCCCAAATCAAAATGTACCAACTTGCCAACGATAGCAGCAAAAAGAGCGTCAACGAGTTCATCGCTGCCCTCGAAGAAGGCTACAACGGCAAAGCAGAAACCCTCTCCGAAGTGGCACTGGCAGGTCGCAACGTCGGTACGGGTATCAAGTCCTTTGAGACAAAAGGTCTCGCAGAGAACGAACACTGGACACTCAACGAGAAAATGCTCTTCCAAGGACTCGTAAACGCCCTCAATGGCGACACCACCGTCATGAAAGCCGCCGACGCACGCTCTTTCTTCCAGGCGTCTTACAGCAAAGAGGCGGATACACAGGCTGGCAAAACCGTCAAAGGCAAATGCCCGACAAGAGTAAAAACCGTTCATCTCAAAAACTTCACCGACTCTATCAACTACGCTTTCGGTATGCTCAACGGCGACCAGATGCGTATGTACCTGCTGGCTAACGACACCGACGGCACCGCACAGAAAGAGTTCATCGAGAACATCAACAAGGCAATGAAAGTCAGAGCCCGCAACCCGCAACTCGTGATGATGGGCAAGCAGATAGGAAACGCTATCCGCGAACAGGAACCGACCGGACTCCTCGGCTTGGAGGGCATTCCTACCAACTTCGAACTCATCAAACAGGGCTTCATCAACGGTATGAGCAACTACAACACACAGTTCGACAGCCGCTCCGCAGGCGAGTACATCGAGAACACAATGCTCCAAATCAAGTACGGCGAAATCATTGCTGCAAACGAGAAATTCCTCGAGGAGAACAAACTCAAAGAGGGTGTTATCACCACCGAGAGCGGTCTCCAGTACGAAGTACTCGTGATGGGCAAAGGCAAAATACCGCAGGCTACCGACCGCGTAAAAGTACACTACCACGGAACCCTCATCGACGGTACGGTCTTCGACAGCAGTGTGGACCGCGGCGAACCGGCATCTTTCGGTCTCAATCAGGTCATCCCCGGGTGGACGGAAGGTCTGCAACTCATGCCCGTAGGCAGCAAGTTCCGCTTCTATATCCCGCAGCAACTTGGCTACGGCACACGTCAGACAGGCTCTATCCCACCGTACTCCACGCTTATTTTCGAGGTCGAACTCCTCGGCATCGAGAAATAATCCTTAAGGTCTTTAAGGACTTTAATGCCCTTAAAGACCTTATTCCCTTTTATATGGGTATCATCGCAAGACAAAGTATCAAAGGCACCATCGTAACCTATATCGGGGTTGCGGTGGGCTTTTTGACTACTTTCTTCGTCCTTACCCGCTTCCTTACCAGCGAGGAAATCGGACTCGCACGCGTCCTTGTTGATGCAGCCACACTCTTTATCGGATTGGCACAACTCGGCACCAACTCCTCTATTATCCGTTTCTATCCTTACTTCAAAGACTCGGACACCCGCGACCATGGGTTCTTCTTCTGGACATTGGTCGTCCCGCTGTTCGGCTTCCTGCTTTTTGCTGCCGTCTATTGGGCGTGCCACGTGCCGCTCGGCAACTGGTTCGGAGAGAAATCGCCGCTTTTTATGGACTATTACTATATGGTCTTGCCGCTGGCGTTCTTTATGCTCTATCAGACTATCTTCGAAACCAACGCCAACGTCCTGATGCGCATCGTCGTACCACGCACCGTGCGCGAACTCGTCGTCCGTCTCGGTATGTTGGCTCTCTATCTGCTCTACGCTTTCCGTATCCTCTCTATGGACGGTTTCGTCATCGGTCTGTGCCTCAACTATGCACTCGCCGCCCTGATCAATCTCGCCTACCTCTTTGCCTACGGGCATATATCCTTGCGTCCCGACCGGGCTTTCCTCCGCCAAAATCCCGCACTCGTACGCAGTTACCTCCTCTATACCGCCTTCCTCTTTGTATCTGCCGTCGCCGGTGTATTGGCACCCGCCTTGTCTTCGTTCTTTATCACCGCAAAGATGGGACTTGACCACACCGGTATCTATGCCATCGCCACGTATATCGCCGTGATGGTCAGTATCCCCTACCGTTCTGTTACCGCCATCGCCTCGCCGCAGTTGGCACGGGCTATCAAGGAGCAGAACCGCGAAGAAACCTCTCATCTCATCCATCAGGTGAGCAACAACCTTCTGCTCGTCGGCGGACTGATATTCCTCGCTATATGGTTCAATATCGACCTTATTTTCCATATCCTCCCCAACGGCAGCACTTATGCTGTGGCGAAAAATGTGGTGTTGATCCTCGGTATCAACCAGATCGTTATCGCCACCCTCTCCATTTGCCTCTCCGCGCTTAGTTACTCGCGCTTCTATATATTCTCCCTATTCCTTTCGTTCTTCCTGACGATAACCTCTATCCTGCTCAACAACTGTCTCATTCCTGTCTATGGTATGGATGGTGCCGCCCTCAGCAATCTCATCGCCTATGCGGCTTATTTCGCACTGGCATTGCTTGTCCTGCGTCTTACATGCCGCGTGTCGGTCGCCAACCGCAAAACGTTCCTCAGCATACTCCTAATAGCCGTTCTTTTTGCCCTCAATACCCTGTGGGAGCATTTCCTGCCTGTCGCCAATATATGGCTCAGTAGCATACTACGCTCGGCCGTCCTGCTCGGCAGCGGCATTGCCATTGCCTGGGCATTGCGCCTCTCCCCCGAACTGAACAACCTCGTCCTTTCCCTTATATACAAAAGACGTAGAAAAGACGTAGAAAAGACGTAGAAAGGACGGAAACAAGATTGGTTTATGATAGGCGTTTACCCATGAGTTGACACCAAGTTTTCCTATACGTATGATGTGGGATG